>Ga0209486_10000156_pt1 | contig 31889 bp, 19 predicted proteins | sample NCCompost_FD_187518 | JGI IMG/M metagenome (GOLD analysis project Ga0209486, IMG submission 187518) | Agricultural soil microbial communities from Utah to study Nitrogen management - NC Compost (SPAdes) (version 2) | ecosystem: Environmental > Terrestrial > Soil > Agricultural land | place...
CCAGTTTCGTTGTGTTTCCAGATTGAATTTTCAGGCTCCGTTACGAGACCGGAGTAGAGACCGGCCTGCTGGTGCGTTGAAGGTCCAAAGTGATCGTGCGAGAAGACTGTACCCAGCGTGCGATCTTTGCCCGCCAGATTCAAAGTCGGATCGGCAAACCAACGCTGCACGGTCGTCTGTGCACCGAGGGTACCGAAGAACGGATGCTCCTCGGCTTCGAGCTGGGTCCTCGTCGTGCTGTTGAAGGCCTGCAAGCCGCCGCCGGCGTTGATGGCATGGATGCGCTCGATCACTTCGCCGGGCGCGAACGTGCCGTCTTCATAGTTGTACCCGTTACCCGCGCCATCGGACGAGGTCACGTCAAACTTCACGAGGTGGATGTGCTGACCCATGATGTCGGTCGGCGTGCGCACCTGGAAGTCGTCGAGCTCGTAGATGTGCGGTGTCAGGTTTGTGTGTTGGAACGTTATGCAATCGTTAGTGTTTGCGCGGAAGAAGAACGGCTCCGGCGGACGCGTGCCCTCCAAAGTCGGGGCGACGTCATCCCACAACGTCAGGATGCGCGATTGCGGGAAGTGCCAGCCTGCTTTGTTCAGTTTGAGATCGAGCTGAATCGCAGCAGCTTTGTAGAGACGCGCGCGACCGGCAGCATTGCCGGCATCGTCGCGACATGGATCGGCGAACGGCGCTCCTGCCTGTGGCGGAAGACCGTTCAGAGTAAAGCTGGCAACAGTTCCGTCGGGACGGAAGCTTGCGACCTGGTCCTGCGCGTGGAAGTTCATCGCGGCGATTTCGTCCGGTGTTCCATTTTCGGGAAGCGCCTTCGCGTCGGCTACGAGAATTTCCTTGTTGAAGTCGAGACGCGTCTCGACGCTTTCAGCCTCGCCACCGACAATGACGTGACGTGGCAAACCACCATCGTCGATGGTGTCAAGCGGCGGGTGCGGCGGACGGTGTCCGGCCACGCCCGGAATGTAGAACGGAAAGCCTTTAAAAGCCGCGTTTGGCATCGCAGGCATGGCGAGAGTTGGAAGCGGCACGAGCCCCGGGATCGGAGTTCCTGCCATGATCTCGCCGTCAGGTAAGGCTCGCGCGCCAGTCACGGGACGGCCATCACCGTCGAGTTCCGTGCCCTCTTCGAAGACATCGTGTGCGCGCCACAATTCCCACATGCCTTGCGCGAAGTGCGGGTAGAAGTGGCAGTGAAAGATCGAGTCGCCCGGCGTCTTGTTCCGGTTGCCGGTGCCGCCGTGCGCGATCTCTGTCGTAAAGGAGAAGCCTGGTCCTACGTGCTGGCTATCGAGGTAGCTGGAGTTGTCGCTGTCAGGCGTGTTCAACCACTGGTGCGCATGCAAGTGGTGGACGTGGTGTTCTTTTGGACCGGCATGGACCACACGCATCTTCACGTGGTCATTGATGTAGCTGTGGTGAACGTTAGACGGATCGTCAGGGAACAGGACCTTGGTTGCTTTCGCGCCTGTGATCAAGTTACCGCTGCCGTCAGTTGCGTTGGCTGGAACATCGACGATCTGAGCCGGGTCGCCGATAGCCCATGCTGACAGGAAGAAGTCTTCGTACTTACACTCAGTGCAGTTGGCCATCGGGCCCACGCCGAGACGGTTGGCAAGAATTTCTGCACCGATACCGCCCGTGCCGTAGTTAATGGCGAAGCCGTCTTTGACGCTGTAGAGCGTGTGTGAAAGAACGGGATCTCGAAACTGCGGAAAAGCCTGGATGGCTTTGATCTCGTCGTGATAGACGACCGTGAACTCGCGGAACGGCTGCTCGCGATCAGGCTCCACGGGGTTCGGGCGGTAGGTGCCCGCCGGGAAGCGACCCTTGTTGGGGCCCGTGATAAGAGCATTGAGATCCGTGTGCACGATGTTGTTGTTACCATCGAGCATCTTCAGGATTGGTTGACCGGCGCGTTCATGTCCCTCGGGAAAAACGGCGTCATAGTTGAGGACTGGATGTCCGGCTGACGTCTTTTTAGGCGTACCGTCTGCGTTTTTCGCCGTAGCCAGTTCCATCTCTTCGGCAGTCACCTGCGAGCGATACCACTCAGCGGTTTTCGCTTCGACGTTGACTGAACCGAACAGACCCATCGCGAGCGAGCCACCATCGCCTTCACCGCCCGTTGTAGCAGCGGTTGAATAGACCAGGTGGTTTCCCTCGCGCTGTGCGAAGTAGGTGTAACTGGCCGATGCGCCTGGCGCGACCAGGCTGCTCTGGTTCTGACCGACGTTCGAGCCGTCGGAGAGAATCGAGCCTACGAGTTGCAGACCCATCACATGCGCGGAAGCCGTGCGCGTGGCGGGAGCATTGTTGACGGCAAACGAATTCACGTCTGCCAGATCCGGTGCGAGCAGGTTGGTAAAGTTGATTACCAGACAATCGCCGACGTTCATTCGCAATGCGATCGGACGCGGGCGTTTGCCAGGACGGAGTTGAACGTTGCCTGCAACCAATCCCTTAGACGAATCGATCGCAACGACATCGCTCTTCAGTGCGTAGATCATACCCGCTGGGTTGATCGTGCCGAGACGGTTATATACAAGAACCTGATCCAGCGCGACCACCTCAGCCTTAACCGTCCTATCGCAGTTAACTGGTGGTGACGTTTGAGCGTGCGCGCCGATTACAGTGACGAGCACAGTAACGGCGGCGCAGCAGGACGAGAAGAGCGAGTGCCACTCCCGCCAGATTTTTTTGATATTCATACTAGTAACCTCATTGAATCGGTGAAGTCCCAGCCTGGCAGGCATAGAACTTCAAACAATGGAATCCGGGCGAGGCCCACTGTCACAAAAGCCAGAGGACTCCGAAGAATCAGGACAATTTGGGTTTCGAGGTTTTTTTGACGAGTGCCGTCAACGGATTTTTTGCACTCGCGCCGCGCGACCAACCAGAACCTGGTGACGTGGCTTCATCTGGAAGTTCATCTGAAGGGTTGCACTGTCAGCGAACCGCAGTGCGTGAGCGTTTCTCAAGTGGCTCTTTAATTTCCAAAAGAAATGTTTAGTGCGCGCGAGAAACGTAAATGTTGATCAGAACGATGCCAAACGGAGCAAACCTCGTGCCTGTGAAGACGATGAGGAGAGGAACACGAGGCTAAGGCGCTAAATCCAAAGTGGTGCATATTTCCACACTTATTTGGAGAGATGATATGGTGTTCCAACCTGTGTCCCCGCTAGGATCGCGTGTTCCACCACGGAACACATCGAGACAACGAGCAGCCGATTGTCAGTAAGTTTAAGGAAGGAACTCTTCGTCGCCGCTCCGCCGCGGATTCGCAAGTGTGGTCCCGATTAATTCAAGAATTTCAGAAGGGAGAAAAGGCTTTAATAGAACGCCCGCAGCGCCGCACCTTCGCGCTTCGGCCATCAGGTGCTGCGAGTCGTTTGAGGTGATGATAATAAAATGCATCTGCAACTTTTGCGGGAAGATGGCTCTAACTACATCGAAACCAGAGATGTCTGAGAGACCCACGTCAGTAATCGTCAAACAGAACTTGCCTCGAAGCGCCTCATCGATTCCATCCCGTCCGGTGGTAGCTATGGACACACGATAACCGTTGTCCTCAAGAATGATCTTGAGGGCATCGGCAATGCTCCGCTCATCCTCAATGATGAGGACTTCGCTTTTGTGTTCATCGCTTCGATCACACACGAATGGCTGCTCGCAATCGTTATGCCCGCGATAAAAGAAAATATGATGAACCGGCTTTCGTCGAAAAGTGGCGCTACTTGAGGGATCTCTCGTGCAAAAGCGCAAATAGTCTCTGCGCACCTCTGCGCACCTCTGCGCCTCGGCGGTAAAAGAACCGCTAAAAACAAATAACGCCGAGGGCGCAGAGAACCCAGAGATAAGGCAGAGATGAAGTAAGACTCTAACCAAAACAGAGGTCGTATTGATGTGGGTTCTCAGGCATGGGTGAGGTTTTGGTGGGTTCCATTTTGGTTCTCGTCATCGCCACCGTCGCGCAATCCAAAAATCTTCATCTTTCGGTATAGCCGCGGCCGGTGGTAGTTGAGGATCTCCGCGGTCTTTTTAACGTTGCCGCCGGTTCGTTCGAGCGTCTGCGCGATTGCTTCGCGTTCGATCTCATCCATACTCATATAGGGCGGGATGACGCAACGGTACTCCCCCGCGTGGGTAGTGTGAAGTTGTTCCGGTAGAGACTCGGGTGTCAACTTATCTTCGCTCGCGAAGAGCACGGCGTGCTCGATAACACTCTCAAGCTCTCGTACATTGCCAGGCCAGTCATAACGCATCAGCAAAGCAAAAGCCGACGTGCAGATTTCGCGAATTCGTTTCTTGTACTTTTCCGAGTAGTGCTGGAGAAAGCGTTCTGCGAGCAAGGGTACGTCCTCGAGCCGTTCACGTAATGGCGGTGCTTTGACCTTTATCGTGCTGATGCGAAAGTAGAGATCCTTGCGAAGCGTTCCCTCTTGAATCATTTGCGCGGTGTCGCGATTGGTCGACGACACAAGACGGAAATCGACGCTGATTTCGAGCTCGTCGCCGAGCCGGCGGAGTTTTCGTTCCTGGAGCACGCGCAGCAGTTTGGTTTGGAGGTGCATGGGCATCTCGGCGATCTCGTCCAGGAGCAATGTGCCACCGGCGGTAGCTTCGACTAAGCCGCGTTTGTCACGATCGGCTCCCGTGAATGCGCCCTTTCGATAGCCAAACAACTCGGATTCGATGAGCTCCTGCGGGATGGCCGCGCAGTTAATGCGAGTCAGAGGACTTTCAGCCCGCGGGCTCTGGAAGTGAAAGGCCGACGCAATTAATTCCTTCCCTGTTCCCGATTCACCTTCGATTAGCACCGATGCGTCTGACGGCGCAGCAGTACGGATGATGGCGTGGATTTGCCGCATCTTCGGATGACGACCGATGATTCCGAAGTCATCCCCATCACCCATCAGCGCGCTCTTCAGGCTGCGGTTCTCACGCTTGATGGCTTCGAATTGCAAGGCGCGTTCAACCAGCATCGTCACCTGATTCGGAGTGAAAGGTTTTTCGATGTAGTAGAACGCGCCGTGCTTGATGGCTTCGATAGTGATATCCAGCGAACCGTGTGCAGTCATCACGATCACCTGAGTATCGGGAACGTCGCTCTTGATATGGTCCAGCAAGTCGATCCCGCTCGCGTCAGGAAGACGTAAGTCAGTGAAGACGAGATCATAGTGTGAACTCTTGAGCACCGCGGTCGCCTCGCCCACGGTTTTCGCCGACACAACACGATGACCAAGGTCGACTAAGATCAATTGCAGCGCGTCGATAACGCTCGGCTCATCGTCTACCAGAAGGATTCTGCTAGGAGGCATCGTTAACATCCTTCTGCTCTGCCGGCAGCGCGACGCAAATCGTTGTACCTTCCTCAGGTCGACTGGCAAAAGATATGGTGCCGCCGTGCTGCTCGATGATTTTTTTCGCGTAAGGCATACCGAGGCCGAGTCCCTGCTGCTTGGTTGTATAGAAAGGCTCGAAGATGTTGTTTGCCTCTTCTTCGCTGATGCCTCGACCGGTGTCAACGATTTCCAGACGTAGCGTATCTTCGCGCCGTTCAGTGGTGATGCTCAACCTGCCGCCGTTTGGCATTGCCTCAACGGCATTGAGTACCAGATTTATCAAAGCCCCGCGCATGGAGGATTCGTCCATCATTCCGGAGACGGCCTCTTCGCTCAATGAGAGACGCACGTCAATTTTGTTCGCTGTTATCTGCGGCTGAAGTAGCTCCAGCACGTGGTTAACAATCCAATTGAGGTTGCCGGAACTTCGGGTGAGATTGAGCGGACGGGCAAAACCCAGGATCTGTTCAACCCTGCCAGTCAGATGATTGATGGTGTCAACGATTTTATCTACGAGCACAGCTTCGCTTGTCGAAGAGTCTCCAATCTTGCTTTTTAGATGGAGCGAGTAAAGCAGCAACCCGGCGAGGGGGTTTTTCACCTCATGAGCCACCTGGGCCGCCGCGCGTCCCAGAGCAGCGATCCGTTCCTGTTGGACCAGCCGTTTGTGAGTCTCGATGAGTTCGGCTGTGCGTTCAGCAACGCGCGCCTCGAGCTCTTCAGCATGTCGTTTTATCTCCTCCTCGAGCCTGCGCTTTTCATCCGTAAGCCGCTTCTTCTCCGCCGCCCGCGCAACCGCATTGAGCAGCACGTCCTTAATGATTGGTTTTGCGATGAAATCATATGCGCCGGCGCGAACGATCTCCGGTATTAGAGAAAGATTCGGTTCGCCCGTAATTATTATGACGGGAACGTATATCTCGGCACTGCATAATTTCTTTAAAAGCTCGACACCGCTCTTCCCGGGTAAGTTGATATCAACCACCGCGACGTCTACGTCGTTAGCTTCGTGTTGCGCAGCGCTTTCATAATCCGCTGCGGGCAATACAGTGTAATCGGCGCGCTTCAGGAACTCCCCCATCGTTAGGCGAAGGCTGGGCTCGTCGTCAACCAGTAGCACATTAGGCATACTTTTCAGGTCCAATAGGGGTTTTTTGCGCCTCTGCACGAAACGATTTCTCAGACGCGACTCGGGCACTTTCCGTGGAAAGCTGCTTAAACATATTCGACCTCTTCCGCTTTGATCGCGGAGAGTTCAATGATGAATTTCGTGAATTTTCCCACTTCGCTTTCGACACTGATCGTTCCGCCGAAGTCGCGGATGATGCCGAAGCTGACACTCAGGCCTAATCCCGTACCTCCCGCTTCCCTGCGGGTGGTGAAGAACGGGTCGAATACTTTGCTCAGGTCTTCTCGTTTGATCCCGACGCCGTTGTCGTAAAACTCGACACGCACGATCTCGCCGCTCTTGCCCGCTCGGCGCGCGGTGATTTTGAACACTTTCGGTTCGTGCGGATCGAAGGTCTTCGCGTTTAAGGCGTGGTGCGCATTACTGATCATGTTAACCATGACCTGTCTGAGGCGTGAACCTTCGGCCTGCACCAACGGCAGATTAGGCTCAAGGTCAATTTCTAAACGAATGCCGTCCTTTTCAAATTGACGCCCGAAAAGCGCGATAGACGTTTCTATAGAATCGGCGCAGTGCACCTGTTCGAGTTCGTGTGTTTCGGCACGAGCAAAAGCGAGGAGTCCTCGTACGATTTTGGCGATCCGTCCACCCTCGTCAATAATGCCCTCAATCATTTGCCGCTCGAACTCCGAACGCGGCCTGTCTTCGTCCTTGAGTAACTGGGCGAAGTTGATGACGCCATTAAGCGGGTTATTGATCTCATGCGCTACGCCGGCAGAAAGCTCACCAATGGACGCCAACTTCGACGACTCGTATAGCTGCCTTTGCATTTCTTCGCGTTCGGCTTCGAGTTGCTTACTCAATGAGAGGTCACGGAGGACCAGGATCATCACCTTCTCACCATCGGTTGATAAGGGCGTAAAGGAAATTGAAACAGGGAGTGATTTTCCCTCTGCAGTCTGGATAGTCAACTCGCTTTCGCCCGAAAAGTGACCATTGGAAGTCGACATGAGCTCGCGGGTGGCGTTTAAATTAGAAGTATGAAAAAGCTCGCGGATATCTCGGCCGATACAATCCTGTAGCCGAAGTCCGAGGATGTCGCAAACTTTATCATTCGCTTCAACAAGGCGGTGGTCAGCCAGGCGGACCAGGCCGATGCCATCCTTTGCCTGTTCAAAGAGGGCCCGATAACGCTCCTCACTTTCTCGTAATTGACGTTGTTGCCGGTGCACCAGGCGGAGCAGCAGCGTTACCACCAATGCATCGACCGCGACGGAAATGAAAAAGTGTTCGACGCGCTGTTGAATGTCCCAACGCAGTTGGGCGTAGCCGGCGCCGGGATACCGTGTCTCGACCCAGGCAAAGAAAGGAGGGCGCAGTACTTCTTCCCAAAAGACGATCACCCCGATCGTCATCAACACAGTGAGTAGAATAAAAAAGAGTACGACTTTGGTATCAAAGCTTCTGATCATGTACAGACCTCACCACATGGCCAAGTCCGGCGCCACCTGTCGAAGTGGGAGTCGTTGGAATTGAGCGCGGAACCGCAGCTTCGAAACGGCGAGGTAACTCCGCGGGGTTGCTCTTATGGGCGCCCAAGATGAAGTCGATAGTATATCTTCCGGAGGGAATAAATTGAAAGATATCTTGCATGGCCGGTAATGTTGGCCTTCGAATTTGAGCGTTTTGGACGTAGATCGATAGATGTGCAAGCGGCGCAAAGACAAAGACAGAACAGGTGCCGTCTTAAATCTTTGCGCCTTTTGCGGGAAAAACCCTAACCAAAATTAATTGGCTGCCGTCGTCGAAACGGAATTGCTTCCGAAGTTCGGCACCCAAATCTTCGATCCACCGATTGCTATTGAAAATGGACCTTTGCCGGTTGCATAGGTTGCTACAACGCTGCCACTGCCTGGATTAACTTTCACCACAGTGCTGTCACCATTGTTGACGACCCAGAGACTGACTCCGTCAAAAGCTATTCCCGAAGCTCCATCACCAACTTTGAATTCACCGAGATTGAATCCATCACTGGCGCTGAGCTTTGTTAAGCTTTTGCCGAAATAGTTTGTTACCCAGAGGTTTTCGCCCTCAGCAGCGATTCCGAAGGGACCGTCGCCAACAGGATACGTACCCAACACTGCTCCAGTCGTGTTCAAACGTGTAACCGTGTTGCTCTTGTTATTGGTCACCCAAATGCTATTTGCCGCGAACGCCAAACCTATCGGACGCTTTCCAACTGAGAAAGTACCAAGAGTTTTACCGTTCGTGTTTAGTTTCGTCACGGTGTTGCTGTGACGATTGGCGACCCAGATGTCTTTGCCATCGAACGCAAGCCCACCTGGACCATCGCCAACGTTGAAAGTGCCGGCAATAGCTCCAGTGGAGGGATTCACTTTCGTCACGGTGTTACTCAACAAATTCGCTACATAGAGCGATCCCCCGGCATGGAGCAATGCAACCGGCCGGTTACCAACCGTAAACGTTCCGGCGAGTGCACCATCGCTAACTCGAATTCGGGTTATCGCGTTGTTGAATTGTGTAGCTACCCACACATAGGTGCCGTCGAAAGCTACTGCTTCTGGACCAGCGGTACTGGCAGCCGCCACGTCACCACCACCCAGATCACCTTCGACGGATCCACCCGCAAAGCCTTGAGTTCCACCGCCACTACCACCTCCGCTGCTGAGAGGGATTTCGCTCATGGCAGTCTGCGCATTGATTACACCTGGCATTGTAGCCGCAATAGCAAGTAACAACACCATGTTGAAAACTCTCCATTTAAGAAAGTTCATTTGCCACCTCCATTCGCTTTCGCCTTAGCCGAGGTCACTTTCGTTTTCGCCGAGTCCTTTGGCCAATCAACCCAGCTTAGCGTTTCAGCAATCCATTCGGGCGATTGCATTCCGGGGCAGCCGCCCCATCGTTCCAATGGTTCGTTGCCATATTTGATTACCCCGATGTGATTCGATTTGTCCTTATCAACTTCGGGGTCGGGATCCACATAGCCGAGTTTGCGTCGCACGGTTTCCATGTCGTCTACGGATCCGGTCAGGAAGAGCCAGCCCGGCTTCACTTTATGCATGTGAGCATAATGCTTCATCGCCGCGACCGTGTCTTCCTTAGGCTTCAGCGTAAACGAATACATGAAGATGTCTTTGCCGACGCGATCGCCGAGTATGTTTTGTAGTCGCACCAGGTTTCTGGTGATTGGTGAGCAAATACCTTCACACTTAGCATAGAACATGTTGAAGATCACGATCTTGTCTTTGACGAGGTCATCATAGAACTTCAACTCGCGCCCGTCGTGAGCAGTCAGCACAAGATTCGGAAAGTATCGCTGCCTGATCCTTTCGCGCGAAGATATTTGTTTGAACTTCGGGTTTGAATCAAGCGCTTGCGCTTGAGCCAGCAGCGGCACAGCAAACGGCGCCGACCCGAGAGTCGCTATCAAATTTCTGCGTTTCAAGTCCGTCATAAGAATTCCTTTCTTCAGGTTACTGAGTCCAGGTTTTCCCAGCGCACGCAACCCGTTGCGCGGGAAGACCACACAACGGCGCTAAGGCTGCGTCTTGTTGTCGCCAACGTCGTTTATAATTCCCAACAGCATCATGGCGTGGTCTTCGTGGACCACGTTGTGACAGTGCAGCGGGAACCTCCCGACGAAATCGCGAATACGAAGATAAACCTTCGCCTCCATGTTGTGCTCCAACCTGAAAACGTCTTTCCTGCCCCTCGTAATCAATCCGGTCCCTGACGGCGCATTACCGTTGATCGAGAGGGTCTGGAACTCCTCAAAATGCATGTGAATCGGGTGTTGCCATCCGCCCGAGTTGTTCTGGAAGACCCACTTCTCGATGGTGTTACGCTTGATTGCGAAACGGGGCGCTGCGTTGCAACCACCGACAAGTTGACCGTTGATCTGCCACTGACCATTGCCTCGCTCGAACCGGAAGGTGCGAGTGATTCGTACCGGATCGGTTGTGTTTGGGAACCCGTAGAAATAGGTACCCGGCGGAATAGTTGCCGGGTTGACGCTGTTGTCGGCGACAACCGGACCATCGACGATGATCTTTAGTATCTTGTCTCCCTGTCCGGCACCGAGGACGTCTCCCGTCGGACCGCGTCCGTCTTCCTGCTCCAGGCGGTTCTCGAGGAAGAATGTCTTTCCGGCGTCGTTGGTGAAATCAACGATCACATCGACGCGCTCGGCTACGGAGAAACGCGAGCTGTTTACCTGAACAGGCCTTTCCAACAGATTTCCGTCTGTCGAAATCTGCCAGAACGACTTAGTTGAATTGTTCGGGCCGAGTACGAACATCTGGTAGAAACGTGAAGGTCCCGTGTTTAACCAGCGGAAACGATAACGACGAGGACTTACGTGCAACACAGGCTGGATCTTGCCGTTGACAAGGAACTTGTCGCCGAGAATTCCATCTGTATTGAACAGATCGAATTTGAGCAGCCCAGTCTGGTTATCGAAGACCTTATCGTTGATGACCATGTAGATATCGAAACTGGTGAGTGGATTTTGTCCATCGCCGAAACTCGGCAATCTAAAGCCCGTGTTTTCGTTACCAGTGTCGAATTCGTTGAAGAGAATGTAGGCGCCTGCGAGACCCTTGTACGTATTCTCCGCCGTGTGGTCGATGCGATGATCGTGATACCACAAGGTGTGCATCGCTTCTTTGATATCGCCGGTGCCGGGATGTGTTGAGTTTATGCCTGCATACACGTTGGGGTAGTGATGATCGTAGAACTGTCCTCGTTCCATAAAGAAACAGGGAAATCCATCGCTCTCCAGTGGTGTGTGACCGTTGTGCAGGTGTTCTGTAACTGATGGTAGGCCGAAACCTCCGTTATCTGCTGGCAGGTTGTTGCGCAAGCGCAGCAATATGGAACCATTGCCGGGGCTGCCCAAATTTCCGTATCGCTCGACGATTAGTGGACCAGGTGTAATGCCGTTAAAGCCCCAGATTGTTTGAGGCGGAAGCTCGCCAGCCGGAGCCATAAGCACTGTTCCGGCCTGCTCCGACATTTCATAGAACCGCTGCGGTGGGAATTGCGCAAATGCCTGGTGCGCAACAGTTCGCGCTTCACCGGCCGCTGTGTTTGGCGCGATTGTCGGCGCCGGAGTTAATGAGGCGACCGGCGCAAGCACCGGTAGTCTCGGCATGAGTTCCTGAAACGGGGTGGTGTTGGGGCTATTCGGTTCGTCGTCGTCGAAAGCACCCATGCTGTTAAGAGGACGTGCGCTCAAACCTTTTTTAGGGATCAGCATACCCGCACTGGTAAGGAGTCCCATCTTAAGCAGATCGCGTCGTTTGAATCCGGCTGCAATCAGCTCGCGACGATTGTTCGCTGCTGTTTGTTTTTCCTGTTCTTTTCTTCTATTCCGTTTGGAGATGTACGCCATCGGTAAACTCCTCCTATTTAGGGCCTGTGGTAAATCGGTTGGACCAGGCCTCGAATGCTCTGTTGATGTGATTTGAGAATTTCCCACACTACCCCACTCATTTCGGGGCCGGGAAAAAACTCCGTACCTTGGATCGTTGGTCGTACACACTCCTACTCGACCGTCATTTCTACGGATCTAAGTAAAAGTGCTAGAGATATTGCGAAGAAAGTAGCCCGTGGATCTAACCGTGCTTACTTTTTTCGATTGTCAGCAGACGGTGAGTAATGTCCACTAACTCGAATAGCCATTAAAGGCGTGTACCTCGTGAGTAAAGAATATTTGTCCCGCGTCTCTGGGCTTGGGGGGTGACAAAAAACTTCAGGACAAATGCAGTTGCAAATTTCTCTGTACAACAGAGAAGGAGTTCAAATATAGGTAACCACTACGATCTTAAGTTCTCTTCCTACTTCGCCACGACGGATGATGTAGCAACTCCTCCGAGGCTACTTCGCACAGTGATGTTCTGTGGATTCGTCGATACGCTCAGCTCAGCTCTGTACTGACCGCCACCGTTATTAGCCAGCGTGCCGAGAAGTTGCCCAGTCGCAGTGACGAACACCCGTAGAGTTGCGTTGCTGCTCGTGCTTGTTGCCTCGACGCGTAATGTGCGCTTGTCACTCTCGAATTCGGCCCGCGTGATCCTCACCGTGTCAGTGCTCGGCGATGGCGGCGCGGCGACCGGATTGATCGTCAGCGTTGCACTTCGTGATATGCCGTTGAGAGTACCGCTGATCGTCGCGGCGGTAATCGCGCTTACGGTCGTTGTATTGATCGTAAAGTTTGCTGAAGACGCGCCGGCGGCGACGGTCACACTCGGGGGAACAGTCGCTGCGGCATTGCTGCTGGCAAGACTGACAACCGTAGCCGATGGAGCCGCCGCGCTTAACCTGACCGTACCCTGAACCGAATTCCCGCCCACCACTGAACTCGACGCCAACGTTAACGACGACAACGAAAGCGGTGTTGGAGTAGGAGCGGCAGGAGTAACCGTGACCGTCACATTGCGACGTCCTAGTTGGTTGTTTCGAATTCTAATGTTGATGTTTTGAGTTGAGGTTACGGCTCTCGTGGTCGCAATGAATCTTACGCTCGAGGTTCCACCAGGCATGAATACGTTTGAGGGCACCTGAAGCACGTCTGAATTGCTGCTCGACACTGAAAATGAAAAACCATTCGAAGGTGCTACGGCGCCGCTGACCAAACTGATTCTTATTTCAGTCGAATTTCCCCCAACTACCGTTGACGGTGTGGCTGTAACGCTGCCGTAGGAGGGACGGACAGAAACCGATCCAGTCGAGTTCACCAACCCCGCTAGCCCGGGATTCGCTCCAGTGATCGGGAGCGCGATATCCGGCCGGCCGTCGCGATTGAAGTCGCCCGTAACAATCGTTCCGCCACCAACACTCGATAACGGCGGCGGCGCCGCGTACAACACGGGCGAACCGAACGTACCATCGCCATTCCCGAGCAGGATCTCAAAAAGACCTTCTGTTCCGTTTGCAAGCGAAAGCGCCAGGTCAAGGGAACCGTCGCGATTGAAATCCGCGATCACCTGATACTGAGGCACACGCAACCTTGGCTCGGTGATAATTCGTGCGGGCTGGAACGTACCATCGTTGTTGCCTAAGAGAATGGCCGTCCTGCTGCCGTTGAGTGCTATCGCAACTACTAAGTCCTGAATCGTATCGCCGTTAAGATCCGCAACGTCGATGTCGGTGCCATCCACGCCGAGCGTACCTGCGGTGAGAAGATTGATAGTCGGCTGTTTCAGAAACGATCCATTGCCGATGCCGAGAAGGACATAAACCTGTGATTGATCGCCCGCTATCCCGAGGTCTTTGATTCCGTCGCTGTTGAAGTCGCCGACGGCGATGCGCGACATTCCCGTGCCGACGTCGATCTCAAATGGAGTCTGAAATGTGCCGTCGCCAAAACCAAGCATCACCGTAATGTTGCGCGCCGCGACGCAGGGCGTGACAAAGCAGGAGAGCATGTGGGCCAGCACCACGTCGAGGCGGCCGTCGTTATCGAGATCGGTGGCGATGATCGCCGGTGAATCGTCCTGGGCCGCAGTGTTATCGAACGTGACCGGTGCGTTGAACGTCCCGTCTCCATTCCCTGTAAGCAGAGCAAGGCTGAACTCAGGACTGTTGAGCGATACCGCGAGGTCCACTTGTCCGTCGCTATTGAAATCGCCCGCCGCGAGATCCTGCGATTGCGCGCCTGTCGAGAAATTCACACGAGGCCGAAATGTTCCGTCACCAGTGCCTAACATTACGCCCACTCCGAACGCGCCCGTGGCGGAGAGATCGAGAATACCGTCGCCGTTCAAATCGACGACGATGTGATTATTTCCAAGGCTTGGATAATCAGTTCTTGTGAAAGTTGCTGACTGAGCCAATGCATTAATCTGAAAAAGGAAAATTGCTAACGACATCAGCACAAATGAAACAGGTATTTGCAAATAACGGGTGTAGTTGGACTTAATCACGTGACTCCTCCCCCAAATACGCTCACACCGCTAAATAAAAACGCGCAAAACTGATCGGAAATTACGTCGGGACGTGGGGGAAGCTTCTCGCTAAGTTCGGGTTTTATCCGTCAGACCTACAGTGCGGGTGAAGTCGTGAAAAATACATCTAGTGAGGAAATTTGACTCAGAATAGTCCTTGTAGGATTTGAAGTCTTCCCTGCGTATCTCTGCGTATCTTCGCGAGCTCTGCGTTAACGGTTGTTTAGAAAAATTTTAACGCAGAGAGCAGAGAGATACGCAGAGAAGACGAGTTTGGATCAGTGGCGTCCTCGCTTGGGTTTTGTTGGCGTTGGCGTGGGTGTTGGTGTTGGTGTTGGTGTTGGTGTTGGACTCGGGGGCGAGCCACTTTCGGGCAAGCTTGTAAGCGCAATGCCAGCGTCAATGCGAAACTTCACATCTCCATCGATTTCGACAGACATCCGCTCTACGTGGCGAACGAGGTCTTTATTCGACAGATAGGGAAAGGTCGCGCGAACGAGCGCCACTTCGCCGGCAACAATCGGCGCTGCCATCGACGTCCCGCTCCACGTCGCATATTGACCACCTGGCACAGCACTTATGATACCTGCGCCAGGCGCCGCTACGTGAATCCACGAAGCTCTGCTGGAAAAAGAGGCCAGAGTGTCGTTAGTCGTAGAAGCCGCGACTGCAATCAGCCCGTCCACGTTTTCGGCAGCCGGGTACTGTTTAGTGTCGTCACCTTCATTGCCCGCAGCGGCGACTACCACGAGATGCGGATTTGTTGAGACCGGAAAATCCTCACCGTCGCCACCACACGCCTGTGCCAGTAGATTACCGATGAATTTCGTCTCTCTGAAAGTCGACAAACTTAAATTAATCACGTCGGCGCCGTCTGCCGTGGCCGAATTGCCGTCCGGGTCGATTGCAAAAGCCAAGGCCTCAGCAAGCACCCACATGTTTCCCACTCCGTATCTGTCGAGCACCCTAATCGGGATGATTTTGGCTTCGGGCGCCACCAGCGCGATTAGTCCAGCGACATGGGTGCCGTGTCCATATGGACCTGTCTCCTGATCACCCACTTCACTGGGGTCGGCATCAGCATCGACGAAATCCCATCCTGGCAACAGACGTCCGGCAAGTGCAACATGGTTCGTATCGACGCCCGTATCGAGAACCGCAACTCTGATCGGGCCGTTCGGCCCAGTTCCTCGGTTGATTTGATGAGCCAGAGGCAAGTGAATCTTTTCTGGTGCCCATTGCGAGACGAACATTCCGTAGTCGCCCCCGACGCTCCAGGTATTGCCTACGCTCCATGTGTTGCCACCACCGATGGGTGGTGTGGCAATAAAATTAGGCTCAACAAACACAACCCGCGAATCATCAGCCAACTGGTCTACGCGATCATTGACGTCTGCGTTATCTGTAATCCGCAATCTGAAGATTGGCCTGGAGCCAAACTGATCGATCGGAACCGGATCGAGTGAGTGTTGAGCAGCAATCGCGGGCAGATCGTCAACATTGGCAAGTTTTACAACGACCTCGCCCGCGACAAACTCTTCACTGCCCTCGGTCGCATTTGCGACATTGTTGTTCCGCACGTTGCAAAGCAGGTAGACGGTTAAAACCGACAACGCTACTAACGTCAGGACTCGACGCATCGCACAATCCTCTTTTTGTTAGGTTCTGATGGGGGAAAAATCGTCGCGAAGAGACAAATAAAATACTCCAAATCGAGTTCCTTGCCAATCTTCGCGTTTGGTGTCTAATTTCGTCTCTGCGTTATCTCTGCGGTTCTCTGCGCTCTCTGCGGTTATCGTTTTTAGCGGTTCCCTACCGCAGAGCCGCACGCGCGAAATGCGCAGATTTCGTTCGGAATATGCTCAGAATAGCCACAGAACGGAATTAAGCTATCCAAGCTGCGCGGACAACATCACCAGCGTCCAACCACAACGAACGGTGACCAGAAAAATGGGTGCGGTCTTTGTTTGAGCAACTTTACTTGCGCAGTGCGTAATGCTGCAGCTGGCGAGTTCGTTCTGGCAAGTTCATCATAAAACGTTCCCATCAACTCGGTGGTCGCTTCATCATCGACCGTCCAAAGACTCATCATTACGGTTGGCGAGCCGGCATACAAGAACCCTCGCGTCAGGCCCATTAGCTCTTCCCCGGGTGCGACAGCATTCATACCAGTTTCACATGCACTAAGCGTAACGAGACCGCAATTTAGTTTCAACCCGTACGCGTCACGCGCGGTAAACCAACCATCACCCAGCCTGAGCGAAGAGAATAATGGGTTGTCAGAACGAAACTGGGCGTGACAAGCAAGATGTAGCACGTCAACGCCGGTTGAACTCCTGCGCAATACTTCAGCAGTCGCTGCTTTATCCAAAAACCGACTTACTTGCGGGAAAATACGATCGAGGGAGCGCAGCTCCTCATGCACACCCGGGATTTGTTCATCAGCCACTCCCAACAACAGGGCATTCTGAAAATCATGTTTTGGCCGATCAAGACATTGCTGCAAAACAACAGCGCTCGGTGCGAAGGAAACCTCTCTTCGCTCAATTAAGTAACTCTCACCATCGTGCAAAGCCTGAAACGGTAGATAGTGAAGGGCGCGATGTGGCACGATCACCAACTCGCGCTCACCCATTCTTGGTTCGATCGTTCGCAGCAGTAGATCGTAGAGAGAGCGTAAGTGCCTTCGCGTACGTTCCGCCAGAGCGGGCAGGTGATTTCGAACCTGTGTTGACCCATAACGAAGCGTGTCTATTTGAAAACGACATCGTTCTATCTCAGCTACAATTTCAGATTCTTTTCCCAGATCTCGCACGACTTCAACACGTTCATTTGTAACTACAAACGCAATCACTTCGTCGTCGATTGTCGTGTACTCAACCAACGCGCGCTCGTTGCCCAGTGCCGTTTGAAGCTGAGCGATCGAGAAATGATCTTCTTCCTGCCTTGTTTTGTCTCCGCTTGCTTCACGGTGCTGTAGTTGGCGGGTGATCTCCAGTAACTTTCGTTCGCGTTCAAGAAGCTCGCGTTCGAGTTGTGAGTTAACTTCCTCAGGCTGAACGGCGCCTCGAACGGAGCGATGCATCTGGTTGTACAGATAATTCAGTTCTTCCCTCAATTTCGCGACTTGTGCCTGGAGATGTGCCTCAAAATCATCACGTGCCTCACTGGACAACGTGATTCGTCCTGCTAAAGCATCCGCAAGCGCTCGCGATCTGGCGCGTTCGACAAAACCGAGCGCTTCAATAGCTCGCGTGTCGCCTTCAGTGAGACAAACCTTCGCCAGCTCGTAGTAAGGAGACATTCGCTTCGAAAAGAATGCTGTGCGAAATTCCTCGCCGGGGATCGGCGCACGCAGTTCTTCCGTCAACTCAACTGCCTTCTTAAAGTTCATCTCGGCACGTTTCGGGTCTCTCTCCTGCAAGGCAATCGAGCCAAGAGAGCTAAAGCAACGCTCTGCGATTTGAGGTTGTCCGTGGGCTTCTGCTTCCTGTAGCGTTTGTTTCAGCAACTTACGAGCTCGGTCGCTATTTCCGAGAGCGCGATCGGCTTCGCTCCGCAACCAGCGGGCAAGGAGCAATCGCTGCCAGCTTCCGGACATCAACAAGGCCGGCTCTGCTTGGGCGGCCATTATCCTCGCGCCCTCGAATTTGGCTTCTCTGTAGAGTAGCTGGGCGTGCGTCAACTCTACCATTGCAGCACCAACTGGATTTCCCTCCGCCCTGTAGAGTCGTTGTGCTTGATGGAGCCAGCGCTGCGCTTCCTTCATTCGTCCCAGTAGTATCAGGGCACGGCCGCCATAAGCCTGAGCCCTGGCCTTTTCGGCACGTAGGCCGTGTTCAGCAAATATCGGGATCACTCGCTCGTAGATGGCCAGCGCCTCTGCCGCGAGATTGAGTTCAAGATAAGCATCTGCGATATCGTGTTCGGCAAGAACTGCTTGAATCGTGAGGCCCAAAGCCGTGTAACGTTGCCGGGATCGTTCAAGAAAATCTAGTGCTCGATCGTAACGACCTTGCAGCAGCGCGAATAATCCAATATTTCCTTCAATGCCCGCGAGGGTCACCGGCTGTTCGGCTGCTTTTGCCTGGTTTAAGGCCTGGTCGAAAAGGTCTTCAGCAGATTTAAACTTGTGCAGCAGGGCGTGAGTGTTAGCTAGACAATTATTTACGGTAGCAAGCTGTTTCTGATCATCGAGCGCGGTAAAACGATCACGAGCTGCACTTTGAAAAACTTCCGCGTCATGGTAGCGATCGCGACGAAAGTGTAGATTGCCGATGTTGTGTTCGATCTTGCCTGCGGCGAGAAAATCGTTGTACGCGAGGAAGGCTTCCCGGGCCCGCAGGCCACATTCGATTGCCTCCTCGTACCGACCAAGCATTGAAAGAGCGATGAGCTTGCTTACCTGTGTAGCTGCGGAAGTATGCCTTTTACCCAAACTTAGAAATCGACGCTGCGAATCTTCGAGCTCGGAAATCGCTCGTTCCATTTGTCCATTGACGAGTGCCTTGAGACCTGCAGCCCACGTGCTTAAGGCCTTGATTTCAGCATTTGGTCGAACGTGCGAGAGTAATTGAAGTGCAGCCGCGGCGCCGAGGGCTTGTGCAGGATGAGTGCTCCACCCCTCGAGACAGATGTCTTTTAATCTATAAGCAAGTTTGACATCAGCGAGGGGGAAGTTCTCCCGAAGCAATGTTTCTCGATTTGCATTGCTGGAATTAGTTAGAAGCACCGCAAGTTCTAGATGCTGCATTGATATCAACCCTTGAGTTCCAACTCCGGGATTACAATTTCCACATCCAGCATTGTTACCGTAATCGAATAACTTCCGATGGGCACGGCCGGAAGCGTGAATTCACACAGATCATTTAGACTCGTTTCTGACGAGCCACTCGCGCCCGAGATCTCTACAACACCGCCGGCACAACCATCGCGTATGATTTGTCCCGCGACAATACATTCATCATTCTGTACGGTGATGCGCAAATCCACGTCAGCTTCCTGGGCCGAATAGAGCATTTGACGCGAGGACGTATGCAGCGAGCGCATACCAAAAGCTGGTCCGGCACTGCGACTGTCAAATGTCAAGATCGCCACGACGCGACGCAACGGCGACTGACTGGGTGAGAAAATGTTGATTGCCGATACCAAAACGTCGCGCGGAGCGTCTGCCGCGCGATCGCTCTTCATCGTGAGGACGAGATGACGCAGGCGAGACAGTGTATCGTCGCATGCTGAACATGTCGCGAGGTGGCCCAGCGCGGAATCCAAAGCTGCGCCTGCGACGCGGTTCTCTGCCATATCGGCAAGGGTTTCCAGCGAAATGTGTGCTGAGGTATTCATAGGCAAAATTCAGGCGCCCCTGTTCAACAGATCCTGTCGCGTATCGGAAAAATACATTTGCATCCTATTTCTTCAGTATATGAAGCAACTTGGCGAGGCAACGAGCTCGTGTCGGACCAATGCTACCTTCAGGAATTTCGAGAGCAGCCGCTATTTCCGCATACGACGCTGGCTCAGGTTGATAAAACAGCATTTGCAGCAGCATTCGGCAACGTGGGTCCAGGAGCGAAAGCGCTATCTTAATCTGGTGTTGCTCTTCGAGAATCATTAACTGTTCGTCCGGCAGCGGCGTTTCATCCGGAATCGCAGCAGCTTCGTCCTCCGGTTCATCTGAGTCTAACCGGCCATGCATTTTTTTGGAGATGGCTCGCAACGTTTTGCGGCGCGCAGTCGTAACCAGCCAGGCCTGGAGCCGTTCAGGTTCTTGAATATCGTTGAGTTTTTGAAAGAGAGTTGTGAATACGTCCTGAAAGATCTCGGCAGCCCGGTCCTCGTCTAGACCAGCACGACGCGGAATGGCGTATATCAGACGCTGATAGCGCTGTATCAGTTTCTCCCACGCAAGCTGATCTCCGCGTCGGCAGGCTAATACCAACTGCAGGTCACTATCTTCCATTTGTATCAGGAGTTCAGGGCTACACCAGAATAGGTCCTCGGTATTTTGTTGTCTAGACCAGCTTTGCAGGAAAAGTACATCTTTCTGAAAAGAACTCTCGCGCAAAGGCGCAAAGCGCTACCGCGTTTCTAAGAGTTTTCCTTTGCGCGTTGCGCCTCTACAGCGCGAAGACCTGCGCCGCGCCTGAAGAAAGGCCCGCTCGCAAAAGTGACCGACTTCAACGCACTGCTCCGTTTGCTCGCCGAGAATCAAGTCGAGTTCATTATGGTCAACGGCGCCGCGGCCACTGCTCTACGGCTCGGCCCGGTTAACACGCTCCTTCGCCCGTAACGTTCTCTGATATGGCTAGTCAGACCGGCATCGCTCAGACGCAGAGTTCGCAAGGCCTAACTCTGTATTTCTTTTAAAGCAAAGCCAACAGACGGATGTTGTTATCGGGTGTTTAGGGTGATCACCGTCACGGAATGTTTTGGCAGGGTCAGAACAAACGGACGTCTCACGGGCGACGTTGTCTGCTTAATGGAGACCGCGTCGGGTTGTGAAAAATCGTTGAAGGATTTCAGCGAAAGAGCCGAAACAGTCTTCACCTCTGCGCGCTGGCCTAAACTCACGCCTTGAACGTTGATAGTTGTCGTGATCGAGGCGGTGCGATGTGTGTTCACCGCTTTTATAAAAATCCTTGAAGCTGCACGGTTCACCACCACGTCGAGATATGGAACGTTGCGGCCTTCCCTGCTCGAGTCGAATGTTGGACCATTAACTGTCACGGCCAGTCGCTCGTTCCCGCGATGTTCGTTGTAAAGTCGATTGACGAGATATATTGGAGACACGAACACTCCGTGGCGATTTGCCTGTATGATCCCGCCTGGCCATCCGTTAACGAGATCCGAAACAGCGCTCATCTCGACTATCTCTCCAGATCGTTCAAAAACGTTCATCAACCGCGCGGCGTATAGCGCTGACTCGAGAGAGTATTGCTGCTGTGTCGAGAGGTCGAGTCCCCATTCGTTTATCGCGAGCTTAATTTTTCGGCCAGGTACAAGCTCTCGCATGGTCTGTTCCAACTGCCGGTAAAAACGCTCGAAGAATAAAGGACGCGCCATCAGGTTCAATGCATCGCCGGCCATCTCTCGTCGTCCGTAATAATGGTGCACGGCGAGGTAGTCGATTTGCTTCCCCGCAGCGCGCAGCACGACCTGGTTCCAATTCATGTCGTTATCGCCGACTGCAATGAGCTTGATCGACGGGTCGATGGCGCGCATCGCTTTTGCGTAGCGAAGATAGTTGCGCGCGTAGGTTTCTGCATCTGAGTGGCCCCGTACCCAATTGCCCCAGATCTCGTTACCGATTTCCCAATATTTCACGCCGAATGGTTGCGGGTGACCGTTCGCGGCTCGCCTCGCACCATGCTCTGAATTTGCCGGTCCGTTGCAGTATTCGACCCAGGCAGCGGCCTCTTCAGCAGTAGCGCCCCGACCCTCCACATTGACTGTGATTGAAGGCTCAGCACCCACAGCGCGAGAAAGCAGAATGAACTCATCGGTCCCAAAGTCGCTCGGCTCGGGTTCGTTCTTCCAGGAGAGATTGGACCAGGTGACACGCGCGTCCCGTGGTCCAACACCCCAGAGCCAACGATAGTCTTGCGCCACATTTCCTCCCGGCCACCGAATGAAGGCCGGCCTCAACGCTTTTATCTTTTCAAACACGTCACGGCGCACGCCTCCAGGCATTGCATCACCGGGCATTAACGAGACCTGGTCGATCCAGATTGTCCCTTTGCCTGGAAAAAGGATCGCAATGCGAGCGAGCGAATCGGTCTTCGAGGGCGCCAAAGTAAACTCATACTTCCGCCAGTCACCCCGAATCACATTGACTTCGGTTGAGGCGTAGACGACGCCCGGTTGCGCTTCAGATTCGAGAGCAAGTGCAACGGCGCCAAGGTAATCATTCGTCTTCATCCAGAGATAACCTTGATATGTGACCCCAGCTTTGATGGGAATGCCCGATTGGTAAAGTCCATGCCGGTCGATTACGCCGTCGCCTGCCTGGACACGCGTTGAATGTTGCTTCGTCTCAGGTTCGCCAGTGCGAACCTTTACCTGCTGATGTTCCGGGTACGACACTTCTTCATCCCAGCGAAAAGCAAGTGCGTAATCGTCGTTTCGATCGTCAGGATACCGCTCCCAGTAACGGGAAAGTCCGGTAATATTTGGCGGTTCTTCGAAGCTGCGGTTGCGAATCAGCTCGGCATGTAAGCCGCGCTTGATTCCCTCATACATGAATTCCAGAAACTGGCCATAGAGTAAAGGGCTAATCTGATTATTGACTTTGCGCGCGTCGATGGTGACTGTCGCGGTTTGAGTTGTTTGCGCGTTGATGAGAGGAACGCGTATGACCGCAACGACGCACAGAGTCGCCGTCATCATTAGGGAGACTGCTCTACTAGGTCCAACTTTGTATTTAGCGTCGCTTTGCACAAAGAGTCGCATATCTTAGTTTTTCTCTGCGACGCTCTGCGTATGTTTGCGGCCTCTGCGTTGAAATGGCTTTCGAACGCGGAGACGCAGAGATACACGAAAGACCGCAGAGAAGACTCGCTCCCAACATCCCTTTTTGTGCAACGCCATTTAGCGTAGCGCAAGCCGAATCACTGTTAGCGATTGTGGCGTAAGTGTAAACGGAAACTGATTGCCGGAGACTGTAATCTGCCGTTCAACTGGTGCAACTCTTGTCGGATTGTCGAGACTGTTCTCCGCTTTCAAGTCAGAACTTGCCAGCACAAAAGTGTTGCCCGTCTTTCCAACTCGCTTCGGACCGGCAATGTCTATGGTGATCGGTTTTGCAGTTGCGGCGGTGTTTACAACTTTGACAATGACCTCACGCGCAGGTTCATCCAATGAGGCGGTTGCATAAACTTCGCCCTGCCCGTTTTTATTCGAACCATCCAACAGGACTGGTAGCAGTCTGGTCCCGCGATTCACGCTGAATAACCTCTGCACGTAATAGTTTGGGGTTCCGTACGAACGCAGGTTATCGAACCAGATCATGTTCGGCGTCCACTGCCACGCGTCAACGTGTCCAAACAAGGGCGCGTAAGACGTCATCGCAACCACATCAGCATTGCGTTCGAGACCCGTAATAAATGCCGCTTCTGAAAGCGCGCATTCCCAATTATTTTTGTTGTCCGGACTCGCAATGCCGACGCTCTGCGCCGCGTACTCACCGGCAAAAACTTTCGGTCCGGTGCGCGGGTAATTGTCATAACGTCCGGCGTTCTCGCGGAACCATTTCGGCGCCATGTAGTAGTGTTCGTCGATAAGGTCCGCGTTCAGTGCGCGTAGCTTTTCCCATAAGAAATCGAACCGTTCCCCGTCCGGCGACGGTCCGGCACTGGAAACCAGTTGAACATTCGGATACTTCTGCTTCAATACCTTAGCGAAGACCTCGTACCGCTCGACGTACTGCGGTCCCCACTGCTCATTGCCAATGCCGATCATTTTCAAATTGAAGGGCCGCGGATGGCCCATCTGCGCGCGCTTTCGACCCCATTCCGTATTTGCGGGCGCATTCGCAAATTCGATCAGATCGATCGCATCCTGAATGTAGTGGTCCAGGTCTTCAAGCGGCGCCAGCTCGCTGGAATTAAACTGGCAAGCCATACCGCAGTTCAAAATCGGCAATGGTTCCGCACCGATGTCTTCGCTCAACAGGAAATATTCGTAGTAGCCAAGGCCAAAGGATTGGTAGTAATCGGGTGTCAAACGCCAGTTGAATTCAGTGTTCCAACGGTTGATGATCAGCCGGCGTTCATCAAGATCGCCGATCGTCGTTTTCCATTGATAGCGTTGATCGAGATACCGGCCTTCAACGATGCAGCCGCCCGGAAATCTAAGAAAGCCAGGCTTCATGTCCTTTAACAAGGTCACCAAATCCTTGCGCAAGCCATTAGGACGGTTCTGATATGTGTCCTTCGGATAAAGCGAAACCATATCGATGTCGACTGTACCTTCCCCCTCCAGGAGTACAGTCAAACCTGCTTTACTGCTTGTGTCAGAAGCGCGGAGTGTCGCGGTATAGGTTTTCCAGTCCTTCGTGAAATTAGACACGCGCGCTTCGCCCAACAACCGGTCGCCTTCGTTGATCTCAACACGTAAATGCCCTGCGGGACCATCGACGCGACGGACCATGATGGAAAACGTGTACTCAGCGCCTTTCTCGACACCAATGCCACGGAAGCCTTCATTCGTCAGGCCGGAACCTTTATTGCCTGCGGGCGCTTTAATACGAACGTAATGAGAATTAGCCGTGTCCTTAATCGAACCCTGGTCGAAGACGTGAAGCTGCGCCTTAGGTTCGCTGCGATCGACTTTGGTCCAGCCCATCATAGGGTTGGGAAACTCAAACGAACGGTTCTTTACTCGCTCGGGATAAAGGCCTCCATCGGCGCCGAAGTTAATGTCTTCAAAGAAGAGTCCAAAGAGTGTTTTGGGGACCGGCGCACCTGGCTTATCAACCTGCACCGTGATGTTCGCCTGTGCCAACGTAACTTGCGTTACAAGGCCGATTACGCAGATGAGCCCAAGTAGCCTGGTCCAAACAGATAATTCAGTTCGAGTTTTCATTTCTTTGCTCGTTGTGATTTTTTGTGGCTTCAATTGTTCTTCGCCTTACCCGTCATTCGCTTGATGAAGTCAACCTCCTCACGAAGATATGCCTTGCCGTCGTTGCGGAAGACCTCGTGAAACCAGACTGATGGCTCGCGATCTGTGTACGGACGTTGCCACGAATCCCATGGCAGATGAGTTTGAGTCTTGCCCTGCACCAATCCCCAGTTGATCATGCCGACGTTGTGGACTTTGCCGACCAGGAGTGCCCCAAAGAAAAAACTGCCATTGCCGCGCGCCATGTATTCGGTACAAATCATCGGCCGGTTGTACCGCTTCAGCCAGTTAATGCGCTTCTCGAGTTCGGTAGGCGAGTCGTAGTTGTGAAAGGTAACGATGTCAGATAGTTCGATTTGCAAGCGGTCCATCGGGGTCATTTTTTCCGGTGTGGACCAATCACCTTTCCATACGCCCGAGGTCAGCGGCTGCTGCACCTCAACTTCACGCGCCCACGCAAACGTTTTTGGGAGCAGGGCCAACACCAGTTCGACTTTGTTCTTCGGTTCGAGTTGGTTGTAGCTGCCATGGTTTTCGTTATCCGGCTCGTTCCAAAGATCCCACGCCAGAACGCGTGAATCTTTGCCAAATGCACCGACTACACCCTTCACATACGCTTCCAGATGCGAATACTCAGCAGGCGCCTGCAATCGCGCTCTGCTTGGACTTTGCACCCAACCCGAATTGTGTACACCGGGGCGAGGCGCACGCTGCTTACCTAATCGCGGATCCGGATCCCACACCGAATCGAAAAGCACGAAGATCGGTTTGATTCCATGTCTTGAGCTGATAACGAGAAACTCATTGAGGCGGCGCTTGAAACCCTCAGCATCCTGCTGCCAGAGGAGGTCGTGCAAGTAAACACGCATGGTATTCATGCCGAGCTCTGAGGCCCAACCCAACTCCAGATCAATTCGCTTGGGATCGAAAGACTCCGCCTGCCACATCTCCAGTTGGTTGATCGCGGAGGCTGGGTTGTAGTTGCTGCCAACCAACCAAGGTTGACTCGCGTACCACTCGCGCGCCTTTTGTTCCGACCATTTTTCGACCGGCGCGGCAACAACCGCGATAGACAACAGAATTAGAGCAACAAACGCATGCAGTATCTTTCGCATTCTTATCATCGACAAAGCCTCCTACGATCTGACGTGGCTTTGAACACAAAGTTCTTAGTTTTACTGCTTCGGCTACGCCGCCTGATGTGCGGCGGCGGCTGCGCCCCGCCGATTTCGCATGTATGCGATGGGCTGTGCCCCTGGTTCGGGCTATGCCCTAAGGTTTTTAGGCCAAAGGCCGACGAAGGGCGTAGCCCAAAGCGTAAAACGCTTACGGCGAGGCATAGCCTTCGCCGCACATCAGGCGGCGTAGCCGCGAAAACGACTTTTTGTGCAAAGCCTCTGACGTTACTCCGGTCGAACGATGCGCAGTCCATAGAACCCTCCAGCCATGTTTCCTGGTAACGCCTGGAAGCGAATGGTGATCTTCGTTTTATTACGAGTCAGTTCGGGCGGAATCTTGTAGGTTTGGTCGAAGAATTGGCCCGGCTTGTTGTTTCTTAACGATTGATCGGCAACTTTCACCCCGTCTACCAGGATCTCAAAATTTCGCTCACCGGTTTCACCACCCCAGTAAGTGGAGACCAGCGATATCGGTTGATCGGGCAGGACCTTCAGATTGAAAGAAATCCACCCGCCATTCAAGGCGTGGCGCCATTTGCGACCCAAATGTTCTCCGGTTTCGATCTGCTCGCCACGCATGTTGTGGTCGCGCTCGGGCTGCATCTCACCTGGCTGGACAAAATCAACCGTCATTGCCTCCAACCGGCGTGCGCGTTCCAGCTCTTTTCGATAATCGGATTCGCGTTCCATCCACTGCTGCGCCGAGAACAGATCCCAATAGACCACGTAGCGACGATGATGCAATCGATAAAAGGGAGAAAGCTGCACGTCCCGCGGCCGTCCGACGCTTATCGTGCGGAAGGCTGAACGTTCTGAAACGGGCTTAAGCCAGTCGGTAAGGGAAGGATTGTCGGTAACGAGCGCGGGAACGAGCATCAGACCTTGAACACCTGATTCGTCTGCTGGTCCAAGTTCTCCCGCCAACACAGTTGGACCGTACAGGATCGCCACGCGTCGCGGATTGTCCGGCAGTGCTTCCATTCGCAGCGACATCGGGATAGTTAACTGAACGCGATCGCCGTTCTTCCAGGAACGTCTTATCTCCACAAAACTGCCTGGCTGGCCGGCAACGCTTTCGGGCTTTCCGTTTACAACGACAACGATGCCCTGTCTGGCCCAACCCGGATAACGCAAACGCAACCCAAGATTCACCGGCCGTCGCGTTTTGAACGTCAGCGTCGTTGAGTTCGAGTTCGGATAATCCGTGTCCTGCGTGACCGTCAAATTCTTTTCACGCCAACTCAGTTCCGATGGGATAAAGAGGTTCACCCACAATTTATCGTCGTTATGAAAGTAGATTGCCTCGCCATACTTCGCATGGTTTTCCATTCCGGTGCCGACACAGCACCAGAAACTGTCAAAGGGAGTCGAATAAGCCTTTCGCGAACCTGACTTTAGCGGCACGAAATAACAAACCATGCCATCGTCCGGGTTTTGCGAAGCAAGTATGTGGTTGTAGAGCGCGCGTTCGTAATAGTCTGCATACTCAACCGATGCACGCCACTGGAACAGTTGGCGAGTGAGCCTAAGCATGTTGTAGGTGTTGCAGGTCTCGGTAGTGTTCTCGGTCAGACGATCATTAAGTTTGTCTGGTGGTCCAAAATGCTCACCTTCGCTATTGCCACCGATAACGTAGGAGTGGTGATGAACAACACGGTCCCAGAAGAATTCTGCTGACGTTCTCTCGCTGGCGTCTCCAGTTAATTCGTACCGGCGTGCCAGCCCGATTACTTTTGGAATCTGTGTATTGGCATGCAGACCACGCAAACGATCCTCGCGCCGCGCTAGTGGGTCCAAAACGGCTTTGTGATGAAAGCGTCGGGAGAGCTTTAGATAGTTTTCGTCACCGGTGCGTGCGTACAACTCAGCCAGCGACTCGTTCATCCCGCCGTGCTCGCACGCCAGCATGCGCTGAAACTGTTCGTCGCTTAGCCCGCCAACGATGGAATCGGTCCAGTTCGCAAGTTTGACGGCAATACTCAGCGCTCGTGGATTTCGGCAATGGCGATTGGCGTCGAGCAGACCGGCAAACAGCTTGTGCAACGTATACCAGGGAACCCAGCCACCATTCAGATCGAAACCCTGCGAACGGATCTGCCCCGACCCAACCTCAGCGAAAAGCTTTTTACCGTTCGGAATAGCGGCTAGATAACCGTTACCGTGGGCGCGTTGGATAAGGTCAAGCTCATTCACGATATAACTAACGCGTTGCCTAAAGCGGGCATCTCCCGTGGAGGCAAACATCATTGCGCAAGCGGATAGATAGTGACCCAGCGAGTGACCGGCAATGCCTCTCGCTTCCCAACCTCCGTAGACTTCACCTTTCGGCGTGAGTCCCGCTTCTTTTCGGAACCAGCTGAGTAATCGATCCGGTTCGAGACGCAACAGATACTCTGCGTCGAGCATCATGGCGCGCTTAAACGGGCTTTCGCGTAGTCGCACTTCGTCCAACTCAAACGCTTTTGCTTCGCGCTGAATTCGATCGCCGACTACAGGTTTCTGCCCGTTAGCCGTGACGATACTCAACAACAGAACACAGACAGCAACCGGCGATCGATACAGAATTGCGGTCATTGAGGTGCGACTCACCTGACTCCTAAAAGAATGTCCATCGTGAGTTGATCGAGCCGCTCATAATTCAGGCCACGACTTGCCAACCCGGTACGATCAAAAGTAGCGGACAACAACTCGCTCGCATGTTGCGTGGAGAACTTGTTTCCCCGTCCATCTCCAGCCGTCTCAGACATCTCCGCGAGCAACCCTTTAATTTCCGTGTCATTGTTCCACTGCGCGGCTTTCTCCTTCAGGATCAGATACGTGCGCATGCAACCGCGGGCGAATTCCTTCACCCCTTCATAGTCTTCGGTGCGATATGCGTGCGCATCGAAGTGACGGGAACCCGCATAACCTACGTCTTCGAGAAACTTGACAAGCCAGAACGCGGCCCTGGGATTCGCAGATCCAAAACGCAAGTCCTGATCGTATCGGCCCGGAATCTGGTCATTGAGATCGATGTGGAAAAGTTTGCCGGCCTCCCAGGCCTGGGCCACGGCGTGCGTCATGTTGAGGCCCGCCATGTGTTCGTGCGCGACTTCCGGATTGACACCAACCATATCCGGCCGGTCCAGCGTAGAAATCAAAGCGAGATACGCGCCCGTGGTAGGCATGTAGATGTCTGCGCGCGGCTCGTTTGGTTTCGCTTCAAGAGCGAACCTATAGTCGTACTTTCTGTCGAGTGAATACTCACACAGATAATTCAGCGCTTCTCTTAACCTCTTTACCGCATCGTCGGGCCGACGGCAGGCGTCGGTTTCAGCACCTTCACGCCCACCCCACAACACGAAGATTTTTGCGTCACATTCAGCCCCCAAATCCATCGCCCGCATAGTCTTTTGCAACGCATAGGCCCGCACGGATTTGTCATTAGCTGTGAAGGCGCCGTCACGGAAAACGGGATCGTAAAAAAGATTTACGGTGGCCATCGGCACCACCACACCGTTTTCTTCACACGCTCGACGAAACTCATTCACGATCCGATCTCGCTCTTGCAGCGTGGCATCAATGGGGACCAGATCGTTATCGTGAAAGTTGACGCCGTAGGCCCCAATCTCGCCCAGCATTCGAACCGCCTCTACCGGCGTGAGTGTGGGCCGAACTGCGTCGCCAAATGGATCGCGACCACGATTACCAATTGTCCAAAGGCCAAAACTGAATTTATGCTCGGGGCGCGGTGTGTATTTATTGTTTGGCATTTCTTAACTCCATGAATCACCGTCCGCGGAGTTGATTAATTTTCTTTGTGAACTCCTCGACAGTGTCTTTCTTGACTACGAGAGTAGGTATGAACACCTGTTTACCCGCTGGAATCGCCGACTTTTCACCCCTCAGGTAATCGCGCATCAACCTGATCGCCTGATAACCAAACTCAAAAGGTTGTTGTACGACCGTGGCGTAGATGGAGCCGTCTTTGACTCCAGCGAGGGTTTCGTCTTCCTCGTCGAAAGCGATGATCTTAACTTGTCCGATCTTGCCTGCGTCTTTCACAGCACCGAGAATGGCGGGACCGTTGTAGCTCCATAATCCGACGAGTGCTGCGACGTCTGAGTGACTGACAAGAGTGTCTGAAGCATTCGCCTTCGCACGTACGCGATCGGTATCGTCAGTTCTGACGTCGATGATCTGAATATTCGAGCCCGCCAATGTTTCCTTAATTCCCTGGAGACGCTCTTGCGCATTGCGTGCGTCAAGCTTGCCAACGAAGATCATGATCTTGCCGCCCTGCGGTAGTGCTTCTTTGATCAATTCTCCGGCGCGTCGTCCTGCGGCGACGTTATCAGTGCCGACATAGAAGGCGCGATCACTTTGAGGCGCGTCTGAGTCTTGTGTCACAAGCAACACACGTTTGGCGGCGTCGTTAATCGCCTGCGTTTGATTTTCAGGGTCGACCGGACTAACGGCGATACCATGGACACCCGATGCCATTAGATCATCAATCACTCGTTTCTGATCTGCGGCCGTGCCTTCGGAAGGAATTCTAAAATCCACTGTAACGTCGGGTAGTTCGGTGTCGGCTTTTTGAGTGCCCTTTCGAGCGATGGTCCAAAAATCCGAACTGTTGTTGGTAACGAAAGCCAGGCGGAGATTCTCCGGAGTGGTTCCTGCGCCGTTGGGTGGCGCGGTTGCGTTCTGACAAGCTGAAACAAAGATCAAACACGCACTGATTAACGCGCTCCGAATAATGATTTTCATACTGTCCTCCGCTGAGAATCTGAAATAGTGTCGTAGCCGCGCACATTCTTTGTATGCCCCTTTGTGTGCCATAGCCACGCTGAATCGACGATCCGTTTAAGGTCGGCATGCTGGGGCTGCCAACCAAGAACGGACTGCGCCCGCGACGAGTCCGCGACAAGATGCGATGGGTCACCCGGACGACGTTCCTGCATCCGGACTTGGATTTCTGCGCCGGTAACTTGGCGAGCTGTTTCAATCACATCAAGGACTGAGTAGCCTTGCCCATTGCCGAGATTAATTGCGGTAGACGCATTGCCGGCGCGCAGGTAGTGCAATGCGAGTAAATGCGCCTCTGCGAGATCAAGCACGTGAATGTAGTCACGGACACACGTGCCATCTTTAGTCGGGTAGTCGTTACCGAACACGGCGATGTGATCGAGTTCGCCTTGCGCAGTTTTCAGCACGAGTGGAATGAGGTGCGTTTCGGGATCGTGATGTTCACCGCGGTCTGAGGTTGCTCCGGACGCGTTGAAGTAGCGAAGTGCAACAAACTTCAGTCCATAGGCCCGATCGTAGTCGGCCATTATGCGCTCGAGAAAGAGTTTGGACCATCCGTACGGATTCGTTGGCAGCTGTGGATGCTCCTCATCGATCGGAATACGTTGCGGTTCCCCATATGTCGCGCACGTCGAAGAGAACACTAGATGGCGAATTCCTGATTCAACGAGGCCGCCTAGTAACCGAAGGCCTTGTTCGACATTGTTCTCATAATAAAGAGCCGGGTTGCTGACCGATTCCCCGACGTAAGCGAAGGCGGCGAAATGGATGCACGCCTCGATCTTATGAGTAAGCACAATCCTGGCGACCAGCTCGCGGTCGCCGACGTTGCCTTCATAAAAAGGAACGT
>Ga0209486_10000157_pt1 | contig 31800 bp, 34 predicted proteins | sample NCCompost_FD_187518 | JGI IMG/M metagenome (GOLD analysis project Ga0209486, IMG submission 187518) | Agricultural soil microbial communities from Utah to study Nitrogen management - NC Compost (SPAdes) (version 2) | ecosystem: Environmental > Terrestrial > Soil > Agricultural land | place...
GTTTTCATCTTTATGCCCCGTTGACGTAGCGAACCAACTTCGGATCGATGCGGCAATCAAACCTGCATTGAGAGCCTCATCGAATGTGTCGTAAGCGCGTGCAGACACATCGTGAATGAGTGTGAACCGTGCGCCACGGGTATCGATCCGATAACCGTGTTCCTTGAGAAGTGCGTACTGATGATCTCTGTCTCTGTCCATAATGAATCCTTCCTCGATGTGCCGTGCAAATTATACCATGAATCACTCAGCTTGTCAATAGGCAGAATTTACACGATGGTATGTAAATATTACCCTGTTTACCTGTTCACCCGATGAACAGCTAACCTCCATGCGTCGTCTTGACCTTTGTGATCCATCCTTCCTTTGCTGTATAAACGATAGTTCCGAGAGGACATTCTTCCATCCCGTTACCATGAATGACTCCGTATTCGAGAACTACCAGGTGCGCGTCTGCGACGACACGCGCCCACTGCTTATCCGTGTTCATCGTCGACCAATCTTCAAGGGCCGCACGGATTTCTAATGTTCGACGCTTCTCTCTATCCTGAATAACCGCAGTCATCACACGCAACCTCATTCCATGTAGACCCACATTGTGGGCAAATCGACTTTCTACTCTTGACTTTTACTTCGGTTCGTCGGTTCGTTTTCTTCGGTTCGTCGAATATCTTGTGCCATGATCCTTGGGTCAGATATTGCCTTATTTTGTCCTCTGACCAGTTGTCGATCTTTGCAAGTTGTCTGATCCACCATTCTCTCGACAAGGAGCGCACAAACTCGTATCTGGAGCAACAGACATAACCTTGTATGCCTAGACTCCAATCAATCTTACGATTCATTAGAGTCACGTCATCTGCGTATGGCACAACGTTAATCAGCGCACCAGTTTTGTGACAGTCCCCTTGACAACATTTATTGCTGTGGCGCGCACTGCGCTCGTTGTCGAATGCCTCACACTTCAGGATATACATGATTAGCCTGTATGTCCACAACTATCGCAGATAACTTGATTCCACCGACTATCGCAATTGGGACAATGCTTGTCTTTCCAAGCACGTCTTCTTCGCCAAGTGCTCTTACCTTTGTCGGTGTGCTCTTTGTGACTTCTGATTGCTATTTCGAAGTCCGATTTCTTTAGCTCTCCGAGCCAGGGACTGAGTAGCTCATAAACCTTCTCAATCTCAACGATCTTGCTGGTCCGCAGAGCATAGATTTCTCTCGTCCCATGCATCTTATAAATCTTTCCAATACCAGTCGCGGCTTGGAAGCGATACAGGAGCGGAGAGAACTTTTGCTGAATTGACAATTGGATCAGGCGCGCACCATCAATGTTATAATACTTGATGCAACCCTCACCATCAAAGAAACCAGCGCACCAAGCTAGTTCCTCTGACATTACTTTCCTTTCATACCTTGAATGAGCTTGACTGCCATCTCACGAGTCTGACCTGCAGCGACCAGTTTGTTGACCAGATTCTCGAATGCTTGTGATCCAGCGTCACCGACGATCACGGGCTTAGCTTCTCTTGGCTTACCTGTCTTGATTGTTCCATCTGAATTCATCGCGGGCCGCGCCTTGGCCCGATACTTTTTATCAGCGACTCTCAGAGCTTCGCGCTGCTCAGTGGTAGCTTGCTCAGCCCACTCATCATCGACATCCATCGTGGCCTGTAGTTGAGTCTGCAGAATCTTAATGTGATCTTCGATGTCTGCAATGTGGAATTTCACCTGTTCCGGTGTCATATCCGACACCTTGAGTGAATTGTATTTGTCAATATATGCCCTTTTCAGACGATCCTGAATTGGGCTGTCACTGACCGGAACCTCAATCTCGGTTGACTTCGGTTCGTCGCTGTTCATCGAGTGAACAGCTAACTCTTGATCATTATCGTTCGTCACTTTGCCTCCGCTGCAATCTGATCAATACTTCGGTTCGCTGACCAGAACTTCTCTGTATGGAATAGTAGCTCGTCAAGAATCATGGTGAAACGCGCACCATGATCTGACCTGCCAAACTTCAGAAACTCTACGACGTGCGCGTATTCATGAATTACGATACCCGCGCGTAGACGACCGTATGGCTTATTTGGGTCGGTCATTGGCGTGATTGGGAGACTCATATAGCCTCTACCATGCTTGATACCGCCCCAACCACGAGCGGCTGTCATGCCTACTCGTGGACGTCGGAGTCTGACCTTGGGGATCTGAACAGTACTTTCCGGAAATGCGTGATTGTGCATTACGGCGACTAGCAAGTATGCCATCGAAGCGTCGCACGAGGTTCTATGTGCGGCGCGCAACCTTGCAGGGTTCATTGTCTGCCGCGATACTATGTCGTATTCACCGGGGATAATTTTGGACATATGATCTCAATTTCACTTCGTAATTGTCACTCAATCTGTAAACGTCCGACGTTTGTTTCACAATACGCTCGAATCTCAATATTGCGAGAGCTTTGTCCGCGTCGAAACTCGGAATGCCCTGATAGTCCTGAAGTTTCTGCAGTATTTTACGTCTGCTTAACTCTTGACCGCTTGACTCCGACAAAAATCTCACAATAAGTAATTCGACGTTTGGCATGGGTTTGAGCCAATATGCTTTTCTCTTGTGTTTCACGTATGCTTCTAGTTCACGTCTAGTGCATTTCACCGTCATGAATAGTGTGTAACTTTTACACTATTCGCCTGTAAGTGCTTTACTTGCAAGCACTTAGCGGCATATACGGCATTATACCATACCCCCCTGCCAATGTCAACCCCCCTAGCCGTTCATCGGTTGAACGGCTGTATCGGTTAGGGTTAAAATATAAAAAAAAAAATAAAAAAAGAAAAGACACACATATAGTGGCCTTGCAAAACAAGCCCCCCCCCACTAAGCCGCTAAGTGCTTGCGCTGCAATGGTTTAGCGCCATATCGCGCACGCAATCCTAACTAGACAAACACTAGACAGACACTTGAAACAAACGAGAAACAAACGAGAAACGTACTCTCGCTGCATTTTAGTGCATTGAGAGTCTTTGCCGCTATGTCAAGGTTCGATTGACGTAAACCCTCACATTGAGGCAAAAAATATCGGGGAGTTTGCTGTCCTCCCCGAATAGGCCGTCTGCGGCCTACATCCCCATCGCGTTGATGCGCTTGAGTGCTTCCTCCTCCGAGATGTTGAACGCCTTTGCGAGCGACTTCGCCGCGGCCTGCTTGGCCTTGTCCGGTCCCTCAACCAAGACCGCGAGGCGCTGACTCTCGCGATTCTTCACACCGAGATCGTTGCCGTAGAAAAAGTCCTTGACCCAGCACGGCCCGTCGAAATCGGAAATGTCGTTTCCGTCCTTGTCCGTTTCCTTTTTCCACGTTGTCTCGACCGGCTGCAACGCAACCACTGCGACGCCCGTGGTTGGCTTCAGGCGGAGATACTGCTTGGAATACATCTTGCCGTCGACCTTGCGCTTGCTGACCGTGATGTCGGCCACGATCTCACCAGCCTTGATCAAGCGCTGAACTTCCTCGGACTCTTTCGCGATCTCCGTTGCCAGATCCAGCTCACCGCCCATCAGGGTGACAACTTCCTCAGCCTTTTCCGCGCGCATTTTCTTCATTGTGTAATTCCTACCTTGTGCCCTGTCGGGCGTTTACCGTTTCCTGCTACCTTTTAAGTATAGCACCTTTTCAGGGTTTGTCAAGGGGCACGTTGAACTTTTTTTTTCGCTTGCTGGCTGTTCAACCCTAGCCCGTTTTCCATTCCTGTATTATAGCATACTGGAATGGAATGTCAAGCCTTGCGCTTACCGTGCATATGGCCCATCGCATAGGCGATCATAGAGAACCATGCGATCCATGATACACAGAACATCTCTTACCTCTCAGACAATGATACCACATGGCGCGCGCCCTGTCAAGTATGTAGTCTTTACACTACTCTCAGGCGCGCGCCACCACGTAGAAGCATAGACACAGCCCACCTACCTAGCTTGCGGTATTGCTTGCGTGTCAATGTGATGAACATAGACACATGATACCATGTATATATATTTTTGTCAAGTGCCCTATTTTTTATAGGGCTGACGCCCTATGCTCACGGTCGTCGTTTGCTCTCCTCCCCCTGTCGGGGGAGTATGTCCCGCTCCGCGGGTCCCATTTCCCCCTGCGGGGGAAGGCTAGTCATCACACGTCTTTTTGTGCTGCTTATAAAAAGGGTCCCATATTAGACGGGTCCCATATAGATAATACGATACGACAGACATACTAGCTGTTCACTCGGTGAACGGCATGTAAAAATTACACACCGCCTACGATTCGTTTTAAGGCTCGATCTTGGCGAAAACGAAGTGAACTGCGTTTCTGAAAAGATCGAGCCTTAGAAGCGATCCTAGTGCGTTCTAGGGGCACTGTAGGCTATTGACATCTTTACCCGTGTTGAGCCATACTATGCACGGCGGCAGCCACGTCAAACCGACATAGCTCAGCAGGACCATCCTATGTTTATCTCCGAGGAAGAATCTGATCGACGGAGAAATTCAACTGATAACTTGCTGCATCGATTAGGTCGGCTTCGTCCACAAGTACCTGCGCCACCTGTCTCGCAAGTGGACATTGCCCTGGATGACGCTGCGGAATGCCCAACCGATCCCTCAGAAGATGATGCGGTTCGCTTGGCAATTCTCGCGGGTCGAAGACACCTCAAGACCTCTGATCAACGCGGGGGTCGGTATCCTCAACAGGGCAATGTCCCTCCAATCTTTAGAGCCTTGGCAGGTTCTGCTGCAAAGCTCGGAACTACTGCTGCGACTGCTAAAGCTTGGGGAATGAACCCGACGATGGTTCATCACTACAAGCACGGCCGCACCTCTCAAGACAAAGAATCACCTGGTCTAGCCGAAGCAGTAGATCATAACACCCTCCTCATAAGATCCCAGGTTCTTGATGTTCTGAACGAAACTGTAGGTCTGATTACTACAGAGAAACTTGAGAACCAAAACGCGCGCGAGTTGTCGATGATAGCTCGTAACCTTTCAGGCATTCTCGCTTCGACGAAGCCAACTGTTATAACTCCTCCTGCTAACAATGCTCAAGTAATAGTCTTTGCTCCAGAGCAGGAGAAAGAGACACATTACGAGACTATAGAAATCGGTTGATCGACGAACCGAAGTAAAGGTGTGATTCATGCAAGGTTATGTTCGTAAGATATTTCTAGATAAAGGATTCGCGTTCATCGAAGGCTCAGACCAAAGGGACTACTTTTGTCACTGGTCTAAAATCCTTCGATCCTCTGTGCCTTTCAGAAATATGAAAGAGGGAGATAAAGTTAGCTTTACATATGAGGAAGGTGACCAAGGTCCGAAAGCGATGAACGTGCTAATCATTAGAGAGGATCCAAATGGCAGAACCGACACCAACGACCTCAGACAAGGACGCGAATCGACCGTCGGGGGAACAGAGGGAGGGTTATGTACCGGGAACGGCGACAAAAGTTCCTCTGAACCCGCACGGAGTAGAGAATCTTCCTCCGGAACCGGAACCTCGAATCAAGGACCCGGCTTCAACAATCTCGGTCAATACAGCGACCTCCTTCGGAGGGACGACGCCGCTCAGTCCAGGAGCGGGTCGCACGATGAAGCAAGTGATCGACCTTGCCCGGCAGACCGAGCAGAGGAGAGACACAAAGAAGGAGATCTTCATCAATCTGTCGACGCCACTGAACATCAAGACCAAACACGGTGAAGTCCAGGCAGGTCCTGGTGATATCGTGATGCGCGTCGGAGGTCATCACGCCGTTTTTACGCAGGACGCTTTCGAAGAACTCGGCGATTTCGACTTCAGTGCAGGGAACTACGATACACTCCTGCGAGAAACTCTGAAGCGTGGCGTTATTGCCCGTCGTCTCGATGACGGAAACCATCTGCCCCTCACTCCAGAGCAGGAAGCCGAAGCCGACGCAAACATCGAGAAGGAAGTCGCGCGCGCCAGAGAGGCTAGAGAAACTGAACGGGCGCGCAAACAGAAGCTCGTTGAGGCGTTCTCGAAACAGGGCAGAGAGGGCGAAGGTGCAGGAGTAACGGTCGCACAGGTCTGGAACGTCGTAGATTCCAGTGAGGGTCCACCCACGGCGACCCCAAGTGAAACTGCGACACTAGTTCCCCAGGCCATCCCCATCGAAGTTGTCGACGCTGGAGGTGAGGCGCCCCCTCCCGAGGGAGTGGACGCGACAGGAGCGACAGCAGGAAGTCCTGGCTCTTTCACTCCGAGCGGCGCAACACCAGCGGCAGACCTCGCAGGTCTCAGCGCCTGTATAGCCAGCCCGACGACTCCGTGGACTGAAGGTCAGCACGTCATTCTCGGCGACGGCAGCCACGCATACTGGGACGGAACGGCCTGGTTAGCAGGCGACGCTCCAGCACCGATCGGTCGAAGCGCAGTTCCATCAAGTCGACGATAACGACGAACCGAAGTAGAAGTAAAGGGCGTGGGAGTAAAAAAGGGGGGTGGGAGTTGAAGCTCCCACCTTCTTATAGGAGAAGTCATGTATCCTCCAGATGACGGGGCGCCCCCGAGAGGGCGTGGACAAAACCTAACCCCAGGAGTTCCCAGAGGTCCAATGCCTGGGAGAGGTCCAATGCCTGGTATGGGCGCGCCACAGGGTCTAGGTGCAGGTGTGCCTCGAATGCCAATGGGAGCGCCCCCGATGGCAGGTCCGCCGATGGGACCTCCCCCGATGGCTCCTCAAGGTCCAGATCCAGTTATGCTAGAGAGGATGAGACAACAGCGTCCTCCGCGACTTTACTAACATGCCTGCCAAGTCTGCTAAGCAGTATCGTTTCATGCAGGCAGCCGCGCACGGTGGACTAAAGGGTCCTCAGAAGATCGACCCTTCTGTTGCAAAGGAGTTTGTCGATAAGACTCCTCCAAAGAAAAGAAAACTGTGGAGTAAGTAATGCCGACGTACAGCATTCCGGCTGGTGTGCCAACCCAGATTCTGCAGAACGTGATATACGCGCTCCCTGCTAGAGCATGCTATCTGTTCTCTGAACCTGCGTGTGAGATTGGTCAAACTCTGACAGGTCCATGGGCGGCACCTGTAGCGAATGTCCCAGTTGTAGCATGTTTCATTCGTTGTACGACTGGTGCGGCTCTGGTGACAGCTAAGCTCCTGTAACTAAGAACCGAAGTAAAGTGAAGTAAAGTTTAGATGCCTTTTCAGTTAGTAGATGGTAATAAAGTCTGGGAGCCTAACAAAAGGCAGACAGACTTCATCAAGATTCCCGACTCGATTTTCGAGGCGATGTATGGCGGAGCAGCAGGAGGGGGTAAATCAGAAATCCTCTTAATGCTTCCCATTGTTAGAGGTTGGTATCAGAATGCAGTCTTCAAAGGAATCATATTCAGGCGCACCTTCCCAGAGTTGGAAGAATCGCTTATCCCCAGATCGAGAGACATCTACCCACTTTTCGGAGCTACCTACAACGACACAAAACATCGCTGGACATTTCCGTCGGGAGCCTGGATTCAGTTCAGCTATATGCTGCGCGCTGAAGATGCTAGATCCCACGACACCGCGGAATACAATTACATAGGATTCGATGAACTCACGGCGTTTGAGGAATTCCAGTATGTCTTCCTTACGTCAAGATGTAGAACTTCGGATTCTTCTCTACCTGCAATCGTTCGCGGTGCTACTAACCCTGGTAACGTCGGTCATGCTTGGGTTCGTCGTCGCTTTGTCGAACCTGCTAGAGCAGGATACACCAAGATCTTTGACAGAGCAGCCAAAAGCTACAGAATCTTCATCCCCGCCAAGCTGACAGACAATCAGTTCTTGATGCAGGCGGACCCTAACTATATCAACAGACTCCAATTACTACCACTTGCGGAACGTAAGGCTAAGCTCGAAGGTGACTGGTGGACCTTCACCGGTCAGGTATTCGACGAATATCGGTTCGAGCACTTCGCGGGTGAGCCACAAAACGCGCTCCATCTCATTGATCCATTTCCAATTCCAGCTTATTGGCCTCGGATTGTAGGAATTGATTGGGGTCATGCAGCGATGACTTGGATAGGTTGGGCGGCCGTTGCGCCTAACGGACAAGCATTCATTTACCGTCAATACGGCCAGAAAAACCGAAAGATTGTTGACTGGGCTAGCGATTTTGTTCGTATCTCCCAAGAAGAAATCATAGATTCTGTAGTGATCGACCCGTCCGCTAAGCGTCGGGAAGGGGATTTGAAAAGCATTCTCCAACAATTCTCAGATGTATTGAATCCTCCTAATCTAGAACAGAGGTTCAAGATACAGTTAGCAGATAACGATCGCATCAGTGGTAAAATGCTGATGCATGAATACCTGAGATGGCAGCCAAAACCACCTCGTATCGTACCGAAAGAGGGCTATTCGATTGAGACCGGTGCGCGTATCTTCAGAATCTACGGAGAAAAGGCATATAAAGAATATGCCTCGATGTTCGAGCCGGAAAAGCCGGAAACGAATCTCCCGAAGCTCCAGATTTTCAAGAATTCGCGCATGTACGTGGACAAGAATCTTGGAGCGCTCGAAGATGTTCTCCCGCTCTGCATCTATGACGACACCCGGATGGAAGACGTCATGGAATTCGATGGTGATGACCCGTATGATGGATGTCGCTATCTCGTAAAAGAGATACATCGCTGGGTCGAGCAGAGCATTACAGTAAGTGAAGATCGAGAGAAGCTCAATGCAGTCCTTGAATTTCTCCAGAACACGGGAGATATGACCGGCTTCTACAGAAAAATGGAGAAGCTGGAACGAGATAAGAAACATAGTGAGCGTCCAGTCAAACTATTCCATAAAAGACCGAGAAGGTCAAGATATCCATACTATGTAGCCCACTAACAGGAGATTGACGATGCTACTTATTCTCCTCGTTCTGCTGATTCTCCTCGTGTTTACTGGTCCCTGGTATCCTTACAGTCGAAGTTGGGGTTATGCGCCAAGTGGACTGATAACTGTCATTCTAATCATTCTGATTCTGTATTTTCTCCTTGGTGGTCGTGGGAGGCTCTAACTTGATTGATTGGTTTAAGAGTCTTTTTGTCCATACATATACTCTGCCTCAACCTTGCGCGGGTTGCATGGCTCGACAGGCGCACATCGAGGACTTGCAAAACCTTCTCAAGTCTGAGCGAGAAAGTTATGCAAGTCTACTTGCGATTGTAGTACCAACGAGCCGAAGTCAACCTACTGAGCAGGTCACCGAAGCCGAACTGAAGCCATTGAGGAATAATCTCTCGATATCTCAGCTCAGAAGAATAGCAGAACAGAGAGAACGTGAGCAGCATCCCAATGCTAACAAGGAATATTGGGAGCGCGTGCAGGCCGACTACGACAAGGCAGGAAAACTTCCTACTGTTGAAGTAAATGGCTGAAGACTACGAAGGATTATACGGTCGCGCTCTCCGTGCGCTTACAGGCGTGCGTGACTGGTACTCTGAGCAAACCGATCCTAATCGTCCTCGCAAACGTGGTGCTGTCGACGTTAATCTTCCTGTAGCGCCACCTGTAGAAAAACCTTGGTATGAGAAGATTACTTCTCCCCTAGAGCTCGCAGAACAGATTGGTAGAAAGTCTGTTGAGCCAGTTAAGGCACAGGTTAAATCCGCTGGGGGTAAACTCGCAGGTGCTCTCGGTGCAACCTCGGAGAGTTCAGGGCGCGCGTTTGGCGCGGCATTAGACGTATTCGATCCAAGAAATACAGGTTCTGAAAAGAAGCCTGTGTCAGATATCGCTTGGGAAGGTCTGAAAGGTGTCAGATCAGGATATGAAGCTGGGTTAGGAGCTACTTCTGCGTCACAAGAATTCACGAAGCGCGCCTCAGAAGAGACATTGAGAGGCGCTAATCCTGTACAACGTGGAATGCTAGGTCTTGGTCTTGACGTAGTAACTGATCCAACCAATCTAGTTCCAGAGAAGTATCTTGCCACTGGCGCTGGTGCTCTGCTAGGTGCAGGAGACATTGCTCAGACAGCTTGGCTTACTCCTAGTCTCTGGAAGAAAGCTCGTGGTGTTGAGGGTTTCTCGCATAACCTGAATTACGCTAGTGACGCTGAAAAGATTCTTCAAACTGGCTTTGGAGTACATTCTGGTGAAGATGTACTTGAGCGTATGGGTCATGCAGGCTATTACACCCCTGCTCAGGCTAAGACAGCTCGTGCATCAGGCCAAGCTCCAAAAGGTCTTTCCAACCAGAGCTATTCCTACGATCCACAATTACCCATAGACTTTCCAGAGACTACTAAAGTTTTAGATGTCCGGATGGCCCCTGTGCCTCGTGAGGATATCGATGTAATTCTTTCTAGGCTTGATCCAGTTCAAGATAAGAATTATATAGAGTCCATCGAAAAGGCATGGGAAGCTCAGCGTCCTTATGCTGAAGCAGTACCACATGCGGACGTCAGGTCAGGTAAGATTAAGCCTGAAGTTCTCGCAAAACATTACAAGACTCTGAATGCAGATCCGGTAGCGAGAAAAGCTATTGAAGATCTCAATTCCCTACTAACTTATCCTAGTCATAGCGATGTGGGAGGATATGTAGGTCAAGTTCATGGTATAGGTGGTGTGCCTGGAAAGACAGGGACATCTGCACTCAATCATCCAAGTATGCCGATGGAGTATGGTGCGATCCACTATAGTGACTATGTGGCTGGTCATGGTTATGATAAACAGGGATCGATAGCATTTGATCCCAGACAAACTCTAGTTGCTCCCCCAGGAACTACTCTAGATCCTAAAAAGACTCCTTGGCAACCAATGGGACTTGCTCCAGCAGGCACGCCCAAGGGAGATTATGGGTCATCATACTTCAAAGGAGTTATACCATCAGATGCTCCAGGTGGAGTATCAGCTCCACTTCCAGGACAGGCTCCTAGCGCTCCTGTAGTGCAACCACCGACGCCATCTCCAGCGATTGAAGCTCAACAATGGGTAGAACAGAATGTCGAGCCGCCAAAGAATTATCCTCCAGGTGGCCCTGCATTCATGGGTAAGCCTATCTCAGTATATGAGCAAGGAACTCTCAAAGAGCTAGAAGCTGCTGGCAGACCTCTAGATGCATTACAGACTGAAAAGCTCAAGGCTGTAAAGCTTTATGAGTCTGGTCAGGCTCCTGATAGCTCAATTATTCCGGACGCCGCAGATCTAAATCGCCCAGCTACAATGGGGCAGCACTGGAATGATGTGCAGAGTATTTTCGAGGAGGCACCAGGATTTGATGCGGAGGGATTCATTAACTGGAATAAAGGAAATCCTGATCTGACTCCAGCACAACTTCATGCGAATGCAATTGACGAACTAGAGCAGGCTGGATTTACTGAGGCAGCTAATGATCTTAAACAGTTGTGGGACACTAAGGTTAAGGCTGAATCTCCTTATACGCCAAGCACTCATCCTGCACTTGCTGATTTTATAGACGATGTTGAGCCAGTTGTAGAAAAGGTAGATGTGTTTGATCCTGGAAGTGGGAAGTCCTTTGGAACTTTCGACTCACAGGCTCAAGCGGATGCCTTCATAAACTCGCATCCTCAAAGACAATTTCTAGACTCTGCTCCTCATGATCCCCTGTACATGGCAGGAGAGACTGAATTCCCGTCAACGGTACAATATGAAAACCTAGATGTTGCTGGGGAGAATTTCGACGCACTCATGAAGGGTGCTACGAGGCAACCTGCTCCAGGACCGAAACTTATCAAGAAACCCGAGTTGCCCCCTGCTCTGCCTGAGGGATTTGGAGGCTTTGACGATATTCCTGAGCCTGCTGCTCTTAGCCCGATGGGTAAAGAATCCATCGGAGTTCTAGATGCTGAAGGTAGTCTAGATTATCTGAGGAATACCTATCCAGAAGTTGCAGAGAACTTTGCTAAGCACAGTGGGACAGAGATGGGTAGCATCGAGTCCCATACAAAGGATGTGCTTAAACAATGGAAGACTCAATTAGCTCCAGAAGAACTTGCAGACATCTCCAATCGTTTTGGGACAGATGTAAATGCCTTGCTGAATGTGGCGCTCCCACTGCATGACATTGGAAAGCCTGGTGCTCTGGCTGCTGGTGACAAAACCATGCAGCACGCGCACACCATTCCTATAATGCAGGACGTTCTAGCAAAGGAAGGTTTTGACGAAAGAGAGATTGCTCTTGCTACAGAGCTTTTCAATCATGACATGATTGGTTCTCTTCTGCAAGGGTCGAGTAAGCTCACTCCACAAGGAGTCGCAGATCAGATCGCAAAGAAAGCTGACAAGCTCAGCATGAATCCTTCTGATTTTGCTAAGCTGCAACTTGCTTTCTTTCAGGCAGATGCTTCATCGTATCCTTTTGTCACGCAATACATGAAGCAACAGCCAAATGGTGGCTGGATATCAGGTAGCCCTAAAGTTAAACCTATTGAAGATTTGATTGCAGGACCTAGTGCTGTTAAGAGCGCGCCAGCGACTGTCGAGACAAATTATACGCTCAAGGTTCCTGAAGATGAAGCCATCGACATGCTCGGTGGCACAAAGAATAAAGCAATCTATACCAAGGGTGGTCAGGACTATTTGTTCAAGGAAGCTAATCCACCTTACTTCGCAGATCAAGAGGTAAGTGCAAATAAGATTTCTAATCTGTCAGGCTTGCATCCTATTAAGATAGAAAAGAGCACGATGGGTGGTAAGCCTGGGACGATGCAAGCTGCTGTAGGAAACAGTTTCAACTGGCCTACGCTCAAGGAAGTTGATCCTAAAACACTCACTGCTGAGGAGCTTCGAGACATAATCAGAAATCATCCTGTAGACTGGCTTACAGGAAACATGGATGCTCACGGTGGTCAGTTCCTAAAGACTCCGAATGGTATCGTGGAGGTCGATCGGGGGCGCGCCTTTAAGAGCTATGGAGGTAATAAGTTAGATGAAGATTTCAATCCTACAGGTGGACTTGGCTACGAGGATCAGTTATACAACGTCATAGTAAAAGAGTACAAGAAGGGTAATCTACCACAGCTAACTGAGGGAGATATTAAGACTGCTCTTGATCAAACGATTTTCAAAATGGAACAGAATCATGGTCCTATTATGCAAGAGATTTATAGGGGCCTAGATCGTAGTAATCAAACAAGTCTTTATACTGTTGCAAATAAGCGAATGCTGAATCTACGAACTGACATGTTTAAGTTCTGGTCTAAGAAATGACAAATAGCGCAGACCCGGAAGACGAGATCCTCGCAGCTGAGCTGAAGCAAGCTCTCGACTTTATCATTCTCCAGGTAGATTCAAGGGACCAGTTCGCGCGCGATCGAATGATGAAGGTCTACAAGCGGAATGAGTTTTTCTGGGAAGGGATGCAAGGTATCTACTTCTCTGAAGTCGCGCACGATTGGCGGTTTATTTCGGAGAACTATGATGAGGACTATGACTACGCCGAGGAAGCAGACATCGAAAACAAAATCGTTAACATCTACAAAGCCCACGGCGAAGTTATCATATCTGCAATCTCTCAAGCAATACCGGCAACTCGTTTTTATCCCAGCGATGCCGATGAAGCTCAAGACATTTACACTGCTCAGGCTTACACACGCCTCGCTGAACTAATAAGGAAGCATAATAAAGCTCCTTTCCTCTTTATGAAGGCTATTGGCCTTCTGTACAATCAGGGCATCATAGCAGCATACACGTTTAACGACCAGAACAGTAAGTATGGTACAGAGACCGTACAGCACTTTCGTCAAGGCGTGCTGAAGAATCAGGTGGGATATTGCCCAGAGTGTGGGGAGAACCTAGCTGTTCAGCCGATGAACACCAGGAACGTCTCTGATTCCCTCGGTGGCGCCCCTCTTGAGGAAATGCCGGTGCCCGAGGGCGCCGAAACTTCGATCGAGAACAGTGCTAATACACAAGTAGAACCTCCGACAGAACCACCTCCTGCAGAACTTCTGATGGAAGGTGGACTGCAAGGCATTCCTGATGAGGCAATGATTCCTCCACCTGAAGAAATTGGTCCGGCGTCTGCACCGGGCCTGATGGAACCTCCTCCACCTAACGCAGAGATCTGTCCCAATTGTGGATCGAACGTAACTCCAATGATCGAGACAGAGGAAGAGCCTGTTCAGGAACTCGACTGGGAAGAAACTGTAGCAAAGTCTCGTCAGATCATCGAATTGTATGGTGCAACCAATGTCCAGATCATGCCACGAGCTAGGACGCTTCAGCAGTCTGGTTATCTCATTCTAAATGATGAGCACGATGTCGCTGAGATGCAGGAGAAATTTCCTCATATTGCAGACAAGATCGTTGCTACTGCGGATAGCGAACGATACGACAGGTGGGCGCGAACTCCCAGTAACATTGGATCAGATTCGGATGAGGAAGTTTGCACGTGCCGTCAAGTTTGGCTCCGTCCATGGATGTTCAATAAGATTGGGAAGCTGGACGATGAGCGCGTGGTGGCACTCAAAGCTCAGTTCCCAAATGGACTACGAGCTATCTACATCAACGACGTCTTAGCAGAGGTCAATGATGAGGACATGGACGACTACTGGACCGTTTCGGTTGATCCTATACTTGATCGTGTTCATGGACAGCCTTATGCTAATCCTATTGTTCCTATTCAAGAGATGACTAATGAAGTATTCCAGCTTACCGTCGAAACCATCCGACACGGTATTCCAGAGACATTCGTGGATTCTAGTGTCATTGATCTTCAAAAGTACAGATCAATGGAGGTTAGCCCTGGGTCTTTATACCCTGTTAAAGCCCCCGTCGGAGGGAATATTGGGGCGGCTTTTTATACCAATCGCGCGGCTCTTCTATCCAGGGAACATAAAGAATTCCACGACGATCTACAAACTGCTGGTCAGTTTGTACTCGGAACTGTACCGTCCGTCTATGGAGGAACAATGCAAGGAGGCTCAGACACAGCCTCCGAATACAGCATGAGTCGGGCGCAAGCTCTGCAAAGATTACAGATTATCTACAAAATGATCTCGTTCTTCTGGACAGATGTCGAGAGCAAAGCTGTAAAAGGCTATGCTAAGAATATGAAGACTGACGAGAAAATCGTCAAACAGCAAGGCAAGAATTCCTTTGTGAATGTGTGGATTCGCAAAGCAGAGATGAATGGTGAGGTTGGACAGGTCGAGCCAGAACTCAGCGAGCAATTTCCTCTTGCTTGGTCGCAGAAGCGTGACATCATTATGCGTCTGCTTGAACTGAACAATGAGGCACTCAATGAGGCTCTCTTCCATCCCGAAAATCGTCATACTGTTGCTGATCTTGTTGGCATTACTGAGCTAACAGTCCCGGGTGACGCAGACAGGAGTAAGCAACTATACGAAATCTATGAACTGCTGCAGGGTCAACCCCAACCTGTCGGGATTAATCCAATGGACGGAACTCCAATCCTGGAGTCTACTGTTCCTGTTGAGATGGACGTTGACGAGCATACAGTCCATATCGCAGTTATCAAAGAATGGTGCGTTTCTGAAATCGGGATGGATCAGAAGATGACCAACCCCGGTGGCTACATGAACGTAGTTGCTCATCTGCAGAATCATGTCATGATGCAAGAACAAGAGATGATGAAACAGATGATGATGCAAGGGGGCGCGCCACCTCAAGGTCCACAGCAAGGATCGCCACCTAAGGCCAAAGATACAGAAAACATTCCAGCTCCGAAAGGTATAGCAAATGTTCCCTAAGTTTCAATTGTTGTTTGACGATTCTGACGCACTCGGTGGTCCTACTGGGGTATCTGACTCAAAGTCTGACCTTGAAATTCTAAGTGAAGATGACGAACCAGCTGATGATGAGGCAGGTGTAACAGAGGAAGAACCTGCTACTACTGAGTCTGATGAGCCTGGAGAAGTCACTTTTGATGAAGAGCCTGTCGAGGAAGAGAAGCCTGAGGAGAAGATTGTCGCAAAGGAACCTGAGACAGACGACACTGAAGTTCCAGAAGGACAATTACGTTTTAAGGACGTTAAGGCCAAGTTTCCGACTATCTTCAAGGAATTTCCAAAGCTTGCTGAGTCGATACGCAATGACCGTGCGTATTCTGAGATATTTGCGACACCGGAAGATGCCCGAGATGCCGCTCAACGGGCAACCTACTTCAATCGTTTGGAGAACACGATCCTTGGTGGTTCTATCAAGGAGTTGCTTGCTGATGTTGAGCAGGGAAACAAAGATGCCTACAACAAGGTAGTCAAGGATTTCCTACCAACTGTCAAGTCCAAATCGATGGAATTGTATGCAGAGATAACTCTGCCTGCGGTCAACGATGTTCTCAAGAGTGCTATTCGGGACGCGGCTGGAACTGATAACACCAATCTACGAAACGCTGCACTTCATATCGCAAAATACCTTTACGGCAAGCCTGAGATCCCCGACCTCGATGCCAAGAGAGAGGTGCCCAATGAGGCAGAAGAACGGGTCAAAGCGGAACGGAGCGCGTTCTGGCAAGAAAAAGCCGCCGACTTCACAAACGAATGTTACGGCGAAGGTCGGGAAGAAGCGATCAAAGAAATCGCGAAAGGGATAGATTCTGATAAAAGTATTTCTCCATTTCTAAAGAAGACCCTGAAAGATTCCATCTTTCAGGAGGTTGATCAGCTTCTAGCTAAAGATACTCGTCATCTTCGCCAAATGAATGCTCTGTGGCGCAAAGCAGAAGCGACCGGGTTTCCAAAAGAGACACGTAGGGAAATCATAAACGCCTACCTACGGGGCGCTAAGTCTCTGATTCCGTCGGTTCGACAGAAGCTCCGCGCTGAGGCAGGCCTTCAGGTCAGTTCAGCAAAACCAACAACAACCGAGACTATACAGAAGCGAACTAACATTCCAGCATCAGGTCGTGGCGCTGTCTCCGCCGGTAAAACCCCTTCGGCAAGGGACGTCAATTGGAGCAAGACCAGCGACCTCGATTTCTTGAATGGCAAGTATACGCCGAAGAGGAAGTCTCAGTAGGAGTTACCTGTCATGGCAATGGACGAAACACAGGTAGCTGCCACGGAGTTAGAGAAGGTTCGGACCAAGATCCCCATTCTTTTCGACAAGGAAGATACTTTCTATTCCATGATCGAAAAGGGTGAGGTCGAGCAGATCTCGAATCGGGATATGAGAATCCCGTTGGAGATTCGGCCCGGTGGACGGTTCGGCCATTTCGATCCCGCAGGCGGCGACCTCGGACGCGGTGAAGGACCGACTTATGAAAAGGCGGTTATCAACACCGTTCATCTCAGGCACGCAATCGAATGGCACAAAAAGACCGAGTGGGCTACTGACTCAGCTCGTAAGGCTGTTGTCCAGTCGGTCAAGAAGCTCCTTGCCTCTGGCATGGTCGAGTTCCGTCGAGCGGTTGACGCTCTTGCCGTATCCTCAGACGGCACTGGCGTGCTGGGAACTATCTCGGCAGTCTCGACAACTGGAGGTAAGGACACCTACACCTGTGACGTAGATGGCTTCGGTGTGCGCCTGATGCGTCACGGCCAGCTACTTTCGGTGTACAACAGTACACTCACCACAAGAAAACCATTCACTGGTGGTGGGTCGATCAATGGTGAGGCTCCCATTGATCTACTTGACTTGCAGAATAAGCAGGTCAGGTTCAATGGTACTGTTGCTGCTCCGGCAGTCGCTGGTGACAAGCTGGTTGTGTCTGGTCTGGTCAGCACGCCCCCAGTGTCGCTATATGGTGTTCCTTACCATATCTCGAACGCCTCAACCGGCTCGTGGCTCGGACTTGACCGAGCTTTGTTCCCGGAGATTCGTGCGAATAGAGTGAATGCGAACGGGACAGCCTTGGCCCTGCCCTATGCGCGTCTCGCTATGAATAAGATCGGTGACAGGCTCGGTCAAGATCATGGTACGAAGTCCGAAGCATGGATGCATCCTGCTCAGGTCCAGGCCTATGAAGAGATGGCCCAGGCAGTGATGATGATCAACAAGACTCCTGGCAAACAGGGTGTCGACCTCTACTTCGGTGAGGGCGACAACTTCCAGATTGCTGGGGTCAGCATCCGCAAGCACTACAGCTGGGACAAGCGACGAATCGATTTCATCGTGCGTTCTGTCTGGGGTCGTGCGGAAATGCATCCAGCGGGTTTCTACGAGGTCGATGGTCGGAAGATCTTCGAGATTCGTGGAACTTCGGGTGGTGTTGCGACATCGCAGATTTTCTACGTGGTAGGTTCGTTCAACCTCTACGTAACGAATCCTGCGGTGTGCGCGTATGTCGATAACCTCGCCGTCCCATCAGGTTACTAATGAGTGAGCTCTGGCAATCACTTACGATGCCACAAGTAGTGTTAGTTCTTGGACTACTCTATGCGTGGTTGATATTCGTGATTGTCAGAGCTATCGGAGAAAGTAAATGATTGATAAACAAGCTGTAAACCTCATCAACAGAGAACTCGAACTCAAGTGGGGAAAGAATATGTTTCGACTCGTCTGGGCAAATGACGAGTTTGAAACACGTCATCGTGTGCTTACACTGGTCGATGGTTCTGGCAATTATACAGGGGAGCGCGAAGAGACGGCGCGCGTCAGGAAGTATTCCTATCTCATGAATCGTTTCGTCTTTGAACGATACTACGGGAATCAACCCTTCGAGATTCCTCCTGAGGTAAAGGACTGGAATGGTTGGGAGGTTCTCTGGGCGTTTGAGGAAGGTCAAGACCCAAACGTAGAGGTTTGCATGTTCATTAGTGACGCACTAATGAATGGTGTCAAGAACAGCCTCAAAGATCATTATGACATGGATAAGAAGAAGTTCGATAAAGAGGTCGAAGAAGCCTACGAAATTCTAGAAAACGAGTCACCATATCTTGCAACGATGCTTCAGAACAAAGAGGCAGTCGTTGTGCCAGAGATGCCAAAGGATAAAAAGGATGCCTAAAGATTTCGCGACGACAGCAACGATAGTTAGTCTCTTTCCACTTCCAGTATTCGAGAGGAAGCCTCTTATTCCAAGTATCTATCAGGTTGAAGCTGCTACAGAGGAGCTTCAGCCCAAGATTCTTAAGGTTGGAGAGGGTATCTTCCATGTCTACCTCGATGAATTTCGAGGGTCAATGACTATCAGAACTCCTGCCATTACAGTGGCGGAATCTGTGGTCAGAGATTTCCTCGATGGCCAATACCTCTATAGTGAAGAGGCGCGCCCCGCACTCTGGACAGTCCCAGGGGAATGGACGTTGGAAGAGATTTTAGAGGATAAAGATCAGAAAGAACGGCTTTATCGAGAGCACTCTCTACAACTCGAATGGTTCAAACGGCTAATCTATATTGCTGATGACGAATGGTCCAAGCATCATCAGCACAGAATGATCACGGAAGTTCAACGAGTTGCAGCTCGTAGATTGAAATTCAATCGTGAGTGGGCACTTGAGTTCAAGCCAGAGAACATCACGGATTGTCCTGGTTGCGGCACTGCAATCAGCAAGAAGATTGCTGTCTGCCGAGAGTGTGGCTGTATTATCAATATGGATATCTACAAGACTCTCCAGTTTACGGGAGAAGTAAGCCATGTTAGCAAGTGAGATTATGGACGAAGCCGCTGCGTTGATGAATGACGCAGGTAAGCTCACCTGGGGTTATCCTCAGTTGCTCCCATATCTACGTCGTGCATATGGGACGTTAGAGCTTCATCTCTTCCTCAACGGGGTGCGCGCCCTAAAGGAAGTGTCGGCTATCATTCCAGTTACTGCTATTGATCCAGTTATTGCTCTACCCGCAGATTTTGTTCAGGCTATCTCGATGGAGGAGCGCGCCTTAGGATCGACAGACGCGTTCTACCCAGTGACAGAATCAGATTGGGATCAAAGCCTCAAAGCAGATTCCATTATGTACTGGAACTGGAGAGAAGAATCCCTAAAGATTAATCCGCCAAGGATTGATAGAGAAATCAGACTAAGGTATCGAAAGGGTCTGACAGCTATCCTTGGCGAGAACACCAATATTTCGATTCTACTTTCAAAGCCATATCTCTCTGCAAAGTGCGCGGCCAACGCCTCAGCATTCGGAGCGTCCAATGCTGAAAGAGCAAGCATTCTCAACAGCGAGGCAAATACCGAGCTAGCTATGCTCATCAATGCAGAGATAAGAAATCAGCAAGGAGTCAAGTTTCGTCGTAGGCCATATGGTGCAAGCAGACGCGCGCGCCGGTAGGTAGTCCAGCCTATCGGAAAGTCCCGTCAACAGGAGGACAAAATGATCGCATTCGCACAGACACAGAAAGAACCAGGATTTCGTTCTATGAGAATTCTGGGAACTCTAACATTCTCAGGGAACTACGTTACAGGTGGTGAAGTCCCTACTGGTCTGGTAAAGCCCCACACTACAAAGAACGCAGTCATGGCTAGCTTCATGAGCAAGGGAGATCACAACTTCAAGTATGATGCTGCAACTGGTAAGGTCTTGGTTTATGCCCCAGGTGGCGCGCAACTCGCAGCTGCTGCATATCCTGCGGGTGTGACAACTGACGTTGTGGTAATAGAAGTAGAGTATCCCAAGTTCGGCTAAGCCATGATCGAGAATCACGTTCCTATCCCGATACCTGATTTCAATGGCCTCTGGGATCGAGGTCCGGATGAAGCTATTCCGGTCGATCACTTCAGGACCGCTCTGAATATACGGTACAAACCGTCAGGATTCTACACTCGGGAGGGTTCTGTCACAGACGTGACGTGTGGTGAGGTCTCGAGATTTCATGTCTACAAGATTACAGGTCAAGTTTCAAGACTCCTATATCTAATAGGAAACTCAATCTACGATTCAGCAGAACCTGCCAAAGGGCCAATCCTCACGATTGGTGGAATGATTGACTTCTCAATGGAGACTTTCTTTGATCGGGCATACATTACTCCACACAATGGGGTAACTGGCATGCCCGGTCAGAGTGTTTATTACTACACAGGCGCGGGTGTCGCACAGATTGCAGGAGGTGCGGCTGTTCCTCCTACACCTGGAATGACAGCTGGGGTATCTGGTATTGGATATTTCGACCCAGGTATTCATGCATTTGCCTGTGGATTTGAGACAGCTACAGGATTCATTACGCAATTTGGTGCATTCTGCCACTGCACAACGGAGGAGGATAAAGGAGTTCAGCTCACGAACATCCCCATCGGTCCTCCCGGGACTGTGGCGCGCATTCTATTCAGTACAAAGAATGTAGCTGATCCTGCGACAAATACGTTTAACGGGGATTACCAGAATGCAGAATGGTTCTTCATCCCAACAGGGAGGATCGCAGATAACACGACAACTACAAAAGAAGGATCTTTCTTCGACGCTGATCTCGTCGACCAGGCCGACTATATCCTTGAGCAATTACCCACTATACCTGCCGGGGTTGGGATCACCTCGTACCAAGGAAGCATGGTTGTCTGGGGAGAGGATGCTAACCCGGCGACCGTTAGAGTTTCCAAAGCCGGGGAACCAGAGTCTTTTAATGCAGTTGAAGGCTTCGCTCAGGTTGAGCCAACGGTTGGAGGAGGGGTCAGAAACTGTGTCGAATTCAGAAGTAGTCTCTATATCCTCAAAGCTACCAGATGCTACGTAACACAAGCCACGAATCAAGAGGCTCTGTTCTGGCAATATCCTCTTCTTGATGGCTCAGTAGGGACTGAGTGTCATGGAGTAGGAAAGATATTCGAGCGCAACTCTAATACAGTAGACAAATACCTAGTAGCCTCACGTCGAGGTCTTATGATGTTTACTGGTAATTTCGAGGAAGAGATTAGCTGGAAGGTAAAGGATATCTGGCAAAGAATCACCAAGATTTACTTCCAGAAGATTCAGGTTGCAATCGATTCAGATAATCAGGTTATCTACATTTCATTACCCTTAGATGGCTCGACTCTTACCAATGCATTGTTGGTGGGTGACTATACCAATGGATTAAATGCTAAGAATATCAAGTGGGCTCTTTGGACATTTCCACATTATCCGATATCGATGGGACTTGATAATGATCTTGTATCGAAGGATATCATCTTCAGATATGCAACACAGGCTGGAAATATTAGAAGGCTCGATATCACGCAACGTAATGATTATGACACCGCAATAATTACACAGTGGGAGACTGGTGAATTACCTGTCGATTCTAAGGGTGAAGTCTTCCATCACGGCGGAGTGCGCCTCAGGGCTACAGGTGTAGGAAATCTTAGATTGACTGTAACGAGTCTCGATGGCGGTCAGGTTTATAATCTACCTGCTATTCCTCTAACTCTGTTTCCTGGTATCTACCCACTGAGAACCTACAATGCACAGAGTGAAAAGATAACACTTCGAGGAGTAACACAGAACGCTGGCGAGTATATGGTTGTCACCAAGATGTGGCTGTTCGTTCGTCAGCTTTGGCTAACGAGGCCTCAGTAATGTTGCGCCCTGTCAAACCCCAGAGGGATGCAAGAATTGATGCCCTTGGAAATGACGAAAGGTCTGTCCTGATTCTTAAGGAGATTCTTCGTGATTTCAACAAGGATGTGCAAGCTGTCTATGAAGTTATCCTTCCTATCGAGGCAGCTGTTAGGCCCATTATCACTGGTGGTGGGATAGGCTTATCTCCAGAGCCAACAAACTTTGCAGCTCAGGTAGTTCTCAATGGTATTCACCTGTCATGGGAAGCTCCCAATGCTGCGGCTCGACTGTATGAGATTCGTAGATCAGGAGATCTAAATTGGAATCTTGCGTCATTTGTGACGCGCACACCGTCGCTTTCTATACTTCTTGATCCTCTACCTTTTGGTTCATACTTCTTTTTGATTAAGACTATCGATACATTTGGTAATTACTCACCAAACTTTGCGAGCACAAGTGTCACGATTATATCACCAGGTAAGCCATTCGTGACGGCAGCAGTTATTGATAACAATGTTCTTCTGAACTGGACTACACCTACAACTAGTTTCACAATCGACCGCTTTCGTGTGTACCGTAATAATAATCTTTACGGTGCGCTTCGCGCCACGTTTGTGTCAACCTTTGAAACGGTTGCAGGAGAATATACCTATGGAGTAGAAGCAATTGATATAGCTGGTAATGTAAGTGAGCTAGGAGAGGTTACTACAACTGTCAATACTCCACCGGATTATCAACTATTAGATACAAAGGTTAGCGATCTGAATGGCACGATGGAGAATGTTGTACGATCCTCTACACCGAGCTTGATTGCTTGCGTCGATACCAATATAACTTGGGAACAGCATTTTGTAAATAGATCCTGGAGTACTCCTCAAGATCAGATCAATGCTGGTTATCCAATCTATATTCAGCCTACACTTACAACAGGCTGGTATGAGGAAGTTATTGATTATGGGATAGAGATTCAGAATACTATCGTTACAGTTACATATCAAATGATACAGATAGTTCCTGAAGTTAGTGTTTTAGTCAAGCTATCCTATTCATCAGACAATATCACTTTTACTCCACTTCCACCTGGGCCATCGCAGTTCGTTCCTATCTTTCGTTACCTCAAGATGCGTCTTGAGTTTACAGGCTCTAGTGATAAGGCTTTAGCTGAATTCACCCTGATGACCACTACACTCGATGTTAAGCGAGAAGTAGATGGTGGTGAGATCATAGCACATGCTACAGATGTAGATGGGACTCAAGTATTATTCAATAAAGTATTTAAGGATGTTAATTCTATCACTGCAACATGCGATTCTATCGAGCCAATTGTTATCATTTACGATTTCCTGGATATACCTAACCCTGTAGGTTTTAAGGTCTTTGCTCTGGATTCCACAGGTAATCGTGTGACTTATTTAGTTTCTTGGAAGGCTAGGGGTATCGTCTAATGTGGCAGAGATACAATCAGACTTCTAAGATTTTCGAGAAGTCTGTTGATAATGGAGTAACGTGGGCGCCACTGCCACTTAATGCCTCTATTCTTACAGAGGGCACAATACCTAATGTCGCGTACGTAAATGTTTCAAATACCTTTGCACTGAATCAAAACTTTAGTGGGCATATCTATTCTAAAGGTTACATATATCCTGGACGTGCTGATATTGTTGATTCCCAGACTAATTGGTGGCTCGCAAGTCATGCATCTTATGGATTATATTCTAATACTGGTCTATACCTAACTGGTGGTTTATTGACTGTTGGCAGTGTAACTGTAGAATCTAATATTCAAACCAAAGGACAAATATTTCCTGGTCGAATTGATACAGTTGCTTTACAAAATTCTTGGTATCTTGGATCACATGGCGCATACGGATTATATAGTAACACTGGATTAGCCTTAAACGGAGCTATTTGGGAACGTGGTCGTTCTACAGCAGTAGGACAGCATACTCGTTGGTATCCTTCTATGACTACGGATACTGGTGCTGGTATATCACTATATGACCAGATATGTCATTATTTTCAAATAGGCAAGATGGTCTTCTGGCAAATCTATGTGAACATGAACATAACAACTGCAACAACTTATGTTCGAGCAAGTCTACCCGCGGGATTGCCAGCAGGCTATAGTACTGGTTCTCGAACCTATTGTCAGATACATAACAATGCAGCCTACACACAAGGTATGAGTCAAACGGAGGCAGCCAGCATAGTCTTCTGGCCTATAACTGGGAATTGGAATGTAGGAAACTGTCTTATTATGCATTGTCAAGGCTGGTACAATCTCGATTAGTGGAGAATACAAATGCCAATGTCAGAAAGTACATTGCAGATGGAACTTGCAAAAGATCCTGCATTTCTGAATCGACTTAACTATCTAATGCTTCAAACGGCACGAGGGGTTAAAGACGAAGCAAAAGAAACTCCTTATCATCAGAAACGAACTTCATATGCTTCTCAAGTTCTAAATAATTCGGCAGCAATGGTAGCACAAGCTGCGTATACTATTGTCGGTGGTGTCAATATTGTTGGTACTGTTGACATAACAGACAATGGTGTTATAACTACTGCTGATGATGCAGCTATTTTTAGTCAAGTTGCTACATTTTGGAATATCCTAGCTGGTGTTGATTCAGCAGATGATCCAAATCCACCTGCCATTCCATAGGATTAATAATGTCTGAGACTCCTAAACTTGAAATTACTATCGAAGAATTTTATCAGATCGTGGGGGAGTTAGAAGTTGTCAGGAGAAAACAAGCATTACAACTCCAACAGCTTTTTAGACAAGTTGACGAAATGTTTGCGGAAATTCAGCGTCTGAGGAATCCAGATGGCGGATTGGTCGAAGCCGACAATAACAAGTAATTACATTATATTCGTTGACGAGATTAAAGCTCGCGACGTTGATGCAATTACTTTACAACGTGTTCCACTGACTGCTCCTCCGACTGGGGCAATAAAGTTGGTTCGAAGCCCTGTCAAATTCCAGGAGTGGGACGGGACAACTTTTGTTGACCTAGTACTCTCGGTTGCAGGTGGTGGGACAGGTTCGTCTACTCCTGCAGGCGCGGGATCGGCTCTTGGCTTAGGTACAATGGCATATCAAAATGCCAATGCTATCGCAGTCACTGGAGGGAATCTTACTAATATTTCCATACATGGCGCATGTAATCATTATAATGGCACTCTCATAATTAATGAAAATCCAAGTCATGGTCTCATTTGCTATGGACCCCCTAATACATCTGGGTATGCAGCCTATATTATCAGTTCTGGTGTTGCTGGCGCTGCAACAGGTCTTATTGTACAGGCAGGCTATAATGCGTCGGATTACTCATTTCAAGTTAGAAATCGAGCTGCAACAATAAGCTCTTTTTTAGTCCGTGGTGATATGGTCGCCGAATTTGGTCATAGACTTGTTATCCCTGTTGGCACAGATCTCTGGGCGCCTGTATAATGGTTAAAAGACCAGGCTCCCTTTGGATTGAAGGTGATAGCCTTCATTACATCGACCAAGGTGGTTATGAGTGGCGAGGTAATGGGGAATTCGTTAAATACATAACAGCTAGACCAGGATCAGTTTGGTGTGACTCCTTTAATTTATATTATATAAATCAAGGGGGATATGCACAATTTAGATGTCCTGGTGTGATTGTTCACACAGACAATGCCGCTCGCTGGGGATCTATCTGGATTGAAGGTTCTGAATTTCATTTTGAACTCGGACCTTATGATATTTTATTCCATGAAGATGTAGCGCATACAGATGGTGGGGGTGCAGCAGGCCATACTGACCATACAGATCAATCTGCTCATATTGATGCGCCTCCTGGGGGTCATTTAGATACGATCCATGACGACATTCATAACGATTGGCCTCATGGTGATTCACATACGGATGTTCATACTGATCAGGCTCATTGGGATGATCATGTAGATGGTGTTCATACGGATGGCCATTACGACCACACGGATGGTGCGCATCAGGACGTCCATGGCGATGACAGCCATTATGATGGTCATACTGACTACCATAGTGATAAGTTAGTTCATCACATAGATGAGCATGGTGATGTAATTCATCAAGATACACATTCGGATGTTCCGCATCATGATGATCCTGGTGGTGCTTCACATGGCGATACTCCACATTCAGACGTTCCAGCAGGCTCACATGGTGATACACCTCACTCTGACGCGCCACACGTAGATCATAGTGATGCAGTTCATAATGATGTTCCACATCTCGACAATCCAGTATATGTAGGACCATGAGCGTAGAATATCTACCCGTTGGAATTGCGTGTAATATCAAGTGCGGCTATTGCTATCAAGACCCAATGCGGGAAGCGGGTAACATCAATGTCCCAAGAGACTGGTCTAAGGCACAGAAACAACTTGATAGACTTGGTCAGAGCTTTGCTGTCTTTGGAGGAGAACCGCTTCTTGCTCCTATCAAACATCTCGAAGAGGTATGGAAATTTGGTCTCGAGAGATTTGGGAGCAATGGAATCCAAACCAATGGGTCACTCATTACAGACGAACATATTGAGCTCTTCGCCAAATACAGAGTACAAGTAGGTATCTCGATAGATGGTCCAGCTTATATGAATTCGGTTCGATGTGATATTGAACTAACTACCAAGACAGAGATTGCAATTATTAAACTCTGTGGTGTTGGCATCATTCCGTCTATCATCTGCACGATCCATCGAGGTAACAATGACCTTCCTCGTCTTTGCAACTGGTTCGATCATCTTAATAGGTGTGGTATCAGGCATCTTAATCTACACGAGATGGAAATCGATTGTGGAAGACATGACCTCGCCCTCTCCGAAGAAAGACAAATCGAAACTTACTTAGAACTCTATGAGTGGTCGAAGACAACAAAGATGCAGGTTCTACCCTTTGTTGATATCAAGAAACTTCTTACGGAGGATTCTCCTAGTGTAATGTGCGTGTGGAATCATTGCGATCCAATTACAACTGCCGCTGTACAAGGAGTATCTCCAGATGGTGTTATGTCAAATTGTGGTAGAACTAACAAGGACGGAGTCAACTGGGTCAAAGCTGACACTCCAGGAATTGAGCGATATCTATCTCTTTACAGAACAGATCAAAAGTACGGTGGTTGTCGGGATTGTAAGTACTTCGCTTTCTGCAAAGGTCACTGTCCGGGGACTGCCATCGACGGAGATTGGCGAAACCGAACAGTCAATTGCAGACTCTGGTTCTCGCTCTTTGAGCGAATAGAATCAGATATGATATCTTCAGGAGCGCGCGTGCTCAGCACTTCTGACAAACAAGGTATTATCGATCATCTGCTTGCAGGTGTTCACCCGGTGAACAGCCACGGAGATGTTCCTCATGGCGACTCACATGGCGATCATACTGATCACGGTATTCCAGCTACAATTCTAAAGGAGATTCCAGAGTGGGCGACGTCAAAAAGCTAGATTTTGTAATTCCAGATTTTCTTCGTGTCGTTTGGACTTCAGAAGCTGCGCGAGAATTCTGGCAATCAAAGATTAATGCGCTCTCAAATCTATGGAAAGGCGTTGAGCTACTTACACTGATCGATAGTTTGAGACCTGGAATCTTACAGAGTGTTGAGCCTTTAGTTCTACCAGAGCTACAACTTTGGGCACTTAAGCATAATGTACAGATGGCTATTGTAGGTGTTGATGGCGCTACCCAGGGATCTTATGCGAATGCTACTATTCCGTATGAGTCTGGTAAGCGATTCACCTACCGAGTCTATTTCGGTCTAGAACCAGAGAGATTCCTAGATGCGTGGCGCGCTCAAGACGATATCACTATTGGTCACATGCTTGACTTTCCTGATTGTTGCGTCAGGTTTTTTCAAAAGCATTGGAAAGAGTCGGGATGGAGAGACTACACAGCTTTAACTTTTGACTCTAGAGACCAAAAGAATGCAGTCTACAACAATGTGCTACTCCGCCACATTGGGATTAGGGGAGTTTTCCACCTTCCCTGTTCTGTAGACTGCAGAGCTAGCATCAAACGAGGTCAAGAGATCTTGCAATTAATGGACAATAATAAGCTCAATAGAGAAATGAGTTGGTTGGAAGAGCTACTCTCTATGCCAATGCAGTGGACATCATTGCATGGTATTGCTATTGTTGTCACTCCTATTCTAAAGACTATTTATGCAAGTGACGCACTTGCACACAAAGTTACGCTTAACTTACATAGTGATGACTATCCACAGTATGGTGCAAGTGGCAATCAATTCCCATTTACCAATGTCCTACCACTTAAATTCAACAAACATTGGAATGGGTTTAGGTCCCTTGAAGCCATGCAAACCGCACACGACTTTATCGTTTCTATCTTACCTGAGATAAAGGGTAAGGTTCTAGACCTAGGCTGTGGTACAGGCCAACTCCTCAAGGCTATACAAAAGGCGCACCCTAACACGTTTCTTTATGGGATAGATTGCGATCCAGCAGCTATAACTAAAGGCGCACAGGGTATCAAGTATTTAGAAATCAACATCTTTGACCACCGAGCATGGGAGGAAGTTGACCTCACGCTTATTGCAATCCAACGACTGTATGAAGTGCCAGAGTCCAAGGCAATGGCACTTATGGAGGTGATTTACAACTACTCAGATATGTTACTTCTTTACAGCTACGACGGATGGTTCGATGATGTAGCCAAATTTATCGAGCCCTATTTTGATGTCATGACGACAGCAAACAACCCTGTCGCAAATCTTAGAGCAGTTCTTTTGAAAGGCAAAGCTCATGTCTAGTGACGATTACGCGCGGCTGTTCTTTCAGACTATCAACAAGCAGCCAGGTCAGCCTGCTGATGATTACGAGAAGGTGCTCGGCGAAAGTGGTATTCCAGCAGGCTATGGTCCAAACATCAAGCCTGATGCGTCTATGCCATTCAATGCAATGACGCAGCAGATCGGTAGTGATGGTCGTATCGCAGGTCGCATCTTTCTACCTACTGCGACGCCTGACGAGAACAACTATTACACACATCCGTTCTCACCACTACGTGACGGCCCAACACTAGGCTCGTTGGTCTGGGAATGGCGCGACCTTGGTGGTCCTCCTGTCGTGACACCTGAAGGTGGAGTTAGCCGAGAAGAAGTTAAGGCCATGATCGACGCTGCCTTAGGTAACGTCGTGAAACTCAAGGATAAGATTGCGCTTCGCACCAATTCAGGTCTGCTAGCAGGAATTAAAGGCGGTGGACCAACTGTCAATGATGCTCCGATCAACTGGATCGGCAAGACAGGCGATGCTCATTCCTGGGAGTCGCTAACCATCGAGAGGGGCGAATGAATCCCGCTACAATTCATGGCTACTGTGACGAGATCGAAATCCTCCTCCAGAAGATTCGGAATGAGGTTGATGATGTCGATCCAGAAATTCCCACGGATGAGATTGTTGTAAGTGAACCTGGGGATCTTCAACCGTCATTGACAGCTGGGGGTGCGGTTGCTCTAGCTCCTGACGTAGAATTCATTGGTAGCTACGAGTTTGACACTCCAAGTACATCTCTGCGTGGTCAGGGTGGGAATAAGATTGTTGGGCAAAACAACCCTGCCCTACGTGTAGGTATCGATATTGACAACATCAGAATCCAAACATTGGAAGGTGAGTCGAATTATGACAGTGTGATTCGTGTCGGTAAAAACGATACAAATCAAGTAGAAGTCGATCAAGCACCCCACACTGTAGCGATTCATCAAGTGTTTGTCGAATCCCATCGTGGGAAGCGAGGCATTGAGATCAATGCAGCCAATGTTGAAATCATTGACTGCGAGGTACGGGATGTCTACGCCACTAGCAAACAGGATAGTCAAGCTATTGCGATCCTGAATGCTCCTGGTCCTGTTCTTATCTCAGGTGGTTATTTCGAGGCCGCCAGTGAGAATATCATGGTCGGTGGTGACAGCATGAAGATTCCAAACTGCCGTCCAACAGGAGTCACCATTAAGGATGCAACCTTCACCAAGCCAATCGCTTGGAAAGGAAATCCTGACATCCCGACCAAGAATCTCATTGAATTGAAGGATGGGCATGATGTACATATCCTTCGATGTATCCTGACCCATTCATGGGCTAGTGGACAGGACGGCTATGGCTTCATGTTCACACCCAAGAATGGTGGATCACTACGAAATGTGGTGGTCGAGGATTGTGAGATGTCTGAAGTTGGTGCGATAGTTAACATCACTGGTCATGACTTCACATCGGACGTGGCTTCGACATTGCCCCGTACGCAGGTGACGTTTCATGGTGGTACCTATCTCACAAACAAGACAGCGATGGGCGGCCCTGGTCGGTTCTGTCTTATCACTGAAGGCCCAGAGCGGGTGGTGTTCGATGGATTAACGATTGAACACGAAGGCTCGTCGTTTATCGACTATGCCGACAAAGATTCGTGTGATGTCCTATATATCCTGAATAGCACCTGGAACTATGGGTCATACGGCCTGCGAATCGGTGGCGCGAATCATGGTGATAACACAGCAGGGATCATCAAGGATCTTCGGATTGAAGATAACACGATCCGGGGCGCGCATTCACAGTTCAGATCTCGCTACCCCAATAACATCTACATCGAGGCAATGAGTGCTAAGCGAGAGCGCGAAATAGATTCCAAATATGCTGTGCAGGTAATGGAACGTGAAGTATCAGAAGAACTAAAGCGTTTAAGAGCTAGATTAAAATCCGATGTCTAAACTTGAGTTACGATCTTTCCGTTGGTCAGACGTTCCAGAAATCAGTAAGATCTGGGAAGAACATCACTCAGATTTGTACGGTCTGCCCAATAGAAGATCGTCAATAGTCGATGCTGTTGTTGAAAACGATGGCAAGATTATAGGGTATGGTCAGGTCAAGCTATTCGCAGAGGCCATGCTCTTTCTCGATAAGTCTGCTCCGCTCCGTGCGCGCGTTGATGCCTTTAGGATGTTAATCCTTGAGGGATTTCGTGGCACGGAGCAAGCAGGCATACAAGAGATTTACGCTTTCTGTGCTGACCCAAACTTCGCACTCATAATGCAGAAACATTTCCGTTTCTTCAAAGCAGATAAGCCCGGTGAGTTGCTCGTAAAGGAGCTATGATGGGCGGCAACAAAAAAGAAGTCAATAAGCAGCTTACCCAAAATACTGGGTATCAGACACAGTTCGAGAACGAACAGAAGCAAAGGTCTGGCGAGGCTTACGACCGAGCTAACGAGGCCTGGGGTGGGGCGAATAAGCTCTATCAAGACTTTGCTGCGGGTGGTGGTCAGCAATATCTCGATCAAGCCTACGGTTGGAATCCTACTGCTGGTCAGCCCACTGCCGGAGGAGGTGGTGGTGGTGGTGGTGGTGGTGGTGGCGGGGAAGCAGATTACGAAGCCTCTTATCGCAAGTTCATGAATGGGGGTGGACTTGACCCTACAAAGT
>Ga0209486_10000159_pt1 | contig 31635 bp, 24 predicted proteins | sample NCCompost_FD_187518 | JGI IMG/M metagenome (GOLD analysis project Ga0209486, IMG submission 187518) | Agricultural soil microbial communities from Utah to study Nitrogen management - NC Compost (SPAdes) (version 2) | ecosystem: Environmental > Terrestrial > Soil > Agricultural land | place...
TCGTGACTACGTGGTAATGCTTCTTCTCGTTAATGATGTCGATGATTGCGGCTTGCGTGGAACTCTTGCCCGAACCGGTTGGACCAATGACGAGCACGAGGCCATTGCGCAGCTCTGCGATCTCGGTCAACTGTGACGGCAATCCGAGACTTTTGATGGTCGGGATATCGGTCGGAATAACGCGCATGACGATCGAGTACACACCGCGTTGCTGAAAGATGTTGACGCGGAACCGCGCGCGCGACGGCAGCGAGTAACTCAGATCCGCGGTGCCGGTGCGGGCCAGACGTTCGGCGGCGTCGGGATTTCCGTGGATGAGCGTGAGCGCGATGATCTCGGTCTGATACGGCGTCAACTTCTGCATCCCAAGAGGCTGAACCGGAGTCAGTTTGCCATTGATCTCGACCTGCGGTGGCTGTCCGACTGAAAAATTGAGGTCGCTGATTTTGTCGGACACCAGCAACATTCGCTCAATTATGGGCGGTAAGTCGAAGAAACTCATTTAAGTTGGGTCCGCAGGTCGCGCACGAAGGTAGATTTGAACATTGCCGCTGAGAGGAGGGTGGTTGCCGAGCCCTGGTGCTCGAAACCGCGACGATTTTCGCGCATAACCCTGACAAACGCAAGTAAATTATGTTTGTCACCGGGACAAAATGCCGCTGAGGGTGCGGTAGCGATCAGAAATGGCGGTGCTGCCGCCGGATAAAAGCGAGCTAATTACGGCGACCGTATCGGCGCCGGCATCGATTACGCTGGCGGCGTTTTCGTGAGTAATTCCGCCAATTGCCACCACATTCATGGCGCCGATGGCGTTGCGCACCGCGCGGAGGCCTTCGAGACCGACAACCGGATCCGGGTTCGCTTTTGAACTGGTTTGGAAGATCGGACCGATCGCGACGTAGTCCACGGGCAGAGTCGCGGCGGCTATCGCCTGCGACACGTTGTGAGTGGAGTAGCCGATAATCGCACCTTCGCCGAGCAGCTTTCTGGCAGCGTCAGGCGGAAGGTCGTCTTGACCGAGATGGACGCCCGGAGCGCCGAGGGCGAGTGCGACGTCGACGCGGTCGTTGATGATTAGGGTTACGCCTCTTTGTCTGGCTACTGTCAGAGCGGCTTTGGCCTCGTTGTAGAAGTCCAATGCCGAAAGCTTCTTTTCGCGCAACTGAACGAAGGTTGCGCCGCCATCCGCGAGCAATGAGACCTGATCCGCGTGGGAAATGCCGGAAATCTTGGTGTCAGTGATCGGATAGACCCTGGTTCTCACTGCTGTACTAATCGACCGAATCTTTTTTCTTCGGTCGCTGGTTAGCGGGAAGGATGCGTTTCCGTAAACGAATCGTCTCCGGTGTGACCTCGACTAGTTCGTCGTCGGCGATGAACTCGAGTGCCTGCTCAAGCGACAGCTCTTTTGGCGGGACGAGTCGCAACGCTTCGTCGGCAGTCGATGCGCGCATGTTCGTCAGCTTCTTCTCCTTGATTGCGTTGACGTCGAGATCCACGGGACGTGCGTTCTCGCCGACGATCATGCCTTCGTAAACGCGCGTGCCTGACCTGACGAAGAGCGTGCCGCGTTCCTGGAGATTGTAGAGCGCGTAAGTTGTCGTCTCGCCCATGCGGTCGGCGACAAGTGATCCGGTCGAACGCCCGCGCATCGCTCCCTGCCAATCGCCCCAGCGCAGGAACATCGTGTTCAAAAGACCGGTTCCTTTCGTCTCGGTCAAAAACTCGTTACGAAACCCGATCAAACCGCGCGAAGGAGTTTCAAACTCAAGACGTACGCGGCCCGTGCCGTGATTCACCATCTTCGTCATCTGTCCTTTGCGCCGTCCGAGCGCTTCGGTGATGACGCCGATGAACTCGTCGGGACAATCGACAACCACGGCTTCGATCGGTTCGAGCAGTTTTGTGTCGACCTTGCGCGTGATTGCTTCGGGCTTGGAAACCTGAAGCTCGTATCCTTCGCGGCGCATCATCTCGATCAGGATCGCAAGCTGCAATTCTCCGCGCCCGGAAACTTTGAACTGATCGGGTGATTCCGTATCTTCAACCCTGATCGCGACGTTGCCGAGAATCTCTTTGTCCAGGCGCTCCTTGAGCTGCCTCGACGTCACGTACCTTCCTTCACGACCCGCGAACGGAGAGTTGTTGACACCGAAGATCATCGCGATCGTCGGTTCGTCAACGGCGATAGCGGGCAACGGTTGAGGATTGTCGGGCGAAGTGATCGTGTCGCCGATGTTGATGTACTCGATGCCGGCGAGCGCGACGATCTCGCCGAAGCCCGCTTTCTCAACCGGTTCTCGTTTTAGTCCTTCGAAGACGTAGAGCTGCGTGACTTTCGTTTTCTGAACCGAGCGGTCGGGTTTCACTACCGCGATCTGATCGCCGATCTTGATCTCTCCCGAGAAGATGCGGCCGATCGCCAGGCGCCCGACGTAGTCGTTGTAGTCGAGGTTGGCGACCAGCAGTTGAAGTGAATCGCTTCTTAGTTCCTTGGACGGGGGAATCGATTCGACGATCTGCTCGAAGAGTGGTTGCAGATCTTTCGACTCGTCTTCCAACTTTCGTTTCGCGGTGCCTTCGCGCGAGACGGCATAGAGGATCGGAAACTCGATCTGTTCGTCGGTGGCGTCAAGGTCAAGGAAGAGTTCGTAGATCTCGTCAACTACTTCGGCGGGACGAGCGTCGCTGCGATCGATCTTGTTGACGACCGCGATCGCCGGCAGTCGTGCTTCGAGCGCCTTGCGCAGAACGAACCGCGTCTGCGGCAGACAGCCTTCAGCGGCATCGACGAGAAGCATCACGCCGTCCACCATCTTCAGGACGCGCTCGACTTCGCCGCCGAAGTCGGCGTGACCGGGCGTGTCGACGATGTTGATCTTCACCTGGCGGTAACGCACGGCGGTGTTCTTCGCCATGATGGTGATACCGCGTTCGCGTTCGAGATCCATCGAGTCCATGACGCGATCGCGGACCTGTTCGTTCTCGCGAAAGGTTCCCGATTGCCGGAGCATCGCATCGACGAGCGTGGTTTTGCCGTGATCGACGTGCGCAATGATAGCTATGTTTCTTATGTCTGTTCGCTGCATCTGTGCTTTGAACACAGATTACATCATTGAAATTTGCCTGTCTGCCGCAGCGCCTCGAAAAGAACGATGCCGGTGGCCGTGGCGAGGTTCAAACTGCGGATATTTGGATTGAGAATCGGGATGCGCAGGCAGTTTTCCCAGTTGGAGCGGAGCAGATCTTCCGGCAAACCGCGTGTTTCCCGGCCGAAAACGAGGCAATCGTCGGATTGGAAACTCCAGTCGGTATAGCTGCGATCCGCTTTTGTGGTGAGGTAGACGAACCGTGCGCCCGCAAGTGATGCGTAAAGAGCATCGAGGTTGCGATGGCGTGTAAGTTTTACTTCGGGCCAGTAGTCGAGACCCGCGCGACGCAAGGCGCGGTCGTCCATACGGAACCCGGTGACGCCGACGATGTGCAGCGGTGTGTTGGTCGCGGCACAGAGGCGAGCGATGTTGCCGGTGTTCGGTGGAATCTCAGGTTCGACGAGCGCGACCGTGATCATACTTGTCAGTAGTCAGTGGTCAGTAGTCAGTGGTTAATTTGCAACTGACAAATGACCACTGACCAAAAAAAATAAGAAACGACGAGCTTCGCTTGAAGGTCTCGTCGTTTCTTTTGCAAGGCCCCGTAGGCCTCAGAAGTTTTTGTGCGCCGGTGGAAGTTACGTGCTGTAACCTGCTGGTTCGAGTTATCTCTTCTTTGCGGCTTTCTTGGTTCCGCCCTTCTTCGCGGCCTTCTTGGTTCCGCCTTTCTTCCCGCCTGCTTTCTTTCCACCTTTTTTAGTTGCCATAGCTTCTATGTGCTCCTTCTTCGAGTTTGGTTTTTTTGTTTTCTTCACGACCACAAGATACTGTGCTCAGTTCCTTCTTGTGGGCTAGAGTAAACGGCGCACAACATCTTGCTATATAAACGCAAACACAACACTTGTCAACAACTTATTACTCGAAGGCAGAAATATTTTTTGTTCGGCTTGCGAGCAAATTTTCCTCGCTCCGCGTCCGCAAAGCGTCACGTTGCGCACTCGCATGACGCGATCTTCGCAAGTGAGATCAACAGCATTCACAGTTGGACCATCGCAATCAGATCACTAACACGAGTTTAAATTTTTAGACGAGACGTGAAAGAGGAAGCTGTGTGATGGTCCAACTTCTAATTACGAAAGAGTGGAGTGAAGATCCATTGACTGTGTTGCTCGATGCCGTAGTAAGTCAGCACTGAAGATCTGCGACTGCGACTCGCAACGCCGACGAATGGACCACTCGAATCGTCGTCGATTGAAGTGCCCGGCTGCCGTTCTCCGGGCCTGCCGAGATTCACCAGGTTGGTCAGCGCGGGAACTGCAAACTGTTGTAACTGCGCGATTTGCTGGTCGCGCGGCGGCGGTAACACGTTCCCCGCGTAGAACATTACCGACTGCTGAAACTCGATCAGGGATTCACTGCGCGGACGAATGAAACGCCACTCGCCTTCGATCGTCAACGGATCGCGCGCCGCCGACGCACGCAGAATCATGCGGTTCTTTGAACCGGCCGGGATTGGTATTCCTTGTAGCAGTTGGTCCATCGACGTCGGCAACGCATTGTCACCAACCTGACGCGTAACGCCGACGCGATAGCGATAGTAATCTTTGATCGCATCTGCGATTTGCTCGCCACGAAAAATAGCTTCCTTCTCGCGTTCGCGCAGTGCTTGTTGTTGCGCGCTTGGCGCGACCGCCATCGCGAAAAGGGACAAGATGGTCATCAGCGCGAGTAGAGCGACGAGCGTGTATCCTGCCTCGGCCGGCCGCTCAGCAGCCAAACCGCGGCGCGAGGCGCCCACTGAGCGAGCAGACGCCGACCCGCATATCTTGTGGTTGGACCATCCGCTATGGTTCGTCATCTTCGGCATCAACCCGCGGCGTCGGACGAGCTAAAGGAGAACCGATACCCTTGTCGCCTTCAGTCATCGTCAGCTTGTGCTGAATCTTCAGATTCGCATCTATCAGTACCAGCTCTTTCGGCGAGATACTCGTCACGCGGAAACGTCCGCTAAGTAGATCGCCGCGCTGGACACTGATAACACTCTTGTTGTTCTTGTCCTGAACTAACGCCACATCGTCGACGTGCATCACCTTACCGATGATGCCGACGTAGCTGTAGTTGGGAATGGGCGCCGCCGCTACGCCCAACGTCATGACGTTGGAGTAAAGACTGTTGTCGGGAGTGCGCACGATGACGGGGCGCGGACCTGGATTGGCGATAAACGTCGCCGGCACCGTCGCAGATAGTTGCTGCGGACTGGTGTACTTGGTCGGGAGTTCCCTGCCGTCAATAAAAATGCGCATCTGGGGAGTGAACTTGTCGCCAGCCGCTTCGAGTTTGAACTCCGGAGCGCGCGCGTACGCGCTTGATGGGGAAATCGATGCCAACAGAACCGGCGGAGTCGGTGTTGGCGGTGGTGGTACTTCAACCTTCGGAGCAGGAGTAGGTTTCGGCGCCACGTAGTACGCGAAGATGTTTCGCCTTGCCTCCGGCGCATCGTACGAGGAGCGCTGATAATCTATCGGCCGGTAAACGGCGAGGTCGAGTACATCGGACGAAGCTTGTTGACCACCATTGCCCGTATTGCCGGTACTGTTCTGTCCAGTGGGGCGTGGCGACGGGGACGGATTAGCCGCTCGCTGTGTAGTTCGGGACGAACTGCTGCCAAACCCGAAAAACGTCCACCATAGAAAGATGATTGCGACGAGACCAAGGACAGCCGCCCAGATGACCTTCTTCTTTTCGCCGGGCTTATTTAAATCTACCAGTGCCATTGGCTATCCTGATCTACGGAGCAGTTGCCGCCGAAGTACGCTGGAAATAAGTGGCCATGCTTAATTGCAGGCTCACGAGTGAGCCACGCGAACCCGATCCCGGCGCTGGTTGACCCGCTGCCGAGTTGTCATCGCCTTCGGCCGAGATCGGCGCATTGGTGTCGCGCGCGCGCTGCAACTCCACTTCGTTAATGACAACGAACTGCCGGCTTCGTTCCACATCGCGAATGAAACGTCTGACGTTCTCGTACTGACCTTCGACAGTAACCATCACCGCCACGCCCGGATAAAAACTCTGCCAGCGCGTGGCTATGTTCTTCCCGCCCGATTGCTTTGTGCCTTCAGGCTCGAGCTCCGTGTAGGTCGGACCGGACGTGTTGCGAACTCCATTCTTGATGATGAGCTGATTGAGTTCCTCGTACAGTTCCATCCGTCCGAGATCTGCTCGCGGCAGAAAATCACTCTCGAACTTTCCGAGGCTCGAAGTTATCTGGTGAACAGTGGTAGTGGTGTTTTGTTGATTGCGAGCGACGCCGGCGAGTGTTTCCAGGTTCGTCTTCAGTTGCTTGTTATCGCTGGTCAGCGAACTGACGCGTGACCGAGCCGGTACGAGGAAATAGAGATAACTCAACAGCACGAGCAACAGGATCAAACAGCTACCGGCGATGCCCGCTACTTCCGCAACGCCAAACATCTTGCCGCGCCGTGAGTCGACAAACTCACCCACGCGGGCTTTGTACTGCGCCACGCGGACGTTTGAGGATTCTGATTTAACTTTCGTTTCCGCGCTCATCTCGACGCCTCGCTTGAACCCTGTGAACTACTCACTCCAGCGACATTTTCTGACGCATACCCGGCACGCGCGCGGTAAAGCACATTAAACTCGTATTCCATTCCCTGCTCACCACGACCTTTCGCGAGATCCTGCGATCGCAACACGAGTTGGAAGACGCCTTCCTTGTGCATGTCGGCGATCATTTGGCTGATCGTTGCCGGATCTTTTGTGAAGACGGCTACATCCAGGGTCGCGATCATGGAGTCCGCCTGGGTCACCACGTCGCGCACGGAAATTCGCGAAACTCTCACATTACTCGGAAGCGCCGACTCAAAATCCGCCAACAATCTCGACCAGGAGAACTTCTTCCGATCGATCAACTTATGCGCAGCCGGAACCGCCTTTTGCTGTTCCGAACTCATTTCTTCTTTCACAGCACTTGCGGAGTCGAGCAGTGTTTTTTCCTGCTGTTTGAGCGCGTTATTTTCCACCTGGATGGCGGCGGCCTGCCGGTTGGCGACGGTTGTGAGCCGCACGACGATGATTAGCCCGATGATGGAGACAAAGAGCACAATCGCAGTCAACGCCCACGGAAGGACGCGATTACTAAACGGTTTTGATGCCAGATTGAGGCTGCTATTCACTAAGGACTTCCTCGCCGAGTATCGTTGGGCGGTCGGCTTCGAGAAGGATACAGTCCAAATCCTCTTACCGCAAATCCGGTACACGCCCCGATTCGGGAATAGTTGCGAAACCACCCATGAACACGGATAATTGCCAAACTGTATTTAAACCTTGCAGAATCACATGGAAGTACAAGCATTAGAAAAACCGTCCTCCACCACGTGCTGCGAATCTTTAGATGAGCACACCGTGGATCGGGTGGCCGTCGCGAACCTGCCCACGGAGTGGGGCGATTTCCAAATCGCGGCCTACCGTTCGTTAACCACGCGGGAAGAGTTCGTTGTCCTCTTTAAAGGCGAGATGAGCCGCGACGTCCCGACGCTGGTTAGAATCCATTCACAATGCCTCACGGGCGACGTATTCGGCTCCACCAAGTGCGACTGCGGCAAACAACTTCATCGCACGATGCAGATGATCGAGCAGGAAGGCCGTGGCGCAATCGTTTACCAGCAACAGGAAGGCCGCGGCATCGGCATCGTCAACAAGATCCGCGCGTATGCGTTGCAGGATCAGGGTGCGGACACGGTCGAAGCCAATGAGCAGCTCGGTCTTGCGGTCGACTTGCGCGACTATCGTCAGTGTGCAGAGATTCTATTTGACCTGGGGCTGTGCAAGGTCAAGGTCATCTCGAACAACCCTTTAAAACTGCGCGCGCTGGAAGAGGCGGGATTGAAGATTGTGGAACGAGTTTCGATCGAGGTCGATGCTACTGAAGACGCCGCGGAATATCTACGAACGAAGAAAGAAAAACTCGGACACCTGCTCACGCTCAACCGAACCTAAGTTTTCAAACTCAATCAGTTTAGTTCGTTTACTCCGACTTGTTTCGCAGCTCTTTAATCGTATTGCGGAGCTTGTCGGCGTTCGCGGCCTTCGGTTCAAGCTTTAGGAACGTCTCCAGTTCGTCGGCGGCTTCCTTATGCTTCCCGGTCTGCCAGTACAATCCGCCTAAATAATAGTGCGCCTGACCAGCCTTAGGACCACCGATGGTAATCGCTTTACGCAATTGACCTTCAGCCTCAGTATAGTTCTTGACGTAGATGAGGGTGATGCCGAAATAAAGATGCGCCCTGAAATTATTGTCGTTCTTTCTTAGCGCTTCACGTAGTTGCTTCTCAGCATCCGAAAACCTTTTCTGCTGCAACAGGACAATGCCGTAGTTCAAGCACGGCTCCGGTGCCTCGGGTGAGATATGGAGCACCTTCTGTAGGGCGTCCGCTGCTTTATCGAGTTCGCCTTTGACCAGGTATTGCACGCCGAGTTCGTTAAGCGCGAGGCCAAAGTTTGGATACAAAACAACGGCACGTCTCAAATCGTCGATGGCTTTGTCAGTTTCGCCACGTGCCGCTGCCTGGACACCTCTTTCATAGAGATCGACAGCGGGCTTCGGAATGTTAACCAGTGCGGCATTCAACACGCCGGGCTTGTTCTGAGGATCTCCCGGCTTTGCTCGCAGATAAATCTGAACTGTGTACGGCCTGGAGAGCGGACCGACAGTCATGTTTGTCCGGCGGTCGGTTATCGTCGGTTCGATGTAGAGCGTTTCGCGCGCTGTCTCGAAGAAGTTGCCACCCTCAACGACAACGGTATAAGTACCGGATCTCAATCCACGAAATGTAAAACTTCCGTTATCCGCAAACACAAACAACTCACCATTGCCGGAACTTTCCAGCTTGACCTTGAGCGTTGTATCGGCTCGTTGTCCCGAAGGAAAGACGAGGCGGCCACTGATCGCATGCTGGCCTCCTGTGCCGGTTGTGTCCACGCCTCCACCTGCCTGCCCGTTTGCGACAATGGCCAGACAAAAGAGCAGAGTTAACGGCAGTGAATAGCGGTAAGTCGTGCTTAGGATCGATGAATTCTGAGCCATCTCGATAACTCCGTTAAGAAGCAGTTGCCGAGTAAACCTTGGAGGATTTTGCTTTAGATTGGCGTAGTGAGGTTACCACAAAAACAAGAAGGGAGGCGTGTTTTTTACGCCTCCCTTTTCAAACTGGCCACACTCAAAAAGTGTGGTCACAAAGTGCAAGTCCTTTAGAACTGGAACTTCACACCGAGACGAAGTGCCGACGGGAACTGGAAGATCGTTCCAGTACCATAGAACGGATTTGGAACCGGCGTAATGCCCGGAGCACCGCTGTTGATAAGGAACGTCTCGTCCTGCCTGATAGCTTCCTGGTTGTTGAAAACGTTGAACCAGTCGACTTGCAGACGAAGCTGTTTACCTTCACCAACGGGGATCGGGTAGTAAGCGCCGAGATCCAGGTTCCAGGTCCTCGGTGTGCGACTGTCGCCCGTAAACGGATTGATTGCCGTGCCGCGCGGTACGCAACTGAGGCCCGGGATACAGAAGCCCTCGTTGTCACCATAGAGCGGGTGCGGAACCAAAGCGTTGAACGGAACACCAGACTGCGCACGGAACGAACCGCTGGTCATAAGTTTGAATGGCCACTGATAGCTGCCGTCAAACTTGAACTGGTGCGGACGATCGTTGGGCAGTCGGCCGTAAAGACCGTTGAGCAGACTGACGAGGTCGAACAACGAAGTGATGTTCGGGTCAGACTGACCGTTGTCATTACGGAACAATCCTTCATAGTTACCAATCAGGCTCGAGAACACGTAAGAAGCGATGAACTGATAGTTGTTCGAGAAGCGCTTCGTAGCAGTGAACTCGAGGGCCCGGTAGTAGCGGCGGGCTGGACCAAAGCAACCGATGGCCGGATCTGCGCAAGCCAGATCTTCGGTGGTGCTGAAGTTGCCGGTGCCGCGACGGCCCGGGTTGAACAGGAAGTAGGTGGTACCGTCGTCGAAGGAACCGTCCTCAATGACTTCGTCCTGAGCACGGTAGATACCGCGGACACCGAAGCTAAGGTCGCGAGCTGCTCGCGGACCCCACTCGAAACCAGCGGTCCACTCGTTAACGGTTTGCGGCTTGAGACCTGCATCAAACGGCGTAACGTGATTGCCGAGATTGCCGAAGTTGCCAAAGCAACCATCGGTCGGGTGAACCGGCGCGCATACTGCACCCGGAAGGCCAGAGTAGCGGCTGATGTTCAAGTGGAAGTCATTCTGAATCTCATTGCCCGAAGCACGGACGTTGATATCCAGCGGAATCGGCGTTTCGAGGTAACGGGCAAAGTTTGCGAACAACTTGCCGCGACCTTCGCCGGTGAAATCCCAGGTTAATCCGAGGCGTGGCTGCGTGTTGCTGACGAAGTCGTTTAACGTCAGGTAGGTCGCGCCGCCCTGGGAGTAAGACTGCTGGAAGTCCCAGCGCAATCCCAGGTTGACCTGGAGGTTGCGAGTGGCTTTCCAGTCATCCTGGAAGTAAAAGCTCTGCGTTCTCGTGTTGGTGAACTCACCTTTGGTGTCGAGGCTGAAGTCACGCGCGCGAACGACGTCGAGCAGCAGGAATGGGTTGGTCGGGTTGATCGAAACCGCACCAGTCACGGCAGTGGTAACACCGGACGGAGCCTGACCAGCAGCGATCAACAGAGCAACGTTCGCTGTGCGCGCGGCGTTCGGACAAGTAATTGTCGAGGTTGATGTTCTCGAGCAAATGGCGAAACGATTCTCAATTCGGTACGGCCCGGCTGGATTCTCAGCAGTAAAGTTGAAAAGCCCGCCAGTTGAGATCGTGTCAATCCGATACTTGTTATCGTTGATCTCAGCACCGTACTTGAACGTGTGGCTGCCATAGATGTTCTGAAGGCGAGCCGCGAATTCGATACGATCACGGTCCTGGAACGACTTCAGACCGAAACCGCCACGAACGAAGTTGCGCTGCACCGTACCGCCTGTGCCTTCAACGAAAGCAAGGCGCACGTTCGGTACGATGATGGGAACCGCCGCAGTGCCGACGTTGGATTGCGTGAACACCGTGGTTTCCGTTACCGGAAGCACAGCGCCATTGCGGAGAACTGCGAAACGATCGGTAATGAGCGTTTCGTCGAGTTCGGGAAGTGTGTTCGCGCGCTGGAAGTGCAATCCGGCGGAGAACTCACCGATGAAGTTCGGGCTGAAGGTCGAGTTCAGACGGAACGCGTAGTTGGAACCACCCGTCTGGGTCTCGCCACGGAAGCTCGCCAGGTTCGCACCAAAACCAGAGAAACCAAACAAGTGGCCTTCCTGCTTCGTGTAGTCACCGAAGGTTGAGAAGGTGAACGTGTGGTTCTGGTTGAGCGCCCAGGTGATCTTGCCGGCGTAGAACGGAGTCGTGATTTTGTTTTCAACGTCCTGCAAGAACGTTTGGGTCAGGAAGAAGTTCTTTCGGTACTGGGGATTGAATGCGCCAAAGAACCAGAGTTTGTCTTTGACAATTGGACCACCAATATCGAAACCTGCGTCCACTTCGGAATAACCGTTCGGGGCGGCACCCGTGAATGGAAGCGCATCCGACTTAACTTCGCGAACAAAACTCTTGGCTACGAAATAAGCAAAGGCGTCACCGTGAAACTCGTTGGTGCCGCTCTTCGTGATGACGTTGAACACGCCACCAGTCGACTTGCCGATGTCAGCGCCGTAAGCGCCAGTTTTGATCTCGAGTTCCTGCACAAACTCGAACGGCAGGTTCGCACCTGAACCACCGAAAGCGGGGTCCGTAACGGTAACGCCGTCGAGGATGTAGTTGTTCTCAGGACCGGACGAACCACCCACCGAGGGGTCGCGCTCGCGACCTGACGAGTCTCGCAAACCAGAGCGCGTCACTGTCGGTGCAATCGTGTAGAGCGACTGAATGGTGCGCTGGGTCGGGAAGTTCGAGAACTGCTCGGTAGAAACGCTGGTTCCGGTAGTATTTTGAGTGACGTCAATAGCTGCACCCGAACCGGCGGTAACAGTAACCGTTTCAGTCGTGCCCTGTGGGCGAAGCTGAACGTTCATGTTCGACGTTCTGGACAGATTCACAGGAACGTCGGCCTGTTCAAATTTGGCGAAGCCCTTCGCAGCCTCGATCGTCACCGTGTACATTCCTGGTTCAATATTCGAGAGTCGGAAGATACCTTCCTCATTGGTCGTGGCGCTGGTGGAGCGTCCACCCTGACGAGTAGCAGTTACCGTAACGCCTGGAACCGCCGCACCGGTTGAATCGGTCACCACGCCCTCAATTGAGCCTGTCGTCGTCGTCTGGGCAAACGCACTTCCCGCAAACAGCGCGAAGCAAGCCAGAAGCGTCGACAGGCTTAAAAACTTAAGGACATTCTTCATTTTTAGCTTTCCTTTCTTTAAGTAACAGCGGCGCTGCCCCTCCTGTGTTTAATCACCCTTTTGTATATGGCAGCACCAAAGAATTCCGGGACGAAGATCATCGTCCGGGAGGGGTTTTGGCAATTGCCATGCCCACATACCGGTCGGGTGGATCCCCTTATTATTCGCCCGTTCAGCCCACCCTGGGGGCCGAAGCCTATCTGGGCAAATCCGAAAAAATGGGAATATCCAGAAATCTCAACCGTAGACCGACCGACCGCAAGGTCGTCAGGCAGCGCTTTTTACCCGGTTTTTTCGTGCTCGGATGTGTTGCCTTCACAGTGATTTGCGGTTATTAAGGACGTGCCATGCCGGAACGCATTTATCGCGATCCAGTTCACAACATCATTCGTCTGCAAACTGATTCTGATGAAGGCGAGTTGATGATGCGCTTGATCGATACTGGCGAGTTTCAACGACTGCGCCGCATCAAGCAACTGGGTCTTGGTCTATACACTTATCAAGGCGCCGAACATTCGCGCTTCACTCATTCGCTCGGCGCGTTTCATCTCATGACTCGTGTTCTCGACCGACTGAGCGACCGTTACGCAATCAGTTCCGCCGATCGTATCGCCGCGCGCGCTGCTGCACTGCTGCATGACGTGGGCCACGGTTCCTTCTCGCACGTGATGGAAAAAGTACTCAGCTTTCATCACGAACGATGGACCGTTGACGTGATCTTGAATGAGAGTTCGGAGATCGGAACGTTGCTGCGATCGCACTCACCGGATCTGCCGGCAAAGGTCGCGTCGATCATCGAAGGGACGTTTCAGCCGGCAGCGTTGGCCCAACTGGTTTCGTCGCAACTCGACGTCGATCGCATGGACTATCTGTTGCGCGATTCATTGATGACCGGCGCTAAGTATGGAATCTACGATCTCGAATGGATCATCAACGCGCTGGCGATCGATGAAACCGCGGATCGTATTTACGTCGAAGCGCGCGGCGTGTACGCAGTTGAGGAATACTTGCAGGCGCGTTACTACATGTTTCGTCAGGTCTACTTTCATCGCACGCTTCGTTCGGCAGAGGCGGTGCTGCGTTCGATCATTCGTCGCACCTTGCAATTGTTCGACGAAGGACAGGAAGTGTGGCATGCAACCGGCACCGCGTTTGAAAAGATCCTGCGACGAGAACCGTTGACGATCACTGAACACTTGCAGATCGACGATTCCGATTTCGTGTTTCATGTGAAGCAGTGGCAGCGGTCAAGCGATCACATTCTGAGCGACCTGAGCCGGCGCTTCATCGCGCGGCGACTCTTCAAGGCCATCGATCTCGACATGCCCAACGAACAGAAGGGAGACTTTCTAGCAGCGGCGCGCAGTGTAGTTGAGCGTGCGGGTTTCAATCCTGATTACTACTTCATTGAAGATCGCGCCAGCGATGTGCCCTACTACAAACACTACGCTGCGCAAAAGGCGGAACCTAAGACGCACATATACGTCGAGAGTGGATATGCCAGCCCGCGCATCAGAGAGATCAGCGAAGTGAGCAACGTGGCGCGTGGGCTACAATATCCGTACGAGCTGCATCGAGTTTGTTTTCCTGCGGAAGTGAAGACGGAAGTGTACGAGTTATATCACCGGGGCGACCTTCAGAAAGAAACTGCTGCGTCAGGTACCGATTAGTTCTAATTGACCACTTATGCATCGTTTGTTCTTCATCGCGGGAGTGGTGGCGCTACTTGTTGGCAGTGCGCACGCACAAGACAACCAGGGTTCAACTGTAAGCGTTTTGGATTTTGGTGCGACGCCGTTAGCGCAAAAGACTACGGCAAACCTTCGCGAGCGGTTGCGCTCGACCGTCGAATTGCTTGTGGCCGACCCCGATTTGAGTCGCGCCGCTGCCAAAGGCAGTGGTTACTCCGGCTCACTCAATCTCAGCGTTAACGAAGCCCGCGACCTTGGCGCTGCCCTCGCAACTGATTTTTATATCCTCGGCGATGCGCAAACAGTGAGACGTTCATCTTTTGCCAAGCCAGTTTATTACGAATCTTACTGCTCGATATTCGTGGTCAGCTCCCGAACGGGGCGACTCATCATGTGGTACCGGCCAAGTTTTGAAAACGATAAAGCATCCAATGCGGAAGAACGCTTGGCAAACGAACTTTCCCGCGAGGCGGTTCATCGAACGTTGATCGCCATTCGACGTGCTCGTGAAGATGAGCACAACCAACGAACTATGGTCGCTCCGGCGTCAGAACCGGTAATTGAAGAAGCACCCGACGACGATGCCGTCGCCGAATTTCAAGGTGTTAGACTTCCACGTCCTTACGCTCGCTTGCGGCCTGAGTATCCGGAGACTGCTGCTCGCGCTGAAGCTGAAGGGACTGTAGACGTGCTCGTCGACGTTCGCGCCGACGGCGAAGTCGGTGATGTCCGGATCGCTCGTTGGGCCGGCTTTGGGCTCGACGAAACAACTGTCGCTACCGTTCGTAAAATGCATTTCTTCCCGGCAATGAAGAACGGTACTGCGATCGCAATGCGCGTTCTCCTCCGCTACAACTTTCGCAAACCGCCGAGGTAGAAATGGGAAGAACACAGTTCCGCAGGCGAAGATTGATGCTTTCTGCTTTGTGCTTTGTACTTAGTACTTTGTTCTTTGCACTCTGTCTGCCCGTTACGCAATCGGTCGAAAGTTCCGCTGGGGGACAAAGCACTGAGTACAAAGCACTAAGTACCAACCGTTGGCGGCCAGCGCCGCATGGGCATCTCTACAGTGACGATCCCGCCCCCGTCTCCACCACCACTGTTGAAGGACGACTCGCCGTCTTTGACGACGTGTGGGAAACGATTCAGGCCCGCTACTACGATTCCTCGTTCAACGGCATCGACTGGCAAGCGAAGCGAGAAGCGTTCCGGCCCGCCGCCGCAAAAGCAAACGGCGCTTTCGAACTCTACGACCTGATGCGCCAGATGATTGCGTCGCTGAAAGATCCGCACACGCGAGTCTATTCGCCGGATGAAAAGTTTGACTGGTGGAACCCGCGCTATGTGACAGTGGGCGTGACGGCTCGCGAAATCGAAGGTATCCCGATTGTGGTCTATGTCGAATCTGGTTCCGCCGCAGCGAAGACCGAGATTCGTCCTGGTGATGCGATCGTGAGTGTGGACGATATGCCGGTTGCGGAGTTCATTGCGACCCGGCTGGCAAACTTAGGATCGCGAGTAAACCGACCTGCGCGATATCGAGCGATCGCAACTCTCTTCGATGGACAGCCTGGAACGTCGGTCAAGATCGGTTGGACCACGCGCGATGGTAAATCGAAGTCAGCAGTGCTACCGCGTTACTCGACGACGCGAATCCTGGGATTCAGCACTCAACGAAAAGGCAAAGTTGCGATTCTGAGAATCGACGCATTCACACAAAGCGTCGCGCTGGAGTTTTCAAAAGCGTTGCCAGACGTGCTCGACGGCGCGGACAGCATTGTGCTCGATTTGCGATACAACGGCGGCGGCGATGCCGAAGCGATGGCTGACGTCGCGTCACTGTTTCTCGACGAGGGAATCAACCTCGGCAAGTTTGCCGATCGCTCCGGTGCTTCGTTTGAGCTGCAAACTTACTCGAAGCGACTCTGGCGCGTGCCTCAATTGACACGCATCAAGCTCCCGCTCGTGGTCCTAACCAGCGAAAGCACTTCGAGCGCAGCGGAGATCATGGTCGCCGCTCTACAAGTGAAAGGGCGCGCGCGTGTGATCGGCGCCGGAACCTGCGGTTGCGTGTTAGCGATCAGAAACCGACACCCACTTCCGGATGGAGGCGTGTTGGACGTCAGCGAGTTTGACTATCGCACCGCCGCCGGCGTGCGCCTCGAAGGCCGCGGCATCAAACCCGACGAAACGATCAGCCCCACCCGAAAAGACATCTACTCCCGTCGCGACGCGGCGCTCGAAATCGCAAGAAACCGTTTGAACAATAGGTGACCTGCCTTGATGCTCTATCTGTCACAAGTGCTCGGGCGGCCGATACGTGATCTGGAGGGCGATCGGGTTGCGAGCGTGAAGGATGTCATTGTCCGTCTTGGCGGCGATGATCATCCTCCCGTGAGGGGCCTCGTCGCGCGTTACCGGCGCCGCGATTTCTTTCTGTCGCGCTGGCGCATCACCGAGCTGAATGAACACGGTGTGCGGTTAAATTCCGACATCCTCGACCTGCGCCCGTTCGTGCGTCGCGAAAGCGAAGTGCTGCTCGCGCGCGATGTACTCGATAAACAACTAATCGACGTCGACGGCAAACGAGTCGTCCGCGTCAACGATGTGCAGATCATTCAGGCCGCGGGAGACTGGCGCGTCACCGGGGCAGACGTCAGTCTTCAGGGACTGTGGCGACGACTCGCACCCGCCGGATTCGCCGGCACACGAAAACCGGTCGAAGTACTCGACTGGGCCGACGTCGGTTATCTCGCTACGGATGCTGCGACCGTGCAGTTGAAATCGTCGAGTGACAAACTCGCGCGACTGCATCCGGTCGAGATCGCGCGCCTCGCAGAAGCGCTTTCTTATCATCATGGATCGGAAGTTGTTGAGTCGCTCGACGACGAAACCGCCGCCGAAACACTCGAAGAGATGCCCGCCGAACGTCAGGCCAGGATTCTCAGCGACATGGACGAGGAACGCGCCGCAGACATTCTCGAATGGATGTCGCCTGACGAAGCGGCTGACGTGCTCGGCGATCTTCCTGAAGAGAAAGCCGAAGAGTTGCTCGGACTGATGGAGCACGAAGAGCAGGCCGACGTCGTCGAACTGCTTCCGTACGAAGACGACACAGCTGGCGGATTAATGACCACGGAGTTCGTCACGCTGCCACGCGCGCTCACCGTCGGCGAGGCGCTCGCGCGACTACGTGAGATGGCGGAAACGCCAAACATGATCTACTACCTCTACGTCGTCGAGGAGGAAAACTCGTGGAAGCTCCTGGGCGTAATAGCATTGCGAAGTTTGATACTCGCGGATCCCTCGATGCCGCTTGAAGAAGTGATGCGCACGGAGTTTCAACGAGCCGATCCGCACGAACCCGCGAGAGACGTCGCGCAAAGAATTGCTGAATATAATTTGCTCGCGCTTCCCGTTATCGATGAGTCTGGCGATATACTCGGCATCATCACCGTAGACGATGCAATGGAAATTTTGTTGCCGAAGGACTGGCGGCAACGTTTACCGCGATTATTCGGTTGAAAGGTTCGCGCCAAGGCGCAAGGCAAAGTCCTGGACTCATGTTTTGTTCTTTGCGCCTTTGCGGGAAACTGTGTTGGTTACATGAAAGACGGAGAACCTCCAAGTGGCCGAACCACGAGCAGCAGTCCGAGCTGCCGGGCGCCGTTTAATGCGGCGAGGGGCCTCCGGTGTGCGCCGCACCGTGGAGCGCCGCCCACGCCTCCTGGTCTACATCGCCATCCTCGGTCCTGGAATGATCACTGCGAACGCCGGCAATGACGCCGGCGGCATCGCTACCTTTGCGTCGATCGGAGCGGAGTTCGGTTACTCACTTCTCTGGATTTTAATTCCCATCACAATTTCGCTCGGCATCGTCCAGGAAATGTGCGCCCGCATGGGCGCCGTGACCGGTAAAGGACTCGCCGATCTGATCCGCGAGCGCTTCGGCGTCCGCTGGACCGCGCTGGTTATGCTCGCATTGCTGGTGGCGAACGGTGGCGTCACCGTTTCCGAGTTCGTCGGTATCGCAGCGGCAACTGAGCTGTTCGGAGTTTCGCGTTTTGTAACCGTGCCGATGGCGGCAATTGCAATCTGGTGGCTCGTAGTCAAAGGCTCGTATAAGAAGGTGGAGCGAGCGTTCCTGCTGATGTCGCTCGTGTTTCTCGGTTACATCGTTTCCGCATTTCTGTCCAAACCTGATTGGGGCGCTGTCGCCATCGGTCTCGTGAAGCCGGCGTTCACGATAGACCATGCTTTTCTATTCGCTTTCGTAGCCGTGATCGGAACGACAATCTCTCCCTACATGCAGGTATTCGTGCAGTCGTCGGTGGTTGAAAAAGGCGTAACGATCGACAACTACAAAAAGACGAAGATCGACGTTTGGGTGGGAACGATCTTCGCGATCCTGATCGTTTTCTTCATCGTCGTCTCAACCGCGGCGACGCTTCATAAAGCAGGCATTCAAGTCACGACTGCTGCCGATGCCGCGCATGCATTACGACCACTCGCAGGACGCTACGCGCAAACTCTTTTTGGTTTGGGACTGTTTGGCGCTTCAATGCTCGCGGCTGGCGTGTTGCCACTCGCTACTGCTTATTCGATCAGTGAAGCACTGGGCTTTGAAAAGGGCGTGTCGCGCAGTTTTCGCGAGGCGCCAATCTTTCTCGGCACCTTCACATTCCTGGTCGCAGTCGGCGCTGCGATCGCCGTCATTCCAAACCTGCCGCTGATTCGCGTACTGCTCGTGACGCAGGTAATCAACGGGCTGCTATTGCCGATCGTTCTATTCGCGGTGCTGCGACTGGTAAACGATCCTGAGTTGATGGGCGATCACGTCAACAGTCGCCTACTCAATATTCTCGCGTGGGCAACGGCGATTATCGTCACGATCCTTTCGCTGGCGTTTATATTAATATCGGTGATAAAAGATTAGGCCGATTCTTGCGGAGGAATACTGCCGGTGTCTCGTCCGCGTTTCACGAACCAGATCGTTCTCTTCCTGGCCGCTTCAGCAGCGGCAATACTCGCGGCGTATCTCTTCTGGTCCTTCGAAGCTGACGTCAGAGTCCTGCTCGAGCGGCGCATGGGCACAGATCCTTCGCCGTCTGCCGCCACGATCGTCGCCGCCGTCAAGCTAATCCTGCTTGGGATCGTCGGATACCTGCTGGTCCGCGCACTCAACTTTCTCTTCTTCGGGCTCGCGTTTCGACTCAAGCGAATCGACGCGCCGCAGTTGATACGCAACATCTTCTCGATCGTCGGGTTCACGATCTTCTTTCTGGTTGCGTTCACGTTTCTCTTCCCTGATGTAAACCTCGGCGCGCTGTTTACGACGTCAGCCATCTTCGGCGTGATCCTCGGACTTGCGCTCCAGGACACACTGGGCAATTTCTTCTCCGGCATCTCTTTGCAGGCCGATCGGCCGTTTCAAGTCGGCGACGTGATCACGGTGGGCGCGCAACGGCATACCGGCGTTGTCGAGGAGATCAGTTGGCGCGCAATTAAAGTTCGCACTTTTACCAACAACGTCGTCCTGATCGCCAACAGCACGGCCGCGAAGGAACCCATCGAGGTCTTCCCACGCGACAATCTGAACGCTCGTTTAGTGTTCTTCAACACGCTCTACAGCGACTCACCCGCGAAGACGATTCACGTCGTCCGGGAAGCGGTACGTGAGGCTGACAACGTTTCTCACAAGATCACTCCAGTGGTCCGGATCAGGAACCTCGGCGATAACGGCGTCGATTATGAAGTGAAGTACTGGCCGGAAGACTACGCCAAGTACAACGACACCGACGCGCTCGTGCGTCAGCGAATCTGGTACGCCTTCCGCCGCGCGGGTCTGAACTTCGCTTACCCGACGCGCACCCTCCACCTCGAACGGCACACCGCGGCCGCGGCTATGCGTGATGGCAAAGACGGTGCGATTGTGGAACGACTTTCCGCTGTCGACCTGTTTGCTCCTTTATCAGTAGAGGAAACGGGGATGCTGGCGCAAGCGGCCGTCAGGCACGTATTCGCGCCCGGCGAGCTAGTGATTCGCGCCGGCGATCCCGGTTCGTCGATGTTCGTATTGCACCACGGTCGAGTGCGGGTACAGGTCAACGACAACGGCCGCCCCCGGACGGTCGCCACACTAAATGAAGGCGACTTTTTCGGGGAGATGGCCCTGTTTACCGGGGAGCCTCGAACCGCGAACGTCGTGGCCGTCGAGGAAACCGAGGTGCTCGAAATCGGTCACGCCGCGATGAAACGCATCTTCGACAACAACCCGGATCTGGTCGAATCGCTGAGTTTCATCATGGCAGAGCGCCGCCAGGGCCTCGCCTCACAAACCGATCCTTCCGTCACCGCCTCTCAGACGTCGGCCGGCATTTTGTCCTCTATTAAGCGCTTTTTCGGCCTTTAAAAGCCCCTGTAAGCACCACTAAATTCCTATAAGGGCAGGCTGTTTACTAGACTTGACAACTCTGGACTCAACCTTTATTATGCCGCTACGCTCATACCGAGCCATTTGAACAAGGAATACTTGAATAGGAGGAAAATCGTCATGAGTATCGTTCGATATGACCCCTTCCGCGACTTGCGGACGTTGCAGGAGGAAGTCAACCGCCTGTTCTCGACTAACATGACCCGAGCTTTCGACGATGAAGGCATCGCCCGGGGCGCATGGGCACCCAGTGTCGACATCTATGAGAACAAGGACCAGATCGTCCTCGAGGCTGAATTGCCCGGCATGAACCAGGAAGATTTCGATCTGTCGGTCGAGAACAACATCATCACGCTTCGCGGCGAGCGTAAGTTTGAGAAGACGGAAGAGACCGACAACTATCATCGAGTCGAGCGTTCCTACGGTGCGTTTACTCGTTCGTTCACTCTGCCCCAGAGTGTTTCTCCCGAAGGCGCCACCGCCGAATACAATAACGGCGTGTTGCGCGTGACGTTGCCGAAACGAGAAGAGACGAAAGCCCGTCGCATCCAGGTGAGCGGCACCGGCACGGGCAGTTCGCAGAAGGCAATCGACACAACTCCGGAAACCGGCAAAGCGAAAGAAGCGTCTGGCGGGCGCTAAACTTTGACGGTCGGACAATCGCGAGCGGGCTCGTCGCAGTTTGGGATGCGGAGCCCGTTCAATTTCTTTAACACGAATTTTTGACCACGGATTACGCAATGCGGTTAGACAAATTCACACTCAGGGCTCAGGAGGCGATTCAATCGGCGATCGAGCTGGCTGAAAGAAACCAGCATCAGCAGGTTGAGCCGGAGCACTTGCTCGTCGCCATGTTCGAACAACCAGAAGGCATCGTGCGGCCGTTGATCGGCAAGCTCGGCGCGAACGTCGCGGTCATTCTTAACGACACGCAGGCGGCTGTCGCACGTTTTCCGCGCGTTCAGGGGGGCCAACAGTATTTCAGTCCTCGGATGACTCAGATATTCACTGAGTCGCAAAAACAGGCGGACAAGTTTCAAGACGAATTTATTTCGACCGAACCGCTCCTGGTCGCAATCGTTGAAGAGCAGAGCGGCGACGCGGGAAAGATTCTCCGGCAACACGGCGTCAACAGAGACGATCTGCTAAAGGTGATTGAACAGATGCGCGGTGGTACACGCATAACCGATCAAAACGCGGAACAAAACTACCAGGCACTTTCGAAGTACGCGCGCGATCTAACTGAACTCGCACGCAAAGGAAAACTCGATCCCGTTATCGGCCGTGACGACGAAATTCGACGCACCATTCAAGTGCTGTCGCGAAGGACCAAGAATAATCCGGTGCTGATCGGCGAACCAGGTGTTGGTAAAACGGCCATCGTCGAAGGATTGGCGCAACGAATCGTCTCCGGCGACGTTCCGGAAACACTGCGAAACAAGCGTCTTGTAGGGCTTGATCTCGGCGCGATGCTTGCCGGCGCGAAGTATCGCGGCGAGTTTGAGGATCGTCTCAAGGCGGTTTTGAAAGAGATTGAAAACGCACAGGGTCAGATCATTCTCTTCATCGACGAGCTGCACACGCTCGTTGGCGCGGGAGCCGCGGAAGGCGCTATCGACGCGTCGAACATGCTGAAACCGGCATTGGCGCGCGGAGAACTGCGCTGCGTCGGCGCGACGACTCTCAACGAATACAAGAAACACATTGAAAAAGATGCAGCTCTCGAACGTCGCTTTCAACAGGTCTACGTCGGGGAACCAACCGTTGAAGACACGATCGCGATCCTTCGCGGTTTGAAAGAGCGTTACGAAGTACATCACGGCGTGCGGATCAAAGACTCCGCCATCGTCGCAGCGGCGACTCTTTCGAATCGCTACATCACCGATCGTTTTCTGCCTGACAAGGCAATCGACCTGATTGACGAAGCCGCCTCGCGGCTACGCATCGAGATCGATTCGCTGCCGCAGGAGATCGACCAGTTGGAACGCGAAATCATCCAGCTCGAGATCGAACGACAGGCACTCCAGCGCGAAGAAGACGAGAAGTCGAAGACTCGACTTAGCGAGATCGAGCAACGCATTGCGAACCTCAAGGAAACTTCATCCGGCATGAAGGCGAAATGGCAGTCGGAAAAAGAAGCCATCGAACTCATGCGCAAGTCGAAGGCCGAACTCGAACAACTGAAACTCCAACTCGATCAGGCGCGCAACGCGGGCGATCTCGCACGCGCGTCGGAAATTCAGTACGGCAAAATTCCGGAACTCGAGACCCGTCTCAAAGCTGAACAGGAAAAACTCGCCAGGTTTCAGCAGGACGGCGTGATGCTGAAGGAAGAAGTCGACGAAGAGGACGTCGCGTTGATTGTCGCAAAGTGGACCGGTATTCCGGTCTCGCGCATGCTAGAAGGCGAGATGCAGAAACTGGTAACGATGGAAGGTCGACTCGGCCAACGCGTCATCGGCCAGGAAGAAGCTTTAACCGCTGTGGCGAACGCTGTTCGTCGCGCTCGTGCTGGTTTGCAGGATCCGAACCGTCCGATTGGTTCGTTCATCTTTCTTGGACCAACCGGTGTTGGTAAAACCGAAACGGCACGCGCACTCGCGGAGTTTCTGTTTGACGACGAGCGCGCGATGGTGCGACTCGATATGTCCGAGTACATGGAGAAGCACGCGGTCGCACGCATGATCGGGGCGCCTCCGGGATACGTCGGCTACGAGGAAGGTGGGCAACTGACGGAAGCTGTTCGTCGCCGGCCGTATTCAGTCATTCTTTTCGACGAGATCGAGAAAGCGCATTCGGACGTCTTCAACGTCCTGCTGCAAATCCTCGACGACGGCCGCTTGACGGATTCAAAAGGACGGACAGTTGATTTCAAGAACACCGTTTTAATCATGACGTCGAACCTCGGTTCGCGCGAGATTCAGGCAGCGGAAGGCGACGAAAAACAGGTGCGCGAAGCGGTGCTCCAGGAACTTCGTCTGAATTTCAAACCGGAGTTTCTCAACCGCGTTGACGACGTGGTGATCTTCCACCAGCTTTCGCAAGAGCAGATCGGCGCGATAATCGACGTGCAACTCGAACGTCTGCGCGCGATGTTGGCCGATCGGAATCTGACACTCGTGCTCGAGCCGTCGGCGAGAGAGTTGTTGATGCGCGAAGGTTACGATCCGAGTTACGGCGCGCGCCCGCTCAAACGAGCGATCCAGTCGCACATTCAAAACCCGCTCGCGGTAAAGCTCTTGCAAGGAGAAATACTGCCGGGTCAAACCATACGCGTGTCGGCGAAGGGCGACGCGTTGGAGTTCAAGACCGAGCAGGCCTTTGCGACTGCGTGATCAATTACTTTGGAGAGAGTGAACACATGGCACAACAGTGGAACCCTTTGCAGGATCTGATGATTTTGCAAGACCGAATGAACAGGCTTTTTGAGGACGCGACGCAGCGGCGCGCGAACACCGATACGGGTGATGAGTTTGAACGCGCCGACTGGAACCCCGCAGCCGATATTTACGAGACTGAGTCAGGATTTTCGATCGCTATCGATTTACCCGGCATCAGTCGCGATGCAGTGGAGATCGACGTCGACGACAACCGTTTGATTGTCAAAGGAACACGGCTGGTCGAGGAGTCGAAACACCGGAGCGAAAGGCCGCGAGGAAAGTTTTTGCGCACCTTCACTATTCCGGGAACAGTTGATCAAACGAGCATCGGCGCCGATTACAAAGATGGCGTCTTGCACATCCGGCTGCCGAAGCGTACGGAGCAAAAAGCGCAGAAGATAACGATCAAGGTTTCTTAAAGGATTGGTTCATGATGGGTGAAGACCGTAAAGACGAGTTGAGGGTTACTGACAAACGGCGGATCTATCTCGATCGGGAAGGCACAGATCGTGTGAACGAAGACGTCGAGGCGCCGAACCTCAAACCTAAGTACGTTGAGGAGCTCGAGGCGCGGACGCAGGCAGCGGAGAAACAAGTGCATGAGGTGCAGGGGCGTTTCGAACAGTTGCGCCAACAATTGCAACGCGAGACTGACGAGACACGCCAACGTTTGAATCGGTCCGCGGACGAACGCGCTGCAAACGAGAAGGCAAAGTTCATTGCCGACTTTCTTCCCGTGCTCGACGATCTGCACCGCGCCATCAACGCGGTATCGGAAAACGCGCCACGCGAAGCGATGCTCGAAGGTATTCGCAGCATTGCCAATCGCATCGAGAGCGCTTTGACGAACGCGGGCGTAGAACCGGTCGATGCCGTTGGCGAAACGTTCGATCCCGAGTTGCACGAAGCGGTCGACACTGGCAACGCCGATCCTGAGATGGACGGAAAAGTCATTAGTGAATATAGTCGCGGATTCCGGATGGGCGACAGGTTGCTTCGTCCGGCTCGTGTGAAAGTGGGGCGCGCCGCGGAACAAGCGAGAACAGCGCCTCAAGAATAAAGGAGAAAAGAAGAGTGCCGGCTAAAGAGTTGAAGTTCAGAGAAGAAGCTCGCAAAGCGATGCTTCAGGGGGTTGATACCCTCGCGAATGCGGTGCGCGTGACGCTTGGACCAAGAGGTCGCAACGTTGTGCTCGGGAAGAAATTCGGCTCACCCGTGATCACGAAAGACGGCGTCACGGTCGCAAAAGAGATCGATCTTAAAGACAAGTATCAAAACATGGGCGCTCAGATGGTGCGCGAAGTTGCCGTCAAAACTAACGACGCTGCTGGTGATGGCACGACGACGGCGACCATCCTCGCGCAGGCGATCTTTCGCGAGGGAGTGAAGAACGTAACGGCCGGCGCTAATCCGATGTCGTTGCAGCGCGGCATCCAGTTGGCGACCGAGCAGGTTGTTGCCGAGTTAGAGCGAATGTCGAAGAAGGTTAAGAGCAAGGAAGAGTTGACCAACGTGGCGACCGTGTCCGCCAACAATGATCGCGAGATCGGACGGCTCATCTCCGAAGCGATGGAGCGCGTCGGCAAAGACGGCGTCGTTACCGTCGAGGAATCTAAAACATTACAAACCGAGCTCGACATAGTAGAAGGAATGCAATTCGATCGGGGCTACCTCTCGCCGTACTTCGTGACGAACCCCGATCGTATGGAAGCGATTCTCGACGAGCCGTACATTCTATTGTTCGACAAGAAGATCTCCGCGATGCGCGACCTGCTTCCCTTGCTCGAACAGACTGCGGGACAGGGACGGGCGTTACTGATCATCGCTGAAGACGTTGACGGCGACGCGCTGGCGACGCTCGTCGTCAATCGACTGCGCGGTACGATCAAAGTCTGCGCGGTGAAGGCGCCGGCGTTTGGCGATCGACGCAAGGCGATCCTCGAAGACCTGGCGATCCTGACCGGTGGACGAGTGATCACAGAAGATCTCGGAATCAAACTCGAGAAAGTCACCGCCGAGGATCTCGGCACGGCCAAGCGTGTGATTGTTGAAAAGGAAAACACCACGATCGTTGAAGGTAATGGTGATCCAAAAGCGATCGCCGGTCGCATTACATCGCTTCGCAATCAGATCGAAGAAACAACTTCCGACTACGATCGCGAGAAGTTTGAGGAGCGATTGGCGAAACTCGCCGGCGGCGTAGCGGTCGTAAGAGTCGGTGCGCCGACCGAGACCGCAATGAAAGAGATCAAGATGCGTGTGGAAGACGCGCTCAACGCAACCAAGGCTGCCGCACAGGAAGGCATTGTCGTCGGCGGAGGGGTTGCCCTCATGCGCGCCGGGAAAGTTCTCGATAACCACGACAGCGAGGATCCGGACGTTCGCACCGGCGTAAAAATCGTTCGTCGTGCGTTGGAAGAACCGATTCGACGCATCGCTCAAAACGCCGGCGTCGATGGCGCCGTCGTGATTGGTGAAGTGGAACGATTGAAAGGAAACAAGGGTTTCAACGCCGTGAGCGGCGAGTACGAAGATCTCGCGGCGGCAGGAATCATCGATCCGACCAAAGTGGTCCGTACGGCGTTACAGAACGCTGCTTCGATCGCTGGGTTGCTGTTGACGACCGACGCTGCCGTGACCGATTTGCCCGAACCGAAGAAAGCTGCTCCGTCAAGTCCAGGAGGGGACGACTACGACTACTAACTAAACTAATTGGCAACAGTATTCACATTGAAATCGTAAATCTTCGGCAGGCGAATTGCAGGAATCGCCCCGCCGGTAATAGTTATTGCATTGAAACGCAACGGCGCTTATCCTGCTGACATCCAACTGTTCGCGGTTGGACGTTGCAGCCGCTGTTTGAAAGTCGAGTAGTTACCGTCGGATACGAGAATTTAATCGTAGTCCACGGTCGAATGAATTATGGTTGACTTAGGTTCATACAAGGATAAATTTGGCGACAGCGGTCAGCGTGTTTTGGAACACGCGCTGAACGAGTCACGGCGACGCGACCAGAACTTCGTCTCAGTCGAACATATATTGCAGGCCCTGACGATCGAGGAGCCTGATATGTTCAACTCCGCGATGCGCGAGCTTTCGCTCGATCCGGTCGTGGTCAAAATGGCCATTGAGAAGCGTCTCAGCGGCAGCCGGCAGTCCCATGTCGGCAAAGGCTTTCGCATTGGCCCGGACACTACCGACCTGTTCAAACGGGCGATGGAACGCGCCCGAACGCAGGGTCGCAAAACGATTGAAGCAACTGACATCTTTGAGGCCCTTAGTAACTCAGACAGTCTGTTCGTAGACGTACTGAGGACCATGGGCGCCAACCCTGATGCCGTCGCGGAAAACGTACGCGCGCAGGTTCAAAAACGCGAACAGGAAGAAGAACTCAACCGGAAGAAGTTTGAGCTTCCACCTTATTTGAAACACTTTGGTGTTTCACTCAACCGGCTGGCGCGGGCTGACAAGATCCCGCCTACCATCGGCCGGGAAAAAGAGATTCAACAAATAATCGAGATCTTATGCCACCGCGAGCGGGCAAATTCACCCATGCTCGTCGGTGAGCCAGGTGTGGGCAAAACCGCCGTAATCGAGGGACTCGCACGCCTGGTCGAGTTGGAGCCGGAGAAGGTTCCCATGCGTTTGCGCGGTTCGCACATCGTGCAGTTGCAAATGGGCGGCATCGTTGCCGGAACCATGCTGCGCGGCATGTTTGAAGAACGAATCAAGGGCATCATCGATGAAGTCAAGGAGCGGCACGACCTAATCCTCTTCATTGACGAAGCACACACGATCATCGGCGCCGGTGCTGCTCTCGGAACATCATCTGACGCGGCGAACATGTTCAAGTCAGCACTCGCCCGGGGCGAGATGCGAATCATCGGCGCAACCACGCTTACCGAGTACAAAGAGTACATCGCCGAAGACGAAGCGCTCGCGCGTCGTTTCCGTACGGTCAAAGTCGTCGAGCCAACGATCACCGAGACAAGAGAGATCCTGCTCGGTCTTCGTCCACGGCTCGAAAAGAACTACTCGGTCAAGATCTCTGACGAGGCTATCAATACGGCGCTGGAGATGGCGCCGAAGTACATCCGCAATCTGCACCTGCCTGACAAGGCAATCGGCTGGCTCGACACGGCTGCGGTGAAAGTCGAGATCAACGAGCCGCAGAAGATGGTTGTCCAGGGCGAACACATCATCGATGTCATTTCGCAGGAGTCGCGCATTCCTCGCGACATGATCTATCGCGACACGAGCGATCGCTTCGCGATGACAGAACCGATGCTGAGCCGGCGTGTGATTGGACAGAAAGAGGCCATCAAAGCAGTCGCGCAACGATTGCGCTTGAACAAGGGCCCGCTGAAAGAGTCGCACTACAAGCCTGATGGCGTGCTGCTGTTTCTTGGTCCAACCGGCGTCGGCAAGACGGAGTTGGCGAAGGCTGTTGCGGAGTTCATGTTTGGCGACGAAGAGAAGATGGTCCGTATCGACATGTCGGAGTACAGCGATGGGACTGTCAGCATCGAGAAACTGATCGGCATGCCTCGCGGCATCGTCGGTTCGGAGCGCGGCGGCATCCTCACCGAGCAACTGCGGGAGAATCCGTACACGGTGTTGCTGCTTGACGAGGTCGAGAAAGCTTCGCCTTATCTGATGAATCTGTTCCTTCAGGCATTCGATGAAGGCTGGCTGACGGACGGGCGTGGCAAGAAAGTTTACCTGTCGGACGCGATCATCATTATGACTTCGAACCTGGGTTCGGAGAGTTTTAAACGGTTCGAGAAACCGCTGGGATTCGGCACGAAGACCGCTTCCGACTTCCGCGCCGTCAAGAACGAGGTGATGAAGGCTGCGGAGCAAAGGTTCTCGCCGGAGTTTCGCAACCGCATCGATGAGATCGTCGTCTTCTCGCCGTTGACGATGGACGAAGTGCGGCAGATCGCGAAGCTGTATCTCGATAAACTGCGGCGCCAAATGGAACGCCAGGGCAAACAGGTGGAAGTAACCGAGGCGGCAGTCAACCGGTTGACGGAGAGCGGTTACAACACAGCGTACGGTGCGCGCTTCCTGAAACGGCACATCGACGAGAAAGTGAAACTGCCAATCACTGGCATGTGGAAAACCTCGTCGCGGTTCCGCGTCGACGTCGATAACGGTGAGGTCGTGGTAACTCCAGACGGTGGGTCAAAGCCAGAGTTCAACTAATCAAATCAGTTCCCGCAAAGGCGCAAAGACGCAGAGACAGAAGCACTTTGCGCCTTTGCGTCTTTGCGGGAACTCTCTTCACAGTTACACAGTCATGAACCACAGAGTCCTTGTTTTTTTGATGATTTATGTAGGGAGCCTGACTTGTTCTGTCAATGCACAGACCTCAAGCACTAGTACATTCTCTGTTGAAAAGACTTCTTCGGTAGACGAGAAATCCAAACAGATCATGGATCGCGCCATCGAGGTTCTCGGTGGCGCAAACTATTTAAGCGTCAAGACCGTGATCGGTAGGGGTTTCTACACGCAGATGAACGACGGCGTCTCGCAGCTGCCGCAGCGCTTCCTCGACTACATTGTGTATCCCGATCGCGAGCGCACCGAGTTCACCAGCCTCGGTATCAAGTCGATTCAAACAAACAGCGGCGAAACGGGGTGGATGTTTGACGGCGCGGTGAAGAAGATCAGCGACCAGTCACCGGCGCAGGTCGAAGAGTTTAAGCGTGTGATGCGCACCAGTCTTGAGAATCTGCTGCGTGGATGGTGGCAAAAGGAAGGCGGGAAGATCGTTTACGTCGGTCGTCGCGAAGCGGGGTTGGCGAAACGTAATGAGACGATCCGGTTGATGTATCCGAACGGTTTCTGGATCGAGTTTGAGTTTGGTGCGCGGGACGGTTTTCCGGCGAAGATTATTTACAAACGGATGCGTAAGGATCCGGATTCAGGGGATCAGGTTGAGACTACGGAAGAGGACCAGTTACTCAAATTCATCACCGTTCAGGGCATCACCGCGCCGTGGGTAGTCGATCACTACATCAACGGCAAGCAGGTAACACGAATCAACTACGAAGACGTAAAGTACAACCAGCCCATCGACGAGGCGCTCTTCGCAAAACCAACTGACGTCAAAAAAATCAAATAGCTAATCCGCCATCAACCTGAATCACTTGTCCGGTGATATACCGAGCGTCGTCTGAAAGCAGGAACGCCGCAATCCGCGCGACCTCGTCCGGTTCGGCAAACCGGCCCAACGGGATCTGTTCCATGATCTTCGCCTGGTACGTTTCGTCTAACTTCCCCGCCATGTCAGTCGCAACCATCCCTAACGCGAGCGCATTGACTGTGACCTTGCGGCTTGCAACCTCCTTCGCAAGCGACTTCGTTAACCCAACCATTCCAGCCTTCGACGCGGAGTAGTTCGACTGCCCCGGCATACCGACCTCGCCGCTAATCGACGAGATATTCAAAATTGCTCCGCCAGTATCCTGTCGCAACATCGTCCGCAGCGCAGCCTTCGAGAAGTTCCACGCCCCTTTGAGGTTCGTGTCCATCACCTCATCCCAATCTTCTTCTTTCATGCGAAGGATCAGGTTGTCGCGAGTGATTCCGGCGTTATTGACAAGAAAATCGATGCGGCCAAAAGCGTCTTTCACCTGCTTCACCATCTCGGCCGCGGCTTCGGTATTCGCAACGTCGCATTGCACCGCCAACGCTCGCACGCCGTGAGCTTCGAGCTCCGCCTTCAACACCTCGGCAGCTTCCGCGCTTTTCGCGTAATTAAATGCGACGTCAGCCCCGCGTTGGGCCAGTTCGACGGCGATCGCCCGTCCAATACCGCGCGTGCCTCCGGTGACGATGGCCACACGCCCGGCGAATGGTTTTTGATCAGACAAACTTTACCCCTTTCTTGACAGTACGAATCGGTGTCGGCTAGCGTGGCCTTTTCTTTAACACAGGACAGCGGAACGGAACAAATGCTCGATCTTAATTACGTACGCGACAACATCGATAAAGTTAGCGAAGCCCTCGAGAAGCGTCATGCGTCTGAAGACATGTTCGCCCAACTAAAGAACTTCGCAGACGCGGACAAAGATCGCCGGAGCGCCATTGGCGAGTCCGATCGATTCAACGCGGAGCGAAACAAATTAAGTAAAGAAATTGGCGTCTTGATGAAGCAGGGAGCTACCGACGACGCGGAGAGAATGCGCGGGCAGGTTAGTGAATTAAAAGCCCTGATGAGTGGCGCTGATGCGGCTCGTGAACGCTCCGAGGAAAGAATGCGCGAAATACTGTCAAATCTTCCGAACATCCCTCATGACAGTGTTCCGGTTGGCAAAGACGAATCAGACAACGTCGAGGTGCGTCGCTGGGGCACGCCGCCAACGTTTAATTTCGAACCGAAGGACCACGTCGATCTCGGTATCGCGTTAGGCATCCTGGACCTCGAACGAGCGACGAGACTGGCTTCCGCGCGTTTCGCGATTCTCAACGGCGCGGGCGCGCGGTTGGAACGCGCGTTGATCAATTTCATGCTCGACGTCCACACGCGCGAACATGGCTACCTCGAAACACAACCACCGTTCATCGTGAATAGCAACGCGTTGTTTGGGACG
>Ga0209486_10000161_pt1 | contig 31564 bp, 30 predicted proteins | sample NCCompost_FD_187518 | JGI IMG/M metagenome (GOLD analysis project Ga0209486, IMG submission 187518) | Agricultural soil microbial communities from Utah to study Nitrogen management - NC Compost (SPAdes) (version 2) | ecosystem: Environmental > Terrestrial > Soil > Agricultural land | place...
GCAAAGCATCGCTTCTCAGGTGACGCGGGATTTAATCTCGCGGTATGAGTTGATCTTTTCGCGCCGTGGAGGCACCGCCGTTGTCGAGGTCAACGCGGGAATTTGCCAGGGCTGTTTTATGAACATTCCGCCGCAGCTTTGGAATGAGATGATCAGGAACGAAAAACTCCATCTCTGCCCGAGTTGCCAAAGGATTGTCTTCATAAAGCCGACGGAGGAACTTAAATCGGCTTAGCGGTTAACTACTACGGCTGCTTTGCCTGCCTTGATTGAGAACATGCCTTTATCTCTCGACGACGGCGCTCTACTTGCGCGCTCCATGATCCAGCTCCATTGAAAGCAACGTCCTCGCGCAAGCGATGCGCAGCTTACGGTGCGGCCGGTTGAACGGCGAATACCTGGTCAAGGAAGGAGAAGCTTAAGCCGCTCTTTGACCGAGCGCTGCATTTGTTGCGGCAATTCGACTCGTATCGTATTCTGCATGTGCGCCGGGAGATGAACAGATTGGCTTGACCGCTTCGCCAATCGCGGCATTGGCGACGCTGCAAACAAAAAGTGCGGGCTAAAGTGGATTAAGCGATCGCTTTTCGCGCTTACACGCGAGGAGAGGAAAGTCCGGACTCCTCAGGACAGGGTGGCCGTTAACGGCGGCCCCGAGTGATCGGGGGAAAGTACCACAGAAAACATACCGCCTGCCGCTTCGGCGGCCGGTAAGGTTGAAATGGCGAGGTAAGAGCTCACCGGTTCGCTAGTGATAGCGAACGCATGGCAAACCCCACCTGGAGCAAGACCAAATAGGAGGGTTGGGTGGTCCGCCCATAGCCCTCGGGTACGGTCGCTCGACCTCTTGAGCAATCAAGGGGCAAGATGAATGATCGCTGTGGCTCATGTTACAAGCCACTACAGAATCCGGCTTACCGATCCACTTTAGCCCACCTTCCTGCTTTTCAGGTCGCACCACCATCCCAGCCCCGCCGACCGGCTAATCCGCTGGCGGTCTGCAACATTTTTTGATTTCAAGCCGAGAACGATACCCCGTTCCACCTTCATCGAAAGATTCCTGGCGGGCTTTTGCGCGCGATTCGAGACGCTCTTTCGAAGCCGCCCACACGATTCTCTGACCTTGCGAAATAAATATAAAAAAGCGTGTAAATTCGCCATCATTTTTGTTGACAGGTGGGGACCGGCAAGCTATAAGTGGCGCTTGGTGGGAAAGAGTGGGATAGACATTTTAATATTCCTTTGACTTAGTAATTGGAAACCATGTTTCGGGGCAGCTTTGAGCACACGCTGGACAACAAGGGACGTTTAAGTATTCCGTCCAAATTCCGCGATGTGCTGGTTGGGAAAGGCGATGAACGCATCGTGATGACTAACTTTGTCATCGACGGACAACGCTGTCTGGACGTGTATCCCATCGACGCTTGGCTTCGGTTCGAAGAGGAGATTCGTAAAAAGCCTAAATTCGACCCGCGCATTGTTAGGTTTCAAAATTATTATCTGGGCTCGGCATCCGAATGTAGCTTGGATACTCATGGGCGAATCTTGATTCCGCCTGGGCTTAGAAAATACGCCGATCTCAAGCGCGATGTAGTTCTGGTTTCGGCGCTGGAAAAATTTCGAGTGTTGGATCGAGAGGCATGGCAGAAAATCTTCGCCGAAGCGGAAGACAAACTCATGCAGGACCCCGACTTCCTCGGCGACTTGGGGCTTTAACAGCGTGAAAACAGCGACTGAGTCGGCGAAAGGAGCTGAACAAATGCTGGCGCGAAAACCCATTCAAGATATCTCGGTGCTTGATGTCACCGGCGATATCGATTTTCGTGAAATGATTCGCATTAAAGAGGCGATCGGGTCGTTGATCGAAAAGGAGCGTATCAAAGTCGTGCTCAACCTCAAGTCCGTGGACCACATAAACTATCTGAGCATCGGCCTGCTTCTCGAAAGATTAAAACTTTTACGCAACCTGAACGGTGATTTGAAGTTAGCCGGAATGAGTCCATTTTTGCGCGATATTTTCAAAGTTGTCGGTATGGATCGCTTCTTCGAGGACTATACGTCGCTGGAAGACGCCATCGAGAGTTTTGATGACGACTGGGAGGGTGACGGAACCAGTCACTGAGCCGGTGTTTGCGCATATCTCCGTGCTGCGCCGGGAAGTAGCCGAGTGGCTTCGACCCGAGCCGGGCAAACGCTATCTCGACGGGACGCTGGGAGGTGGAGGCCACACTGAAGAGATTCTAATCCGGAGCAGTCCAGATGGACAGGTTCTAGGCTTGGACCGGGATGATGAAGCGATTACTGCGGCGAGCCAACGGCTGCAGCGCTTCGGCGCGCGCCTCATCACGCGTCAGGCGAGCTTCGCAAATGCACAAAATATTCTGGCCGAAATCGGCTGGAGTGGTGTCGACGGAGTTGTCTTGGATTTAGGTATTTCATCTCATCAAATCGACACTCCCGAACGGGGGTTCAGCTTCCGTGCTGAGACTCCCCTCGATATGCGCATGGACCGGAGTCAATCGCTAAACGCTCAAGTGATTCTCAATGCTTTTTCTGCCGATGAGCTGGAGCAAATCTTCCGTGACTATGGAGAAGAGCCCAATGCGCGCCGAATCGCCCGCGCTATCGTCGACCAAAGGCGGCGCGCGCCGATTCACATGACGGGAGAACTTGTTAAGATTATCGAGGGCGTCAAGCGCGGTAGACGCCGCGATCATCATCCGGCGACGCAAGTCTTCCAGGCGCTAAGAATCGCTGTAAACCAGGAGCTGCAACATCTGGAGAAATTCATGGAGACGGGTTTCGAGACCCTTTTGCCGAAGGGGCGGATGACGGTGATCGCGTTTCATTCGCTCGAGGATCGAATCGTCAAGCAAACTTTTCGCAAGTGGAGCCGTTCTTGTCTTTGTCCGCCGCGAGTGTTGCACTGTCAGTGCGGCTGGAGTCAGAAGGCGAGATTGCTGACCAAAAAACCGGTTGCGCCGTCGGCGAGTGAAACTGAGAACAACCCGCGCGCCCGATCAGCGAAACTGCGAGCGGTGGAGCGAGTCTAGATTCATGGCTACGGCTGTCAACCCACAGTCGCGCTTCACAAGCAGCGCGGGACGCGAGCGAGCCGCGCGCAAGGGTCGCGCCAGGGGCCGCAAAAATGTTTTTTTGATCGTAGTGCTGGCGGTCGGACTCATCGGTCTGGTTTGGCTGCACGTGTGGTTGCGATTGCAGGTCGTGCAAATGGGATACGTGCTCTCGACCACGAGCAAGTTGCGTAGCCGTCTGGAACAGGAAAATCGCGAGTTGAAGATTGAATTGGCGACCATGACTTCTCCCGACCGTCTCGAATCGCTGGCGCGGCGACGATTAGGTTTGCGTCAACCCGAGAAAGGCCAGGTGATCGTTCTGCCATGAGACGTCCCCTACGACCCAATCTGCGCCGCCTTGGCGTCGCGAAGATTTTGTTCCTAGCGCTGTTTTTGGTCATCGGCGGCCGCGCAGTTCAATTGCAGGTGCTGCAGGGTGACAAGCTGATGCGGCTCGGCCAGCGGCAGCACCTGAAAGAATGGATCGTTCTGCCTAAGCGTGGCGCGTTGTTCGACCGCTCCGGAGAGCCTTTGGCCTTGAGCATGGAATCGCAATCCGTGTATGCGCGCCCGCACCGGATTAGCGATCCGGATAAATTGAGCCAAACTTTGGCAAAGATCCTCAGTATGCGCGCCGCCGAGGTCAAAGAAAAAATTACCGCGGCGAAGCCTTTCGTCTGGGTCAGAAGACAGGTGTCTTCCGCGGAGGCGGAAAAGATACAAACGCTCAATGCCGAGGGAATCGGTATGTTTTATGAACCAAACCGCCATTATCCCCAAGGTCAACTGGCCGGCCAAGTGATCGGCTTTGTCGGCCGTGATTCGGAAGGACTCGAGGGAGTCGAGCTCAGGTACAACGATTTTATCCGCGGCGAAACAGGATCGTCGGTTGCTGAACGCGACGCGCTTGGCAGGCGAGTCCTTGTCGAGGGGGTCGAGGGTTTGCACATTCCTCCGGGCAACGACATTCACTTGACCCTGGATACGGCAATCCAGCATATGGCCGAGAAGGAGTTGGAGACGTCGATTTCGAAGTACCGGGCCAAAGCCGGTGTTGCCATTGTTGTCGAGCCGTTTACCGGTGAGGTTTTGGCGTTAGCCAACTATCCGTCGTTCGATCCGAACAATTATTCAAAACATTCGGCCGAGCAGAGGCGCAATCGCGCGGTGACCGATAGTTTCGAGCCGGGATCCACCTTTAAGACCATTCTTGCCGCAGCGGCGTTAGAAGAAGGCGTCGTCGGCAAAGATGATCTCTTTTATTGCGAAATGGGTAAATATTCTTACGCCGGCAGGATCATCCATGACACTCATCCGCACGGTTGGCTGCCATTTTCGAAAATTCTTCAGGTGTCGAGTAACATTGGTTTCACCAAAGTGGCAGAGAAGCTCAAAAAGGACCGATTTTTTGCCTATATCAATAAGTTCGGTTTTGGGCAGACGACCGGCATCGATGTTCCTGGAGAAGTTCCCGGAATTCTGCGCAGACCGGAGAAATGGGCAGGGATCGATCTGGCCACGCATGCCTTCGGCCAAGGAATTTCTACGACGCCGATGCAGCTCGTGATGGCTTATGCGGCCATCGCCAATGGCGGGTTTCTCATGCGGCCCTATTTGATGCGCCGCGCGGTCGGGCCAAAAGGCGAAGTGGTGTCGGCGAATCAGCCGCACGTCGTACGCCGGGTCATTTCAGAAAAAACCGCTACGCTTTTGGCATCCATGCTGCGCGACGTTACGAATGAAGGGGGCACCGGGATGATGGCGAACGTCGATGGCTTTGAGGTCGCGGGAAAAACCGGCACGGCGCAGAAAGCCGACCCGGTAAACGGCGGGTACGCGGCCAAGAAAAGAGTGGCTTCTTTCGTCGGCTTCGTGCCGGCCAACAAGCCGCGCCTGGTGGCGTTGGTGCTAATCGACGAGCCCGAGGTGAATGTCTATGGCGGTGTGGTTGCGGCGCCGGTCTTTCGCAATATCGCCCAAGGCGCTTTGCGCCATCTCGCGGTGGCGCCGCAAAAATTGGCGCCGCTTCCGGCGGCGCTCAGCCAGCCGGAATCATCCATTCGCCACGTTGTCAGGAAACCGCAAGCTAAGATGGTCAACGCGGGCGCTGAAGCAGCGCCGGATTTTATCGGCCTGAGTTTTCGCGAAGTATTGGAAAAGGCGCAAGCGCTAAATGTCAAAGTGCGACTGCAAGGAAACGGCTACGTCGTCAAACAGTCGCCACCGGCCGGGGATCGCTGGAATGATGAAGGAGTCTTGGTGCTCAGTTTGCAGGGTTAGCGGCGATGCGTATTAAGGAGTTTTTAACGATTGATCAGATTGAATATGCCGAGGGCGATCTCGAACAGGAAGTGAGCGGGCTTGCTTACGATTCGCGCAAGGTTGGGTCGGGCGAGGTTTTTTTTGCCACGCCTGGAGAAAAAGCCGATGGCCATAACTATATTGCCGACGTGGTTCAGCGCGGCGCCGCCGCCGTCGTCGTGTCGCGGGATGGCAATTGGCCGCGCCCGGCCGCATCACTTCGGGTAAAAGATGTCCGCCGCTCGATGGGTTTGTGGGCGGCGCATTTCTACGGCCGGCCGAGCGCGAAGATCGGGCTCGTCGGTGTGACCGGCACCAACGGCAAGACGACGCTTACATACCTCATCGAGTCGGTGCTTCGAGAGGCGGGGATACCGCCCGGCGTTATCGGCACGATCAACCATCGCTACGCCGGACACGAAGTGCCTTCGCATCACACCACGCCCGAGTCCCTCGACTTGCAAGCGATATTGGCCGAGATGTCGCAAGCGGGTGTCAGGGCGGTCGCCATTGAAGTTTCTTCCCACGCTCTGGCGCAGCAAAGGGTGCGAGGTTTGGACTTCGACGTCGGCGTGTTTACGAACCTGTCGCGCGACCACCTCGACTATCACCGGGATATGGACGACTATTTCTTGGCCAAATCGAAGCTTTTCACCGACTACCTGGAGGCGAGCAGCAAGCCGCACAAGGCCGCGGTGATTTACGGCGACGATCCGCGCGGCCGCCAGCTGATCGATAAAATTCGCTCTCATCATTTTGATCTGTGGAGTTACGGCGAAGGCCAAGCATGCGATGTTCATCCCGTGAGTGTCGATCGAGACGTGAGAGGGCTTCGCGGCATCATCCAAGCGCGAGAGCAAATCATCGAATTTGATTCGCCGCTGATCGGCGGAGCGAATCTGCAGAATATTCTCGGCGCGGTCGGGATCGGGCGGGCGTTAGGGATCGCTGCCGACGTCGTGGCTGAGGGCATCGGCCAGCTAAAATCAGTTCCAGGACGGCTTGAGAAGGTTGCCAACGAACGCGGGATAACGATCCTGGTCGATTACGCACACTCTCCGGACGCTTTGGAAAAGTTGCTCGGCGCGGTGCGGCCGCTCACTCGAGGCAAGGTCATCTGTGTCTTCGGTTGTGGGGGTGATCGCGATCGCGGCAAGCGTCCCTTGATGGGTGAGATTGCCGCGCGGTTAAGCGATCTCGTCGTGATCACTTCCGATAACCCGCGTACCGAAATACCGTCGGCGATTATCGACGATGTCGAAGCCGGCGTTACAAAGACGGCGCTTACAAAACTTAGCGTTTCCGGTGTCCGTGCTCAAATCGCCTCAAGCGAAGCTACGCGCGGCTATCTCGTCGAGGCGGATCGCCGAAAAGCCATTGCCATCGCCATTGGCGCGGCTTCGGCCGGCGACCTGGTATTGATTGCCGGCAAGGGACATGAGGATTACCAGATCTTAGGCACAAGTAAGATCCATTTCGATGACCGAGAAGTGGCGCGCCAAGAGTCGGGATTGCAAACGGGCGTGTAAGCGGCCGGGGAATGGGATGGAGCAAGACACAAATTCTCGCGGCAACGGGGGGTAGGGCTCTGCGCGAAGGCAAGGCGACGCGTTTTGGAGAAGTCGTGACCGATTCGACCAAGGTTAAAAACGGTTCAGTATTTGTGGCATTGAAAGGCGAGCGTCACGACGGTCATCGCTTCGTTGCCGACGCACTGCGGCGCGGCGCGTCGTGCGTCATCGTTCAGCGCGATTTGCCGGGATTGAATTTCGGTGGCGGCACCGTGGTCAAAGTGCGCGACACGCTTAGAGCTCTAGGTGACCTGGCGCACTATCGGCGCCAGCAGCTCAGTCCCAAAGTATTGGCTATTACCGGATCCAATGGCAAAACCACTACCAAAGAAATGGTCGCAGCGATTCTTGAAGAAGCTACGCTCGAAGGCCAAAGCCTGCGCGGAAAAGTTTTGAAGACCGAAGGTAATTTCAACAATCTCGTCGGTCTGCCTTTAACTCTCTTGCGCCTGCGCCGGCGCGACAAAGTGGCGGTGGTCGAGCTCGGTACCAATCATCCGGGAGAAATTCAACGGCTGGCCGAGATCGCCGATCCGGATTACGGCATCATCACTTCGGTGGCTGCGGCGCATCTCGAAGGTCTGAACAGTCTAGCCGGGGTGGCGCGGGAAAAAGGCGAGCTATACCAAAACGTTCGCGCCGGTGGTGCCATTGCCGTCAATGTCGATGATGCGCGGGTGAAAAAACTCGGAGCGAAGTTCAAAGGCACAAAGATTACTTACGGAAAGGGCGGGGCGGTGCGCGCGCGCTCGTGGCGCCTGCGCGGCGCAACCGGCATCGCGTTTACGCTCCAAGCCGGCCGGCAGCGTGGCAATGTGCGCCTCAATTATCTCGGCCAGCATAATATTTCCAACGCGCTTGGCGCGGCGGCGCTCGCGCTCGGCGCCGGCGTAAAACTCGCGGATATTCGCCGCGGACTGCAAAAGGCGCAGCCCTTTTCCATGCGCATGGAGGTCGAAGATTGGCGCGGTATCGGCATCATCAACGACGCTTACAATGCCAACCCGGCATCAATGAAAGCCGCGCTGCGCACGCTCGCAGAGGTCCAATGTCGCGGCCGGCGCATCGCCGTGCTGGGCGACATGTTTGAGCTCGGCCGCCACAGCGACAGAGAGCACAGAGCGTTGGGCAGAGCCGTCGCCGATGCGGCCGTCGACCGCCTCTATCTCCTCGGCGAGCAGGCGAGTGTGGTTCGCATCGGTGCTTTGAGAGGCGGCATGCGACCGGAGCAAATTATCATCGGCAAGGATCATACAGACCTTGCCCATCGCTTGGGCGAGCGGGTGATGCGCGGCGATTGGCTGCTCTTTAAAGGCTCGCGCGGGATGAAAATGGAACGGATCCTCGATACACTCCGACGCGGAAAGGCATAGGGATTGGTTTTGCTTTACTATTTGTCGTTCCAGCTTTCGACCACCTATTCCGGGTTCAACGTCTTTCGTTACATCACGTTTCGCGCGGCGATGGCGGCGCTCCTCGCGCTACTGATTTCATTTCTTCTGGGGCCTTGGCTGATTCGCACCTTGACGGAAAAGCAAATCGGCCAGCAGATCCGCGACGACGGGCCGGCGTCTCACGCAGTCAAAGCCGGGACGCCGACGATGGGCGGCGCCTTGATTATCCTTGCGTTGTTTTTCTCCACGATACTGATGGCCGATATCGCCAATCGCTATGTTTTGCTTGCGCTCATCGCCACCCTGGGCACGGGGGTGGTCGGCTTCACCGACGATTATTTGAAATTGACCCGGAAAAACAGCAAGGGACTTTCCCCGCGCGGCAAATTGCTCGGCCAGTTCCTCGTGGCCTTCGTCGTCGCGCTGGCGCTCTATTATCAGCCGCGCTTCAGCACCGAAATCGCCGTGCCGTTCATCAAGACCTTTCGCTTCGATCTCGGCTTTTTCTACATCCCGTTCGCGATGCTGGTCATCGTCTTTACCTCCAACGCGGTCAATCTTACCGACGGATTGGACGGATTGGCCATCGGCCCGGTGATGGTTGCCGCGGCAACCTACGCAGTGATCGCCTACGTGACCGGTCACCTGAAGCTCGCCGAGTATCTGCAAATTCCTTATGTCGCGGGGGTCGGCGAGCTCAGCGTCTTCTGCGCCGCCGTTGTCGCCGCCGGACTGGGTTTTCTTTGGTACAACGCCTATCCCGCGCAAATGTTCATGGGCGACGTGGGCTCGCTCTCGCTGGGCGCGGCGCTCGGCGTGGTTGCGGTGATGACCAAGAATGAAATTCTTTTGGTGATTGTCGGCGGTGTTTTCGTCATCGAGGCGCTGTCGGTCATTTTTCAGGTGGCCTCCTACAAAATGCGGCGAAAAAGAGTTTTTTTGATGGCGCCGATTCATCATCATTATGAGCTGAAGGGCTGGAAGGAGCCGCAAATTATCGTGCGCTTCTGGATCATCTCGTTCATTTGCGCGGTAATCGGGTTGAGCACGTTGAAGCTCAGATGAAGATACCGATGGTTCATGGATCTCAAAGGCAAAATATTCTTGGTCATCGGGCTGGCGCGCACCGGCCGCGAGTGCGTCCGCTTTCTCGCGCAACGGGGCGCGGCCGTGCGAGTTAGCGATCGGCGCGGCGCGGAAGATCTCAAGCCGGAGATCGAAAGCCTCGCCGGCCTTGCGATTGATTATCGTTTGGGCGGCGAAGACCCGTCTTCACTCGACGGCGTGGATGTTATAGTGCCGAGTCCGGGGGTGCCGCGAGAGAACTGGTTTCTGAAACAGGCGCCTGCACGAGGTATTCCGGTGCTGAGCGAAGTCGAGCTCGCGTACCGCTTTTTTGGCGTGCCGCTGGTGGCGGTGACCGGCACCAACGGGAAAAGCACGACGACGACGCTTATCGGCGAGATGATCAAAGCGAGCGGAAAGAAAGTTTTCCTCGGCGGCAATCTCGGCGCGCCGTTTGTCGGCGCGCTGGGGCAAGATTGGGATTGGGGCGTGGTTGAGATCAGCAGCTTTCAACTGGAATGGATTTCACAGTTCCGGCCGCGCATCGCCGTATTGCTCAATATCACCGAAGATCACCTGGATCGTTATCCGAGCTTTGCCGATTATGGCGCCGCCAAGGAGCGCATCTTCGAGGCGCAATTGAGCGACGACGTTGCGATTATCAACCGGGACGACCCTTTGGTTTGGCAGATGCGCGAGCGCATCAAGGCACAAATAGTCTCGTTCGGTTTCGCGGATACGCCGGTGGGGCTATTCCCGGCCGGCGGCGAGATCGTCTGGTGCGACGGCGCGAACGATGAGCGATTTTCCTTGAGCCGCGCCAAACTTCAAGGCGTGCACAACTTGGAAAACATGATGGCGGCGGTCGCAGCCGCGAAATGCGCGGGGGTCGATCACGCGAGTATTCAGCAAACTTTGGAGACGTTTTCCGGACTGGAGCACCGCCTCGAGTTCATTCGCGAGAAAGACGGGGTGCGCTACTACAACGATTCAAAAGGCACCAACGTCGGCGCCGTGGTGAAATCGCTGGCGAGTTTTACCGAGCCGGTGATCTTGCTCGCGGGAGGAGTCGATAAGGGCGGTGATTACGCGCCTCTCGAACCCGGTATTCGAGAAAGAGTTCGCCGCCTGGTGCTCTTCGGCGCAGCCAAGAAGATCATCGCGGGCGCCGTGGGAGCGTTGACCGAGACCGTGATCGTCGATGATATGGAGGCAGCGCTACGCGACGCGGCGGCGCATGCGCGGGCGGGCGACGTGGTGTTGCTCTCGCCGGCCTGTTCGAGTTTCGACCAGTTTCGCAACTACGCCGAGCGCGGCAAAGTTTTTAAGAGCCTCGTGCACCAGCTATGAGAGACGGTTTGGCAGTCGATAAATGGATATTGCTCGCGGTCGCCGGCCTGCTGGTGCTGGGGATGACGATGGTCTTGAGCACCAGTTATCTACACTCGCAAGAGCGCTACGGCGACGGGACCTATTTTTTCCGCAAACAGCTGATCGCTATGGGAGCCGGGGTGATCGCGTTAATTGCCTGTTCGATGGTGCCTCCGGCCCTGTATCGCCGTTTTGCCTATCCGCTGTTGGCGCTCAGTTTCATCATTCTCATTGCCGTGTTGATCCCAGGGATAGGCGTGAGCCGCGGCGGCGCGCGCCGCTGGATCCTGTTCCCCGGCTTTGCCTTTCAACCCTCCGAGTTGGCCAAGCTTGCGATCGTTATGTACCTGGCCCACTCCCTGGCAAAAAAAGAAGCGATGATTCGCACTTTCTCGATTGGCGTCTTGCCGCACCTGCTCGTTAGCGGCGCTTTTGCCGGTTTGCTTCTGCTCGAACCGGATTTCGGCACCGCTCTTATTCTGACCATGCTGCTCTACTTCATGCTCTTCATCGGTGGCGTGCGCGCAACTCATCTGCTCTCTACGGCTATGTTGGCGCTGCCGGTATTGGCGTACGTGATGATGACGGCCGAATACCGCCTGCGCCGGCTCATGACGTTCTTGGATCCGTGGAGCGATGCCACGGGCAGCGGTTTCCATATTATTCAATCTCTGATCGCCTTCGGCTCCGGCCAGCTACTCGGTCGCGGGTTGGGCGAGAGCCGGCAGAAACTTTTCTATTTGCCGGAGGCGCACACTGATTTTGTCTATTCGGTGATCGGCGAAGAGCTCGGTTTGCTCGGCGCCCTGGTGGTGTTGGCGCTCTTTGGCGTGATCATCGTGCGCGGTCTTCGTCTGACGGCGAAAATCGAAGAACCCTTCGAGCAGTATTTGGCATTCGGCTTGACAGTGCTGCTCGGCTTGCAGGCTTTGATTCACATGGGCGTGGTGATGGGATTGATGCCGACCAAGGGGCTGGTGCTGCCGTTTATCAGCTACGGCGGTTCGGCCATGATGATCAACCTGATGGAGGCGGGGATTCTACTGGGCCTGTCGCGCCGGAGGCTCTAGATGCGGGTGATTCTCGCCGGTGGGGGAACGGGCGGGCATCTATTCCCCGGTCTGGCGGTGGCGCGAGAATTTCGGCGGCGCGACGCGACAACGGAGATTTTATTCATCGGCACGGCGCAAGGCATCGAGTTTCGAGTGTTGCCCAAAGAAGGATTCAATTTGGAGATGCTGGAGGTCAAAGGCATAAAAGGGCGAGGCTTGCGCGGTTGGCTCGATGCGGCGTATGGCGTGCCGCTGAGCCTACTGCGTTCGTCGGCAATCATGAAAAAATTTCGTCCCGACTGTGTGATAGGACTCGGCGGCTACGCGTCCGGCCCGGCGCTGCTCGCGGCCAGATTGGCTGGCATACGTTGCGCGATCATGGAACAGAACCTCCGCCCCGGTTTCACCAATAAGATTCTCGGCCGCTTGGTGCACCGGGTGTTTACCGCGTACTCGCAGAGCGCGGGCTTTTTTCCCGGCGCACAGGTGATCGAGGCCGGCAATCCGGTGCGCTGGCAGAATCTGCCAGTGGTCGCCAAGGGAGATAAATTTTCACTGCTGATCTTCGGCGGCAGCGCCGGAGCGCGGCGCATCAATTACGCCGTTGTCGAAGCGCTCAAGAGTTTGACCGATCTCAAAAACGAGATTTTCATCACCCATCAAACCGGCGCATTGGATTTCGCGGCGATCAAAGAAGCTTACGCTTCGTTGCGCTTCGATGCCGAAGTGACGCCGTTCATCGATGCCATGGATGATGCTTATGCAAAGGCGGATTTAGTGCTCTGCCGCGCCGGCGCGACCACGGTGGCAGAGCTTACGGCCTTCGGCAAAGCCGCCGTTTTGGTGCCTTATCCGTACGCGATTTACGATCACCAGCGCGGCAACGCTCAAGCGCTGCAGGAACAGGGCGCCGCGGAGATGATTTTGGATCAGGATTTAAACGGCAAAGTATTGGCGGAAAAGCTCCGCGGTTATCTATCCGACCGCGCGCGCATTGCGAGGATGGCCGCGGCGGCGCGCGCGCTTGGCAGGCCCGATGCGGCGGCGCGGATCGTCGATGAATGTTACGCGTTGGCGCGGGCGTAGCGCTTTGGCTGTGGCGCAGATTTCATGCTGCACAAAAAACATAAGATTCATTTCGTCGGTATCGGCGGCATCGGCATGAGCGGCATCGCGGAGGTGTTGTTGAACTCGGGTTACGCGGTGACCGGCTCGGACCTGCAGGAAAGCGACGCGACGCGGCGTCTTCGTTCGCTCGGCGCGCGCGTCTTCGTCGGACACCAAGAAGAAAATCTCGCCGGGGATCCATCGGTGGTCGTGATTTCAACCGCGGTCAAGTATTCCAATCCGGAAGTGCTCGAAGCGCGCCGCCGCCATATCCCGGTGATTCCTCGCGCCGAGATGCTCGCGGAGCTGATGCGCATGAAGTACGGCGTCGCGGTGGCGGGCAGTCACGGCAAAACGACGACGACTTCGATGATCGCGGCAGTGTTGAGCACGGCAGGACTCGATCCGACCATGGTGATAGGCGGCCGGGTGCGGATGTTCGGCACTAATGCGAAAATGGGCCAGGGCGAAATCCTGGTTGCCGAAGCGGATGAGAGCGACGGCAGCTTTTTGCTGCTGTCGCCGATTATCGCGGTGGTGACGAATGTCGATAAGGAGCACATGGATTTCCATGAAACGATGGACCGGCTCCATGAATCCTTTCTCGCTTTTATCAACAAGATTCCCTTCTATGGGTTGGCGGTCTTATGCATCGACGATACCCCGGTGCGCGGGCTTATGCCCAAGGTGCGAAAACGCTTCACGACCTATGGTCTTTCACCGGAAGCCGACTTCTCGGCGCAGGATTTGAACTTCACGGCGGCGGGAGTCGAGTGCAACGCCACGCATAAAGGAAAATCGTTGGGACGATTGCGCTTGCATCTGCCCGGACGTCATAGCGCTACCAATGCGTTGGCGGCCGTCGCGGTAGCCCACGAGTTGGAGATTCCGTTCAGCCGGGCCGCCGAGGCGCTCGATGCCTTTACCGGGATCCATCGCCGCTTTGAAGTGAAGGGCGAACCTGGCGGTATCCTGGTGATCGACGATTACGGTCATCATCCGACCGAAATTCGTGCCACCATCGGCGCCATCCGCGATAGTTGGAAACGGCCATTGACGGTGATCTTTCAACCGCACCGCTTCAGCCGTACCAAAGATTTATTCGAAGAGTTCTTGACGGCGTTCGAAGGCGCCGACCGTCTGGTGTTGACCGATATTTATGCCGCCGGGGAAGATCCGATTCCTGGCGCGACCGGCGACGCGCTTTATCAAGCGGTCAAGCGCAAAGGCCATTTGGACGTGGAATTTATTCCGGACAAGAATGAGATCGTCGCGCGGCTCACCGGTAAACTCGCCAGCGGTGACGTGGCGTTGACGCTCGGCGCCGGTGACATCTATAAAGTCGGCGAGGAGCTGGTTGAAGCGCTCAAATGAACGGTTGGGGGACTGGAGTAATGGAGTAATGGGGGATTGGGAGTAATCCAACAACCCAGCGCTCCAATACTTCATCGTTCCAATGGATTTCCGGTGTTTGTAATGGCCAAAGAAAGCAAGGATTCGACCTTGGCAGAGGAGTTAAGTTGCATTTCCGGCGTGAAGCTGAGGCTCGCTGAACCGCTGGCGCGTTACACCTCGATGAAGATTGGCGGGCCGGCTGATTACTTCATTGAAGTAACCCATGATGCGGCGTTGGCCAATCTCTTGCGCGCTCTCGAGCGTAACGGCGTCGATTACTACCTGCTCGGCAACGGCAGCAATGTGTTGATCAGCGATCGCGGCGTGCGCGGCGCGGTGATTCGCTTGGCCGGAGAGTTCAAAGCCGTGGAATGGCGTGAGCCGGCGGATGGGGTGTACGTGAACGTGGGCGCTGCCTACGCGGTGACACAACTGGTCCGCGAAGCGGCGCGCAAAGGCTATACCGGTTTGGAGTTCGCCGAGGGCATTCCCGGATCGGTGGGCGGCGCCTTGTACATGAACGCGGGCGCGTATGGCTCGGAGTTTGAGAAAGTCGTTGATCGGATCGAAGGCATGAGCCGCGCGGGCGAACCGATGCGGTTTTCGAGGCGGGAAATGACGTTTAGCTATCGCGACTCGCATCTGCCGGCGGGAACGGTGGTGACTCGTGTGCGGATGCGCTTGCAACTGGGCGAGGCGGCGAGGGTCGGCTCGACGGTTCGCGAGCTCACGAGCAAGAGGAAGGTCAGCCAGCCCTCGGGCTTTCCCAACTCCGGATCGATGTTTCGTAATCCGCCGGAGGATTTTGCCGGACGCCTGATCGAGGCCGCCGGTCTCAAGGGCAAGCGCATGGGTCAGAGTCAAATTTCCGAGCGTCACGCGAATTTCTTTGTCAACCTCGGCGGCGCAAAGGCCGAAGAAGTTCGCCGGTTGATGGAATTGGCGCAGGCAGAAGTCCGCGGGAAGTTCGGCATCGAGTTGGAGGCCGAGGTGAAATTCGTCGGCGACTGGCAGGTGGATTGAGCAGAAAAAAATGCATCTCAAAGTTTATCGCCGGGATAACCGGAAAAAGGATGAAGGGCGCTGGCGCCGGACTTTTCTCCGCGCCAGTGGCGTTCTAGGCGTCGTGCTCTTGGGGTTGGTCGCGTATCGCGTAAGCGGTCCGGTGACGATCGCCGTTATTTCGCTGCGGGAGTTTATCCTCGATAGTCCCTATTTCTCGGTGCGAGAAATTCAAGTACGCGGCGCCGACAAAGTGAGCGGCCAAGAGGTTGTCGCGATGGCCGGACTGCGCCGCGGCATGAGCATCTGGAGCATCGATCTGGCGGCCATCGAAAAAAAGATCGGCCGCCATCCCTGGGTGCGCCGGGTTTTTGTCCGGCGCGAGTTCCCGCGCCGGGTCATTATCGATGTCGAGGAGCGCACTCCTAAAGCGATCGTGGCCATGCGTAAGCTTTATTACGTCGACTCCGACGGTGTGGTCTTCAAGGAGGTCGGTCCGGGCGAGAACGTGAAGTTTCCGCTGCTCACGGGCCTGCGCCCCGAGCAGATCACCGCGCCGGACCCGGCGACGCGCAAACGCATTCAAGACGCGCTGCGGCTGAGCGAGATGATGGTGCAGCGCTCGCATTCGCTGTCGGAAATCCATTTCGCAAAACCGGATCGGTTGGTGGTTTACACCACCGCTTATCCGATCGCGCTGCACATGGGCTGGGGACATTGGACGGAGAAGCTTACGAGAATGGAGCGGTTGCTTGCGTTGTGGAAGGGCAACGAGGAGCGTTTGGCGTCATTGGATATGAGCTTTCGCGATCAGGTGGTGGCGCGTTTGCGCCGAATAGAAAAATAATCGGCCAAATAAGATTACATCGACTGAGCTATGGGCAAGAAAAACAGCATCGTCGTCGGATTGGATATCGGCACGTCGAAAGTTTGCGCCGTCATCGGTGAAATGACCGAAAGCGGCGTCGAGATTATCGGCGTCGGATCCCACGCCTCCCAGGGGCTGCGCAAGGGCGTGGTCATCAACATCGAGGGCACCGTGAACTCGGTCAAGAAGGCCGTCGAGGAGGCGGGCCTTATGGCGGGGTGCGAGGTGCATACGGTGTTCACGAGCATTTCCGGTGGCCACATCAAAGCGTTCAATAGCCACGGCATAGTCGCGGTGAAAAACAAGGAAGTCACGCAGCGCGATCTGGAACGAGTCATCGATGCCGCCCGAGCGGTGGCGATCCCGATGGACCGCGACGTGCTCCACGTGCTGCCGCAGGACTATATCATCGACGACCAGGATGGCATCCGAGAACCCTTAGGGATGTCCGGCGTGCGCCTCGAAGCGAAAGTTCATATCGTGACTGGCGCGGCGACATCGGCTCAGAACATCGTCAAATGCTGCAACCGCACGGGACTGAGCGTTGCGGAAATCGTTTTAGCGCCGCTCGCCGCGGCGGAAGCTATATTGACCGATGAAGAACGGGAATTGGGCGTTGTGCTTATCGACGTGGGCGGCGGCACGACCGATATCGCTATCTATCACGATGGCGCGGTGAAGCACACGGCGGTGATCGGTATCGGCGGGAACCATGTGACCAACGATATCGCCGCGGGACTGCGCACGCCGTTCAACGACGCGGAGCGGATCAAGCAGCGCCACGGCGTCGCCAAGGCGTCGATGGTCACGGCCGATGAACGGGTCGATGTGCCGAGCGTCGCAGGAAAGGGCGCGGGCAGCGTTTCGCGCCAGATTCTCTGCGAGATCATCGAGCCGCGCTTGGACGAAATCTTTGAGATGGTGCAAAAGGAAGTTGCCAAGTCGGGTTTTGAGGGCGCGCTGACCTCAGGAATCGTAATCACGGGCGGAGCGATGCTGTTGCCGGGCGCGGTGGAGATGGCCGAACGCTCTTTTGGTTTGCCTGTGCGCCTCGGCGTTCCTACGCACGTGCGCGGTCTCACGGATATTATCAGCAACCCAACGTACGCGACCGGAGTGGGTTTAGTGTTGCATGGCATGAAGCGCCACGAGCGCGGCGTCTACCGGGCTCGCGACGATAATAAGATTTTGTCGAAGGTCAAGCATCGCATGTCGGATTGGTTGAGTGAATTTTTTTGATTGGGGAAAACGATTTTCAAATTCTTTCTGGAGGAGGAAAGATTATGATCGAGATTGTGGAGCAAAATAGTTTAACCGCGCGGATCAAGGTGATCGGCATCGGCGGTGGCGGCGGCAACGCGGTCAATACGATGATCGGCGCCAAGCTCGGCGGGGTCGATTTCATGGTGGCCAACACCGACGCGCAATCGTTGGAGGCGAGCCAGGCGCCGGTACGGATTCAACTCGGAGGCATGGTGACCAAAGGATTGGGCGCGGGAGCCAATCCCGAGATCGGTCGCCGGGCGGCGTTAGAAGACCAGGAGATGATCCGGGAATACCTCGATGGTTCCGATATGATCTTCATCACCGCCGGCATGGGCGGCGGCACCGGAACCGGCGGCGCGCCAGTCCTCGCGCGGGTTGCCCGGGAAGTCGGCGCGCTGACGGTCGGAGTGGTCACCAAGCCATTTATCTTCGAGGGCAAGAAGCGCATGCGCCAAGCCGAAGAAGGCATCGAAGAATTGAAGGCGAGCGTCGATACACTCATCGTCATTCCCAACCAGCGTCTCTTGAGTATCGCCGCCAAGACCACGACGATGCTCGAAGCGTTTCACAAAGCCGATGACGTGCTGCTGCAAGCGGTGCGCGGCATCTCGGATCTGATCATCACGCCCGGGCTGATCAATCTCGATTTCGCCGACGTACGTACGGTCATGGCCGAAATGGGCTTGGCGCTCATGGGAGCGTCGTCGGCTTCAGGCGAGAATCGCGCTATCGAAGCGGCGCAAAGAGCGATCTCCAGCCCGCTGCTCGAAGACATCTCGATCCAAGGCGCGCGCGGTGTGTTGATCAACATCACGGGCGGCCCGGACCTCTGCCTGCATGAAGTGAATGAAGCGGCGTCGATGATTCAGGAAGAAGCCCACGACGACGCCAACATCATCTTCGGCGCGGTCATTGACGAGACCTTGACCGACGAGATCCGTATCACGGTGATCGCCACCGGTTTCGGCGAGGTAAAAGAGGAAAAGAAACCCGCTCCGGCGCCTGTGCCGAATGTCGCGAACATCGCTGCCGTAGCGCCGAAGAATCGTAAAGTCGTGCACCTGGGGACGATCGTCGACGATCTCGACACGCCGACGTGGCAGCGCAAGAAGAGCGGCAGCGACGAAGTCGAGACCGTGACCTTGAAACCCAACAACTTTGAGTTTGGCGGCAATCAGGAAGAAGACGACAAGTACGACATTCCGACGTTTCTGCGGCGCCAGATGGATTAGCGGCGTGTTGGGTCGGCAAAGCTTCCTCGCCCCGCGTTTTTAAAGAGGGGCAAAGAAATTCGGCGATGGATCCCCTTTGCAAAAAGGGGGATCGCAGGGGGATTCGCGGGCGACCCTCGCCCGCACCCTCTCCCACTTCCGTGGACGAGGGAATCGGAATTTTGGGTCGTGGGCACGGATGCTATCGTGTTGACTGCTTTGCCTGGCGGACGCCGGCAAGGGCTGCTTATTTCGAACTGGTGAGTTTTTTTTCTTTGCGGGCTCTTTCCAGAGCCAGCGCAATCAGTCGGTCGATCAGGCGGGGGTAGCTCAAACCGCTGGCTTGCCACATCTTCGGGTACATGCTGATCTTGGTGAAGCCCGGAATCGTGTTGATTTCGTTGACCAGCACCTGGCCGTTCGGCCGCAGAAAAAAGTCGACCCGCGCCATCCCTTCGCAGCAAAGCGCCCGGTAGGCCTGTACCGCGGTCTGTTGAATCTTTCTAACGATCCTCTGCGGCAGCCGCGCGGGAATTTCCAGACGCGCGCCTTTGTCGTCGAGGTACTTGGCGTCATAGGAATAAAAATCGCGCTCGACGATGATTTCCCCCGGCAGTGACGCGATCGGTTTATCGTTGCCGAGCACGGAACACTCGATCTCGCGGCCGCGAATGCCTTCCTCGATGATGATCTTGTTGTCGTAACGAAAAGCTTCTTTGATTGCGCCCGCGAAATCACTCTTCCGGCTGACTTTGCTGATACCTACCGAGGAGCCGAGATTGGCGGGCTTGACGAAGAGCGGCAGGCCCAGCGCTTTCTTTGTTTTGGTAAAGCGGATGGCGCTTTTATCCTGGCGCTCGAATACGAGAAAATTTGCGATGGGAATTTTTGCGTCGCGGAGCAGGCGCTTCATGACATCTTTATCCATGCCCACGGCGGAGCCCAGCACACCGGCGCCGACAAACGGTACGCCGGCCAGTTTCAGCAAGCCTTGAATCGTGCCGTCTTCCCCGAACGGTCCGTGCAGAACGGGGAAAACCACATCGACGCCGGCTAAAGTCTTGCCCGACGATGCGCGCACGATCGGCGTCGCCGTCTCGCCGGGAAGCACGGCCGCGCTTTGTCTTGTTGCTGTGGAGTCGACTTTGGAGAGGGTCGCATCACGCAAAAGGCGCTCGCCCTCGTCGACAGACCAGCGGCCATGTTTGTCGATGGCGACGGCGAGGACGTCGTATTTATTTTTGTCCATGGCCTGAAAAATATTTCGGGCCGAGATAAGCGAGATTTCATGCTCGGCGGATTTACCACCGAACAAGAGCGCGACGCGTAATCTTTTTTTCATCGTGTAATACAGAGCAAATAGACTGAGGATTGAGGATAGAGAATGGAGAATAGAGAATCGCGAATCGATCTACGATTCTCAATCCTCTATCCTCGGCGGGTTAATCCTTGAATGCAGTATACGGTAACTTAAGACTTCTTGGCCACCGCGGGCGGCGCTTGCTGCTCGATGACTTTGACGACTTTGCCCGGATAGGCCTGCTTTTCGAACCGCAAGACAAAATATTTCGCTTTGACGGGATCGCCCTTGTTGTCGAATTCAATAGCACCGGTGACGCCTTTGAATCCTTTGATATTACGCACGGCGGTGGACACCTGGGCGCGAGTCGGTTTTTTGCCCGGATTGGCTTTGAGCCACTGTTCCATCGCCTTGATCCCCACCAGCGTGGCGTCGTAGCCGTACAGTCCGAACGCTTCGATGTCTTTGCCGAAACGCTGCTTGTATTTCTTCGCGAAAGCCGCGGTCTCGGGGGTCGCATCTCGCGGCGGCGCGACGCTGGTATAGTAGCTTCCGACCGCGGCCGCACCGGCAATTTTCACCATTTCCTCCGAGTCGACGCCGTCCGGACCCATGAATGCGGCTTTGACGCCTTTCTCGCGCATCTGCTTGAGCAGCAAGCCGCCTTGATGATAGATGCCGCCGAAGTAAACCAATGCCGGATTCATGGCCTTGAGCGGATTGATCATCGGCGAAAAGTTGGCGCGCTCTTCGGTGCCTTCAAAAGCCATAACGTTCATGCCGAGTTTCTTGGCTTCGCTACGGAAGCTTTCTGCGACACCCTGGCCATAGGTCGTCTTGTCATGGATGATGTAGACTGATTTCGCTTTCAGCTCTTGGGCGGCGAAGCGGGCGCCGACAGGGCCTTGCACGTCGTCGCGGCCGCAGACGCGATTGACGTTGGGATAACCGCGGTCGGTGATTTCCGTCGCCGTATTTGCCGGCGAGATCATGACCAGCATGGCATCCTTGTAGACTTCGGATGCGGGCAAGGCGACGCCGGAGTTAAAGTGACCGACGACCACGAGAACGTCGGGATCTGCGACCATGTTTCGGGCATTGGCAACGCCGACCTCCGGCTTGGCCTGATCGTCTTGCGGCAGTAGAATCAAGTCGTAGCCCAAAGCTTTGAAGGCTTTGCTGGCTTCCTCGACCGCCAGCTGCGCGCCTAGTTTGATGTGCTCGCCGAGCGCGGCTTGCTCTCCCGACAGCGGCGCTTGTACGGCGATTTTGATCGTGCCCTTTTGCGCGTCCGCGAAATTGGGGAGAGCGATGCATGCAAAGGCAAGTGAAACAATAAACAACCGGGGCAAAGAGTTTGTCACGGGGTTATCCTTTCGCGAAATGATGCCCATGCTAGCAAATACCCCGCAGCAACGCCACCTAAAGCCGCTGATGTGGCGGGGCGATCGACTACGCTGAATTGCCAATTTCTTCGGGAACGATTTGCAGCTCGAGTTTTTCCGTGCGGCGCAGCAGCGCGATGCGACAGCTCGCGCCGATGCGAGTGTCGGTCAAGAGCTTGTGCAAATCGTCGACGCTTCGCAGCGCCATGTCGTCGAGGGTGAGGATCACGTCGCCGTCGACGATCCCGGCGCGCTCCGCCGGGCTTTGCTTTTCGACGCCGATCACCAGCACGCCGGTTTCCGCTTTGAGCTGCTGCGCGCGCGCGATAAAGCGCGGGATCGTCACGTTCTGACCCGCTACGCCGAGAAAGGCGCGGCGAATGCGTCCGTGCATGATCAGCTGTCCGGCGACAAACTTTGCGGTGTTGATCGCCACAGCAAAGCAGATTCCCTGCGCCGGTAAAATGACCGCGGTATTCACGCCGATGACCTCGCCGAGCGAATTGACCAGCGGGCCGCCGGAGTTGCCGGGATTGAGCGCGGCGTCGGTCTGGAGCACGTTATCGATGAGCCGCCCCGATTCCGATCGCAGCGAGCGGCCGAGGGCGCTGACAACGCCCGCGGTCACGCTGTACTGAAAACCGTAGGGATTGCCGATGGCGATGACGAGCTGGCCGACGCGGATTTTCTCCGAGTCGCCCAGCGGCGCGGCGGGCAAGCGGCCAGCGGAAATGCGAATCACCGCAAGATCGGTGCTCGGATCGTCGCCGACGATGGTGGCATCGAAGCGCCGGCCGTCGCTCAAAGTCACGCCGATTTTGTCCGCGCCGTGCACCACGTGACTATTGGTCAGGATGAAGCCATCGGGCGTAAACACAAAACCCGAGCCGCTGCCGCGCGCTTCGCTCGGCCGTCGCGAGGCCGCACCACGCGCTTGAGGCAACGCTTTACTGATTTCGATAAATACGACCGAGGGGCTGATCGTCTCGGCGGCGCGAACAACCGCTTGCGAATAGGCATCTAGCAGGACGGCGTCGTTTTCGACGACAGGCATGGGCGATTCGTTGAGGCGGCCACCTGTGTCGGCATTGTGAATTTTTCGCAAGGCTGTAAGTTTCATCGGCGTCCCTTCTATGCCGTGCGAATTTAATCATCCTGTTCGCCGCTGTGAAGTGCGCACCTCGCGGTGCTATAGTATCGCCGGAGTAACCGAGGAGAACTCGATGAAAGCCATGCCATCGAAGTGCCCGGCGGAGTTTGCGCTCGCATTGATCGCCGGGCGTTGGAAGATTCCGCTGATTTTTCATTTACTCGCCGGCGCCAAGCGCTTTTCCGAACTATCTCGCGCTCTGACGGGAGTAACGCAAAAGGTGCTGACCCAACAACTTAGAGAGATGGAACGGCACGGACTGGTGGAACGCAAGGTTTTCGCCCAAGTCCCGCCCAAGGTTGTCTATTCATTGACGCCGCTCGGGCGGAGCTTGAAACCGGTGGTCGATGCCATGTGCCGGTGGGGCGTTCTGCACGGCTCATCGGCCACGGCTCGGGAGGCGCAATCATGATCATCAGCACGGGAGTCGACTTGGCTGAAGTCGATCGCATTCAAGCGGCGTTGGAAGACCCGCGCATCGGCAGGCGCTTCCGTGACCGGGTCTACACGGAGAAAGAAATTGCCTACTGCGAAAAGAAGCAGCGCGGCAAGTACGAAAGTTACGCCGGTCGCTTTGCCGCCAAGGAGGCGGTGATGAAAGCGCTTGGGCGCGGCTGGGGCGCCAAGGTGCGCTGGCTCGACATCGAGGTGGCGCGCGCGCGCAGCGGCAAGCCGGAGATCGTTTTACACGACAAGACGGCGCGGCTCGCCGATGACCTGGGAATCCGCCGCTGGGTGCTCTCGATCACCCACACCAAAGGACACGGTCTTGCCTTCGTCATCGCTCAGGACGAGTAAATGTCTCACCACGAAGGCCTGGCGCGGTACCGCCGCCAAAGGGGAAGAGTTTCTTACCACGAAGGACACGAAGTTCGAAAGTAGATCGTCTCGCGCTTCGTGGTTCGCCTTCCCCCTCAAGTTAGCTTCGAATTGTTCCCGTGGTTTCTGGCCGGGAGCAAAAACAAAATTCCCAACGCCCAGATGCCGCCGAGCAAACCGGCGATCGTCCATGCCGGTTTGTTTCGGCCGCTGTGATTGGCGATCACGCAGCAAAGGATCGCGTCGAGCGAATGCACCAATGCGGCAGTGCGCACCAGGGTCGTCGAATCCATTTCAGCTTTGATGAAATAGAGACCGGAAAAGTATCCGAGGAATTGGTAGAAATCCACGAGCTGCTCTTGACGCTTCCTTCGGCCAGCTAATATACTCGGTCTCCGCGCAATTAGAAATATTATGGCGGTTAAAACTATCGAATGGAAAAATGATCGAGTGATTATGCTCGACCAGCGCTTGCTGCCGCATCGCGAAGTGTACCGGGCGTACCGCGATTACAATCAAGTCGCCGCGGCGATTCGCCAGATGGTGATTCGCGGCGCGCCGGCCATCGGCGTCGCCGCCGCCATGGGAGTGGCGCTGGGCGCGATCAAGGCGCCTGCCAAGACGTTCGACCGCTCCTTTGAGCTCATTCTCGTCACGCTGGGAAAGACTCGACCGACGGCCATCAACTTATTTTGGGCGCTGCAGCGCATGCGCCAAGTCTATCTGGGGCATCGCAGTCAAGGCGTGGATATTGTCAAGCGGGCACTTAAAGATGAGGCGCAAAAGATTTACAAAGAAGATATCGCGGCCAACCGCCAGCTCGGCAAGCATGGCGTGTCGTTACTGCGTCATGCCAAACACATCATGACGCATTGCAATGCCGGCGCGCTCGCCACCGCGGGTTACGGCACGGCGCTCGGCGTGCTGCGGGCGCTTAAGGAGAGCGGCAAGGAGTTCGACGTTTTCGTCAACGAGACGCGGCCGTTTTTGCAAGGTTCGAGACTGACGGCATGGGAGCTCAAGAAAGAAAAGATACCAGCGACCTTGATCACGGATAGTATGGCCGGCTCCTTGATGCAAAACGGTAAAGTGGATGCCATCGTCGTCGGCTGCGACCGGGTCGCGGCGAACGGCGACGTCGCCAACAAGATCGGCACGTACACGCTCGCCGTGCTGGCGCGCCGCCACGGCATCCCGTTTTATGTCGCGGGACCGACTTCGTCCATCGACGTCGATTGCGCGTCAGGCAAGGATATCCCCATCGAGCAGCGCGATCCAAAAGAAGTGTCGCATATCTTCGGCAAAGCGCTCGCGCCTAAGGGTACTCGTGTTTTCAACCCCGCTTTCGATGTCACCTCGCAGGAACTGGTCACCGCGATCATTACGGAAAAGGGCGTGATCAACCCGCCCTACCAGCAGAATATTCGCAGCCATGTCGATCATTGAAAAAAATCACGAGCTGGAAGCTTACTTTCACAACGCCGGCAAGCCGCCTGAGCAATGGCGCGTCGGCACCGAGTATGAGAAAGTCGGCATCGACCGGTCGACGGGGAAAGCCATCCCCTATTTCGGCCCGCGCGGCGTCGATCGGATTTTGCGCGAGCTGATCGACCGCTACGGCTGGCAGCCCGAGGAGCAAGACGGCAACATCATCGCGCTCAGCCGCGACAAGGCGCAAATCACTTTGGAGCCGGGCGGGCAAATCGAGTTGAGCGGCGAGCCCTGCGAGAGCATTCACTGCACCTACGGCGAGTTTACCCAGCATATCCGCGAGCTGCTCGAGGTGTCGGAGCCCCTCGATATCGTTTTTCTCGGTCTCGGCATGCAGCCGGTGAGCCGCATCGAGGAAATCGAATGGGTGCCGAAAAAACGTTACCGCATCATGGGTCCGTACATGCTCAAAGTCGGCACCCTGGGCCAGCGCATGATGAAGCAGACCGCCACGGTGCAGACCAACATCGATTTTCTCGACGAGAAAGATGCGATGGCCAAGTTCCGCACAGGCATGGGACTCGCGCCGCTACTGATCGCCATGTTTGCCAACTCGCCCATCTGCGACGGCCGCTTGAACGGCTACCGCAGTTTCCGCGAACATATCTGGACCGATACGGACCGGAGCCGGTCCGGCTTGCTAAAGTTCGCCTTTTCGCCCGACGTGTCGTTCGCGCACTACGTCGAGTACGCCCTGGACGTGCCGATGTATTTCATTGTGCGTCACCACGACTATATCGATATGACCGGCATGACCTTTCGCCAGTATCTCGCCCACGGCTACAACGGCGAGCGCGCGACGCTCGAGGACTGGTCCGACCATCTGACCACCTTGTTTCCCGAGACGCGCATAAAGCGCTACATCGAGATTCGCTCGGTGGATAGCCAGCCGCCGGAGTTGATGCCGGCGCTTTCGGCTTTAACCAAGGGAGTTTTTTACGACACCGATTGTCTCACCGCGGCCTGGGACCTGGTCAAAGGATGGACCTGGGACGAGCGGATGGAAACCTATCTCAGTTCGCACGAGAATGCGCTGGCGGCGCGCTTCCGGCGCTACACGCTTTTGGATCTCTCCAAGGAGCTGTTCCAAATCGGCTGGGAAGGCTTGCGCCGGCAGCGCTCGCTCAACAAAAACGGCGATGACGAGACGATCTATCTCAACCCTCTAAAGCCGCTGCTCTTTCAGGGAAAATGCCCGGCCGATATCATCGTCGAAAAATGGCAAGGCGAGCTGCATCAAGACATCAAAAAGCTGATCGCCTACAGCGCCTACAAGCTGCCGTGAATCTCTGCGACAATGCTCTGGTGATTGAGCTTCGTTAGCCGATCTTCGACCTCGTCGTCGGCCGCGCCGGTAAATTTTTTCAACCATCGCTGTTTGAGCGCGCCGACGCGCCGATAGCTCGCTTCCACCCGCGCGCGCAGCGCCGGATCCTGATCGGCTTCGGCGTAAAGAAATTCCAGCGCCTGCACCGCTTTTTCCAAATCGTGACAAAAGAGCATCGCGTCGATGCCGGCGCGCGCCGCCAGTGTGGCAGCTTCGCCCGGTGCGTAGTGATCGCCGACCGCCTTCATCTCCATATCGTCGCTGAAGACCACCCCGTTATAGCCGAGCTGATGGCGCAAGAGGCCGGTGACGACCGGCTCGGAGAGGGTCGCCACATGGTTCTGATCCAGAGCCGTGAACTTAACGTGCGCGGTCATCAGCGCTTCGATGCCGTCGCGGCACGCATCGCCAAATGGCGCCAGCTCCACGGCGTGAATCTCCGCCCATGATTTCGTGACCACCGGCAGCGCCAGATGCGAGTCTTTATCGGTGTCGCCGTGGCCGGGAAAGTGTTTGCCGCACGGAATGACCCCGCCTTCTCTCAAGCCGCGTATCCAGGCGGAGCTCATCGCGCTCACCAAACTCGGGTCGGCGCCGAAGGCGCGCGCGCCGATGATCGGATTTGCAGGATTGGAATTGACGTCCAACACCGGCGCGAAATTCAAATTAATACCGACCAGAGCCAACTCGGCGGCGGTTGCCCGGCCGGCGCGATAAGTGAGAGTCAGATCATTGCGCGCGCCGATGGCTGCGGCGCTAGGAAAATGAGTGAACGGCCGGGGCAATCGGTGGACTTTCCCGCCTTCCCCGTCGATGGCGATAAACGGCGGCAGGCTGGGCGCGCCGTCCCAGAGACTCCGGCAGAGAGACAGGATCTGGCGCAGCGCGCAGCAATTGTGGCGAAAAAGGATAAAGCCGCCGAAACCGTATTCGGCGAAAATCAATCGTTCGTCGCCGTTGAGGCGCTCGGCCTTGCAGCCGACCACGATCATCTGGCTGATTTTTTCCCGCAACGATTCCATCAGTCGGCAGTATAACACGCCGCTGCATTCCTGCTGCCAGAGCCGCAGCCGATCTCGGAATCTTCCGCAAGGCGCCAAGGCGCGATGCTAGGAGAAAATTAATTCGAACTCAGCGTCTTTGCGTCTTGGCGGGAGTCAATCCCATCTTCGAGCGTTTCCCGAACCGCTCGCACTGACCTGCAACCACAACCTAGACAAGTTTTGGGTCAACGTGTAAATTCGAGTGAACTCGCATGGCCAAAGCGAAATATATAGTGGTCGAGGGACCGATCGGCGTCGGTAAAACCAGCCTCGCCAAAATGCTCGCCAGCGAGTTTAAAGCCCGCATGGTTTTCGAACGGGTCGAAGATAACCCGTTCCTGCCTAAGTTCTACAAATCGCGCGAGAATTACGCTTTCCAGAACCAGACTTTTTTTCTCCTCAACCGCTACCAGCAGCAGATGGAGCTGGCACAGCAGAATCTCTTCAACCAGAACACCGTGGCAGACTATCTATTCGCCAAAGACCAGATCTTCGCGACCCTGACGCTGAGCCCGGAAGAGCTGAGCCTATACCAGCAGATTTACACGTTGTTGAATACCCGGGTGCTCAAACCGGACTTGGTGGTCTATCTGCAGGCCCGTCCCGAGGTGCTTTACAAAAGGGTCAAAAAAAGAGATAAAAAATTCGAGCGAGGCGTTACCTTCGAATACCTCAGCGAGGTGGCCCAGGCGTATAACCAGTTTTTCTTTCACTATGATGAGACGCCGCTGCTGGTGGTCAACACTTCGGAGATTGATTTCGTCTCAAGCAGCAAAGATTTGGCTGACTTGATCAAGGAAATCAACAACATGGGTTTGGGGACGCAGCACTACATACCGCTTGGATCCAGGTAACTGGACCGAGACGGACGCCAAAAGATGGTTTTTTGGGAAGAGGCGAGCGGCTCTTCTTATCCAGCACGTTGGCCTTCCGGATCGGTCCGGAAGGCTTTTTTGTTTGGAGGGTCGTCATGGGCGACAAGGTCACGGTACCGCATATTTTGCGTATGAAGCAGCGCGGCGAAATGATTACCTGCCTAACGGCGTACGATTATGCTTTTGCGCGTATTCTCGACGAGGCGGGCGTCGAGATGCTGCTCGTCGGCGATTCGCTCGGCTGCGTCGTCCAGGGGAATCATAATACCTTGGCGGTGACCATGGACGAGATGGTCTATCACACGCGCATCGTCGCGCGCGGCCGCAAGCGGGCATTGGTGATCGGCGACATGCCGTTTCTTTCCTATCAGACCGGCAAGGAACAGGCCCTGCAAAACGCCGGGCGCTTCTTAAAGGAAGGCGGGGCGGAAGGGGTCAAGCTCGAGGGCGGGGTGAGCGTGAGGGAAACCATTCGCGTAATCGTCGACGCCGGAATTCCGGTCATGGGCCATATCGGCCTGACGCCGCAGTCGGTGCATCGCTTCGGCGGTTATAAGGTTCAGGGCAGGGACAAAGAGCGCCGTGAAATTGTCCTGCACGATGCTCTTGCGGTCGAGGAAGCCGGGGCTTTTTCCGTAGTTTTGGAGGGCATGCCGCTGGATTTAGCCCAGGAGATTACCGGGCGCTTGACGATTCCGACTATCGGCATCGGCGCCGGCGCCCACTGTGACGGCCAGGTTTTGGTGCTGTATGACATGCTTGGCTTGTTCGACGATTTCACGCCGAAATTCGTCAAACAGTACGCCGATCTTAAAAAAATCCTGCACGGCGCGGTAAAAGATTTCATCGGCGAAGTGAAAGAGCGCAAGTTTCCCGCGGCGGAGCACTCGTTTAAATAGATATGAAATAAATAATGGAGTAATGGAATACTGGAGTGTTGGGTCTCGGCCCATTACTCGATCACTCCAATACTCCAATTTTTCATCATGCGAATTATTGAAAAGATTTCGGAGATGCGCGCGTGGAGCGAAGCGGAGCGCCGCGCCGGCAACCGCATCGCCTTTGTGCCGACCATGGGTTTCTTGCATCGCGGTCATCTTTGTTTGGTGCGCGACGCCAAGGCGCGCGGCGACCGGTTGGTCGTGTCGATCTTCGTCAACCCAACCCAGTTCGGCCCCGGCGAGGATTTCTCCGGCTATCCGCGCGATTTTGCGGGCGACTGCGAGCTGCTGAAAGCCGAAGGCGTGGACGCGCTGTTCCATCCGTCCGTCGATGAAATGTACCCTCAAGGGGGACAGACGCGCGTCGAAGTCGAGAGGCTCAGCCTGCCGCTTTGCGGCTCGTATCGGCCTGGACATTTTCGCGCTGTCGCCACCGTCGTCACCAAACTGTTCAATATCGTGCTGCCGCATTTGGCGGTGTTCGGCGAAAAGGATTATCAACAACTGCAAGTGATCCGCCGGCTGGTCCGCGACTTGAGCCTTGGCGTTGAAATTATCGGCCATCCGATCGTGCGAGAGGCAGACGGTTTGGCCATGAGCTCGCGCAATGCCTATCTGAGCGAGACCGAACGGGCGGCGGCAGTTTGCCTGTCCCGAGCGCTGTGCAAGGTGGAGCGATTATTCAAGCGCGCCGAGCTTTCGGCGCGCGCGCTGGTTCAATGCGCCTTGGCCGAGCTTGAGAAAGAGCCGCTCGCCAACGTCGAATATGTAAAACTTTGCGACGCCGAGACGTTAGATGAGATCGAAGCCATCGACGATACCGCCGTGCTTGCTCTGGCGGTGCGTATCGGTACGGCACGGCTGATCGATAACCGGGTGTTTCAACGTTCGCGAGGAGCCTAGCACGGTGGACGAAAGCACGCCAAAAGTAAAAATCCGCTGGAGCGACAGCCTGCGGCGCTACTTCCTTGCCGGGTTGCTGGTGTTTCTGCCGGTGGCGATTACCCTGTGGTTCATCGGTTGGGTAATCGCACTGCTCGATAGTGTGCTCGACATCCTCCCCGGCTCGCTCCATCCCAATTCCTATCTGCCATTTGCCATTCCCAAGCTGGGCGCGGTGGTCACGCTGCTATTGATTCTTTTTCTCGGCATACTCACCACTGGCGTGGCGACGCGGCGTTTCCTCGCCGCCTGGGAGCGGGTATTTATTCAAATTCCGATTTTTCGCGGTGTCTACACCGCGGCACAAAAGCTGGTGCAGACCTTCCTCGGCCAGTCCAATGCGCAGCGTCAGGTGGTGATGATCGAATACCCGCGCGCCGGCGTGTTCACCGTGGGCTTTGCCATGGGCCGCGCTTGGTCGCATTTGGAAGAAAAGAAAAACGCCCAGCTGGTCAACGTCTTCGTGCCGACGACACCGAACCCGACCTCGGGATTTTTTCTACTCGTGCCGACCAACGAGGTCACTCTGCTCAACATGACCATGGAAGAAGCGCTCAAGCTGATCACCTCGAGCGGTCTGATCACGCCTGACGACAAGCTCAAGATCAATGGCCGCTAAAAAATCCGCGCCGGGCGAGCAAATTGTCTGCGTCAATCGCCAGGCGCGCCATAACTATTTCATCGACGAAACCTACGAGGCGGGGCTGCTGCTCGTCGGCAGCGAAGTGAAATCGCTGCGCGACGGCAAAGCCAATCTGGTCGACAGCTATGCGCGCATCCAAAAGGGCGAAGCGTTTTTGGTCAATACCCACATCAGTCCTTATGCCGGCGCAAACCAGTTCAATCACGAGCCAACGCGCACGCGCAAGCTCCTGCTTCACGCGCGCGAGATCGAGCGGCTCACCGGCAAAACCAAAGAGCGCGGCCTGACCCTGATTCCGCTCAAGATCTATTTCAAAAACGGCCGGGCCAAGGTCGAACTGGGACTGGCGCGCGGCAAAAAACTCTACGATAAACGCGAGACCCTGCGCCGCAAAGTCGCCCAGCGCGAAGTCGAGCGCTCGATCAAGGCGCGGCACTAGCGGGCGCTAGCGCCGGTTCAAGGTTCAAAAGTTCAAGGTTCAAGGGAACGGAAATGCGTTCAAATCGTTCAAGCCGTTCAACCGCTGCGCTCCGTTCAAGCCGTTAGGGATCGCCGGTTCAATGTTTTAACGTTCAACGTCCCGTGTGGCGTGGACATCCGGTTTTCTCAACGTTGAACCTTGGACTTTTGAACCTTGAACCGCGCCATGGCGCAACTGGAAACCGTAGGCTCAAAACGCTAGACTATGTTTTCGAGGGGGCGATATGGGTTCGACGGAGGAGGGAAATCAGAGTGGCATGCCGGGGTACTGTTCACCCGTTAAACAAACAGACTGCTTTAAACGCAGACAATTTCGAATACTCCCTAGCTGCCTAATCGCAGTTAGCGTCTTACCGGCTTTCTCCCGCGGGGTCGGATAAGACGTCATTCAGTGGGATAGGCCGATTCTCCTGCCGGAGGGTATGAGGCCGAGATCCAAACCGGATAGCTCCGCGAGACCCGGCCGTTGGGGGCTCAAGGAGCGAAAT
>Ga0209486_10000162_pt1 | contig 31502 bp, 27 predicted proteins | sample NCCompost_FD_187518 | JGI IMG/M metagenome (GOLD analysis project Ga0209486, IMG submission 187518) | Agricultural soil microbial communities from Utah to study Nitrogen management - NC Compost (SPAdes) (version 2) | ecosystem: Environmental > Terrestrial > Soil > Agricultural land | place...
GTGACTGGAGTTTCTTTGTTTCGGCGACGATTTCGCTTGCCGGGCGGCTGCGCTCACGCCCGCGTGAGTACGGAACTATACAGAACGAACAAAACTTGTTGCAGCCTTCGATGATCGGAATAAACGCAACGTGCGGCGAGTGTCGTTCGACGGGAGAAACCTCCCACGCATCGTTCTCGCCTCGTTCGTTGAGATCGATAACTTGGCGTTCGCCTTCGCGGGCGCGCTCGATCAGTGACGAGATGCGATCGGTTGCACGAGTGCCGATCACCATGTTGACCGATGGTGCGTGTTCAAAGATTGAGTCGCCTTCAAGTTGGGCCACGCAGCCCATCACGCCCACGAGCGGAAATGACTTCCCTGCTTGCGCGGCGCGAATCTCACCGATGCGCGTGTAGACTTTTCGTTCAGCTTTCTCGCGTACGGAACAAGTGTTCAGAAGTACTACATCGGCATCGTCTGCTGAGTCGCAGAGATCGTAGCCGGAGGCGCGCAAACCGGTAGCTGCGCGTTCGGAGTCGGCCACGTTCATCTGGCAGCCGAATGTTTCGATATAGACTCGCGGCTTCATTCGCTGAAAAACCGATGCAACAATGCCGACAGTCTACCAGAAATCATTTGTCAAACGCGATAGTGAGACTTTTATCGATCTATGAAGATGAATGTCATGAGACCCTCTTATAAAACTACGCGTCGCTTGACCCGTTTTCGCTGCGCTAGTAGTATCGCGCCGTTAGTAATCTCCCGAAAAAAGAAAGGTTCCTCATGTCCTTTAACAAAGTAATTATCGTGGGAAATCTCGGTCGCGATCCGGAGTTGCGTTACACGGCGCAAGGTACCCCAGTTTGTACCTTCAGCCTGGCCACGAATGAGCGCCGCAAAGATCGAAACGGCGAGCTGCAGGATCACACGACGTGGTTCCGCGTTACGCTGTGGAACCGCCAGGCGGAAACTGCCTCACAGTATCTGCAAAAAGGTCGTCAGGTTTACATCGAAGGACGCTTGCGCGTGGAAGAGTACGTCGATCGTGATGGAAAGCCGAGACAGTCGCTGGAAGTCACGGCAACTGATATGCAGTTCATCGGCGGTCGAGGCGATGAGCAGGTCGCGGAACGCGCGGCATCAGCAAGCGCCGGCGGTGGCCCCTCCGAACCACCAGGCGATCTATCCGACGACGACATTCCGTTCTGACGCGTTTCAGCCTTTGGACGTCGATTCTAATGCTTACTCAAACCGTGGTTTAAAGTAATCAGGGTCGCAGCCGGGCGGCCATAACAGACTATTGGCGTTCCAAACCATCGTCGAGATTGTGGGTGGTTCTTTATACAATCCTCGGGTTAGACGATTTTTTAACTCAAGTACTCTATCGGCTATCAGGTTCAAATCCTCGATTGTCTGGCCCAAAAACGAGGGCGAAATCATCTCGTGGTTAGGCGTACGGTCGATCCTCATCAACGCATTATGAAGCTCATATAACTTCTTCAATAAACCTGGGCCCGGATCGATATAAATCGTTTGCAAAAACAGTTTCAGGCAATCCAGAGAAAGAAACACTTCGGAAGATCGGACTCCTCGTAATTCAGCGAGCGTAATCACATTTCCGCCAAGCTCGGTGTACAAGGCTGTCAACTTCTTAATGTTTTCCGTATTCACCTGACTAAATAAACTTATGCTCTCCTGTGCCAAATATTCAGACACCGGGTTATCGTTCTTGTCGGGATTCTCCTCAATCTCAGCAATTAGTCTCCTTATTTCTCTTTTGACTTCAGTTACTCTGCCCGGTGTTGTTCCATAGTTGATGAACCAATACCCCAGCAAGTCTGACGGAGCATGTCGATTACCTTGAGCTAGTATGATCGTGCGCTTGCTAAGTGAGTGTCTCACTCCCAACTCGTAAAATACATTGGGGTTTCGATCGGTTATATCCGCTAAAACGATTCGAGCGTTTCTCAATTTCTCAATGATGCTCTTAATGAGACTTCCAGTCTTAGGCTTGGCCCTCTCACAAGAGTACCCGGATTCCTCTATAGCTGGTTTGAACACGTTTTCATAAATGTCTGTCCATTGTTCCTCGTTACACGTTGTAGTTGAGGAAAAAGGCATGATGACAAACACATCTTTGTTCTCTTCCATTTGTCTAAACTCCGATTAACTTAGGACGTATTACGTGTGACGCCCACCGAAACTTTTTCGGCCTCCTGCAACATTCTCCGGAAGATGACGTCGAAACCGATTCCTGCAGTAAAAGCGACTAGCGCCACCGACAAAAATTGGATCTTGTCCGTCGCTCTCACCGCTGACGCGTCTGGCTCCAGTAGCTGAGGGGCACCAATCAGCTGAGGAATGAGATACGCGACGCCGACCATTAAGCCCGCTGCTACTCCAAGCATCGAAGCAAGCCGCGGTTCGAGAGTCATCGTGGTAGTGGTCAAGCCCCGTACAAGAGCGCCCGTGGCGCCCGCCGAGACGAGCGTCCCAACCATGCTCACCAGGAACCAACGCGGGGTATCGACGCCGAGCAGGCCCATGCACAGAGTGACCAAGAGAGCCATCAACGCGATTGCAAACCAACCTGTCCCGCGCCTTTGCCCCTTCATGCGCGCGAACTCACGCTCGCGATCACGATCTTGACGAAGGCGATCGGCTTCCTTTAACTGCTGTTCGCGAAGCCATGCGACCAACTGAGCCAAACTCGAACCTTGCGAAGATGGGTACCCGTTGATTCGCGTGGCCAACTCGGTGCGTAGTATCCGCGCCGATCCCGGGTACTTGTCGATGGCCAGTAGAGGCAGTCCGCGGCCTACGGCAACCTGGCCGGCGTTCAGCGTCGACGTACCCCCTGCCATTAGCAGCGCGGCTTGCACGCTGTCACGTGCCGCGAGAGAACGATAGAACGGGGCCTCCCAGTTCGAACCCGGAAAGGGATCCTCGTAAAAGAGCTGGGGATGCGTGTCTTGTTCGTCAAATCTCACCTGCCCGCGCTGAGCTTCCGAGTAGCGCACGTCAATGCAGGGCGCTGATTCGCCGGGAGGTAGTGCTGCTACGAACCCACGCACTACGTGGGGCTCAAGCGATTTGTCGTTCGAGAAGTAAACGACGAGGCCAAACCCAGTTTCGGCAAGTGAGCGGCCAAGCTCCTCCGCGTACTCGCGGGCATCCTGGCCCAACTTCGGATCAGCGTCCAAGTCATAGAAACCACCGACTACAGCCACGCGTGGTCTAGGTTCGTCTGCCATACAGCCCCCTGTCGATAGCAACCCCTCTCGCCCGCCACGTTACTAGCAATATTTTGACCTCGATAAGATCAGGAGGCGGTGTTAGTTCTTCGCTTCCTGTACGAATAAAACGGGCTCGACGTCGCCAATCTCGGTTCTGTTATTGGTTGATGACGTGGTCAGACCCTCTTCATTCTGAGGACCTCCAAGGACGAGTGTAGATGTAAGGACGGAGACCTTCTATGCGAAAGCTCGATGAAAGTCAATGAAAATGCGTTGGTGCGTTGGCGGGGCGGTTATTCTACGAATGCCGAACGTTGTGTCGCACTTATAGCTTAGACTGTTTTACCGACGCTCGTGCCCCAGCGACCGAAGCCGCGGAGTTTCTTGTAGCGGCGACTTAATCTGTCCTCAGTTGAGCAACTGACTGCTTCCGCCAATCGTTCGCTCAACGCAGAATCGAGATAGCGTGCGGTTTGATCGTAGTCGTTGTGGGCGCCGCCTTCGGGTTCGGGGATGATCTTGTCGATGAGGCCCGATTCGTGGAGATGTTGCGCGGTGAGTCGCAGACCTTCCGCTGCGCGATCGGCTTTAGTTGAATCTTTCCAGAGAATCGCCGCGCAACCTTCCGGACTAATTACGGAATAGATCGAATTCTCGAGCATCAGTACCTGATCGCCCACGCCAATCGCCAAGGCTCCGCCAGATCCACCCTCGCCGATGACAGTGACGATGATCGGCACCTTGATCTTCGCCATCTCGCGCAGGTTGTAAGCGATTGCTTCCGCTTGCCCGCGTTCTTCCGCGTCGATCCCCGGATACGCGCCGGGCGTGTCTATGAAAGTAAAGATGGGCCGGCCAAACTTCTCCCCAAGCTTCATCACACGCAACGCCTTTCGATAGCCCTCGGGCTTCGGCATGCCGAAGTTGCGATAACTACGTTGCTTCGTGTCGCGTCCCTTCTGATGGCCCACGACGGCCACCGGCAAGCCATGGAAACGCGCGAGGCCGCACACGATCGCCGGATCTTCAGCGAAACGCTTGTCGCCATGGAGCTCGACGAAATCCTCAAACAGCCGCTCGATCAAATCGAGCGTGTAAGGCCGATCGGCGTGTCGCGCGAGCTGTACACGTTCAAACGCAGACCGCGTTTCAACCGGTTTCGGAGGCGCTTCTTCTTTGTTTTTCTTTCGCATCTCTGGAGAGCTCATCTTAGACTCTTACTCATCTGCGTCTCTTTTTCGAAACTGATAACACATCCGATCTTCTTCAAGGCCTCTTCCAGTTCGTTACATCGCTTCACGCGTAAAGCGTTGTTCGCCTGGATGCGAACGACCAGCCCGTCGTCGGTCCTGGTCTCGATCGCAACATCGGTGTCACCAGGGTTCGTACTCAAGACGCTCAATATGGAATCGTAGAGCGTTGAAATATCTTCCTCCTGCGGCGGCCGCAGGACCATGAACTCGTTCTGCCGCACGGATGCGTCGATGCTTTGCACCTGATCGACGATGATCGTCGGCGGATTGTCTTCACTGAGTTCCAGCCGGCCCATGATTATTGCCGGCAGATCATTTTGCAGCACCGCCGAATGCTTCCGGTAAACCTCGGGCCATAACACGCACTTGGTGCCACCTGCCTCATCTTCCAAACGCAGCAGGGCAAACTTGTCGCCCTTCTTTGTGGTCCTCAATTGGACGTCGGCAATGATACCGCCACAGGTCACCCGAGTTCCGCTCGTCACGTTAGGCAGCTCCGAAGACGGAACGGCTTTCAAGTTCTGAAGCGTCTCGAGGTAGCGCTCGAGTGGGTGACCCGTGATGTAAAACCCAAGCGCCGCTTTCTCGGCGTTCAACATTTCCATCGGCGTCCAGCCGTTAAGCGTTGCCGGGAGTTCGCTGGTGAAATCAACTTCTTCCGCCATCGAGCCGAATAGGCCGGTGCTGGCCCGGATCCGATCACGCTTTGCACCCTCGGCGCGCGCGAACGCGGCATCAATCGAACCATGCAGGCCTCCGCGCCATGCATGTACGGGCCGCCCGTCATTCAGCGAGTCGAAGGCGCCTGCGCTTATCAGACTCTCCAGGACGCGTTTGTTCAAGGTAGCAGAGTCCACGCGCTCGGCAAAATCGAAGAACGAGCGGAATGGACCGGGTCCGCGGGCATCGCAAATCGCTTTAACCGCCGAGTTGCCCAGCCCCTTAATCGCGGTCAGACCATAACGGATCGCGCCGCTTAAAGGGGTAAAACCGGAATTGCTCTCGTTGACGTCCGGCGGAAGCAGGACCACTCTTTGCGCCCTTAACTCCTTCGAGTACTTAAACACCTTAGCCGCGTCCTGGGCCTCGTTCGAGAGCACCGCCGCATAGAAATGCTCCGGATAGTGTGCCTTCAAATACGCGGTCTGAAAAGCGAGATAGGCGTAGGCGACGCTGTGGCTCCGGTTGAATCCGTAATCCGAAAACTGGGCCATCAGCGAGAAGATCTTCTCGGCCTTTTCTCGCTTGATGCCGCGCTCCACGGCACCCGTAATGAACTTCACTTCATGGACGGCCATTTCCTCGCGCTTCTTCTTCCCCATCGCGCGGCGCATGAGGTCGGCTTCGCTAAGTGTGTAGCCCGCAAGCTTCTGCGCGAGCTGCATGATCTGCTCTTGGTAGACAATGATGCCGTAGGTGTTATTGAGAATCTCCTTCATCTCCGGCGTGATGTAGCGAACACTCTTCTTGCCGTGGTGTCGGAGAATGAACTCGTCGACCATGCCGCCGTCGAGAGGGCCAGGACGGTAGAGCGCGTTGAGCGCCGCGAGATCTTCGAGTCCTTTTGGCTTCAGCTTCCGGCAGATCTCCTGCATGCCTGACGACTCAAACTGGAAGACCGCTTCAGTCCTTCCTTCAGCAAAAACCGCTAAAGCTTTAGCATCGTTAAGCGCTATATCGGACCACTTAATCTCTTCCCCAAGCGACTGCTTAATGCTAATTAAGCAGTCATTTATAACAGTTAAAGCGGTAAGCGCTAAGAAATCCATCTTAAGCATGCCGGTCTTTTCGAGATCCGACATGACATATTGGGTAGTGAGTTCTTCCTTCCCTGAGACGGCGATCGGGATCAGTTCCTGGAGCGGCAGCGGCGAAATCACCACACCGGCGGCGTGAACTGACGAGTGACGTGCGCAGCCTTCGAGCCGTTGGGCGATCTCAAGTATTTCCTTAACCTGCGGATTAGTCTCAATTTCCTTGCGGAGTTCAGGTACTTGTTCAAGTGCCTGTCTGATGCTGACATTACGGCCACGAACGGGAGGGGGGATCAGCTTCGCGATTCGCTCAACGTCCGCATAAGGCACTTCGAGCGCGCGGCCGACGTCCTTGATGGCGGCCTTCGAAGCGAGCGTCCCGAACGTGATGATCTGGCAGACGGAGTCGCGGCCGTAGAGATCCGCGACGTGGTTGATGACGTCGCCGCGGCCACGAACACAGAAGTCGATATCGATATCGGGCAGCGAGACGCGGCCTGGGTTAAGGAAACGCTCGAACAGCAGATCGTATTGCAGAGGATCGACGTCCGTGATCTCCAGGCAGTAAGCGACGAGGGACCCTGCCGCGGAACCTCGTCCCGGTCCGACCGGGATCGCATGCTCCTTCGCATAACGAACGAAGTCCCAGACGATGAGGAAGTAACCCGGAAACCCCATCTGCTTGATCATCTGAATCTCGCTCGTCAATCGCGTCTGATAATCCGTGAGCGGTTGTTTCAGTTCCCCGCGCGCCGCGATCGGATCCCAGACCTGTTGGCGCCGGCGTTCAAAACCTTCGCGCACGACCTTCTCGAAGTACGCATCCTCGGACAGTCCTTCTCCTGATTGCGGGATCGGATACTGCGGCAGATGGTTGATGTCCGTCGGCAACTTCAACTCGCAGCGTTCGGCGATATCGACCGTGCGCGTGAGCACCTCGGGAAGTTCGTCGCCGAAGATGCGCCACATCTCTTCAGCCGAGCGCACATAGAAGTTGGGAGTGCCATACTTGAGGCGATTAGTTTCGTTGACTGTCTTGCCTGACCCAATGCACAGAAGCACATCGTGAGCGCGCGCATCGTCGGGCATCAAATAATGCGCATCGTTCGTAGCGACCAAAGGCACACCGGTGCGCTTCGAAAGCTCGACTAACGATTTGCGGATCCGGCGTTGAGGCTCAAGCCCGTGTTCCTGGATCTCGAGAAAGTAGTTCCCTTTTCCGAGTATCTCTTCAAACTCGATAGCCGCTTTAGCAGCTTCATCGCATTTGTCCTGTGCCAGCATCGCCGACGGCACGCCCGACATACACGCCGAGAGACCGATAAGCCCTTTGCTATGTTCGGCCAGCAACTCTTTGTCGATGCGCGGCTTGTAATAGAAGCCTTCCGTGTAAGCTTTCGACGTGAGGCGCACGAGGTTCTGATAACCCTCGTAGGTTTGGGCCAACAGGATCAAATGAAAGTTTGCTTTTTCACCCGGCGCGCTCGCGGCTTTTTCTTTCCGATTGCCGCGCGTGATGTAGGTCTCACAACCGATGATCGGCTTCACGCCCTTGTTCTTCATCGCGTTGTAGAAAGAGATCGCGCCGAACATGTTTCCATGGTCCGTCATGGCACACGCCGGCATTCCCAATTCTTCAAGGCGATTGGAAAGGGGCTTTATCTGAATGGCGCCGTCAAGAAGACTGTAATCAGTATGAAGGTGTAGGTGTACGAATTGTCGATCCTGCATTTGTATGTGGTCTTATTCCCATTCAATGGTTGACGGTGGTTTTGAGCTTATATCGTAAACAACCCTGTTAACACCTCGGATTTCAGAAACCATTCGGCCAGAAACTCGCGCCAGGAGATCGTGCGGCAGGCGCGCCCAGTCGGCAGTCATGCCATCGACACTGGTGACAGCACGAATGGCAACGACACGCTCGTAGGTTCGTTCATCACCCATGACACCGACAGTCGACACGGGCAACAAAACCGGAAAGGCCTGCCAGACTGAGTTGTACAACTCGGCACGGCGCAACTCCTCGTCGAGAATCCTGTCGGCGGCCTGGACCAGACGAATCTTCTCTTCCGTAATATCACCAAGGATCCGAACGGCGAGCCCCGGACCAGGAAACGGATGTCGACCCAGAATGTCTTCCGGCACGCCAAGCTCTCTTCCGATCAATCGCACTTCGTCTTTAAACAGTTCGCGCAGCGGCTCGATCAGTTTCAGATTCATCTTCTCCGGCAGCCCGCCAACGTTGTGATGGCTCTTAATAACCGCTGACGGACCACGCACTGAAACAGACTCGATCACGTCCGGGTACAAGGTCCCCTGGACCAGATAACCGACGTCGCCAAGTCGTCGTGCTTCTGTTTCAAACACGTCGATGAAAACCTTACCGATGCGTTTCCGCTTCTCTTCCGGATCGGTCACGCCACGTAAAGCTTCGAGGAACAACTCTCCAGCGCGAACGCCTGCGATGTTCAACTTCATGCTCTGCCGCAACAGCGCAAGCGTCGACTCAAACTCACCTTCGCGCAACAATCCATTGTCGACAAAGATGCACGTCTGACGATCGCCGACGGCGCGATGGACCAACGCCGCCGCCACCGTCGAATCAACACCGCCAGACAACCCCGACACTACTCGTCCGTTGTCGCCGAGCTGTTGGCGAATGCGCGCGACTTGCTCCTCGATCACGGCTTCAGGTGACCAGTCGCCGCGACAACCACAAACCGAGAACAGAAAGTTGCGCAACACCTGCGCACCGAGCGGCGTGTGGGCAACCTCGGGATGAAACTGCACACCATAGATCCCGCGGCTCTCGTTCTCCATCGCGTTCAGCGCGTCGTCGGTCAACGCCGTCACATGAAAGCCTTCCGGAATCTCCGTCACGTGATCGCCATGACTCATCCAAACGTCCATCTCAGCTGGCAGACCCTGAAAGAGCCTGCTGGTAACGTCGAGGACTTTTAGGCGCGCGTAACCAAACTCTCGATTAGGCGAAGCGACGACAGCACCGCCAAGCTCGCGTGCGAAGACCTGAAAGCCATAGCAGATCCCGAGTGATGGACAATCGATCGAATCGAGTAGTTTTGGATCCGGCTTTGGCGCACTCGCGTCGTAAACAGATGAAGGCCCGCCCGAGAAGATTAAACCTCTGGGCGATCGCGCATTGATGGCTTCGATCGAAGCGTTGAACGGAAGGATCTCGCAATATACGCCGGCTTCGCGAACGCGCCGGGCTATTAGTTGTGTGTACTGTGATCCGAAGTCAAGTATTATTACTGTTTCGTGCTGCGGGACGTTACTCAAGAAAACCTCAGCGCCTGATTTTGTTAACGTGGATAAGAGAGTGACTGATTATACACAAACACGGTTTGATCGGAAAAAACTCATACTGCTTTGCGCCTTTGCGTCTTTGCGGGAAATAAGCTTTGAACCGCTCATAAAACAAATCTCCCGCAAAGGCGCTAAGGAGCAAAGGATGGCACTGGTTTGTTTGCTGTTTGCACTTTCCGCGATCTTCACATTGCGCGCAACCGCGGACTCAGGCGTGCTTTTGTCGGAGCCTTTGACGGTGCGTTGGCGATACCAGTCAAACACTACGTTGAACCTCACGCCCGCATTCGATAAAGAGCGCATCTACCTGCCGCTGGCGGGTGGTACGATCGTTGCGCTCACCGCCCGCGATGGTCAACTTTACTGGCGTTCCGACATGGGCGGCGAACTCTCAGCATCTCCCGTCGCAGACGACTCCGCGATCTACGTTGCTTCGGAAACTACTGGAGCACCGACCGAACCACGCCGTCCCGGTGGCGCGTTACGAGCGCTGAGTCGCGAAGGTGGTGTTACTCAATGGATGACGCCACTCATCACGCCGGTGAAAGGCGCAATCGCTCTTGGGGGCGGCAAAGTGTTTGCCGGCGGCAGCGACGGCCGCGCCTACGCTTTCGATAAACATACGGGCGGTGTTCTGTGGTCGATACCTTTCGCATCACCGTTCGCCGGCCAGCCGGTTCTGAAATCCGGCCGCGTTTACTTCGGCAGCGAAGACGGGTCGCTGCTCGCACTGGAAGAATCAACCGGACGACTGCTCTGGCGCTTTCGCACGAAGGGCCCCGTACGTGGACCAGTCGCGGTCGATCGTGAAAACGTCTATTTCGGTTCTGGTGATGGTTATGTCTATGCCGTCAGCGCTGACAGAGGCCGGTTGAAATGGCGCAAGCGGACGGGAGCGGGTGTTGAAGCAGTCACACTCACGGGCAACATGCTGCTGGCCTCTTCGCTGGATAATTTCGCTTATCTCTTAAACGACAAAGGCGCGATGCTTTGGAAAAAGCAGCTACCGGGACGAATTTCATCGCAGCCGTTGACTGTCGCGGAAGCGGCGTTGTTTACGCCACTTTCAAGTACATCAGCGGTCGTGTTGTCGTTGAAAGACGGGAAGCAGGTTAATTCGCTTCCTACCGAGGAGGAGTTGACCAGTTCAGCTTCGCCGATCCTGGTTGGCGACGCTGTGATCGTTACTACCGAACACGGATTACTCGCGTTCGCGCATCCATCAGGCTCAGCGGCAAAACCGCCCGCTGCAAAACCTTAGGATCGTCTTACCGGGTTCGGTTCAATTTTTGTTTCGGCAGAATCGCTGCGTCGCCAAAAGACGCCAACCACGCGCGACAGCAGTCCGTGCAGGATATACATCACCACGATCGCCAGCAGTACGTATTTCGAGTAAAGAAAGACGAGCACAAGCAACGCCAGCGCGAGAATGATCGGACGCATGCTCCGCGTGTTAGTGCCTACTGTTTTGAAACTTGAAAAACGGAGCGTGCTGACCATCATTAAACTAAGCATGCCCACCAACACCATCAGCAGTACCGCGTAGATTCTCGCACGCTCTGGTCCGAAATAGATGAGTGGCAAAGGTGAGAAATGCACGAGTGCGGCGATGAAACCGCCCGCGACTGGAATCGGCAAACCGACGAAGCTCTTCTTGTCCGTCTTTACTGCACCTTCAGCCATGACTCGTGGCCGCGATGCCTGGACGTTAAAGCGCGCGAGACGAAACGCGCCGCACATCAAGTAAATAAACGACACAAACCATGCGAGTTGGTGAAGCTCCTCTCCCTTCCCGAGAGTAATTCCGTAGCCCCAAACGTAAGCAAGGACCGCGGGCGCGAGGCCAAAAGTGACGACGTCTGCTATTGAGTCGAGTTGAATGCCGATCTCAGTGGTGGTCTTCGTGAGGCGCGCGATACGACCGTCGACCATATCAAACAGCAGTGCGAAGCCGATCGCTATGGCAGCGGTGTTAAAGTGAGCCGAGGCAGCCCAAACGTCAGGATTCGCACCACCCAACAGTTGAAAACCGCGAAGCGACGACATCACGGAGAGAAAGCCCATGGCGATGTTCGCGGCCGTAAACGCCGAAGGAATTAAGTAGAGGCCCTTTTTCAATCCCCGTCGCGCCGGATTCGGACGCTCGTGATCTAATTCCTCTGACTTGGCACTCATAAGATTCTCCCAATCACCGTTGTGCCACCGCGCACGCGCGTACCTTCTGTAACGGTGACCTTTACGTTAGCCGGAAGCACCAGGTCGGTGCGCGAGCTGAACTTAATCATGCCAAAACGCTCGCCCAAGGCCAACGTGTCGCCAGCCTTTTTCCAGCAAACTACGCGCCGGGCGAGTATCCCGGCAATTTGTTTACAAACAACTGTGATCTCGCCGTGAATAGTCAGCGCATTCTGTTCGTTAACCAGACTTGCCATCTCATTCGTGGCCATCAGAAACTTCCCGCGCGTGTAGACCGAGTCTGTAATCGTCCCGGCAATCGGCGAACGGTTGATGTGCACGTCCAGCGGCGACAAGAAAATGCTGACAACTGTCGGCGATCCCGGTTCCGACGCCACTGGTTTCACGCGCGTGACGCGCCCGTCAGCAGGCGCTACGACAACATTCGGATCGTCGGGAGGAACACGATGCGGATCGCGAAAGAAATACGCCATAAAGGCCGCCACGATCAGAAATAACACGCTGACATACCACAATCCGAGGATTGCCGTAGCAATACTCACCAACAGTGGAACCAGAATGAATGGAATACCTTCCCGAACGATACTCAATGGTTTTGTTCTTCGTACTTTGTACTTTGTTCTTGGTTTCTTTGTATTTAGTCAGTTGTCCACTAACAAAGTACAAGCACCAAGAACCAATATTAACGTCAAAGGGGACGCGCAACTTTGGTTCCACGTCCCCTTCAATCCTAAACTCGGAGAAACCGCCGCTGGGCAGTTTCAGTGGCTCAGACTCTGTGCTTTTTGATATTGCACCATCATCGAATACATCTGATCCTTTAGGGCCAGTTTCTTCTTCTTAAGCGTAATTTCCTCCAGTTGTTCCTCATCACTCGGATAGGAGAGAGCTGATAATTCACTAAGACGTTCTTCGTACTTATGATGTTCTCTTGCTAATTCCCTAAACTCGGGATCTCGATTTATCAACTCTTCTTTCAGACTATCCGTGGTTGCGATGTCCATGTTCGTGCATGTCTCCTTTCAGACAGATGGGAGTGGGCAGGATGGTTGCGGAGGTACCGGCCTGGAAACCTCCAGTTGGATTGTCTCGCACGCAAAAATGGTAGCCCATCGACTAAGGCAAATCAAGCTGGTAATTCACCCCCCATTCATGTAATCGCAGGGCCCGCGAGAACGGGGGAAATATTAGTGTTCGCCTAGCGTTAGACTCATGACGACAGCGTCTTCCGTGGGGTCAGAATAGTAGTCCGGACGGCGCGCGATGGCCTTAAATCCGGTCTTTTCGTACAGCGCCTGGGCCGTTTCATTCCCGCTACGGACCTCGAGAAAAGCCACGTGAACTTTGAGCCGGCGCGCTGTTTCCATAATTTGGCCCAGTAACAAGCTGCCGATGCCGCGGCGCCGGTACTGTTCTCGCACGGCAACGTTGTTGATGTGCAGCTCGCCGGCTGATTCACGGGCGACAATGTAACCGGCGATTCGCTGGTGTTCGATGATTGGCGAACTGGCCATGCGCGCAATCAGCATCAGATCCCGATTAGTGCCCTGGAGCTCGGCGTAGTACGCGGCCCATCCCCATCGACTCAGCCCCGAAGCTTCCTCTATCTCGACGACTTCGAGCAGGTCGTGCTCCGTCATTCGCGTGATAATGATTTGGGCCGGAGCTGATGTCATGGAGCCTTTAACTGCGCGTCCGCAGGCCGGACGTAGATCGCTCGAAGCGCAAACGGGTTCTCAAATTGATTGCGGTTGAACCTGGTGAAAGCGAGTCTTGCGACGTGAGTGGCGAGGTCGGTGCTCTGTGGTGCGATGCTCCAGTCTCGGTTCTTGGCCCAACTTAGGATCAATTCACGATTAGCGATTGATCCTTCGCCACACCAGGTTACGGTTTCGAGATCACCGTAGCGTTCGAATAGCCGCGCGGGCGGAATGTGTGCTGCTTCGTCGAGTGCTTCAACTAAGTCAGATCCCAAAACAGAAAACAATTGCGCAAACACTTCGCCGCGTCCTGCCGGCAACAACGCCACTGACTCTGCTGACACACCACCGGAAAGCGCAACTGCCTCGAGCGTCGGTATGCCGGCGGTCGGACGATCCAGAGTCGCAGCGAGGGCTTTTGTCGTTGCGATGCCAATGCGCAGTCCAGTGAAACTTCCTGGACCTGTCGCGACTGCGAAAAGATCGATCTCCGGTAGAATGGTCTTTGTTTCGTTTAAGAGCTTGTCGACGTCGGCTAGTAAAGTATTCGAATGCGAAATACTCGCATCGCCCATGACGACGCCGAGTATCTCATCGCCACGCGATACGGCGACACTGCCGGACATGGTGGCGGTCTCAACGCTGAGGATTAACGGTAATGACATCTTCGATTACTAAATCGTCAAGCCATAACTCGCCGAAGATCGGACACGGATTACAGTCGCCGGCAACTCGCATAAATTCTAATACGACGGCTTGCATTCCAAGTTTGGTAGAGAATTCAAAACTCATCGTTTGCCAGCTACTCGTTGGTGTCGGAAACACCTCGGATTGTCCTAGCCGTTCATTGGTGACCGCATCCCTGATCGCAATCGCAGGCGGGCCACCCGTCACGATGTCTTTCGTTTTGACTCCGAAGCTGATGCGATAACGTCTTTCCGGTTCGATAACGATCGTTTGCGAGATCGTTTCGTTTGGGGCTTTCCAGTCGCCGTTGAAGCCGAGCCGGAGACTTTTCTTGCCGCTGCGCTTCTCTGATTCGTCTGGCTGGACTGCCGGCTCCGGCTTCGCAACGACGTGCCAGCCGAATCCTCTATCAACGAACGGGTGGCGTGTCAGTTCCTCGAACCCGCCGTCGAGTATTAACGGAGTTGCTGCCGGCGTGTCCGTTCGCCAGAGTTCAAACCCCTTTCGAAAAGCTTTCGCCCCGACGAGTTGTTGCACGAGCTCCTGTCTATTCTGCTCAGAAAGCGGCGTGGCGAGCAAACGAACCTGTTCGACGCATTCGTCGCCCTTCCCTCTCTGAGCAAGAAGTCGCGCGAATGCGAGCCGCTCATGATCGTTGTCGATTTGGATTAGTTGTTCGGCAGTCTTTACGTCATTGCGCGAGAGTCCCCACGCAAGGTCGACGAGGCTCGGGAGCAGACTGCTCTTGCTTGCGGCGGCTGCACGAAGGTCGGCAAACGCTTCGCCGTACCGGCCCATGCGCAACTTAAGGTTACCGCGTTGCCAGAGCGTGTGCGCATAGTAAGGCGCCCATTGGACCGCTTGATCGAACGCTGCCAACGCAGCCGTGGTGTCGCCGAGGCCGTCACGTGTGCTGCCTAGTTCAAGCCAGAGGTAATCGTCGCGATATCGCAAACGCGATGCGATCTCGAAACTCTTCCGCGCCTCGGCGGGTAGTTGGAGACGATTGAAGACACGCGCCCGTGCGCGGTGAACTTCTGGATCTGTAGGCGCGAGCGCGACGGCCTGGTCAGCGGCCGCAATCGAACTTGCGGCGACGGCGTACTTACCCAGCAGACGCGCGTAACCAAACCTCGCCGCCGACAGCATCCCGAAGACGCAGACCACTATCGCGAAGAGTGCAGCGACGCTTCGTAGCAACACGATTTAGCTTTTATTGAGGTTAGTCCGAAGGACCGCTCGGGTTGTCCTGGAAAAACAGCGGCGTCAGCCCAGCCGCAGTACCGGCTGCGACGATCGCAATCACATGCGCCCGTCCGAAGCCACCATCGTCTGATGATGGGATCTCACCACCCGCAGGCTTCGTGCAAACACCTTGACCAATCACAGGAGCAGTGCCCGGCTTGTAGCTGATCTCCAGCTCACCCCCGGTTGCGGGATTAGTCTTACCAGCGCTGCCCTGATCGGTTGCGACCTCGCCAGTGGCGTTCGTATTCGCAATGACTTTCACGCAACCAAACGCGACGACTGCTTTCACATTGCCCTGATCGTCAAACGTAAGCACAACTCTGGTGTTAGGTGAGATCTCGACGGAACCAAGCGCGCCAAGGTTGACGGTCGCAGATTGATTAGCGCCGGTTTCAAGCGTCGCGCCACTGACGATCGACGCGCCGGTCGCTGCGCTATTACCGTTAACCTGGATCGGTTGATTGTTACTGGTGGTTAATCTGCCGACTGCCTGAGGAAGGATCGGTGTCGCTGTTGTAGTGACAGTTGGTTCAGCAAGTCCTACCTGAAGACCAATCTGTGCGATGAAGAAAATTAGTAACGCCGCAATTGCTCTGGAACCATTACGTCGTTTCTGGTTCATCTAAACATCCCTTCTCAAGAGAAACAACACAGCGACTTAAAACTCGCCCGTCCAATGGGTTAAGTCTACTGTTGTTGCACGCTTCGGTCAATAACTTTCTTATTTATGGAAACGGTCGCGATCGCTATCAACACCATGAAGATGAGCGCATTGCTCATCATGTGGAGACCAAAATCGACGAGACTGTGGACCATGACTCCGGCGATCGCGAGTATCGCGCCGAAGCGCACCGCTCGAAAGTGACTACGATCGTGACGTAGGACTAACTTAATTCTGCGAATCACCATGATGGCAAACCACACTCCGATCGCTAATCCGATGACACCGCCGCTAGACAACAACTCGAGATACTCGTTGTGTGCCTCCTGCGGTGTGAGATTTCCCGACGCGTCGTGAAACGCGGTGATGGCGATCCAGTAACCACCTAACCCCACGCCCGCGATCGGATGCGCTGCAAACATCTTCAAAGTTGCGCGCCAGATTTCGTTTCTGCTCGCGCCGTCGCGCGTCGAGTCGCCGCTGAAATCTGTTGTCGCTGACTCGATGTTGGTCGCCAACCTGTCGCCGCCAACCCACAACGTGCCCAGCAAAACCGCCACGACAATCCCCGCCAGTAGCGCCGCTCGCACGCCGGCGCGCGGCCGCACAAACCACAACGTCGCGATCAAAACCTGGGTCAGCATCGCCAGGATTCCGCCCCGCGAATTAGACAAGACCAACGCGATCCAGATCGGAAACAAAAGCGCGACGTAGAGCATGATCCGATCCGGTCTGACACCACGCGCGAGGATGACGCCGATCCCGAGTCCAAACGCCATCTCCATCAGGTACGCGAAGTGGTTCTTGTTTATGAACTGTCCGTAGCCCCGACCGGGTTTCAGCAGTGGCAACACGAACGCGGTGTTTGGCTGAGCTGTCTGCCGGAGCATGCCGAAAATCGCACTCGCCACAGCAACCCCGATCACGACGTGAATCAAGATCCAGATGTTCGCTTCATCACCGGCATACCGATACAACAATGCCAGGAACACTGTCAGTGCGAGGATTTGAAGTACAAAGAAGCGGGTTTGGTATGGATCGGCGCTAATCGCACTCCACGGCGGAGCTCCGGTTAGACCAGCGTCCGGAACCGAGCCAAATGGAAGCGTCTGGATCGACGCCAACGCAGCGAGGGCCAGTAGCGGCAACAGAATCGACCACGGTCCAACGTAACTCGAACCGCTGATCGCAGCTTCGATTATAGCTACGGTGCAGATCCCGAACACCGCACAGACAAACGCCGCTTTCCACCATGCTTCGAAAGTCCCATACGGAATCGCCGCCAGCGGAATCAAAGAAACCAGTGCGAAGAAGATTACGCGGCGCAATTGTCGCGGACCTCATCCGGTGTTAAATCCATCTCGATTGCAGTCGTAATCACTGGCAGTTCGTGCAACGTGAAGATTCTCGCGACTGCCTCCGTAAACTCGCGCCGGAAAAGATCGCTCAGGTAGTTCGTATCAACCAGCAACGTTTCACCGTTCAGACTGTGGTAGAAATTCAACCAACCCCACTCGACTCCGTTTTTGATCAACGGCAAACGGAAGCACCATTCGGAACGATTCCGGAACTTATCGCTTGTGTCAGTGCCATTTGCCGACCATTCCGCCGACCATTCCGCCGACCATTCCCACGACACGCGCCCATTGCGGAGTTCCAAAGCCTGTTGCGGATGTCGTGCTAGGCTCGCCATAAACGCGCGCTCATTCATGTCGGCGCGTCCGGTCTCGCCGACGAGTGCGTTTGCAAAAGTAAATTCGCCGAAATCGAGCATGTGCCGCATCGCTTCAAACATCTCGTGCAGATCGGAAGCTTTGGAAAGCGCCCGCGCCGCGCGCCGGACGCGAATGTTGTTCGCGACTCGTAGCCGCCGATCGGCGACGGTTCGTTTTACGCCAGCGCGAATCTCGTCGACTTCGTGATAACGAAGGTGGCCCACCGCGATGATCACAGCGACCGAAATCACGAACAACATGAACCCGGTCAGTTTCGATCCGCTGGCTGGAAAGATGAGTGCGACGAGGCCAAACAGTGCGCATACGCCATACAGCACCAGCACCGCGCGCCGTTGCGACCAGCCGCGCGCGAGCAGCATGTGATGAATGTGTTCGTTGTCGCCCGTGAAGATTGGCTTGCGACTCACCGCTCGCCGCGCCATCGTCATGGCCGTATCGACGACGGGAAAACCAAACGCCAGAATCGGTACAACTATCGCAACCGCAGTCGTGGCTTTCTGCGTACCCAGAACTGACAGCGCTGCCAGGATAAAACCGATAAACAGCGCGCCGGAGTCGCCCAGAAAGATCGACGCCGGATTGAAGTTGTAACGAAGAAATCCGGCGACCGCGCCGCAAAGCACGAGCGACACGACGATCATCAAGGTTCGTTCCTGCGAGACCGAGACGCCAAGAATCACGAGCGATGAGAACAGCGCCGCGCCGGATGCGAGACCGTCCATTCCGTCGATTAAGTTGAACGCATTCGTGATCCCAACCAACCAGACCACCGTGATAACAAACGACAGCAGCGCGGGCAGTTGCACCGGACCAAACAACGGAATCGATAACGCATCGATGCGGCCACCCATCGCGTAGAACAGCGTGGCGATCAATCCGAGCGCGGCAAACTTCACCACTGCGTTCGTGCCGTGCAAGTCGTCGTAAACTCCGACCAGCAGTACAAGCGTCGCCGGAATCGCGAGGGTAAGAAATTCCGTCTTGAGACCGCTCAGCGTCTCCGTCAGGAGGTTGTCGACAAACGGTAACAACGACAGCGCCGACAGACACGAGAGATACAACGCCACACCGCCGAGCCGTGGTATTGCCGTGTGATGGAGCCGCCGTCCATCGACTGGCACGTCGAGCAGCTTCAGCCGTTGACACAGCCGCCGGATCACCGGCGTGGTCACGAGCGAAGCGATAGTGGCGATCAGGAAAAGGGCGAAATATGTTTTCAAGTCGGAGTTACCTCGCGCACGAAGGTGTAAGCTTCTGACTTCGGCTCTGCTTCGAGCAGGTCGATCAACTCGGGCAGCAGAGTGTGTTTTGAAAACGTATTCAACGGCCGGCGCTCCCACCCGCGACCATCAAGAATTCGGGCGACGACGCTCGCTGTGTCGCCGTGACGAGTAAAAAAGAACGGATAGTTACTGTTTGAGAGGTCTGTGATGTGACTGGTTTCTGGTCCAATGTAGAGGATTGGCGCGCCGACAGACATGATGTTGTAAACCTTGCACGGATGAACAATACCAACGAACGCTTCACCCATGACGACAACATGTATGTCTGCGGCTGAAAGAGAGTTTGAAAGCTCGTCGAGCGGTTGATACGGCAGACACTTCACATTGGAGAGCTCGTGTCGTGCCGCGAAGCCGCGCACTTTCGCGTGTTCGCTGCCGCCGCCGATGAAGCAAAAAACGATATCGTCACGAGTCTTGAATTCGACGGCCGCACTCATCAACGTGTCGAGCGGATGACAAGGGCTGTGGTTGCCCGAATACATCACGACGAACTTCTCAGTAAGCCCGTGTCGCTGGCGAAACGCTTCCCGTCCCGCTGCTGAATACGCGACTGCGTCGTCGTGGGACCAAGGCGGAACGACTGCGACGCGTTCGGCGTCCGCGCCCTTCGCGAGCAGTCGCTCTTTCATGAAGCGATCCAGAACGATGGTCCTGTCCGCGTTCATGAAGCTGTAACGAAGCATCGAGTGAAGCAGTCGAGCGAGTGCCGAGTCTGGTCGAAGCCAGCCGGCGGCGATCGCTTCATCCGGGTTAAGATCCATCACCCAAAAACAGAAGCGCCCGCCTTTTAACTTCACGAACAATGTTGCGAGAAAAGAGATGAGAGGCGGCGACGTAAGCGCCACGGTGACGTCGAATCGTGGCAACGTGAGCAAGCGAACGGCGCAGCTCGCCAGAAAACTCGCGAAACCGAGCGCGCGACGCCATTTGCTTTGTTTGCCGAGAGACAGCGAAGGGACGCGAATTATGCGGACGTCCTTCCAGCGCTCGTTTCGCGGAAAACGCACCGTAGGATCGTCGTAACCCCGATCGCCGGTCACTACGGTTACGTCATGTCCTCGGGCTGCCAGTTCGGTGGCGAGATCGGTGAGGTGTTGTGCCGTGGAGACCACATCGGGGTAGAAACACTGATTAAGAAGGAGGAATCTCAAGAACTAACTATTTGTCATTTCCATTTGCCGTTTTTCATTTTTCATTTTGGTTCTACGTGACGAGCGCAGTACGCGCGACAGTCCGGGCGAACCTCACACAGAAGGAAAATGAAAAATGAGAGATGGAAAATGACAAACGGAAAATGATTACTTCACACCCTCCCCTTAAAATCCGCAACTGTTCTTTCCAGTCCCTCATGCAACGGTATCGTCGGCGTCCACCCGAGCAGCGTTTGCGCTTTTGTGATGTCGGGCCTGCGTTGGCGCGGGTCGTCTGCCGGCAACGGTAGATGCGTCAATCCTGAATTCGAACCGCAGATCTTAATCACTTCTTCCGCCAACTGTTTGATCGTGAACTCACCTGGATTTCCGAGGTTGATCGGATCGTGCAGGCCGTCAGTGTTCATGAGTTTGATCAGGCCACCGATCAGATCGTCGACGTAACAGAACGAACGCGTTTGTTCGCCTTCGCCGTAGAGCGTCAAGGGTTCGCCGCGGAGCGCTTGCACGATGAAGTTGGAAACGACGCGTCCGTCGTCCTCCAGCATTCGTGGTCCATAGGTGTTGAAGATGCGCGCGATACGAATGTCTACCTTGTTTTGGCGGTGATAGTCGGTCATCAACGTTTCGGCGATGCGTTTACCTTCGTCGTAACACGAACGGATGCCGATCGGATTGACGTGGCCCCAGTAATCTTCCGTTTGCGGATGGACGAGGGGATCGCCGTAAACCTCCGACGTCGAGGCCTGGAGGATGCGCGCGCGCACGCGTTTGGCGAGGCCAAGCATGTTGATGGCGCCCATCACGTTGGTCTTCACTGTTTTGACAGGATTGTATTGATAGTGGACCGGAGACGCCGGACACGCGAGGTTGTAGATCTGGTCCACTTCGAGAAGAATCGGGAGAGTGACGTCGTGCCGGATCAATTCGAAGTGCGGGTTGTCGAGTAGATGCAGTATGTTTTCGCGCCGGCCGGTGAAAAAGTTGTCGAGGCACAGCACTTCCTGCCCTTCGTCGAGCAGACGTTCACACAAATGCGAACCAATGAACCCTGCACCTCCCGTTATCAGAATCCTCATCCGTGATCTCCTGTCCTGCGTACCGCGTGGTTCCCAATATAAAGCGCATCCATCCGTGTTTTCAAAAAACAATCGATGGCGTGGTCGGGGGTGCAGACAATCGGCTCGTTTTCGTTGAACGACGTGTTCAGGAGAACGGGGACGCCGGTCAGTTCGGCAAAGTCAGCGATGAGTTGATAATAACGGGCGTTAACCTCGCGCGAGACGGTCTGCAAACGGCCGGAGCCGTCGACGTGCGTCACAGCGGGAATTTCAGCGCGTCGCTCAGCACGTACCTGATAGACCATCAGCATTGTCGGTGCCGGATGCGTTTGCTCGAAGTAATCACCGACCCGTTCTTCGAGGATCGACGGCGCGAACGGTCGAAACGGCTCGCGCTTCTTAATGCGATCGTTGAGTATGTCTTTCATTTCTGCGCGGCGCGGATCGACGACGATCGATCGATTACCGAGTGCGCGTGGTCCAAACTCCATCTTGCCCTGAAACCACCCGACGACCATGCCGGAAGCGATGTCTTGCGCGGCGTGCTTTGTGACCTCGTCTTCGGTGTACGTCGTGAAGTTTAGCTTCGCGTTGATTAGCGCGGCACGAATCTCGTCGTTTGAAAACTCGGGACCGGTGTAAGCACTAAGCAGGTGCTCACCACGTTTGCAGATTTCATAACAGACGCCGACCGCAGTGCCGCTATCTCCCGCCGCGGGTTGAACGAAGACACGGCGAAACGGCGTTTGCAACAGTATCTTTCCGTTCATCACGGAGTTGTAAGCGACACCGCCTGCGAGCCCGAGATCAGTTAGTCCGGATTGTTCGTGCAAGCGATTCAACACGTGAAAAGCGACCTCTTCCAAACGCAGTTGTAGACTCGCGGCGATATCGCGCTCGCGATCGGAAAGCGCTGCGCCCGCCTCGCGCGGTGGTCCAAACGTCTCTGCGAAACGATCCGAGTAGATGCGGCCGATCTCCGGTGAGCCGCGGTCCCAGGTCATTTCGACGCCTTCCGAATGATGGCGGAAGTAGTCGAGGTTTAATCGAAACTGCCCGTTCTCTTCCGTGCGCACGATCTCGCGAAACTCGTCGATAAACCGCGGGCGGCCGTAAGGCGAGAGGCCCATGACTTTTCCTTCGTCGCCGTAGTGCGGAAAGCCGAGAAACTGCGTCGTCGCTGTGTAGACGATTCCGATCGAATGTGGATATTCGACCTGTCCGAGTATCTCGACGTCGTTGCCCTGCCCCGTGGCCCACATCGTCGAGATGAAGTCGCCGAAGCCGTCGATCGACAGCAACGCGGCGCGTTCGAAAGGCGAAACATAGAAACAGCTTGCGAGATGCGCACGATGATGTTCGACGTTGTGAAACTGCGCTCGGATAGCGTTCTTCGGGACGTCCAAGACACGCGCCATTTCGGATTTTAGATCTCGAACCTTAGCAGCGTTGCCAAGCCGATCCTTGACCTGGCTAATTAAACCCGTTGCCTGTTTGGCAGCCCGCGACGCGGCAAACAGCACTTTTTTGTGCAGGTGCGCTGACGGATCGCGTGAGATGCCGATGTGGTCCAGATCTACGAGACTGATTCCCGCCGCCTTAAGACAGTAACGTATCGACTGCTCGGGAAAACCGGCGCAGTGTTTGATGCGATTGAAGCGCTCCTCCTCTACAGCGGCAATCAGCTTGCCATTGTGAACGATGGCCGCTGAAGCGTCGCCGTGGTAGGCGTTGATACCGAGGATGTACATCAGTTGCTACGACGGTTTTCGATCAGGTAAAGCGAGAGCATCAATTCGGCAACGGTTCGTTGGAACGCGTAATAAAAGCCGGCCCACCCGTCGAAGACGCCGGCACGCACGATCAGGCAGTAGAACAATGCGAGCGGCGGGACGATCAGTGGCCAACGTCGTAGTCGATCCACGGAGCTGAGCTCAGCGGGACGGGCCGCGCGGAGCTTTTGTGCTTCAAGCTTTGTGTAGCGTTTCTGTGATTCAAACCAGCGTCGTAATGGTTTTCGATCGTCGTGCAGGATCGGCGAGCGCAGTTCTTCCACTTCTCCATCGAGTGAAACTCTTTGCGTATGTCCGTCCTGAATGTAGTTTGCGACGGCGGCGCGATAGAGCACCGTCACGGCAGGATAGATGCCGCTGTGCAGTCGTTTTCCGGCGATGCAGTAAATAAAGCTCGCGCGGTAGCCAGTCGTTTGAGCGGATGGCTTTAGGTTCTCAAACTCATTGATTAAATCCGTGGTCACGATGTAGTCCGCGTCGAGTGCGAGCACCCATTCCGTGGAGATGCCGGTTTGTTTAAGTCCAAACTCCCACTGGTTGCGATGACAGTCGAAGGCGCGTTGGATTACGCGCACGTTCGGAAAGGACGCCGCGATGGTGGCCGTGTCGTCGGTGCTGAAGCTGTCGACCACGACGACCTCGCTGGCCCAACGTAGGCTGTCGAGCGTGCGTGCGATGTTCGGCGCCTCGTTGTAAGTCAAAATCAGCGGAGTGATCCGGTCGAGCATTTATTGAGCGGGTTTGCGAGCGTGGCAGATCATGTTTTTCCAGAGCCACGGCGCGCGTCCGGAGAATGTGAAACTGAGATCTCGAAATGAGTGCGCGGTCATCAGTTGCGACATTGTTTTAACGCTGAAGAACTTGATATGCCCACCATCGTGCAGTGCTGAAAAATGTGAATCCATACGTCCGCTAAGGGCGAGCGCGAGATTCTTTAGATAACCGTGATAGGGCGTCCCGAGTAGAACATGACCGCCGGGCTTTAGCAGTGAAAAGGCCGCTGCTACAAGATCCGCCGGTCGATACAGGTGCTCGATTACATCACTCGAGATAACAAGATCGGATCCGGACAAACCTAATTGCTGGGTCTCAAGGTCTATCCTGGCCTCAACAAATTTCACTGATGGGTGTGCACGCCGGGCGATCCGAATACCACTTCGCGAGGCGTCGATCCCTGTTACTTCGTATCCAAGTGCGGCGAGACGTCCGGCGATGTGGCCGTTGCCGCAACCGAGGTCGCATATGGATCGGACACCGTCGAGCTTCTGAACGAGACCGACGAACACCTCGGTAAGCTTCTCTCCTGACGCCCCGTTGGCTGCCCGTTCAGTTTGCCATTCAAATTCAGTGTACGCCGGTGCTGCCATTCGTTATCTGCGAGTAAAGGTTAGTCAGCTCAGTTGCGACGCGTTCCCATGAGTAACGTTGGGACAGTAACTTCCCTGCACTGCCACGTTTCGCAAGTTCGTCTGGGTTGCTCATTAACGTCGCCAACGTTTCGGTCAATGTTTGGCGTTCGACTGGAGCAATCCAACCGGCATTTGCCTCTCCAATTTCATCAGCAAGGTTTACGTGCGGGCTGAGGAGTACCGGCACAGACCGCGCCAGCGCTTCCATGACGCACAGACCAAAATTCTCCTGGTACGACGGCAGCACCAACAACGACGCGTTGCGCAGCATCTGCTCTTTCCGTTCACCATCGAGCCAACCAGTAAACACGATTCGCTCTTTTACTGCCGCAGCTTTTCTCTTAAGCAAGTTTACATGGTTCGTTGGTCCATCGCCGGCGATAACCAGCCGCCAGGGATCAAACTCCGCCCGTTGCGCGAGCGCGACGAACGCGTCGATCAAAACGTCCAGGCCCTTTTTCGGATGAAGACGAGACAACACGAGCACGTATGGACTCAGCGACCGATCCCCACGTCCGTCATTCGCCGAATCGCCAATCGCTTCAATACCAAGAGGTATGACTTGCCCATGATTCACACCGAGCAAATTTTCGGTGGCTGTCTGTTCCGCGCGCGACGTGTAATGCACGGCTGCGGCGCCACTTAGCATCGATTCACCTGCAAGCGACCAGAAGAGTCGCTTGCGCAGCGACTTCTGCTTCATGCTCCATGGATCAAGCGTGCCCAGCGGCCGGATGACGTATGGAACGCGCTGCTTCCGGCACTCTCGCGCTGCCGCCACCGAGGAATGATTAAAGACGGCGTGAATGTGGGCTAATTCGTAGCCACGCACATTCTGCTTAAGCCAGACCGATAGCGGTCGCGAATACTTGAACGACTCGCCTAACTGATTCGGAAAAAAGATCGCGGGCACACCTTCGTAGTCGAGCGCCTGGCAAAACTCGAACTTTCGCATTGCAGCGTCAGTAGTAACCAGCACGACTTCGACACCGCGCCTTTGAAGCGCCCGGCACATCGGAACTATTGCCATAGCTGGCCCACCAGAACGTGCCGACACCGAAGGTATCACGTGAAGAACTCTCATTCCGGTCTGACTCCGTTGATCTCGCACCATCGCGCGAGAACGTACAACGACCACGGCCTCGACCATCCGATTGCGCGAGGCTTCCGCAAAAACCTACGCCACACATCCCGGGCGCTGTTTGCCGCAAGTCCCGAGGCGAGAAGTTGTCCGTCGTCTTCAAACGCTGACTCGATCTCGGTTTGCAAACGACCCTGCAGCCACTTCTCGAACGGGAGTGTGAAGCCCATCTTCGGACGCGTCAGGAGGTCTCGGGGCAGCAAATCTGCGACAGCGTCAGCCAGCAACGGCTTCGGGACGCCATTCGTGCCGTTACCCAACTTCCATTTGCCCGGCAGCGAAAGCGCAAACTCCACGACCTTCGTATCAACCAGCGGCACACGCACCTCGAGCGAGTGGGCCATGCTCATCGCATCCGTATCGCGCAACAACGTGTTCGTCATGTAGCCGCGCAGCTCGAGCACAGAGATTTGGTTAATGACGTCGTGGTCCGAGGCGACAGACAGATAGGACGCATGAGGTTCGTGGCGCGTCAGTCGTCGCACATAATCCGGCGCGAAGAGTTGACGCGTGACTCGATAAACATCCGCCGGCGCACAATCGCTCGCCGCTAGCTGCCAGAACTTGCTTCGCTGTGTCGAACCATTTAACGCGATCTTTCCGAACCGTGACGTCGCGCGCAAAAGCCGTTTCGACAATGGTGACATCGCGTCAACCTTCAGCGCGCGTTTGAAGCTCGGATAACCCGCGAACAACTCGTCGCCACCGAGGCCGGACAGCGCGACCGTCACACCCGCGTTCTTAACCGCCTGTGAAACAACGAATGTGTTAATGCCGTCCATCGTGGGTTGGTCCAACGACGCGAGCGATTGCGGCAACATGTCCAGCAGCTGATCTTCATTTAAACGTGTTTCGGAATGGTCGGTGCGGAACTTCGCGGCGATCGTGCGCGCGTGAGGCGCCTCCGAGTAGGCTCGTTCGTCGAACACTACGCTGAACGTCCGCGGTGGCTGGCCAACTATGCGGCTGGTCAAAGCGACCATCGCACTGGAGTCGACGCCACCGGAAAGAAACACACCCAAGGGTACGTCGCTGACGAGGTGCAAACGAACAGACTCTTCCAACTCCGATCTGAGTTGTGCGACTGCGTCCGCGCGGCTGCGCGGGACATCAACTTTGCGTTGCTCGACCACAAAGTCGTCGGTGGTGACTTCCAGTTTTCCTTCCGCGACGGTTCGGACTTGCAGGTATTGTCCCGGCAGCAACTGTTTTACGCCGTCGACGATGGTCAACGGCGCTTCGACGGAACCATTTGCCAGGTATGAATCAAGTCCATCGCTGCACAGCCGTCGCGGGACCAGACCACTTGCGAGCAGCGCCCGAACCTCCGATGCAAATACCAGAAAGTGCTCAGTCCGATGGTAATAAAGCGGCTTGATCCCCAGCGGATCTCGAGCAAGCACCAACATCCGCCTGCTTTCGTCCCAGAGCCCGAGCGCAAACATGCCGCGCAAACGACGAAACGCATCGACTCCCCACTTCCGATATGCACGCAGAACGACTTCCGTATCGGAACTCGATCCCCAGGCGTGCGGATCGCTGTCGATTTCGCTGCGTAGTTGTTTGAAGTTGTAAGTCTCGCCGTTGTACGTGATCCAGTTACCAGTTTCCGGATCGCTCATTGGCTGGTGGCCGGCGTGCGAAGTATCGAGAACCGCAAGACGCGTGTTTCCGAGACAGACGTCGCCGCAAACGGTGATCCCTTGATCGTCTGGACCACGATGCTTTAGTGCGGAGTTCATTCGCGTTACTGCTTCTTTGTATGACGCAGCATCCACGGTGCTGAAGACTCCTGAAATGCTACACACCGATTGTTTCCCGTGCGAATCGAATAAATTGTTCCGATCCGTGTTTCAACGTGTGCTCCTTAACGCTCTCGCGAGCGCCTCGCGATAACACTACAAGCGGATCCTTCTTAAGCCGCATCGCTTCCCGCATCGCTTGCAGAATCGCCATCTCATCACTCGCCGGAAGCAGCCAACCGTTAATTCCCGTTCGCACAAACTCCAACGCTGCACCCATTCGATCAGTCGCAATCACAGGCAGTCCGGAAGCGAGTCCCTCAGGAACGACAAGCCCCCACCCGTCGTAACGCGATGGGACGCACAACACATCTGCCGACGCATACAACTCCGGCAGCTCATCCCAATTCTTAAAACCCGTAAACTCAACTCGGTCACTCACGGGTCGCAACAACTGCACCAGCCCCTGACGCAATTCGCCGTCGCCTGCGATCCGGAGTCGTACGTCATTAAACTCGCACGCGAGTTGAACGAACGCACGAGCCATCAGGTCAATACCTTTGCGCGCGATCAACGACCCGCTGAATAAAAACACGCGCTCATCTCTTCCGTTTCGAGTCTCTCTTTCAAACCGTCTGAGATCAGAAAAGTACGGCAAGTTGAAATACGGTCGCTGCGGTCCAAACTCGCGCCGGTATTCGTCGATCGCAAACTTCCCTATGCCCCAGATCGGCACCGACGACTGGTGCAACCGCGCCAGCTTCCATCTCCGCAACAAGCGTCCACCCCAGGCGGCCCACGCTGGCTGGCGAAACCCCGGACGTTCACCCCAAAAGCACCATGGCCCACCGCTCGCAGCGCGTTCGCCGATCAACTCCGTGGCGTGTGGATGAAAGTAGTAGTTGAAAACGACGAGGTCCGACTCGCGTGCAGCTTCGCGTGCCTGTCCCATCCCACCACCGCCGCAATCCAGATTAATGGCCTCGTGTAGCAGCCGCGGTGGCGTCCACTGTCGCAACGGATCGCGGCTGCGCAAGTATCCGACACGCAACTCGCAGTCGCCGTGGGTGGCGATCTCATTGAAGAGTTCGACCTGATAAGGCGAAGGCGAATCAGTTAGAACAAAAACTTTCACGCGATATTCACTGAGTTCGCGCGTGTCTCAACTTAATAAAGAGTTGCGCCAGGCCAACCCACGCAAGCACAACGTAACTCACGAGGATCAATTCCAGGATCGAACGCATACCCGAGAACAACGCCATAACGATGATGCTATAGATCACGAGCGCGCCCTGCGTCGTCGCGCGTTTAAGCAGGCCACTCGCCAGCGCCGCCACACGACCGTAAAACCAGCCGCCAAGCGCGATCCCAATTAAACCCAGCGACATGTAAAGCTCACCAATAACCGAATAGGAATACGAAACACCTTCAACACCCAACGCAGTCGGCAGGTCGAATCCAGGATCGACGGGCTTCTCCGGCCAGAACACACGCGGCACCGGACGGACCATCACGTAAACCAGGTATCTGTGATAGACAAACGGATGAGTTTGCGGAATGAGCTGAATGATCTGACAGAGACGATAAAAGTTGTCGTCCACGCGCAGGTGCTGCACTTCCAGAAACTGACTCTTCTCTCTCCGGCTACTGACTGACGTATCCGCGTTGCCAACAATCGCGCCGAGACCGACGTTTCGGTATTCGAGCATGATTTGCAACGCCGCCAGCAGCGCAACGATAGCGAAGACTGTCGTGAACAGGTGTTTGATCCGGAGTTGCCGCTGGTCCAATACCCACAGCACGAGGGCCATGCCAGCGACCACTCCGATCACCCTACGGCTGCCGCTCTGCGCCAGGAACAACGTCATGACGATCGACATTGCGATGCAGACCAATGTTCGCGAACTACGCAGGCCTGACCTTCTCGAGATTACAACCGTAAGAATCGGCAGCAGGTATCCGAAGTACTGCAAGTGATCCAGAAATGCATCCCACCCGCCCAACTGCCCTCGGCCCCACGGCGCTGCCCAGCGCTCCTGGCCCAGGTAATGGACCATCTGAAACACGTTGAAGTTGCACGCGATCGCGAAGTTCAACATGCCGATCAGAAAACACGCGATCGCGAGAGCGAAATAAGTGTTGAGCGAAAACTCCTGCGAAACGGAGCGAGTCAACGCGTTTGGCATTTTCCAGGGACGGCGAATAGCACCTACCCAAACTGTGGCGACAAACAGACCGATACCGATGAAAGCAATCCGCACTTCTTCGGCTGTGATGTAGTCCAACGAGTAAACGCCTTGCAGCAGGTCGAGCAGCAGCCAGTAGATCGGCGCGAGCGCGACGAGCGATTCGCCACGCAGGATCGCTTTTGGTTGTCGCAGGGCACCGGCAACCGGCGCTGTGGCAAGTCCGGCGGACAAAATGAGTGCCGGGTAAAACAGCGCGCCGGGCGCGGCCGGATCTTCCGGAATCAGCAATACCGCGATGATCGTCCCCATCCCCGTGCTCAGAATTCCCAGCACAGTCGAGCGCCAGGTCAATGAGGGAGCGGGCGCGATGACGAGCGGAAGGCGGTTCCAGGTGGCGGTCGATTGCACGCTTACAAGCTCGATAACGAAGTTGCTAGTGAGTCCAAACTAAACCGCTCGTCGACGCGCGAGTTTTGTGACATGGCGTGGAGCGACTCGGGCGAATGCAACAGTTGATTAAGTACGTTTGAAATCGCCGTTGCCGAAACGTTTTCCAGCAGCAGCCCGTTGAATCCGTTTTCGACGACGTCGCCGCAATAACGTGACGAAATTACCGGCAGCTTCCATGACTGTGCTTCGAGTTGTGTTAGGCCAAAGCCGTCGGAAAAAGTTGGGAGAATAAACACGTCGGCATCTCGGTAGTAACGAGAGACGTCGCCTCGCGGTGCGACGCCGAACCAGCGGAACTTGTCTTTTACTTCGTGCGGAACGTCGACTTGAAGTGGTCCGACGAACCAGAACTCAACTGGTTCACCCGTCATTTGCTTCACTGCTTCAAATAGTTGAATCGCACCTTTGCGATAGTTGATCTGGCCCAGGAACAGAGAACGCAGTGGACGCTCACTCGTGAACTTCTCCGGATAGCTGCGAACGAAAGTCGCGGCTTCTGCTGCTGGTTCATAGGCCAATGGAATAACACGGATTTTTTCACCGTCGATGCCTTCGCTCAAAAGCGCGTCACGTGACCAGGAGGAATTGACGATGATCTGATCCGCCAACTCGCACTCAGTGCGCCAGCGTTTCCAATACTCGGGCGGTGCAGGTTGCCAAAAGGTGTCACCAGCCGGTGTGAGTTCGGCAACGATCGCTTCCTCAGCCGGCCCTGGATCGATCTGGCCCAGCACCGTGCGCCAGCCCCGCTTGCGCGCGACTTTGAAGATCTCCTCTGCTGCATAACTGTAGGCAAACACGGTCAGGTCGGCGCCCGAATGATTACGCGTGAGTTGATTTACGACTGAACGTTGGAACCAGTCGTTGCGCTTCGTTATGAGTCTCCAGCCGCTCGCGCCCATTGCGCCTAACTCGAATGTTAAAGCGCCAAGGTTCATCGCAGTGACGGGCGCCGACGACAGGCTCGGATGAAATCGTCCGGCCAGCCCGCTTCGCAACGACCGCAACATGGATCTGGGACGTATCCACAGATCGGTAATCAGTTCGTGCAACAAACCTTTTTGTTTGAGAGCGCGCGGAATGGCGTAATGCTCGCGCGCACCGAGTTGGCAACACAGCCAGCCTTGATCTGTGTTCGTCATCCTGTGTGAAGCAAACTCTCTGGGGCTCGCCGCAGTGCCAGATACGACCGTACTGCTCGAATCGTCAATGTACGGCGATACTGGTGATGTGCGCGCAAGTGTCCGGGAATCATCGCCAGTCCGCGCCAGATTCCGCGGTGCCGTCCGTGTCTCAGCAACCAGAGAACCCGGTTCAAGCATTGCCACATACCGATGGACCACAGTGAAACCGGGTAACGCAGGTATGCGAGCAACGCCAGGTTCGCGATACTGCCGGCGGTGACCTGGGGCTCCGCGTGTCGTTGCAGATCCGTATCGTGAAAGACGCGTAACCACGAGCTCGAAGGAATCTTGCCGCCACTTGAATGGAGACGAAGCTCAA
>Ga0209486_10000165_pt1 | contig 31139 bp, 31 predicted proteins | sample NCCompost_FD_187518 | JGI IMG/M metagenome (GOLD analysis project Ga0209486, IMG submission 187518) | Agricultural soil microbial communities from Utah to study Nitrogen management - NC Compost (SPAdes) (version 2) | ecosystem: Environmental > Terrestrial > Soil > Agricultural land | place...
AAAGATACAATCATCAAAAGTTGCTGGTGGTTTTGTATCACTATTAGTTAAGGGAATTCTCACAAGAGAAAAAAGTATCTATTCAATTCATTATAGATTAATACCATACATGCGAAAGAAAGCCTATCTCGAGTACGGTCAAGCAATAAGGGAAGCAAGTACTAAACGGTAACTCTCCTTTTGGCGTTTGTCTAAATTGAAAAATATTATGTTATCTCACCTATATTTTATGGTCTGTAACTTTCCATTGTCGGCCGTGACAATTATCTTCTGAAAATCTAGATCATCCTTTTCAGGAGTAACGAAAATTGAACTGAATGGTCCCATAGAATTGTAAACTTGTTTTTTGCCCGTATTGTTATCAAAAGTAATTGTTACATCATGAATTTCTTGAGGGTTATTGTTGTTTATTTTTATGCTTATGGTACTCAAGGCTTCTCCTGTTTCATTTATCTCTACAGTCAATCCCGCCCTTGGAATAAATACCAGTAATACGACGATTGCGACAATGGCAAAGCCCCCGTAAATGGCGTATCGAGCTATTCTTATCCAGTCTCTTTTTTTCTTGTCCTTACGTTCATAGTGCCATTCGTCATCCCATCTTCCCAATTTTATTCAATTACATGTATTAAACAAAAACTATAAACATTTTATCGCTCTTAGGCGAAGGTAATTCAGCAACTACTTGTTGAACGTTCTATAAAACGCTATAATGCTATTGCAGTTCTTGCATTTGTATTCTCCTTTTTCGACTAGTATCATTCCCTGACCTAAATCCTCATTAGGGTTTTCAAACTTGATGTCTGGAGAACCGTCATACTCCTTTCCGCATTTGTTACAGTAATATTTCAGAAATCGCTCTTCACTGATTCTTCCTGCGTTTGCCAGAAATAATTGCGGAATTCCTAAATTCGCTTTGGTTTCTTCTTCTTCTGTAATTTTTGCAAAAGCATATCCACCCGAACCCAGTAACTTCCTTTCCTCTAGATCTTCATTTTCATTCATCGATAGTAATTAGATAGATACTTAATTTTAATATAGTTTAGATTGCAATCGTTTGTCTATATTAGTCCAGTAAAGTTAAAGAAAATTGAATTTATTCTAATTACTATGGCTTCCCACATCGATTCTGACATTTTATCAGATAGAGTTGAGTTTAAGATTTTTGCAGCAGAGAAGCATTTGAATAATCTACAAGAAATTCAGTCGTACCATCTGGATGCACAAAAGGTTGATCCAGCAATCAGGATGGAAATTGAGATAGATTGCTTTCTTGCCCAAATATTAGGAACTCTAGATTGTTTATTGTTGTTGATTAACACAAAACTAGAGTTGGGAATTGCGTCAGAGAGAGTTGATCTGGCCACAATACAAAGTGCATTGAACGCAAGAACAAAAAATATCGGCCTGCTTACAGATATGCATCAGGCCTCAGCACACAATGGCTGGCTTTGGGTGTTAAAGGAATTTAGAAATCTGACCATGCAGAGACCATCCAAAGATGCTCAATATCTCTTATTTGATGATATTGTTTCGTCAACAGCAGATTCTCAAAGCGAGACGATACGACCTTCAGATGAATCTATCAATAAAAATCTAATCCGTTACTTTCAACAAAGTTTACAGCGAGTCAGAGAGTTGGTTAATTCTATCCGAATGAAAGAGCCTATGCTAAAGTAGATATTGATAAATAAAGAAGGTTTTACCCACGCTTATTAAATTAGAAATTCTAATACATATATTAAACCAAGGTGTACTAACTCCAGTAATGAAACTTTTGAATGTCTTATTGATTGCCTCGGTGTTTATCTTTTCGAACATGCTAACTGCAACTGTTTCTGCTAGTATATCTGACGATTACTGTTTCGATCATGATCTGGAGGATTCCCTTTGTTATGAATCCCAAAAGGCGTGCGAAAATGAACGGAAAAATGACTTAATGGCAGAAAGTAAATGTTATAAGGCTACAGAGTAGAAATGGATTGGATATTTTACCAAGAGTGTAATGACAAACAAATCAAATTGGGTAAGGATATCATCTGCTAGCGTTAGATGACATTAGAGATTCTTAGATCATTATTCGTATGTCTTGATATTTATAAAAACTAGATAAGATTATTAGAATAATCTTAAATAGTTTATTGCCCTTAGTCGCTTATTAGCAACTGGTGGGCAAAGGTTCGTATTTGTTCATCACTAATTCGAATCAACCCATCAGTTGCTACATAATCTATTTTTAATTAGATTTTCGGTAATAGAATTGTGACTACAAATTGTTTGTTGCCCTCTGGACATTTTTCTTCTCCCTTCGCCAAGTGGAAGGTTTGTGATTTGTATGCCGAATATAATCAGACCGACCAAATAGTAAAGTAAATTTTTATATCGTTTTTACGATATTAATATAACTTATCACTCACTGATAGGAGGGCATTTTCTAATCTGGTGGAATACTGTGAACGAATATCGCTTGCATTGTTCCCTCTTGCCAGGTTTTGAGTATTTTTATAGTATATCGACATCTGTTATACAGACGATAGATCAACGCTGATGGGCCTGTGATTTGTCCAACCGTGTTGCATGGCCCATCGGTTCTAACTCTTTTATAATTTATTGATGATAATAAATTACTCTAATCCTAGAGGACTTTTTCATCCTGGTGGGCCTGCATCTATCACCACCAATTATGGGCCCATCAGTTCTAATCATAATTATTTTATTTACTGGACATAGTAACTAACTAACTTCAATTGTTAAAAGGCAGGTTGATTTACAGTTATTTAGATTGTCTGAGGAAAAACTGTTTACATGTGAGTGCGGTGCATCCTTCAAAACTGATAGGGAATTATTCGAACAATCATAAAAGCGAACACCAAGAATAATCATCTTGCAAAGAATATTAAAAATGGAATAATGTCACAAGTGCCATAAACCAATAATTGAAAATTATTATTGCGATGAATGCGTGATCAGAAAATAAATCATCATATGAAGTTTGTTCATTATCTAATGAATAATTTATGGGTATCCTATTCTTGATTACTATACTATAATAGTAACAAAATTCCGAATTATTATACATAACATTTTTCCCTTAAATCTTAAGTATTATAACTTCTAGAATAATGTTATGTCGAGACTCGGAAGAAACGAAAAAGTGGTTACCTTAGGCGTGTTTGCTTTAGGATTAGCCGCTATGTCAGGGATACTGATTGCACCGCTAGCCTTCGCGCAACAGGTCGAATATACATCAGCCGCACAATTATCGCATTCTGTATCAATCCAACCAAATGTTACTAAGCCAGTATATGTTCCTATGAATTCTAATGATTACATCAATGGAGGTATAACACACAGTGACACTAGAAACCCAGCTGATGTGATTATCAATCAAGATGGAACTTACCTAATCGTTGCAGCAGGTCAGGTAGGAAAGACTTCAGGTACTACAACTTGTAATGTTGATTTGTGGCTTAGTCAAAATAGTGAATATGTAGTAAATAGTAACACTCGTGCTTCAATCAATACAGCTAATGATACCATCGTCCTCGTATCACAAGCAATTATGCCATTGAAGGCGAATGATACCATAAATACAGTAATGTCAGTATCTGCTGCCGATCAAGGTTGCGGTCTCATTAATATTGCACCACCTAGTGCGCCCAATATTCCGGCTATCATATTCTCCATAGTAAGGATAGGCAATTGATAAATCATTGCGTTTAGCATAGGATCAGTAGCAGGAAAATACACATAGATACACTTAAACTCTACATTTTTTTTTGACAACGATTTTAAATAAATAATTTAATTTATTTGATAACCCTTTAATGCTAGCCTAAGAGCATCCAGTAAATCTGAATAACTTGTCTGTTCCTTTTTTAGGTTTAGTTCTTCAGCGTAGACCGTTCTTAAACTGGTAATAAGTTTATCGTGTTTTTCTCCTCTATTTCCAGGTAACCCTTTGATATCATAGCATGTAAATTAGATAACATGTTACGATGCTCTGTTGAAAAGTTAACAGGTCTGATTCTAGTATTTGGACCAAATGTTTGTGTACTTTCCCATGTTAATCGTTCGTCATACCTAATTTTAAGAAGGTTAACCATAGCACGATTTGATCCATCGATCCAAAATACGGTATTAACATATCCATTTCTTTTCCATATATCCCAACAAAGATTAACTATTTGATTAGGATCTCCTTTCTCAATTAAACGAGATTCAATAACTCTAATCTTATCTTCTGTTAGTTCGGGTTTGATATGTTCTAAGACTATAATGCCAGTTGCCGATGAACTGAAACCAGGATCCTTGTATTGTTGGCCTAATTGGATTCATTCGCTAATTTGATTTTGTGTGAATAGATTGCCTACTTTTCCAAGATAAAGGCCTTGATACTCTCTAGGGAATTCAGGTTCATTTATCTTTTTTAGAATTTGCTCCAAATCCGTGATATCAAATTGGTCTCTGATAATGTAAGAATCCTTATTCAGGTTTTCACCGTTTTTGGTTCTAAATTCAAGATAACATCGATGTAAGAAGTGCATTCAGGAGTACAGAATGTAAAATACTGTGAACTAGAACCCTCATAAACTGTTATTTTATAAATATTATTGATTTTCTCCAGATTTCTAATCCTAATACCAGGTAAAGCACCTATTCTAATACCGGAAGAAGCCATTAGCAAAACAATAGTTTTTGCTCTAAGATCTGAAACATCTAATATTTTTTTAATGTCTTTATCAGTGTACGCTCTATCGACTACTTTTTTTGTATATTCCCCCTTGAACATCTTTATCTTTTTCTTGTTTAAAGTAATGTCATTCATATCGTAGAAATGATAAATAGCGTTGAGCCTTGTCGAAATTGAATTGTAAGATAATTTCTTTTCTCGCAATGACATCAAATATGTTATTATCTGATTTTGTTGTCCAATCAAGTCCTCAAACTTTTCTACGCCGCAGAATTCCATAATTAATTTTAGATTATATTCGTAGACTTTCTTGGTTCTATCGGATTTGATAGAATTTATAAAATTCAAATATACATCTTCTTTTTGTTGTGCTTGTTTTTGAATTAACGACATCATATCATTCTCCCAGATGCCAGTACGAGGTAACTAATCTAAATTTAGGCGGGTTAAACGATGGATACCGATAAATATCCGTTTGAAAGTTTCTACTTGTAGCTCGTGAATTAGCCCGGTCGAATCTACACGATTGTGTCGATGCCGAATCTAGCGGTCAAACTCCACAGGAGGGCTATGGATTTCAGGCTCTGGATCGTCATGAAAAGATACCTGAGGACAGCAGTTCGAATCTGCTCCGGGCTACTTTTTCTAAGCTAAATCTGGGGTCCAAATTTAGTCAAGTATTCAGTTTCTTTACCAAATCTCTTGAAATTTTCAATGAATAGATGTGCCAATCTTTTTGCTGCAACAACATATTGGTCCCTATTAGACCATGAATAACTAGGATCTAAAATTTTTGATGGAATCTCAGGACATGAAAGTGGAATTTCTAGATTGAAAATATTGTCGTGTTTATATTGCACCTTTTCAAGGTCACCGTTTATTGAAGCAGATACCATTGCTCTAGTATATTTTAGATCCATTCTCCTACCAATTCCATACGGGCCGCCAGTCCAACCAGTATTTATCAAATAGACACTAGTGTTGTGTTTTGAGATCCTTTCTGCAAGCATCTTTGCATATTGGATTGAGTGTAGTGGCATGAAGGGGGCTCCAAAACATTGGGAAAATGTCTCTTTGGGTTCAGTAATTCCTCTTTCCGTACCAGCGAGTTTGCTTGTATAGCCAGAAATAAAATGATACATTGCTCCTTCCTTTGTTAGTTTTGCAATTGGCGGCATCACGCCAAATGCATCGGCCGTCAGAAATATCATGACTTTGGGATGTGTTGCTACTGACGGGATTACTGCACCAGGAATAAATTCTAGTGGATAAACCACTCGTGTGTTTTCGGTCAAATAGCTGTCCTCAAAATTAGGTTCCCGTGTTTGTTCGTCAACAACTACGTTCTCCATTACGGAACCAAATTTTATTGCATTCCAAATTTGTGGCTCATGCTCTTTCTTTAGATTAATACACTTTGCGTAGCATCCCCCTTCAAAATTAAAAATCCCCCTATCAGACCACCCATGCTCATCATCGCCTATCAATCGCCTATCTGGATCAGCTGACAACGTTGTTTTACCGGTACCTGATAAACCGAAAAATAAAGCAGTTTCTCCATTCCTCCCCATATTGGCAGAACAATGCATAGGAAATATGCCCCTATTAGGAAGCAGAAAATTCATGATTGAAAACATTGCCTTCTTAATTTCTCCAGCATAAGAAGTGTAACCTATCAAGACCATTTTCTTGGAGAAATTCATGATTATGAATGTGCCACTTTTGGTTCCATCAATTTCAGGAAGAGAGGCAAAATCATTAACAAAGAACAGAGTAAATTCAGGTTTATGGTTGTTAAGTTCTTCGGCCGTTGGTCGAATAAATATCTGTGATGCAAAAATATTATGCCATGCATTATCAGTGAAAACTCTAATGGGCAAGCGACTATCGGGGTCTGCTCCGACAAACCCATCAAAAATAAAAAAATCCTTCCCAGATACATGTTGCTTCATTCTTTCAAAAATCTGATCAAACTTTTCTGTAGGGATTGGATGATTTACTTTGCCCCAATCCACAAGGTCATGTGTTATTTCATCATCGACAATGAATTTATCATCAGGAGAGCGACCAGTAAATTTACCAGTCTTGACAGATAATGCACCGGAATTTGATAATAACCCTTCATTTTTTTGAATTGCAATTTCAATGAGTGTTGCTATTGGCAGATTTCTTTCAATTTTTCCAAAATCAATATTCATCTTCTCAAGTTGCAGAAGATAGCTCTTTGGATGACCATTATCTTCCTCATTCATTGATACGATGTTAGGTCCACAAAGGGTATTTAATTTATTTCATGTTACATTTCGCGATATGAACTGAAGAGTCGAAATAAGACAGAACAAATGATTGGTGCAAATCGCATGAAAATGCACCAATCAATTGCGTTGTTACGTCTATCTCCAAATATAGACGATATTTGATATCGTCCTGCCATGGTGTTTAAACATTATGAAAGTTATTCTCTGGAACACACGCCCATAGTTCTTGGCTAATTACCCTTTGAACAATGAGAAGGTAATCGAAGCCATTAATTTAATTTAAAACAGTTATTGTGTAATACCCAAGTTTTGTATTTTCTAGAATAATAAGATGACCCGTTGTCACCCTCACTGAGCCCATAATAATTATGATTTTCTTGCCTCTCTAATATTCGCAAAAGTTTGAGCACGGCTCTATCTTCTACCAAATATTTCATAATTCTCTCTACTTCTCTATCCATCTATTTTCTGTACCTGTTGCAACTGATAATTCAGCTATTACTTATATGTGGTAACCAACATTCTTAACATAAAATTCCACATAGTTATTTAAAAGAAAATTAAGCAAAAGTAAAGATGAATAAGAAAATTCCTCTCAATTTGTCAGGTATTTAAATCTCAAGATGTGGTGAGAGACCGCTGTATGATATACTTTAAATTTTTAAAACTCATAAAACAATAGATATAAATTAACTTTTCAGAGTAGAATCCATGTGAACTCTTTTATAGGACCTCCCACAATTGGCCGTTTATCTTATAGATATTTTCGATTATATCTTGTAGTTCCGCTCTTATTTTTAGTTGTTTTTAGCTTTATTTCTGTAAATTCTCATGCACAAACGACTGCAATTGACGATTCATTATTGCCTAAATTGTTTGACAGGGTAAAGAATTCAGTGGTACAGATAACGGTGTCCAACCAGGACCCCCGTTCTTCGGCACTTGGTTCGGGTTTTGTTTTCGATACATCTGGTCATATCATTACAAATGACCATGTTGTGCGCAATAGATCGCTTAATGATACTAATACTAATAATGTTACCGTCACATTTCTAGATGAAAGGTCATTTAAGGCAAAAATTGTAGGTAGCGATCCATTCTCTGATCTAGCTGTCTTACAGATTGAGGATCCGAAAAATCAAACAATGATTCCGCTGGTCCTCAGTAATTCTTCTGACGTTAAAATAGGAGAGCATGTGATTGCCATAGGTAACCCATTTGGACTTTCGGGTTCAATGACAGAGGGAATAATTAGCGGATTAGGAAGAGTCATTCCATCACAGAATCAAGAAGGACCACCAGGGCCTGAAATAGTGCCTGATGAAAGGACAACACTGGTTCCACCAACCTCATTTTCTATACCCGAGATAATCCAGACAGACGCAGCAATAAACCCCGGAAATTCTGGAGGACCACTGCTCAATTTGAGGGGTCAAGTGATTGGGATTAATAGCGCCATTTTTTCAATAACAGGTGAATATTCTGGTGTGGGATTTGCCATTCCGGCAAGTACTCTACAAAGAGTAGTCCCAGTTTTGATATCAGAGCATACCTACAAGCACCCATGGATTGGAATCTCAGGAGTTGATGTAAATGAACAGATTGCTTCAGTCATGAAGCTAGATTCGATGAAAGGATTTCTTGTCATTGATACCAGTCCTGGAGGACCAGCGGCTAAAGCTGGGATCCAAGGAGGAGACAAATTGGTAGATATAAATGGAAGAAAAACAAATTTGTTTGGAGATGTCATTGTAAAGATTGATAATCAAAACGTTTCCAAAATTGATGACATATTAGTATATTTGGAGCAACAAAAGAAAGTAGGACAAGGCGTCAATTTGACTGTAGTTAGAGATGGTAAACTCCAAATAATAAATGTGGTACTGGCCGAAAGACCATTAAGACTCAATGAAGAACCTCTGTGGTTGGGCATTGACGGTATTGATATGGATGAGGATATTGCTTCTGAACTAAAGGCTAATCAGAGTACAGGAATCTTAGTAGTTGGAACTATTTCAGATGGACCTGCAGACAAAGCAGGACTTGAGGGCGGCTATAGGATTACAGATATCAATGGAACAAAAGTAGAGTTGGGTGGAGATATCATTATTTCTGCAGACAAACAACCCATAGAAAATTTGAGAGACATGTCAACATATATCGCAAACAACAAGATTAATGGAGATACAATAAGTCTTGGTATTCTCAGAGATGGAAAGTCGCTAGAAATTCAAGTTACATTAGAAACAAGACCGGTGGATACAAATCAGTAGTTGTTTGTAAAATAGCATATCGTAATCAATTAAAAGATGCAAGCAATTGGTAACTAGTTAGAATTTGTGAATTCCTTAAAACCGTTCTTAAAGTTTGCATTTGTTTGATTCAAAAGTTCGATGAATTTCTTATCTTTTGCAAGAGTTTCCTTCATGTTGCTTTCTAATTCATAATATGCAACATCTGAATCACCAGATTCCGATTTTGGAGTATGAGAGAGAATATTTGAATCAGAGTACGTTATCAGAATCCTTAACGCTAGTAATTTTGCATTCAATCCTAATTCAAAGAGTAGATGATTCATCATTTTGTTTTTATGTTCCTCATTAGAGTTCTGAGTGTCTTCCAACCAGTTCAACGTAATCCTACAACATTGTCTAAGATATTGAGTGATGAGCGAGAAAAATCTCCCCGTACTGGAGGATATTGTATCTACCTCAAAATACTGATACAGCAGAGCTTGGAAAATAGGATCATCACTATACTTTTTCAAGAGACTTGGGGGATATGTTCTGGTCTCGGTAAGGATATAGAATAACCCAGTACTGGTTAATTGATATTTTCTTGTACCCCTTAATATCAATCCCTTTTTTTCGGAAAGAAGTTTGAGTCCCAGTAATCTTGACATAGCTGAACTATCACCGATCGGATTCTTGTCTCTTAATTTCAAATAAGATCCTATTTGCGCAGAAAGATCGACACTGTTTATCACTTTAAATAGAATTGACTTTTCCTCACTTCCTACATCTTTTTTTTCATAGTCGTATAATATGGAAAGGTAGTTAGTGTAATCCATGGTGCTATTGCAGTATTAGGATTACCAAGTCGATCGGATTTAAATTCTTCATTTTATGATGTAAGGCCCAGGATTTCATGTATTCGGACTAAAGTATGTTTTCATGTTGAAAATGGGTAATACTACATTTAAAAAGGTCTCCATTTGTCTAAGTTCGTAGGGGGCCATCGTCTAGCTTGGCAGGATACCAACTCGGCAGATTTGAATTTATTCTTCGAGGTATTGGCCCGGGGCGCTGGCGGTCGTGGGTTCGAATCCCACTGGCCCCAATGACTTAGTGGGTTCATATACTTGGGTTCAGTATCATATCTAATAAAAGGAGTGAAATCGTAAGATGCCATTCAAACTATCCACTACGATTGGAAAGATTCAAAATATTCCAAATTCTAAGAATATAGAACTTCCAATTTAGCTAAATCAAAATTTGATAATAATGCCACACTAGATAATGTCATTTTTAATTACTCAAATTTAACGGGAGCTGAGTTTACTGAAGCAGATGTTAAAAAAATTGATTTTGAAAAGTCATTGTTGAGCGGAGCCCTATTTAATGAGAATTCATTTAGTGAAGCAGCAATGTTAAAAAAAATTGCACGACGCCGGAGTATATTTCAGGGTTCCAAAATAGCAAAGTTGAAAATATCCTTTTAGAAAAGGGATTAAAGAAATCGGCATGAATGACTGGCACGCCGATATATTGCTGGAATTACTTTACTGTTGTTCCCAGTGACATAATGCATATGCATAACGGAATCAAGTATTATTATTATGTTGAAATTGAATGCGAGGGTAAGAACTATATGATTAATGCATATGGCAGTATGACTGAAAGACTATTGAGAGCGATCCATTCTACTCATCAATAAAATGATACTTTATCAGGACCAGCTATCATTTAACATTTTTTTTACTAATACCTTTTAATATTCTTGGAGTCACTAGCCATCGAAGCTCGCCTTTAGGAACACTACTTCTTGTTTTTAACCTTATTCTAATAATTCCTCCTTTCTTCAAGAGCAAATTACACTGACTTGATTTTCCCCGATGAATCATATCGTTAGTCATCTCACCAAGTAGAGGCTGGTGTCCAACCATAAGTACGACATATTCTTCTTTAAGTTCTGATATTTTTCGATATAGCTCTGTTTTTTTGCCCTCTGGAGCTAGCTCCTTCCATACTTGCACTTTATTACCAAGCTTGAGGACTTCGGACACGATCGTAGCAGTATCGTATGCTCTTTTGAGTGGACTTGTGATGACCAGATCAAATTTTAGTCCAATTATTTTTAATGCTTTTGCAATTTCGGAAACCTCGAGTTTCCCAGATGATGTTAGCGGTCGTTTTTTATCACCGGCCAAAGAAGAGGAGCTTTCCGCAGCTTCACCATGCCGCAAAATGAATAAGTCCATTGCTTTCTATGATTATGCTTACAAATAAAGTATTGTCTGGAAATGACTTTCTAACGGAAACGAATGATAGACATTCTCAACAATTGATTATATGTAATTGTGATGTAGAATAGCATGAACGATGTCAGCTTGGCATAGATTGAGCCCTAACCTCCTGCTTGAACCTCTTCACTATTTCTGCGAGAGGTATTTTTTTACCTCCAACAATTTTCATGTCAACATGGACTTTATTATTTTTAATATCTATGATATTATAAGTATCATCGAATACACCTCTGTATCTCCACGAGCATGCAGTTCCAGCATATACAATAAGCACTTTGCCTAAATTCCACATCCAGGGTCTGTGTTTGTGGCCGCAGATTACCACGTCAACGCCGCTTTCTAAGCAAGCACGTAATGCATCTCCAGCATCAGAAATTCCTACAACATTCGTATACCCCGTGTCAGGTATTTGAATTAGATGATGATGCATGCAAACGATCTTCAATCTTGGAATGTTCTTATCTTCGGTATACTCATTATATTTACTAAGGGTATTTTCCATCCACAAGATCTGACTACGCCCTATTTCTCCTTCGTCTCTATCTGGTCTTGCTGTGTTCACAGTTACTAATATGACCTTTCCGTCATCGAATTCGTACACCCGTTTTAATGATGAAGGAAAGAATTTTTTAAATATGAGATATCCCGTATGGCGATAATCATGGTTTCCTGGAAATACTATAATATTTTTACAATCAAATTTCTTTATCTCATCTTGTGCTTTTTTGAGTTGAAATACGAGACCATCATCAGTCAGATCGCCGGAGAACACTATTAGATCGGGTTTTAGGTCTTTGTTTACTTCTGTAGTAAGTGTATCAAACGCTTCCTGTTTAAAGAGGCCTCCAATATGAAGATCTGATATTTGTACTATTCTCATATTATAATAAGATCATTATATTACTTAACTAACACAAGGTACCTGATCTGTCTATCAAATCGCCTTGATAAATTTCGCGCTAAATTAAGGTCTTTGGTATGAGGAACCTGGAAACCATACTTTCACTGGATGTCTAAATGCGGGATGAATTATGATCATCTCCCCTCTCTCCAATCGAACTATATTCTTCTTTACTCTCTCCTCGATCATGGAATAATATGGTTCTGCAAGAAGCTCAGATCTTCCTAGTTTGCCAATTACATGTAGTCCAACATTCTCTTGAAATCTAATATCGGTTTCACTCTTGAATTGCTGTGCAGAAAGAAGAATGTTGCAGCGAGATCTACCTTCTATTACAAATCTCATTATCTGATCAGCCACTGGATTTAATCTTGACGTGAGGTTTGATTTGGGAATAAATCGATTTATTTCGTCAAGAAAAACAACCAAATATTTTGGAGTTTCATTTCTTCTCTTAGGACTAAAATCCTGTGCGTTTTGTTCATTTGCATTATTCATTCTATTTAGTTTAGATCCAGCTAAACTGGTATGACCTTGAATTATGTTACGGTTTGGAGAGCCGATAGAATAAAGCTCGTTAACACTCTTAAAAACATCACCTATTACAAACGCTTGTTCCTCTACAGAGGATATCGCAGAGACGTCTATTACAAAAACTTCGTTTGCTTTTATCTTCTTAATTTCATCGCCTAAATATGTGCTCTTACTTTTCTTGTCAACAAATAAGGGAGACTTTCTAATCCGGTGAATGTGACTTATGAAATCTTGCAATATTGTCCTATTGTACGCTACGAATTTAGGATACAGATTAAATTTAGTCAAGTCAGTCCAATTCGATATAGTTGATCGAGAATTGTATTTCAAAGGCCAATTTTCATGTATGTAGTCTAATATAGGTGACATGTCACCCAGTTCCAAACTTGACGAAAATAAGAGGTCTAACCTATCATAAATATCATCTAGTCCAAAAGAGTATGTTTTGAATTGTTTGGGTACGTGTAAAGAATTGGGCTTTCCATCGGCTCCTCTAGGCAGGAAGTATGTGACATTTTCGAACCCTTGAAGTCTCAATCCTAGATTCTGGAATGCCTTTTTTGTATCATTTTCAATATGTTTAGCCTTGTGATGGAGATATAAAAGATCGTCGGCCTTTGTGTTAAATATTATTGCCGAGATGGTATTGCTGTCTCTATTCGGGGTATTATCTCTATTCCGTAGTTTCTGGCATAATGACTGCAAAAGAAATAATACATAAGAAGTCTTTTTATTTCCTGATATCCCCGTAACATTCATGTGGGCAGTGTCCGGGCCCGCTAGATAAGTAATATCCAGCGAAACAGGAACTTGGAGACCATTACTCATCTCAATAATTCCAGCTGCGATTGGATTTTCCATTTTCGGGATTCCTAATGCAAATAATATCTCTTCCTTTTTAGAAAATCGGACATCCATGCCTGCAAGAATTGGAAGATTTATTGTTTTCAGCTTACCCGACTTCGATTTTATTCCAGTGTTACCTATTACTGCTACACTTGCTACTATGGCTCCGTGTTCACCTGTTAGGAACTTTTCCTTTTCAACGTAAGAGCCATTTCTTTGTACATCATTATTGGAAAGTTCGCTATATTGTTGTGAATCCTGAAAGGTTATAGATGGCAGCGCCCTTATATCTTGAACTAATCCAATTGTTTTTGATCCATGATGATTTTTCACAGTGACAAAGTCAAATGTATTAAGCAACGTACTTGGGCTAATAATAAACCAGAAACCATCTATAGTACTAGGATATGAATATGATGCTAGAGTATTCCCAATAAATTTTGAACTATTATGCTTTTTTCTTACATCATGAGAAGAAAGATAATCCCGATACAACTTCTTTCTCATGAATAGATGATGGCATACAAAAAAGATAAACCCTTTCATTCAATGAACATCAATTTCGACGGTGGGTTCATTTAGCCAATTTGAAAGTTCTTATCTTAAACAAAAATGAATCTGGAGAAATTCCTAGTCGTTTCTTACTATAGTTCAGGAATCGTTCAAATTGTAGTTTTCTATGATCATTTTCTTCATCTATCATATCTTGAATTTCTTTGGACGGTTGTGACAAAGACTGTAGGTAACCATAATTAGCAACAAATTATCGGATTTAACAAACTTCGTGTTTACAATAAGGTAAAAGGACAACTAGTGCTATTATTATAGCGAGTATTAATCCACCTATCCAGCCTATGATATTTGGGAAGTTTAGTTTCATACCTTCTATGAATAGAATATAGTTTTTCTTCTATAAAGTCTATTATTTGCAACGTTTGGCAATTAGACGTTCGTCATATAATTAAATTAAAATCATCTAACGTATTATGCATCTTTGTCTTCAAGATATGAGTTTATGTTTATCATAGTATATTATTTGATTACAGATTGAATACCGATACATACAAATTAATTCAATTTGGCTGCAAATTGCGCTCAAGTATGAGGGAGGCAACTCCACTGCAACACAAAAAAAATCTTGTATAGTTCCATATGTCCTATGATCGAATTATTACTCAAGCAACCCTGCTTGTGTGCTGACCCACTTGAAGGCAAGGTTCAAATCCCACTGGCCCCATGTTCTCTTTACATATTATACCGCTAATATAGAAATATCTAGTGACCCAGTTTCCATTCGTTAGAAAGCTCTTACTTAATACAGTTATTTTAAGAAATTCGTAATCTTGTGACTAATAATGGATATAAGTAATAATGTAGGAATATTCTCATGAGCCAAAACACCATATGGAATGAAATCCTCAAGAAAGAGGCGAACGGAATTGATGATAATTGTGATTTGGGGGAGATTCAAAAGGTCGAGGCAGATTATATTGTTACTGCAAAGGGAATTATTAATAAACTGAGATTTCGTATACCAAAGCATCTCATCGCTGGCTTCGATGGGCGAACACTCTATTTCGGTATAACAAGGGCACAAGCAAAGCGATATCTGATGGACAAAACGAGCCGTTTCTCAAGTTAGTAATATCAAATCAGAATACAGTTTATCATAAAAAATAGCTGATCCTAAATTCTTCTGTTTAATTAGTCTCCAAGCGATAAATATCATGTTGAAGATAGACTAGAATGGAAGATGACGACGCATCCGAAAAAATAAGGAGATTTTTAAAAGCGAATGGATACGTTATCAGTAAAAGGGACATTACCCAAATATTGAATCAGATGGCTCAGGCATTAGAGAGGCAGATTGAACAAAGTAGTGGCCTTGTAGAAAGACCGCTTTTGTGCGAAGTAATAAGATTCCCTAGTGAGATAAAGATAATTGCTGAACTTCCAGGTACATTTGAAGACAGTATATCTATTAATTGTGATGATAATCAACTAGAGATAGAAGCTCAGAGTGAAACGAGAAATTATTATCACATCATAAATTTGCCACCAGAAGCAGACACTAAAGTTTGGAAATATGGTTTTTTGAACGGATTACTTGAGATAACCGTGCAGAAGAAGGGTAAGAAAAAGAAAAAGCGGGTGAAGGGTTGGGGACGAGGTTACTCAAAAAGCTCAGAATAACAAGGAAACCGATAATCATGTTGCCATTTGTCCAGCGTATTTTTCAGCGTATTGCTTTCCGTCATCAAATACAACCTTTCCAGCATCTTAATGTATTCAGGATGCTTCTGGTGCGATACAAACCTATCCTTAGATAAAGAGTAGTAGGTTCCGCAGTCTTCTGATAAGTCGTTGATATTGTTCTCGACTACATTTACACCATTTTTGAATAATGTCAACGCTCGCTTGTCACCGGTATATTCGTAATAGGTCATCAGGTTCGCAACGCAAAACAGCTGACTGTTCAGTATTTTAGCAGTGTTTTTTTCAGTCACCACTCCCAAAAGCCAGCCGTCCTGATTTAGAACAGGAGAATTTAACCCGTTGAATACTTTTTTGGAAAATACTAAATATTTGGAATCACCTGTTTCATTGTATTTTTTAGCGGTCACAAGCATCGCCTTACTCTGAGCTTCACAGCCATACCAAGGACCAGATATTTTAGAATTAAAGTGCCAATTGTAGCTGTACGGTATCAGGAAGTAGTCTACGTGGTCTTCATAATTGCCGCTGTCAAGGAACCAGTCAGCATTGTCAATAAAGTTAGGATTATAGACTTTTCCTATATTCAGACCAAAGAGGTTTTTATAATCCACCATAGTGTTATTGTTTGCATCACTAAGATATTCAATATCAGACCAGCCTGTTTTCTTCTTTTTATTGTTGCTGTCTCTTGTCGACTCAGCCGCAGCAGCGTCTCCGTCATCATTGTTGTCGCTGTTATCATCTGAGATATAGACCTGAGCAGCATCAAGAGAATCACTTGCTTCCGCTAACACATCAATAGGTTTCATCATTGGAATTGTTGAGTTGGCGAGAAGTATTATGGAAAGTGAGGTCAAGAGCGCTGTTTTAATTATTATTGCCATGATGATACTACCGAAGAATTGTCAACATAAACGCGAAGGTCCCTTATAGTTGTTTGAAACCCGCACAATTGCAAACTGTATAGAAATGTCAAGCGTTTTTGTCTGTCATATGTTGCTGTCCTAATTCATAGAAATGTTGACTCTTCGTATGACCACATACAAGCATGATGTGTAATCAACCATGATTTTCCTATCTCTATTAAAGATATAACATTTTAACGAATATTTTATGAATCTGTTCAGGTTATCTCAGTCAGAATGTTAAATTTCGAGATCCTAACTAAATGTACCTCCTTTTAGAATTATTCTGTACTTATTATCTACATTATGAAAGAAAGCTCGATGTGGTTTCATGTTTCAATTAAAAGTCATTAAATAAATCGGTTCCTGCCAAGGTATTTTAATTCGTAAAATTAAGGAATAATAGATGGCAAAAAACAATAATTTCACAATAATTTCATTAGTATTGTTATTAGTATCGATATTGAGTGTAAGTTACTTATCAGCAGTAAATGCCGATAAAGATTTCTGTTATGACCAGGTTGGCGATGGTCACCATTGTTTTGAAAAAGAAAAAAGGTGCGACCAAGCTCAAAAACAGGATGAACTAGCGGAAAGCCCTTGCTTTACTGAAGACAATTAATAATTAAGACCAACTTAAAATAATTTTGGACTAACTATCGATAAGCCATTTTGTGTATTACTAACTGAAGGAGTGTATCCAATCCTCATTATTATCAAAGGAGTGGAGAATCATCATATTACATCTCAATTAGATTTTCAAATAGATATTTCTATCAAAAGCAAGTATTCTCTTTTATAGTACTATTCCTAGTTATTATTTCCTGTTTGAGCATCTTTGGTCAACGGAATTAGTTGCAAGTATATTTTATAATCTTTAAACAGGAACAATAGTATCAAAGGTTATTTTTTCTGCAGTAATTTGGGGAATGAATAACATATTCCACTGAGTTGCATTCATCGCAAGCCCACGAAACGTATTCCTGGCATATAATACACGAAGAAATAGGACTCAAATTAGATCCACATCCTCTGCATGAACCTCTGTTATACATACTATTAGATAAGTAAACATAGTGTATAAAGCTATATTCATGTTAGATTAATCGAGTATCTTTACTACTATATTACTCATTTATAGCACAATTACTGGTCATGTCTCCTGTTTGAAAGATTCATACGGTGTTAAGCTTTCATATACTATTATAGGCTCCCAACAATATTGCATACCTCAAGTGCCAACCGAGTAGAGTGTCTAACCAAGCCTATGACTAATGAAAGGTCAGTTTCTAGGTAACCATTCTTCCGTTAACCTCATAACTGGTCTATTATTACAAGCATTGGCCTGTCAGGAAAGGATGCAACTACACAGCAATTTCACGTCTAATATTTTCTCAGACCAGAACGATATGATATTCTGTATAAGTATCATAATTAATATCATTTCGTTTATTGAGTTCCAGCACAAGTTTACCAACAATTATCTATCTTTTATTGGAAGTTTTCCACATTTGGAATCATTATGCATTCTTTTCCAAGGCTTTATATAGTCGCATTACTAACCTACAGTAATGAAAACATCACTGGACAAATCTCCCGGCTGGCTGAGAGGTGCACAAATAGGACTTGGTATTCTCGTTGTTATATTATCAATTTATGCTCTTGCATACCCAGGAGCTGCGTTTGTATCTTTAGTATTAATATTAGGCATAATTTTATTCATTGTAGGAATTGAGAAGATAATTTCTGGAATTTTCCTTCCGGTCAAGGGTAGAGGGGCAACGATAGGCCTTGGCATACTTGTCCTCATATTTGCTGGTTTTGTGATTGCATTTCCAGGATTTGCAACATGGATTATAACTATCTTTATTGGCATTGCACTTCTCTTTAGTGGTGCTGCCAGTATAGCTCAGGCGTTCTCAGGAAGGGAATCTGGGTGGAAGAAAGCTTTCCTTATCGGAGTTGGGGCGTTATTAATAATTTTAGGAATCATGGTCCTTGCGTCTCCTGTCTTCGGCGCACAATTTGCAGGATTTGTTATAGCGATAGGACTATTGATAGCTGGAATTCAGATGATTGCAGTAGGTGCTACAGGCAGAAAAATGATACCTGACTCATCTATTACCAAATAGAGATCATTGGGCACAAAAACTTCGTATCTCTTACTAAGAGATACACTATTCTTTCATCAGTACAGTTGCAAACAATTAGCTGACCCCACCTATGTACGGGATATTGAAAGTTTAGTTGCGTGTAATTGGGTATAACCCAAGTTTTTTAATACGCTCTTTTCATTGTATAAGATTAAGGTCGCAGGTTACATTCAGCGTTAACTATAGGGCAATGAAGCAGTAATTTTCTTGAATACAGATATAGTGTCGTCTATTTGACCGTTGCTTCCCAGAATAAGTAAAGTCTGATTTGCTCCACCACTTCCAGTTTCTCTGAGGTCTATGAAGGACTCTTGGCCAAGAATATTCACCTTATTGTCCTCAAGTAACTCTGTATATTCTTTAATATCCTTTGTAGGAACCATAAGTGTTGACATTATTTCATATGTAGACTGCAAGCTTGTATTATTATTTGATTGTATTTGAGGATCACTTATTGTGATAGTCCCGTTCAAGACAAAATTTGGATCTTCACTGTTTGCGTCTTCTTCATAGTAAGAGAACGTTTCACTATTGTTAAACGAAATAGTAGGACTGATAGAATTAAATTTTATAGAAGAGTCAAAGATGGTCTCTGAATTCTGATCCTCTAATGTTACTTTGCGAGTATGTCCTACATCACCTGAAAACCAAGCGATATTAATGTTCGGTGGAGCAAAGAGATGTTGTGGAACATATGGCTGATTTATTAATCGTTGCTCCTTTGGCAAAAGTGGAGATTCGTGCGCCTCGTTAGGTATTAAAATAACAAAACTTCTTACTGATTTAGGAAGAATCAAAGTTTGATTATTCAAGATCTGCGAGGTCATATTCTGTGATCTTGAATTCTGAGCAAAGGAAATAGTAGATGAAATCAACCACATCGAAATAAGAAGCGCTGCAATTGAAACAATCGAGAAATTCATTATATTATCGACCTAATACTTCTACACATATGCTTTGGTTCAATTATGTAAATATCAAAATCGAAATGTGTATCATCTATTGCAAATCATGCGTTAGTGCCAACTTGTTCATTCAAGTCCTACGCGTTGCATGAGGTATTACCAATATTACATCCATGCTTGGCAGGCGGGATTTTATGACTTTTTCAGTATTAAGTAAAATCATCTCTACCTCATTCAATGGCTTTATTCCATCCATTTCAACATGGATTTCAGCTCTAGAAATCATACCGGTTTGGCGTAATTTGATTGATCTTACAGTAACGTCACCCTCAAACTTTTGTTCTACAATTTTTTTAATAAAATCTGCACTAACGGGATTTTGCCATGCATCAACCAAAATCAAAGAGGATTGTTTCAAAGAAACATAGGCCACAGAAAATATGAAGCCGGCAATTATCATTCCTCCTATCGCATCAGCCTGTAGAAATCCAAACTGTGTTGCTAATAGTACACTCAAGAAACCCAAAACAGAAGCAGATCCATCCTTTATCGAATTTTTAGCATCTGTTTTCAACGAAAGTAAATTATATTTGTTGGCAATATGTCGCATCTGAAATGCTCTGTGCAAGGATATAGCACCGGCTATAGCTAGAACTATCATGGTCGGTACAGGCTGTTTGATTTCATTGGGGTGTATTAGTCCTTCATAAGAATGATAAGCTATGAATATCCCTATCACGATCATACCAATTGCAGCTATCATAGCTGCGAAGCTTTCTACTTTATGGTAACCAAACTGGAACTTTCTGTCGGCGGGTCGGCGCGCAAATCGCAATCCTATCAATACTATAAAAGATATCATTGCGTCGGACATTGAATCCACACCGTCGGCTGTCGCTACCACACTTCCACTGATATAACCCATAAGTAATTCGGCAATTCCTATACTGATTAAAGTTACAACGGAAATTTTAGCAATTCTTTGACCTGCATTAAATCCCTCATTTACAAGCATGGCAAAAGAATCTTTATCTGTTGAAGTTCCTGAATCTGATGTTTTTGAATTTGAAGGCGCGTTTTCTGAAGTTCTTTTATCCAAAGTATGAGTTATCTAATAATACACTGGATAATTATTAAAGATTATGTAGAGATTCAAGAAGCCTAGGTTTATCCCATAAGGATGCGGATTTTGTGCTCTCACCGCTGCTGTGCTTATAAATCCAAATAGAGTCTCAAACAGTCTACTTTATATTTGCAATAAGCACACTATCGATCTATTTATGATGAGTACGAGAAGCGGTTTTCTAATCATCTCCATTATAATTTCTTTAGTCGTAATTCCAACCTTTGCCATATTGTCATTCTCGCAATCAAATAACACTTTGTCTAGTGACTTGTCTTCAGATACTACGTTGTCAAACGCTTCAATATCAGAAGAATCAAATGATGATACTCCAATTGAAAATGAAACATCCTTTGCTTCTCTGAGCAGATCCCTTGCTGAAATTAATCAATCGGATGATGAACAGACGTCTCTTCCACCTTCTACTGAATCAGAATCGGATGATGAACAGACGTCTCTTCCACCTTCTACTGAATCAGATTCTGAAGGCGAAACTAGTGAAGAAGAGGACATTCAATAAAACCTAGCTGCAAGCAATTGGTTAGAAATTATGGATAATATTTATTCAAATCAAGTTACTATTATTATTTCATGACTTGAATATTGACATGATGTAAAATTCATTCAGACATGCCACATTTTTGACTTCTTGCTCGGCATGAATAATCCTTGTATCGTAAAAGTTAATAGTTACAAAGAAAAAATAAAGACATGGGAAAATATGAATTACCTTCGTTACCATATGGTTACGATGCATTAGAACCACATATCGACGCAAAAACAATGGAAATACATCATACTAAACATCATCAAACTTATACCGATAAGTTGAATGCAGCTCTTGAAAAATGCCCAGCAGAAATCCAGGAAAAGGACATTGTAGAAATTTTATCTCACATAGATCAAGTGCCTGCGGATCAGAAAGGTGCAATTAATTTTAATGGAGGAGGATTTGACAATCATCGAATATTTTGGCAGAACATGAAATCAAATGGTGGCGGTGAACCAAGTGGCTCTATCGCTGATGCAATTAATGAATCATTTGGAAGCTTTTCTGCATTTAAGGAGAAATTCTCATCGACTACAGTATTGATTCAAGGTAGTGGATGGGGATGGCTTGCATATAATCCAGCAACGAAGAAAGTTGAGTATAAATCAATGCCGAATCAGACTAGTCCACGAACAGAAGGTTTGATACCACTTTTAGGATGTGATGTATGGGAGCATGCGTATTATCTCAAATATCAGAACAAAAGACCTGACTATGTCTCTGCTTGGTGGAATGTAATAAACTGGCAAGATGTATCAGAAAGGCTGGATAAAGCTAAAAAATAGAATATCATTTTTTAATTTCTTAACTTTTATTTTCTTAGATTCATAAAATTGTCTCCTATCTGCTTTTACTGTTAGAGTAGATCGTTAGCTTTTTCTGAAAAATTCTGTTACTACTATTTCCTTTCAGATTCGAGCTACGTTGATCAATAAGTATTGACAAATGAGAATCAATTGGTACTGTTAGATAATAACGTTTTTAGATAGGATACTAGAATCCCGTTATGTTAGCTATTTTTTGTTTTATCTCACTGGTTATTCTATAAATGTCATTGATGTCGGCCATAGTTTGAACTTTTGAATTTAGTTGTGGGTATAATTTGAAAGCTTCGTCCCCTGTAACTTTCATCGATTGATTAAGCGTGGGCAATGTGTCATTAAGTAAGGATTCTGATCTTGAAATGAATCCTATAGCATCCTGGTATTCAACGATTTGTATTATCTTTCCACTCCTAATACCAGACTCGTATTCTGCATTTGCGGCATCAAGCAACCAAGACGCCACTATTAGGGTAAGGGTACTGTTATCCCCCGGAGCAACGAGATCAATAGCTTTATCTAATATCTGATTGACTCCATTGGTTTCTTCCTCAAACTGAGCCAAGTCTAAATTATCTGCATTCTTCGACAGCTGACTTAACGAATTAAAGAGCAGAGTATTATGGTTACTATCTACAGAAGCTAGTTGTACTTGAATGGCATCGTAGATTTCTACTATTGGATGTTGAATATGGGCCTGGGTTAACGTATTGTTTCCATTTTCTTTATTTACTACAGCCTGTTCAAGGTGACCCTTCATTTGCTCAATATTATACACAAATTCTATTTTGTTATATGTTTGACCTTCAGCCAGATCGAAGAACAAAAATTGCAATACTACAAACAGGAAACCAAAGCATGAGAGAATGATGAAATTAGATTTTGTAATATTTGATTTAGATCTTCTCAATGATTACCATCTATGTAAAATCATAGGCTAATTTAAGGTTTATTCAGATTCTCACTTTAGAGAATAGAGTTTTTAAAATTAAATGTCATTGAATGTCTTACTAGAATCACGTTACCACTTCACAATAATCAAGATTAGTTATCTGTATTAATCCAAGATACTCCATTCGGTAAAGTCACTATTACATCTTAATAGAATAATGTAAACTGAACAAGTTCCCGAAACTTCGGTTACCAGGTAACAGGAATGGAATTAAGAACGATTGTTAGTATTTTTCTACTACTTGTTTCTATTTCCTTATCAACTGTTAACTACTTCGGTATTCTTGTTTTTTGGATCCTTTTCGATTGTAAATTGGTCCAGAATTTGACCGCCTTTGTTGTCATAGAATGTTCCAGTCAATTTTGTGTCTGGATTACCATTGCTAATGTCTATATTTAGGAAGCCAAATTTGTTGGCAAACTGAGTATCCACAAAAGGGGCCTGTCCGTTGAATGAATAGAAATTTACTCCCCCTGTGCCGACTATTGCAAAGACAATACCATCTTTTTGACCGTCATAATCGGTAGCAGCAGTATTTGTTACTGTTGGTTCTCCAGTATCATTAGGGTTGTATGTCAAGGGGTAAGTTCTCTGATAATTATGATTATGTCCACTCAACACCAAATCCACTCCGTATTGCTCAAAGACAGGATGATAAACTTCCCGTAGTTCTTTAAAAGCAGTATGTTCTGACGGCGAGGTATACGGAGGTCCGTAGGAGCTTACTACTATCCAATTGACATTTTCGTTCTCGGATGCCTTTTTCAAATCTTCCAAGACAAAATTATACTGCTCAGAGCCCTTGTAGTAGACAGATTTTGCAGACATGACTAGAAAGTGTACTTTATTGTAATCATAAGAATAGAATGGTTTGTCCATAGCAAAGCTATTCATGTACTGATTCATTTTTGCTTGACCATCTTCTACATCATGATGTCCTAGAGTTACCATTAGTTTATCCTTAATGGGCGACATCATGTCAAACCAACAATCGGCAGTACTATGATACGAATGGTCTCCCAACGTCAAGACTATTTCGGGATCTTTACTTTGCATATTTTCAATAGTGTTTTGAGTATTTGTTGAGCAACCGAAATCACCTGCTGCAGCAAAGTTAAAGTTCTCTTCTGCATTCTCATTTCCATTTCCGGAATCATCGTCGCCCTTAAATCCATAACCGTCATAATCCTTACCATCACCATCATCGCTACCATCATCACCATCGTCAGAGTCATCATCGTCGTCATCAAATTCGTTACGCTGCTCTATGAGTCGTTGATTATCCCTCTCGTTTTCAAATTTATCTTTTAATTTCTCAATTTGCTTTTCCAAGTTTGCCTGTATATTCTGAATGTTTGGGCCTAACCCATTAATTCCAAGAGTTCCGTCATTATTGCCCTGATCGTTATTGTTTTTTTCGTTATCTTTATTTTCCTGTTGCTGGCCAACACCCAGATTATTATTTAAATTATCAATTTTCTTATCTGCATTTTTTAGTTTTTCGTCGATATTCAAGCCCAAGTCCAAACCGGCAATTCCAAGACCGTCGTCATTGTCGTTTCCCTGACTATCGCCGTTATTTCCATTGTTGCCATTATTGCCATTGTTGTTATTACGCTGATTATTGCCGTTATTTCCATTTGTATCATCATCGAGTTCACTTTTTGCTTTGTCTTCTCCTTGTTGATCTAAAAGCAGTTGTTCGGAGAATTTATTCTCTTTATCATTATTACCATCGTCATTATCATCACCATTTTGGTTATTGTTATCGTTACCATCGTTATTGTTATCTCTACCATTCTTATTGTTATCATCTTTAGTATTCGATTGAAGATCATTAGATTGGGAATTATCATTTTCCTTATTGCCAAATATTGAATCATCAAGTTTTTCCTTCAAGTTCCCCACCGTTTCGTTTAATCTGTCAGAAATGTCTTGATTCTGCTGGTTATTGTTTGCGTTTTGACCTGTGATATCAGACGAGTCGCATATTGATGGAATTCCGATGTTAATGCCTGCCTGATTCGTATTTTCACATAGTCTGTTTTTCCATTCTTCATTGTTTGGATTTGTTGTAATAAATGATGTTTCAAAATCGCCTAGGATACCCTTTACAGGTATAGTCGAAAATTTACTTAATTCGTCAAAGGAAACTTTGTTGACTGTAGGATATGCTGTTGAGAAATTTTGATGATTAATCATCAAATTAGATGTAATAATAAGAAATATTGCTGAAAATCCGATAATAAATCCCAATTTTCTAAATCTAAGATTGAACAAATTACTTACGGCTTCAAATCGCCTTCCAGATAATAAATGTTTTTTGATTTCAGATTCTATTAGAAAATACTGTAAGAAAGATATTATTCAACTATGGTAATACTTTGTTCATTTGACAATTTCAGAGTAGAAACAGAATTGATATCAGATTTATCTTCGTCAGGATAAAGAAATGAATTTACAATGTATAAACAATCACCAAATCTTTCACGTCCTACAAAACTAATTTCATTCTACGAATAATAAGTGGTTTACTCATAAAGTAATAATATTTCTATTCGTCGTTATCTTCTTGAGTATCATCATACTCTGGAAGAAAGCTACCTGATTCCGGTTTGAATTTTTCGTTGTTCTTTACCTCACCTAAAAGGTCAAATGGACTCTTGTTACCTGAATGAAGATCTTTTAAGGAACCTTCATGTTTTGCTACGTCTTTTTCAAGTTGTAATAATGCAAAAACATCTTCATTTTTGGCTGACGTTCCATCAGTAGTTGAGTTTTTCTCATTTGTAGCCTCTATTAAATTAACTTGCGTTAGAGTACCTGCAATGGACAGCATTAAAATCATAAGCAGAATTTGCAGCGCTATTACCATATATGAGGTATATTCTACATCTAAGTTATATAATATTTTCCTTCATAAATGTCCTTGCTGATTTGAAGAATCCATCATTTGAATTATTATTTAATTCATTATTTTGATATCCTTATGCCTTATTTCGGAATAATGGAATAGAGTATTATTCCGAAAAATACCATATAAGGTGGAAATTTAAATTGAGGATAAAATCAAGTTCTTGTTCTAGTAAACTGAATATCATCCGTTAGTAGGACAGAGAGTGCGAGCTCAGCGTAAAGAGGGAAACATCAAGAGTTTCATTTATCTCCCATATTCGATATTTCGACATTTAAAATTTAGAGACCCTAAAATTCAAAAAGATTACTAAATATGATAAGGTGTCAGAGAATTTGGGCATACTCAAATAGGCTAGTATTGATTATTCTCACACCATTGAATAAACATGCTAAACTATGGATAAAAAAACTCAAACTTGAGAAGCATCCAGAAGGTGGATACTTTACCAATACATATGCCTCTGACAAAAAATTCGATTTTCCAGATTTTGATGGATTCAGATCTACATGTACTGCCATCTATTACTTATTGACAGGAAACCAATTTGCGTCATTTCACATAATGAAGTCGGATGAGATTTGGCATTACTATTCGGGTAGTAGTTTAACATTACATATGATAGATTCAAAGGGTGAGATGGAACAAATTCTGGTAGGTCCAAATTTTGATAGAGGAGAAAGATTTCAAGTGATCATAAAATCAGGTTGTTGGTTTGCAGTGTCCATTAATAATAAGAATTCATATTCACTGGTCGGCTGCACGGTATCTCCTGGCTTTGATTACAGAGATTGGAAACTAGGTTACAGGAAGAAACTATTAGAACAATATCCCCAACACAAAAAGATTATTAAAAAATATACAAAACACAAGTGAATCAACGTGGTTATTAATTAGACAACAATATAAGAAATATTATGGAAATCAATTTCTTAATTATCTGTATTTTCTTTTCTTACTAGTTTCGCATTTATCAACTAAATTGACATAATACAGCATAGTAATTTTGAGTATTTCTTGCACTAATTAGTTACAGATCCCAGAAAATCGAAACCAATGTTTTCTTCTTCTTGATTCTCTTCAGGAGGAATATCTTCCATGATGTTATTGTCTAGAAGTGGGTTATAGTCGGTTGCTGGATTGGGAATCGGTTTATCGTCAGTTGCTGGATTGGGAATCGGTTTATCGTCAGTTGCTGGATTGGGTGTAGATTTATCATTTACCATAGCATTACAATCCAATCCAGAAAGCATGTTGGCACATTCTTGAAGTTTGTTTTGAGATCCCTCTTGATCATTGTTCAAGTCGTTGCTCTTTACTTTAATTATATTGCTCTCATAATTACTAATTGGTGGTTCCAATAGATTTTGTGGCTTATCCATCTTGAAAGATGAAGTTTTCGTAATTTTAGGATACCCATCAGCTGTGACATCCAAAACTACTTTGTAATCATTCCCACCACTAGTAGATGGAGTATCCCATGTGTATGATACTAGACCATTGTCATCGGTGCTTGCAGTAAACTTCTTTGCTCCAATCTTTCCTACAACATTTGCACCTGTTACCATTTCATTAGTATTAGCATCCACAACCTTAACTTCAATTGTTTGTTCATCTCCGGGTATCACAAGATCATTTGATAGGGCGGCCTCAACTAACAACTGTCTTTGAACTTCAAAACTTCCTGTCAAAGAAGTAGGCTGGTAACCGTCAGCTGATGCTTTTACCTTCACGTTGTATTTACCAGCCGGAATATCAGAAGAGATATTCCAAGTATGTGAATATGTACCAGAAGCGTTCGATGTTACATTATACCCCTTCTTTTGACCAATTTTGGCGACAACATCTGCTCCAGGAACAATTTCTTTAGTGTTGGCATCAACGATCTTTACGTCTACTGTTTGTTGATCACCGGGAACAACAAGACGTTTCAATAGACTTGCCTCAACTAACAACTGTCTTTGAACTTCAAAACTTCCTGTCAAAGAAGTAGGCTGGTAGCCGTCAGCTGATGCTGCAACTACCACATCGTATATGCCAGACGGAGTGTTAGGCAAAATATTCCAGGATTGAGAATACTCTCCTAAATTGTCAGAAGAACCGTTGTATTCATTTACCGTCATATTTCCCTGCATAATCTTAACAACAACATATGCTCCTATGACATTTTCTGATGTCCCTGAATCAGAGATTTTTACCGTAAAGTTTTGGGATTCTCCAGGAAACATCAGTTTCTTTGACAGTTCCACATGTGTCAAAAGATTGTTGGAAGCTAAAGTAGTCTCATTAGAAGACATATTCTGAGTACTAGCTGGAGAACTTGTGGATAAAGTTCTCAACTGAGGAAGTATTTCAAGGGGATCGTGTAATACGGTTGTAGTTATCGGGTTTGCTTCATTAGTAACAACTCCTGTTACATTAATAGTATGCCACTTTGTGCTTACTTTAGAATTCTCCAGACATTCGAGTTTAGATGTAAGATCATTTAGCCCGTTTTCAATAGAGTGATATGAAGAAGAATAAGTGAACGTCCAAGATGAGTAATCATCCTCTCCGTACGGGCCGGCCGCTTTTGCCTTTTGGAACGGTTTCTCATTATTCCAATCTACAAGTACAGTACAATCAGATTTTTCATTATCTGTAGAAACGCCGAAAATAGTCAAATTCCCAACAGGAATTTCCTTTCCACTGACCGGTGACAATATCTTTACTCCCACAGATGGGTGAACGTTTTTAGTTGAAGTAATTGAATTTGTAACAGCTCCAGTTGTTGAATCTGCTTCTTCATTTGCTTTACTAATTGATTGTGGAGTGGATCCATCGTACTGCGGTAGAATATTACTCTTGATTGGAATAAAACCATAGCCATTGAATTCATTTAAAGATCCTATCTGTGAAACTCCATACCCATAAACAGAATTAAAGATAGGGATAATGAATACAGTCGATACAAAGAATATTATTATTAAATAATAATTCACAAAATCTTATCTAATTTAATTTTTATAAGTATTGTCAGTCTATTCTCTCTTAGAAATAACACTATGATTTTTACTTAATCGAGTACATTTCTTTTTACTTGTAAAATTGCATAGTGCAAGAATCAATTGATCTTATGAAACATTGTTGCATAAATTATCTTCGAATTATTCGATCAAGAAATCCTTTACTACTTTATTAAACAATTTGGCATTTTCTACATGAGGTCTGTGTCCACATTTCTCAAGGATGATGATTCTCGATTTACCATGTTCCAGGAATGGACGAATAAATCTTAATGGAATCATTCTGTCCTCCTTCCCCCAAATAAGTAACACGTCGGTATCAATTTTCTCAAGTTTATTATTGTATCTTGGGGCCATCGCACTACCCTTCAATGCAGAAATAAATGCTTCCTTTGCACCAGGTAATGACAATCTTTTGTAAATGGCATCTGCATATGAACGACTGACCATAGAACTATCAATTGAGGTCAATATTTCGCTTACATCCTTCGAAGATTTTGCGTTTACTATCCGGATATACTTTTTCAATTCTTTGGTACCTTTGAAGGTTTTTGGCAGGGAACCGGCAGGGCTTATGAGAATAAGTTTGTCAACTATTTTCCTATTTCGAAGGGTAAATTCTACGGCGATATGGCCGCCTAGAGAGGAGCCGATTATGAACAAATGACTTAATCTTATACTTTTAATGAATTTTTCAAGAAAGCCTACGTAAAAATTTATGGAGTAATCTATCTTTGGTTTATCACTCATACCAAAGCCCGGAAGATCTAAAGCAATTACTCTAAATTTGGTCGATAAAAAACCAGTATTATTAGTCCAACTCTCTATAGAACCGCCCAAACCATGAAGAAGTAAAAGCGGAGTACCTCTTTTGTTCTTGTCCAAGTATCTGACGCGTAGGTTATTAATTTTAGTAAACTTCAGATCACTCATAAAAATCAAGTACTAAAATTGTTGAATAAAAATATATCAAAAACATGAATCTCCGGTGAATATCTTCCTAGAGGTATCTGTGATGAGTCGTTTTTAACATGAATAATTAACCTATAAGGTCGAACAGGCCCATACGATCAGAGATTTTATCTTCTAATTTTTCGATTTTCTTTTCTATTTTATTCTGAGCCGCGTCATCAAGTCCGCTGAACTTAAGTCCGAATATTGAATTGTCATCGATTTGGTGATTAGAGAACGAACTTTCGCTATCCGGATTTGTACCAAATGTATTTACCTGATTATGATTAGACGTATCTTCTACCAGATCTGGTTCATATGTAAAGAAAGTACTTGACTCACTTTGAGAAGTCAATCCTTCATCTGAAGCTTCAGTAGCAGTCATATCCAAGTTATTTGTTTCTCCTATCGCTCCCTGTTGTTCTGAGTTGAGGGTAGTATAGGTTCCAGAACCTGTATCAATGATTTCCCCGGAGGTGAAACCATCTTGTGATCCAGCCGTTCTCATATTTCTTATTTCTGTATGGTCGGCACCTTCAGAAAAAGTAGATGTTGTTGATTCTTCATCGGATTCTGAATAAAGTGGAAGAATTTTATAAGTACCGTTATCTTTGTTATCGTTTACTGGTAATGCATTTATATCTTCATTGGCTATTTCTTCATTAGCGACATCCTCAACACCTACATCTTCAGTGGATTGATCAGTATTGATGGTGCTATCGGTATTGATGGTGTTACTGTTTGCAGGCAACATATTGGTATCTTCACTAGCTACATCTTCACTAGCTACATCTTCACTAGCTACATCTTCACTAGCTACATCTTCACTAGCTACATCTTCACTAGCTACATCTTCACTAGCTACATCTTCACTAGCTACATCTTC
>Ga0209486_10000166_pt1 | contig 31076 bp, 26 predicted proteins | sample NCCompost_FD_187518 | JGI IMG/M metagenome (GOLD analysis project Ga0209486, IMG submission 187518) | Agricultural soil microbial communities from Utah to study Nitrogen management - NC Compost (SPAdes) (version 2) | ecosystem: Environmental > Terrestrial > Soil > Agricultural land | place...
ACAACCGGACTTTCAGGCTGCTCGCCTACACGCCACAGCAGCGGTATTCCGCGTACCGCGGCGTGTTCACGCAATCGCTGGGGTCCTTCCGCAGACTGACAGATCCAGCGGCACTGGCGGTTCAGCCGGTGCGGGTGCGCCTGGTCCGGCTTCCGCGAGCAATGACCGTGACGGAGTTCCATCAGGCGTACCCGTCGCCGATTCCACTCGCGCAGGTGGCGTTGATCAACGGCGTTGAGCCGACAACAACCCTCCCAGCCGGAACGCTTGTCAAACGGGTCCAGTAGGGCACAGCGGTACCAAGCCATCGCGTGACGGTTTTCGCTGGAGTCCTGCGCATAGCGGGCTGACACCTTCCCTCTGGTAGCACAGACGAGGGCGGCACTAAAGTCAGCCGGCCGGCACCCGATTCGCCGCGGGAGCTGGTCCTCCTCTGCGACCACTGTCGGCGAGAAGGAGCGTTCCATGCGAAGGCCAGGGAAAGCCCTCCGGCTAGCGGCGTTGGCTTCAGCAATCGCCGCTTCAGCCGGTCAGGCGCAGGGCGGGATCGCGCTCGGGTACACGGACATCGGTGCCGTGCTTGGTATCGGCGGAGTTGGCGAAGCCAGCTTTGCTCTCGGCGGCCGTTTCGAGAAGGTCATCAAGCCCCTGCCCGATCTGGGTGATGGACTACTGGGCATTCAAGTAGGTGCTGACTGGTGGAGCTGGGACTTCGGTTCAGGCTACAGCGTTTCGTACATCCCGATCGGCGTAACGGCGAACTACCACTTCAAGATGGAAAACAAGAAGATCGATCCGTTCCTTGGCGCCGGATTGGGATATCAGTTGGTAAATGCCAGCTGCCCGAGCTTCCAGGGCGTCGACCCCTGTGGATCGTATTCGAGCGGGATCTACTTCATCACGAAGGCCGGCATCCGCTACTTCCTGAACACGAACATGGCACTGTACGCCGACATCGGAGTCGGCGCGGCAACGCTGAACGTCGGCGCTGTGTGGAAGATCAAGTGATTTGGGAATGAGGAAGCAGGAGGCAGGAAGCAGGAAGCAGGGAAGGAACGAAACGGTTGAAATCTTGAGGGCTCGTCGTCGCGAGACGCGGGCCCTCGTTCAATCACTGCTTCCGGTCCCCTGCTTCTGGTCCTGGAAAAACCGCTCGTCGGCGTGACGCCGGGACACCAGATTCAGCGCATGACGATCGACCAATCCCGGGGTATTCGTGCCGCGCAGGCTGGCCTTCTCGTCAATGCGGTCCTCGCTGTCATCAAGGTGCTCGCGGGAGTGATCGGCAACTCGTATGCGCTGATCGCCGACGGAATTGAATCGACCGCCGATCTCTTCTCCTCGACCATCGTCTGGAGTGGGCTGCGTATCGCAAGGCGCGATGCAAACACTGAATACCCATTCGGATACGGAAAAGCAGAGACGCTGGCCGCGGCAACCGTTGCCCTCATGCTCATTGGCGCCGCGATTGCCATTTCGATCGAGGCTATTCGGGAGATCGTGACGCCACATCACGCGCCTGCTCCGTGGACGCTGGCGGTGCTCGTGATCGTGGTCGCCGTGAAAGAAGTAATGTTCCGCAGGGTTCACGCGGTGAGCGCCAAGGTCGGTAGTGAAGCCGTGCGCGCCGACGCATGGCATCATCGCAGCGATGCTATCACTTCACTTGCTGCATTCGTCGGCATCTCGATCGCGCTCCTCGGGGGCGAAGGGTGGGAGGAGGCCGACGATTGGGCGGCGCTGTTCGCCGCCGCGGTGATTGCCTGGAATGGGCAGAGCATCCTGCGACCGGCGATCGCCGGCCTGATGGACCGCAGCGCCGAGCCGGCGATCCGGGAACGCGTGTACGAAATCGCCTGCTCGGTCCCGCACGTTCGCGCTGTCGAGAAAGTAATTGTGCGACGAGCAGGAGTCGACTACTTCGCGGACCTCCACGTCCATGCTGATCCCATGATGTCGCTCCGAGAGGCGCACGTGGTAAGCGGCAAGGTCAAGAGCGCGATCAGGACCACGCTGCCTAACGTGCGCGGAGTCCTGGTGCACATGGAGCCTTTTGAAGACGAGGAAGCAGGAAGCAGGAAGCCGGAAGCAGGGAAGGAACGAGGCGGTTGAAATCTTGAGGGCCCGCCGTCACCAGACGCGGGCCCTCTTTCAATTCTCCGTTTCCGCTTCTTGTCTTTGCTGTATCACCGTTTCCTTGCCGGCCGGCTGGCGAAGTGTTTCGACCAGATCACGATTACCGCGCAATTGGACGAATTCGCGCTCGTGAACTGGATTGGTACCGTCGAGCCCTGGTAGACCTCGATGGCGGCAATGTTGTACGGAGGGATCATGCGATCGACGTCACCCGGGAACACCGGATCATAGGCGGTGCCGTCGAGCCAGAACTTCACACAGTTGCCGCCCAGCATATTGCCGCGCGAGCTCTCCACGGCATAGTCGTAGGGACTGACGGGCACCACGCGCAGTGATGGCACGGTGCGGAACACGTCGGTCAACATGTTCGGACCACGCTTCATGATTTCGTCCGCGTCCATGAACGTGCCGGACATGCCACGCTTCCGGGCGGTGAAGCCGATGTTGTCGAGGCTCATGTCGCTTTCGGCAGTCACCACGACCGGATCGAGCATCTGCACCGGCTGGCTCATCGTGATCGTGGTCGTCGCCGGTTGACGCGTCGAAAGCTCGACCGGCTTGCTCACGGGAGCAAAGCCCATCTGCCGTGCCGTGACCGACTGCGTTCCCGATGGCAGTTCCGCAAGCGAAAAAGCACCTTCGGCGTTCGTCAGCGCCCGGCTCGTCGTGCCTTCGACTTCGACGCGCACGTTCGCCATGGGAGCGCCAGTCGCATTGACCACCTTTCCGCGCAGGACTGCCTGGCCCTTCTGGTAGTTCACCGCGGAAAAACGTTGTTCACCACTTCCGCGGCTTGGAGCCGCCTGCGTGCTGTCCACGGTCGCCTTGGCGACGGTATTCGCGTTTCCAATGCGAAGGCCTTGAATCACCAGCGGCTGCCCGACAAACGTGACCTTGATCTCGGCTGTCGTTATGCCGGCCTTCTCCGCCTGCAAGGTTCCCTCGACTTCCGACGGAACTCCGCAGATCCTGAACACGCCATCCTGGTTCACCGTGGCGCCGCGCAATCGGGGCATGCGCTTCAAGCCGTCGGCAAGCGAGAGCTCCGACCAGGCGAACGAAATGCGCGCGCCGCTCACCGGTTGATCGGTGTCGGCGTCGAGCAGGCGGCCAATGATCGCCGACGGGCCAAGCCGTCGCGTCGCGGCGGAGCAGGAGAGGCCGACGAGTGTTTCCGCAGACGGGACGCCCATCTCGAGGACTTTCCGCTCACCGGGTGCCACCGCGAACGAATCGGTGACCATCGTCAGGCCGAGTGAATCGAGCAGGTCGTGCGCGACGTGCACCTTGTGCATCCCGGGCGGAAGGCTGTCGATGTTGAAGAGGCCGCGCTCGTTGGTCGCGCCGATCCGGGTGGAGCCGAGCACAAAAACTGTCGCACCGACCAGCGGCGTGTTGTGCACGCTGTCGAACACGGTGCCGAGCAGCGAGGCGAGGCGCTTGGTGCTGTCCTGTTGAGTTGCGGGCGGCGTCGATTGCGCGAACGCGGACGCTCCGCCTCCGAGCAGGGAGGCTGCCAGAACCAGGGCGGGCAATGTACGAACGAGTCTCTGCATCTTCTGCTTCGATAGCGAGGACCGGCAGGAAACCGGCCGATTCGGAGCGGTCGCGGCGCGAATCACCGCGTCTGCAAGGCGCCGTCTATTAGTACCGTGAAAAATGGCCAATGGTTGGCGCCCCGGGAAAGTAACGGGGCCAAGCCGGGATACCCCGACGTCGCCCCCAAATGCCATGGCGGTGCGTCATCCAAAACCCCCTAACCGCCGGTAACCGTGATGGTTCGCTCAACCCGGACTTCGTTTCCTCCTCCGGCGTTGAGTTCCAACTGGAGCAGATATCGGCCCGGGGTCAGCGTAGAGAGGTCAACTTCAACCGATCGAGCCGTAACCGGGCTTCCGCGCGCTGATACGTCCCTCAAGCCCACGGAAACCGGCTGTGCTTCGCGTACACGCCTCAAGGCCCTCAGGCCGCGCGACAACCAGCCGCCCCCTGACCGGTTCTCCGGCGCCACGGTGATGTTGACCTCCAGCCCTTCCCCCGTGGGATCGGTGTTATACGCCTCCCAGAAAATTCCCACCTTGGACCCCGCGGGGAGGCGCTCCGAAGTACGCATGTGCGGAAGGACTTCTTCGGCGCTGGTCGGCATGCCGTCGTACGGCTCGAACAGCACAATGTCCGAAACCTGAATACGCGACTGCGGTGCATCGGTGCGCCGCACACCATAACGAGCCCGCGCCAATGTCTGTCGCTTTGCGGAACCCACTTCGACACTCAGCAGCATTGAGCCCCACGCGGACCGCGCGCTGAGGGTTCCACGCCGCTGGGGCGATTCGCTGCGCACAACCACAGCGTCTTTTTCTTCGCCACGTGTCAAAACCATGGCGGCCGACAGCTCCTTCGCGTCCACTGCCGCTCTCAGTTGTTCGTCGCCGGAGACAGACCACGCGACGAGCACCATGGCCGAGTCGCCGCGCCGGAAGAGAGCCGACTGATGCTCGAGTGGAATGAGGCGCTTGGCGTAGACCGGCGAGTAACGCGCACGCACCGGAGGAATTCCCTTGCTGCGCCAGCCGGCGGAATCGCTCGAGGCGGGATTGTCGAGAACTCCGCGAGCAGGAAGAAACGGGTGTGCCGGAATTCGCTCGTGTCCCACGAGGCTCGGTTCCGCGCCCACCACCAGGTTGCCGGCGGGACTTCGTGTCCACGCAATCGGCCACCCATAACGCAACGTGAGCTCACGCTCGTCGAAGTCGAACCCCATCGCGTACGCGGAAGGGGCGTCTTCGACAAAGTGCGCCATCATCAGGCGCGAGTAGTACTCGGTCCGGGCGTCATTTCCGCGGCCGGACATCAGCGGTCGCGAGAGCCACCAGATGCGCTCCTCCAGCGGGCCACGTCGCGCGCACGAGTGCTCTCGATATTGCTTCAACTGATCGTCGGCGAGCAGCAACTTCATGTCTTTCCAGTTGCAACGCTCGGTATCCGACATGAGCCGCAACGCCGCCTCGTAGGAACTATCCGCTTCCTCGAACCGGCCCGCGACGTGAAAGGCGAACCCGCGGAGGGCATTGCACCACCACTCCCGCGACACGCAGGCCTGTGCGGCGCGCACGGCGTCGTCGTACCGGCCGGCCTCGGCGAGGTACCGCACCCGCTGGCCCGATACCCAGCGATCGTTAGGCCAGATGCGGCCGACCGAGTCGATCTGCTCGATCAGGCGATCGCGTCCTTCGCGAATCCGCTCCGATTCTTTGGGCGGATCGGGCGAGTCTTCCTCGTACCAGTAGCAGAACCTGCCGACACGCTCGTCACAGCGATCGGGTCCACTCCGAACCGAGAAGGCCGGCGCATTGCGTCGCCGAAACGTCTCGAATCCTTCCTGGGCCGCCCGTAATGCCTCGATCGAGGTAGTGACCGCCGGTGGGATAGCCGGACGCACTTCGAGCACCTGCGCGCGGAGCGGCGCTCCCAGGGCAGGGAGCGCAAAAAGGCAGAAGCCCGAAAGCAGTCGGCGGAGCGTCATGGGGTGCGACGGTACCCGCGTCGCCAGGTAAATGTGTCACCGCGCGAGATCTCCCGACACGTCTTGAGATTCTGGCGCACCGGCGTTTAGCCTCAGGACACTCCGGAGCCGGAGTCTCCATGAACCAGTCGTCTGGCGGCACACGCGAACGCAGCGCAGTGACGAGATGAAGCTCGTCTCGCTCTGCCCGTCCCTCACAGAGCTGGTCTTCGACCTCGGGGCGGGAGGCGACCTTGTAGGCCGCACGAAGTTCTGCGTGCACCCGGCGGATCGTGTCGACGCGATCGAGAAGGTCGGCGGTACGAAGAACCCCAGAATCGACCGCATCGTCGAGCTCTCGCCGGATCTCGTCCTCATGAACGACGAGGAAAACCGGAAGGAGGACGCCGAGGCCTTGCTCGCCGCCGGACTGCGTGTGCACGCGTCGATGCCGCGCACCGCGCCCGAAACCGCGGCCATGGTTCGTTCAATCGGCATCGCCCTGCATCGGCCGCGGGAAGCGGAGGTCATCGCGGCCGACATCGAACGGCGCGCCGATCGCGTGAAACGCAGCGCGCAACACCATCCGCCAATTCGTTATGCGTGCCTGATCTGGCGTGAGCCGATCATGACGCTGAACGACGACACGTTCATCGCCGGCCTGCTCTCCCTTTCCGGCGGCCAGAATGTGTTCGGAACACGCGGTGACCGGTATCCGTCGATCACCGCCACCGAACTTCACGACGCCGATCCACTGATCGTTCTCCTGCCCAATGAGCCGTTTCCATTCCAGGCGAAACACGCCGACGAGCTTTCGGAACAGAGCCGCCTGCCGCGGGCGCGCTTTCGTCTCGCCGACGGCGAACTGCTGTCCTGGCATGGCTCGCGGACGCCACGCGGCATTGATTACGCCGAGTCGATCCTGCGGGGACTGGGATGAGCTGGAACCGACGCTGTCAGGGTCGTCTGAGCCCGGGCCTGTCTAGATCGAGAACTTTGGCAGGAGGTGGATGATGCTGCGTCGATTCGCGCTCAACGTCGGTATCGGGTGCCTCATCCTCGCCTCGGTTGCGTGCGATTCATCGGAGATTTTCGATCCACGAGACCTCGCTCGGGTCACGAACGCCGAGGCCCTCTGGAAGTCGCGCTCATTCCCCGACTACACGTATGAAATCCGCGTTTCCTGCTTCTGTCCGCCGGAGGTCACGCAATGGACGCGCGTGACGGTGCGCAACGGCGCCGTGACCGCGGCGGAAGCGGTGGATCCCCAGTCACAATTTCCGGTCACCACGCTGCAATACTGGGAGCCCATCGACTCGATCTTCGTCGATCTTCGTCGCACGCTGACCGAGAAGGAAGCACAGTGGTATCTCGAGGACGTGATTGCGGACTTCGACGCTACACTCGGCTATCCCACGAATATCGAGTACCGCGCGAAGCGAAACGTCGCGGATGGCGGTTCGGTGTACAGTCTTCGCAACGTGCTCCCGCTGCAGTGAGGATGGTCAGCCCGACACCTTGTTCCAGCGGAAGAAGAGCACGGAAAGTCCGGTGAACGCGATCACCGCGGCGCCGATGCTCATCAACACACCGGCGACCTGATGGTCGGCATGAGCCGTGATGCCTGGGAGCGGCGGTGCCAGTTCGAACACCCCGTATAAGGGCGTGGTGGAGTACACGAGAAACGCCACGAGTCCGAACATGATGGGACTGAACATGAGGCCCAGCATGAGGTACCCCATCTTCATCGGATAATTGAACCGCGGCTGTACCGGAACCGGGCGGATGAGCGGCCACCAGAATACGAAGCCCGCGAAAATCCACAGCAGGTCGATCAGCATCGATCCCAGCTGCGACGCCATGAGCGCGTCGACGATCGGCGGGAGGTGGGTCAGCAGGACGATCGCCGAAAAGATCACGAGTGCCGGCAGCGGCGACAGGATGCGCCTGACGAGTGCGTATCCGCGGCCCGGCCGCTCGAGCAGGGCGGCCGCCTCCGGCGACGGGCCCAGGACCAGCAGCGGCGGCGCCACCAGCGCCATGAGCAGGAACTGGAGCATGTGCACGCTGGCGAGGTATCCGGCGCCTAACGCGCCGATCGGCCAGTCGAGCGACAGCCAGAGGATGACCAGGCCGCCGACGAACGCCGGGTGCGCCGGACGCTGTGGCTTGAGCGCCGCACGTGCCCCGGCGCGGTTCCACGCCCACATCCCGACGGCGAGGAGGATGATGAACAGCCAGACGCCGGGATAGGCGCGCCACTGCCAGGTCCAGGCGGCGCCCGTGGCGCTGCACCAGAAGCTCATTCAGGGATGGGGGATGGGGGATGGGGGATGGGGGATGTGGGAGGATGCTCTCACTTCCCGGGTTTCCCCGGCAATCCCAGGAACTTTTCCAGCTCCGCGTATGGCACGACTGGGGCGCGGACCTCGACGGCTCCGACGCGGGCGAATGACAGGTATAGCGTGACCGAGTCGCCGGCCGTGATCTTCTTCTTGAGCTGCAGCAGCATGATATGATTACCGTTAGGCGCCAGTTTCGTCTCGGCGCGGGCGGGAATGACGAGCGTTGGTGTCGCCATCATGTGTCGGAGCTCGCCTTCCCCCATCGTCTCGTGCACTTCGCCACGGACCGCGATGTCCGCCGCCACGGCAACCAGGGTGTCTTCCTGCGCGAGGCCGTTCCTGATGGTGATGTACGCCGCCGCTTCGTCGAGGCTGGCGGGTTCGGCCACCACCGCCTGCGTAACGACCAGACCGTCCATGTTGATGCTCGACGCCTTTCCCTCGGTCGCCGCGAGCGCTTCAGCCTTTGCCTGCGCCGCCAGATCGCGCCGGATCTCCTCGCCCGAGGCGTTGACGAGCCTCGGCAGGTCATTCGCCCAATCTTCCTGACGGATTCCAAACGGGTAAATCGTGTAGGCGTTGCCGTCTCGTGCAAAGGCGAAAACCTGCGCGCCATGTCCAACGAAATAGTTCGCCGAGTCGGCGTTCAGGTATTCACGCGTCGCGTTGGGGAGGCCGAACATCTGTTGTATCTGGGCGAGTTGTTCGAGCGAGCCGGTCAAGCCCACGAACGACGGGTCGAAATTGCCTAACCATTCCCGCAGGCGTTGCGGAGTGTCCCGTTCGGGGTCGGTGGTGACGAAGACGGTTGCGACCCTGGCCTTGTCGCCGGCCGGCATGCGCTTCAGCACCGCGGCGATGTTCGCCATGTGAAGCGGACAGATGTCGGGGCAGTGGGTGTAGCCGAAGAAGACCAGCGCCACCTTGTCGCGCGTCTGGGCGGCAAAGTCGTACGGCTGACCGGTGAAATCGGTCAACGTGAACGCCGGCTTTGCGAGCGGCGTCGGGAGCGCGACGCCGCGATAGGTACCGGCGCTGCGCTCAGCGGCGCACGCGGCAAGTAGCAGAGCAGCGACCAGCGACCAGCGTTTAGCGATCATCGAGAGCATCACGGACTGAAGTTCTCTATAAAATAGCCGGCAATGCTCGAGTCGGGGGCTGATCGTAACTACCGATGGTGGATGTGGGATGTGAGATGTGGGAGGAACCGGATTAAGTCGGATTTCACAGCGGGAATCAGTACTAATCGGGTTCCTCCCACCTCCCACGTCCCACATCCGCTATCCACGCGCGCGCTCGGTATTGCTGGTCGCCGATCGCTAGTTAACGCGGTAAGTAGCGCTTCGGGAATTTCGCGAGCACCGTGTAAGCGGGATCGACGATATTCGCCACCGTGTTTTCGGCGAGCTGGCCCAGGAGTGCGTAGGCATCGGTTTTTCCGAAGCCGTACTCCTGCAGCCACTCGATCAGTTCGACGTGGGCGATGCGGAATGCATCGATGAGCGGACGGGCGCTGCCGGCAACCATGATGTGCGTCGCATCCTCGAGCCGCGGCCAGTCGATGCGCTTTCCCTTGATGACATCGACGTGCAGCACCACCGACATCGAAGTCTCGAGCCCGGTTCCGGCGACTTCACCCTCTCCCTGCCGCGCGTGGCCGTCGCCGAAATACAGGTACGCGCCCTCGTGAAAGACCGGCAGGTACACCGTGGTTCCCTCGCGCACTTCGGGCGCATCCATGTTGCCACCAAAGTCGCCTGGCCATAACCCGCCGAAGGCTTCCTGGCCGCGCGGCGCGACCGCTACGCGACCCAGCATAGGCTTGAGGTCGATCTCGATCGATTGCATGCGCGAATCGGGCAGCGTGGTGCGCCCCACCATGCGCGTCGTATCGAGCTCCCACAGGTAGCGCCGGCCCGGAATCGGATCATTCAGGAGACGCAGGCGCGAGTCGGATTGCAGGCCGCCGAATCCGCCGCTCACGTTTGCCGCGGCCAGGTTGGTGTTCGGCATGACCCGCAGGATCCTTACGACGAGCATGTCGTTGGTGGTCGCGCCTTCGACATAGAAGGGACCAACTTCGCCCGGGAATGCACCGCCTTCGCGCGTGTAATACGCGCCGTGCATCGTGTTCGAGATGAGCACGGTGTTCGGCTTGATGCGCATCACCGGTTCACGCACCGCGAAGGTGGGATGCCCCACGGTGGGCGTAAAACGCACTGTATCCTGGGCGGTGCCCTGTGCTGTCGATGCGACGAAGAGCAGCGTCGCGATACAAACCGTGGAACGCATGTTGGATGGAAGCAGGGGACAGGAAGCGGGAAACAGGGAAGGAACGAAGCGTTATCAATACGACTCGAAAACGTTTCGTACCATCCCTGTTTCCTGTTTCCTGTTTCCTGCTTCCTGCTTCCTGTTTCCTAGCGCAGCCGTATCGACACCATCACCCGGTGCTGGCTGGACGAGCCGCCGTCGAACGTGAGCGGCTCACTGGGCGCGGCGATGACCGGGACATCGCCCCCGACAGTCGGCGCATTGAAGTTCCGGGCGGTTAGTTGATCGTTCATGCACCTCGGGCCGCAAGTCATGCTGACCGAATAGCCGAACACCACGTCGCGGGTACGGACGCGCAGTCCGAACGTTGGTGTCCACTCAACCCAGCCTTCGTCCTGCGATCGCGCTGTTCGCAGCACGTGATTGTCCTGGTCAAGCGTGTAGTTGATCGCCCGCATCGCCACGCCGAACTGCAGGCCGACCACCGCAGCCGAATCACTATCTCCTACGAATTCATGTCCAAAACCGACATTGATGCGTGAGTTCGAGAACCGGAAATGGTTGTCGACGGTGTGCGCGCCCTGAGGAATCACGGTGCCAGCGACGTCCGTCGTATCGCCGGCCGCGTCGGCCCAGGTGTGACTCCACATCGGCTCCATCACGACGTCCAGACCGAACGTCGACGGTCCGAACATTCGCGACGCGCCGAAGCCGAAGTTGAATGCGTCGGTGTTGCCGGGATCACGAGGAATGTTCTGGATCTGGTAGTTGGGGATCTTCGGATGCGACAGCCGGTTTGCGGTGAAGAGGTAACCCATTCGCCAGCCACCGGGTGTTTTTGGTGCGAGATACACTGCATGGAGGCCGGCGGTGTTGGTCCGGTCGAGATTCCGCTCGTCGCGCGCCGGAATCACGTTCGGGTCGCACGCGCAGGGGCCGGGCGCCGCGCATGGCGGGCACGGCGCCCACCGCCACGTCTCCGGAAAGTGCACGTCGTGCGTCATCCGGTAGCGGTTGCTCACGGCCACCATTTCCAGCGTCGCGCCGCCGGTGAACTCCTTGAGCAGTCCCAGGCGCGCATCGAGCAGGCTCCCCGACTGCCTAACGCGGTCGCTCCCGGCATATAGCGCCGACACTCCATCGACGCCTTTGAGGTCGGCCACAGAGACGCCCGCGCCCACGGAAAGCCCTCCGCCGAACCGCCGCGCAAGCAGCCCGCTGAAGTACTGGTTCGATGCCCGCCGGTCGCTGATGGGGACATTCCACCATACGTCGCGTCGTTCAACTTCCTGAAGCGAAAAGAGCGCGCCACCGGCGAAGCCCCCGCCTGTCTGCAGGATGCTCACTGGCAACGTGCGCCCGCCTCCGGCCGTCGCACGATGGGTAAATGGCATCACCTGGATGGAGCCGACCGTCAATCGCGTCGCTTTCGCCGGATTCGACCACGGGTCCCCGATGGTGTCGACAAGTGCGATCGACACGCCACCCATTCCCGGCCATTGGGCCGGGTAAATGCCGAACTGCTCACCCTGATGGATCGGGACGGTCTTCGGGGAGATGAGCTGGGCTTCCAGCGTTGCCGCGCTGCTCAGGAGCGCGGCCAGGCCGACAGCCACTCGGCGCAAGGCGAACGGACGTGCGGTCATGGGGGTCTCCGTGGGGATGGCGCACCACGAAAGAGACGCTGGGGCAGCCGCAGGCCCTGACACGGCACGACGGTTTGTCGGTTGACACCTTGGGGAACGACCTGCACAGTCCAAACGGGTAAACGGGTAAACGGGTAAACGGGTAAACGGGTAATCGTGGCGAAGTCACGATTCACTATTCACGATTCACGATTCACCTCTCATGAAACACAGCCTACTTGCCATAGCGCTCCTCCTGGTCGGGAGCACGACAACGAACGCGCAGCAAACCAAGTGGGATTCGGTCGCGCGCAGCCTGTTCAAGGAGCTGGTCGAGATCAACACGACCCAGAGTGCGGGGAGCACGCTCGCCGCCGCCCAGGCCATGGCGACTCGGCTCAAGGCGTTTGGATTCCCGGACTCCGACGTTGTCGTCCTCGAGAATGCACCGAAAAAAGGCAACCTCATCGCTCGGCTCCGCGGCAGGAGCACCGGGAAGAAGGCGATCCTGCTGCTGTCTCACATCGATGTGGTTGAAGCAAAGGCCGAGGACTGGACATTGGCGCCGTTCCAGTTCATCGAGAAAGACGGGACCTTCTTTGGCCGTGGCGTCGCCGATGACAAGGACGAGGGCGCGATTCACCTCGCTGTCATCATGCGCATGCGCGAAGAGAAATACGTCCCCGATCGGGACATCATCGTTGCGCTGACGGCCGACGAGGAAGGAGGCCCCGCCAACGGCGTGGAGTGGCTGCTCAAGAACCATCGTCCGCTTATCGACGCCGAGTATGCCTTCAATGAAGGTGGCGGCGGACGCGTTCGTGGCCCCAACATCACGGACACGGTGAAGGTCTCGCACGACGTGCAGGCAAGCGAAAAGAAGTTCCTCAACTTCCGTTTCGAGGTGACGAATCCGGGGGGCCACAGCTCGGTACCGCGTCCGGATAATGCCATCACACAGCTCGCGGTCGCCCTGACCAAGATCAACCCGGCGATCATGCCGGTTCGCCTGAATGAGGTGACGCGGGCCTACTTCACCCGACTGGCCAGTGTCGTGGCGGGCGAAACACCGCGCTTGGCGGCTGCGATGCGCGCCATCGTCGCCAACCCTAACGATTCGGCGGCCGCTGCTACGCTTTCGGCTGACCCACGCTATAACTCGCAGCTTCGCACCTCGTGCGTAGCGACCATGCTCGAGGGAGGACATGCCACCAACGCCCTGCCGCAACGCGCCCGCGCCAACGTCAACTGCCGCATCCTGCCTGACGAGACGCCCGAGCAGGTGCGCGGTATCCTCGAGCGCGTGGTCGGCGACACCGGCGTGAAGATCACGGCCCAGGGGAACCCCACAAACTCGCCGCCGTCGCCGCTGACACCGGCACTGATGAGCGAAATCGAGCGCGTGACAAAGGAGATGTGGCCCGGCGTGCCGGTCATTCCCACCATGAGCACGGGCGCCACTGACGGGCTTTTCCTGCGGAACGCGGGGATTCCGGTGTACGGCGTGTCCGGGCTTTTCTATCCCGAGACGTTTGCCCACGGAATGAACGAGCGCATTCCGGTGCGGGCATTCTATCAGGGTCTCGAGTTCATGTACCGACTGGTGAAGGGAGTAACGGGAGCGCCAAGGCCTATCAGCTGATACGACGAGGAAGCAGGAAGCGACAAGCAGGGTCGGAACGAAACGGTTGCAATCATGAGGCTCGTCAGGCGCATCGTCGCCTGACGACCCTCAGTCATCCCCTGCTTCCTGCTTCCTGCTTCCTGCTTCCTGCTTCCTGCTTCCTGCTTCCTGCTTCCTGCATCTCGCCTGTCATATGGAATCGCCGGCGCTGCCACTCATCGGCATTCCTGAACCCACTGCAGCGCCAATTACGGCGCCGGCTGATCTCCGCGCGGCGCTCGAACGGCACCATGCCGAATCACTGGGCTGGGCCATGGCCTGCTGTGCGTTCGATCGAGCTGAGGCTGGTGACGTGCTACAAGACGCATATCTCAAGGTGCTGGATGGGCGGGCAGTTTTTCGCGGCGAGTCGTCGTTTCGCACGTGGCTGTTTGGCGTGGTCCGACGAACGGCCGGCGAACATCGCCGCAATGTGTTTCGCCGGCTTACGGCGATCTGGCGCCTGGAACCTCGCGACGTCGTCGCTGACGCGACGGATCCGGATGCGGCTATCGATGGCCGAGCGCTTGCAGCCCGACTGCGCGCCGCGTTGGGCCGCTTACCCGCCAGGCAACGCGAGGTCCTGCATCTCGTTTTCCAGGAAGACATGACGGTCGAAGGCGCGGCTGACGTCATGGGAGTATCCGTTGGGAGCGCGCGCACGCACTACGCGCGTGGCAAGGCGCGACTTCGCGCGCTGCTGCAGGAGTCCGATCGATGAGTGCCAACGAGGATCGTGACCTGAAGGACGCCTTCGAAGCGTTAGGCAGCAGCGTGCAGATGACTGAACCATCGTTCGACCAGATGACCTCGCGCGAAACGCTAGACGCGGCGAGGTGGCGGCAACGACGTCATCGGGCTGCGCTCCTAGCTGTTGCTGTCGCGGTTCCCGCATTTTTGGCCCTTCGCGCCAAGTCGGACCGCGCGCTGGACTACGAACGATTCACGGCGCTCACTGGAATCGACCTCAATGAAGTGACGTGGGAAGCGCCAAGTGACTTTCTCCTCGACTTCCCCGGACGTGAGCTGCTGCGCCGCGTTCCGATCATCGAAATACAGGCACCGGCCATCATTCGTGACACCGTCCGTCCGCCGGACTCAAACGACACCAAACAGAGATCCCGCTCATGACCACGTTTTGTCGCAGTTGGCAGGCAAGCTTGCTCGCTGGACTCGCCAGCACTGTGCTTGCGAGCGCAGCGCTTGCTCAGAGCGCCATCATCACAGGGACCGTGGAGTCTACATACGGCCAAGCGCTTAAGGCGGCCAACGTCCGGATCACCGATCTGAATATTTCAGTCGGAACCGGAGAAGATGGCACCTATCGTATCGTCGTTCCGCCGGAGCGCATTCGCGGTCAGTCGGTCAGACTGGAGGTCCGCGCGATAGGGTTCAAGCCGCAGGCGAAGTTTGTCCAAATCACCACTGGCCAACATGACCACGACTTCACGCTCGAATTTGATGGTCGCGCATCGGAAGTCGTCGTCTACAATGCCCGGGCTGATACCGCTCGGACAAAACAACTGGCGTTCACAGTCGACAAGTCCGGCAACGTTACTCCGGCGACCAGCGACTTCTCGCAACATCTCTATCCGCCCGAACTGATCATGCAGAACCAGGGGCGGCTCAGAATTACCGAGTCACAACGCGAAGCGATCCTGCAGGAGATCTACAAGGTCCAGGCGACCGCCGCCCAGGTGCAATGGCGCGTCTCGGACGAGTCGGAAAAACTCAATCAGCTGCTCGGACGCGAGAACGTTCAGGAGTCTGAAGTCCTGGCTCAGGCAGATCGCATGATGACGTGGGAGATCGCGGTGAAGCGCGCCCAGCTCACGATGCTGATCCGGATCCGAAACCTCCTGACCCCCGAACAGAAATCGATGCTCAGGGACCTGCGACGCCGGGAATAGAACTCGTCAGGCAGAAAAACAAAACGACCCGCGTCACCGCGGGTCGTTTGCTTACCGCAGATCGGCCTCAGGGTATGCGCGTTGCACGCACCCGCCCGCGGACGACGGAATCGCCACCAGCCATCGCATATTGCGACACGAAGGTGCCAACCAGCATCCCGCCTTCCAGACGGCTCACCGAATGCGTCGTGACATCGATGTTCGCCGGCGTAGTGGTCTTATACGGACCGGCGTCGAGTTCCAAGCTGTCTCCCCCAACGGCGGCGCGCACCGGAATCGGCTCGCGTCCCGCGGGCGTCAAAGTCCAGCTCGAGCCGTCCGCCGTCGCATTCATCTCGTACGTGCCGAGAACGCTGTCGCTCATGTCACTGAGCAACTGGACTGACCAGCGTCCCGCGAAGTCGGCAAACGTAAGTGACGGCGCCGTCGCCAATGCCGGACTGTCTGCAACCACATTATCGTCTGCGCGACCGCAGGCCAGGAGCGTCAGCGCGGACAGGATCATGAACGCTTTACGCATGAGATGCCTCCCCTTCCAGAGAATCGAATCTCGAGAGGCTAACGTACGGGTTTGGCTCAGGCGCTGCTAATGAGATCGCCGCCAGAAACGTTAGGCAGTACCGCAGGCAGCCACGACCATACAGGCGTGATGTGCGTCACCCTCTGCGCATAACTCGGTGCAGCATCACGCCCCCCTGAATGCCGCACCAGATCGTGAGTGGATAAAACGCGACTCGTTCCATGCCCCCGAGCCCTATCCCGAGATCTATCAGGAAAAGGAACAGGATCGTTCCCACGACTCCCGCAAGACCGAGCAGCAGCGACACCACTGCCGGTCCGCGACTATCACGCCATGCAGCGATGCCTGCCAACGCCATTCCCGGATTCCCAAGCGCGAGGATGGTGCCGGCACCGATTACATGCCCGAGGGGTCCTGTGTCCGATGGGAAGAGTCCTACCATGAAATGACCCGGCGCGGTGAGCGCGATCATCACCAACGCCAAACTCATGAGCCGATTCACCGGCCAGAGTGAACGCGTCAACACGGCACCTGCGGGAATAAGAAGACCGTTCAGGATAATCGACGCGTTCATCAGCGCATGCCACGGTGAGCAGGCGATCTCGATTCCCGGTGCGCGATGGAGCGGTCCGCACGTCACGCGCGCCAGGTCGCTGATCATGTTGTGCGCGAGACTGAAGGGCGTGGTCCACGCCGACTGCACGACACCCTGCATGACGAGGAACTGCAGCGCCAGAAGCCAGGCGATTGCGCCGAGTGTTTCCCGTTTCACAGCGCGGCCGCCAGAAGGCAACCCGACGTAATGAGCGCCGAGCCAACGATCCGCGGCGGCGTGAGGTGTTCGTGCAGCAGTCGCCAGCCGAGGAAGACCCCCATGGGAATACTCAACTGCCGCACCGCGAGCACTTGCGTTGCCATTTCGTTGCGGAGCGCAATGAGCACGAGCATGTACGCGCCCGCGTTGAGCAGACCAATCATCACGATCGACACGGGATGCTTCCGCAGCTGTTCGCGCACTTCTGCCCTGGATGTTCGCGCCAGCATGAGCGAGAACCAGATCGCCAGCAGCAGCGTGTAGCCGTAGAAGTAGAGGACCATGTCGAGATGGCCGACGGAATACTTGTCCCACACCGTGTACGCGGCGGTCGCGGCCGCCGCCAGCAACGCGTACCCGATGAACCGTTCCCGCAGGTGGCGTCCCATTTCACCTAACGACGATCGAGTGAACGCCCTGAGGGGGAGGAAAACGATCCCGCCGACGATCAACGCCAGGGCCAGCCATCCGGTCGCGTCGAGCCGTTCATCAAAAACGAGGAAGCCAAGCAGCGGCAGGAAGAGAAAGACACCACCACGGGCGACTGGATAGACCAGCGAGAGGTCGGCCCGGCGATATGCCGCCGTGAGTGCCGCATAATTGGCGAGCGCCAGGATGGCCGCGACGACGATTGCCGGAACGAATTCCCTCAGCGGCAGCGTGCCTGACGAGAGAAAGACGGCTGCGGCAAGCGGGAGGAGAAGGAGACCTTCGGCGACCTTGCTGAGCGCCACGACCGTGCTATTTCCGCCGGCGCGGCGCAGCAGGAAATTCCAGATGGCATGAAGCGCAGCCGACAGGATGACCGCGCCCATTCGCCCTCGCGATCAGGCTGGATGGTACGGCGATTCCTCGCGATACGGCGAATCGTCATCGTCCGCGGAGCGTCCATATTTCTTCCGCGGCGCCTTGGGCGCTGCTTCCTCGGCAGGCAGGGGCGGCAGGTCTCCGACCATGTGCCGGAGGATGTCCTTGATGCCTTCGCTCAGGTGATCGCCGTAGCGGAAGAGTCGTTCGGCGCGTGAGCGCTGTGCGAGCAGGAAAACGAGGAACGGCTTGTCAGCCTTGGCCGTGTTGCAGCGCTTGCAGGCGAGAACGAGGTTGTCGCGACGGTCGTACGCCGACTGGCCCTTGCGCGGCGTGACGTGATCCAGCGTCAGCGATCGTGGGGTCGACTTCACGCCGCAATACGCGCAGATGGGACCATGGCTTTTCAGCAGCCAGTCTCGCGTTTCGCTGTATGCGACGCGGCTCGTGGGCTGGGAGGTGTGCTGCGGTTCGACGCGCTTGGGCCTGCTTTTACGGCGACCGCCTCTTCGGGCTGGGGACATGGGAGAAATCTACAAACAACAGGAAGCAGGAAGCAGGAAGCAGGGAAGCAGGAAGCGGAAGCAGGAAGCAGGAAACAGGAAGCAGGGGATGAACGAAACGGTTGAAAATCCTGAGGGCCCGGTGGCGTCAGCCCCGGGCCCTCATTCCTTCCCTGTCTCCTGCTTCCTGTCTCCTGCTTCCTGTCTGCTATTTTCCCGGTGGCTTCGGCCTCGCCTTGTATCTCTCGTAGAGCTCCGTGTGCCGGTCGTCAAACTTCTGACGCTGGCCCTTCACGAACACTTCCTTAATGCTGGTCCGAATGTCGATTGGATCACCCGTCGTCACGATCACGTTGGCGACCTTGCCGACCTCGATCGAACCGTAGTCCTTGTCGACCCCGAACATGCGCGCCGGGTTGATCGTGATCGACTTCAGCGCCTCTTCCGCATCGAAGCCATAGGCCATGGCCAGGCCGACCTCGTACGGCAGGTCGCGGGCGCTACTCGCTCCGCCAGTTGCCCACGCAATCTGCACGCCGGCCTTCTGGAGCACGCCCGGATTCGCGAACACCAGGTCATACGGATCATCGTTCCCCGGCACGCCGGTGACACCGTCGAGAATGACCGGGATGCGGCGCGCGGCGAGCGTGTCAGCAAACTGCCAGCCTTCGCTCGCGCCGTGAATGATGACCTTCACCTTCACGCTGTCCATGAACTTGACCACGTCCCGCATCTGGGCGACGGTGTTGGCGTCGACGATGATCGGCATCTCACCACGCACTGCCGGGACCATGGCTTCATACCGCAGGTTCCGGTGGAAACCGGCCGGCGGCTTGGCATTGTTCGCGGTGAGCTTGTCGTACACCTCACCGTACGCCTTCGCCTCGGCGAACCAGCGGTAGATCTGACGGACGTTGTTCTGGTACGCGACCATCGGGTCGACGCCGGCGCCGCCACCACCGCCACCGAACCGACCGCCGCCCCCTCCACCGCGCCGGCCGCCACCACCGCCGCCCGCGTTAGGCCACGAGAGCTGCAGCGCGACCTTCTCCTTTGCGATCATCTCCTCGTTGGTGTAGCCGGCAAGGTTGATGAGACCGGCGAGGCCGGAAAGTACCGAACCACCGCCGACCGTGAGCACCTGCGTGATGCCGTTGGCCCGCGTGACACCGATGTGGTCGGAGCCGACGTTTACCGCCGTGGTGTGAATGTTCTGCGGGTTGAAGTCGCCGATTTCGCGCGTATCGACCGGACCGGGAACACCACCCATCTCGACCAGGCCCATGTTGGTGCCGGCGTTGATGAGTCCCGGGTAGACGAACATGCCCGTGGCGTTGATCTCGGTCGCTCCCGCCGGCGCCTGTGCATTCGCACCAACCGCAGTGATGCGGCCGTTCTGGATGACGACCGTGCCGTTCGGAATCTGCGGACCGGAGACGGGAACGACGGTGCCGCCTCGGATCACGAACGTTCCCTGCGCCTCACTCAGCGCCGGCGCAATCAGCAAAGCCAGTACGGCCAGCACGCTGTGGCCTGTGGCCTGTGGCTTGTGGCCTCTCATCGCGCACCTCCATCCTCAGACGTCACTTTCGGGCGGTTCCTCATCAGCTGCATCAGCCACTCGAGCGTCGGGGCGGTGGAGCGATCGAAGAACACACGTCCATCGATCATCGTCATCTCCACGCGCGATGCCGGCGCGAACGGATGCCCATTGAAGATTGCGATGTCGGCGTCCTTGCCGACGTCGATCGAGCCGGTGTGCTTGTCGATGCCCAGCTGCACGGCCGCGTTGAGCGTGATCATGCGGAGGGCTGCTTCTTCGGACGCGCCGCCGAACCGCATCGCCTTGGCCGCTTCCTGGTACAGGCGACGGGCCCGCTCATCGGAGTCGGAGTTGATCGTGGTGACCACGCCGCGCTCGGCCATCAGCGCCGCGTTATGCGGAATGGCGTCCCACGCCTCGAGCTTGTAGCCCCACATGTCGGCGAATGTCGACGCCGTAGCGCCGGCCGCGGCCAGTTCGTCGGCCAGCTTGTACCCCTCGAGGATGTGCGTGAAGTGCGGCTTGAACCCGAACTCCTTGGCTACGCGTAGCGCCATCAGGATTTCATCGGCGCGGTACGAGTGCCAGTAGACCAGGCGCTTGCCTTCCATCACCTCGACCAGCGCGTCCTTCTCGAGGTCCCTGCGGGGCGGGATCGGCGCAGCGCCGCGCGAGCGGGCATTGGCCTTGTCCCACGCCGCCTTCGTCGTGTTGTACGCGTCCCACTCGCGCTTGTACTCCTGCGCGCCGATGAACGACTCGCGGAGCAGGTCCTCGACGCCCTGGCGTGACCGCGGGTACCGCGTCGACGTGGCGTTTCCGGTCCGGCGCACGTTCTCGCCTAACGCGAACTTGATGCCGGGGACCGAGTGTTCGTACCGGAGGCTGTCGACCGGCAGGCCGAAGCGCAGCTTGATGACCGCGTTCTGGCCGCCGATGGTGTTGGCCGAGCCGTGGAGAATGTTGACCGTGGTCGTCCCGCCGGCGAGGTGCCGGTAGAGCGAGATGCCGTCCTGGCGCAGCACGTCTTCCATCCGCACTTCGGCGGTGACCGACTGCGAGCCTTCGTTGATGCCTTCGTTGGCCGTGTGCGAATGCGCGTCGATGATGCCCGGCGTCACCCACTTGCCGCGGCCGTCGATGACCTTCGCGCCGGCCGGCACGGTCACGTTCGCCCCGATCTCGGCGATCTTGCCGTTCCGGATCAGGATCGTGCCGCCCATGATGTTGCCATGGCTGGCGGTCATGATGTTGGCGTTCGTGATCGCCACCAGCGTTCCGGCGCTGGGCGCCGGGAGCGCGAGCGGATCGAGCGCGCCAGGAGACTGGGCGGCGGGCGCGGCCGGTGTCTGCGCCTGCAGGGTGAGCGCCGAGATCGCGAGGGCAATGCCGTAACGGCCGGCCGTCGCAATGCGCCGCAGAGCCAAGGCTCGAAGAGAATTGATCGGTGTCATTTACTCCTCCCGCATCTGCGGTGGGTTGTTCGCGCGTCCGCCACGACCGCCACGACCGGCTGGCGCGGGAACGACATCGTATTGAAGTCCGTCCACATACACACGCTCGAGCCGGGCATTCGCTGCCAGCGGCTCGCCCTGGACAACGAGCAGGTTGGCAATCTTGCCGGCCTCGATGCTGCCGAGCTGCGATTCGACGCCGGCGGCTTCAGCGGCCCGGATGGTCAGCGCCTCGAGCGCCACGTTACGGGGCAGGCCCGCCGCGATCGCCTTGCGGACGTTGTCCATGAACACGTTCGGCGCCACGCCGCCGGAGGCCAGGGCAAACTTGATCCCCGCGTTATGCAGTGAGGCGGCGTTGCCTTCGACCATCTTGGTCACCGCGGCCGCCATCGCGGCGGTATCCGCCGGGTCACGCCGCTGTGAATACTGGTACTGCCAGCCCGTCGTCTGTGACGGCTGCGGGAAATCGACGGTCACGATCGGAGGACGCGCTGACTTCAACGCGTTGATCGCCCGGAACCCTTCGACGGCGCCGACGATCGTCACCTTGATGGTGCTGAATTCCTTGCCCAGCGCCAATGCGCGCAATATCTCGTTTTCGTTGTTCGCGGCGATGAACACCGGGACGGTGCCCTTTACCACCGGGACCAGCGCGGCGAGTTCCGCGTTATGCGCCGTGCGGGCTACGCCTCTGGGATTCGCCTTGTAGCGATCCTCCATCATGGCGTGCCGCTGCGCATCGTAAAACGCCTGGCGCTGGTAGGCGATCACGCCGAGCAGGTTGCTCGGATAATCGCCCGGCACGGTCTGGTATCCGACGTGCAGCGCGACCGGCGACTTCACGATCCAGCGGGACGCCGTGTCATCGCGCAGCGGAAGCAGTGCCGACAGCCCGCGGAAGAGACCGCGCGACGGTGCGACGAGTGCCGCGCCGATGCCGTGGTCGCGAGGTGTGCGTGCATCGGCAGGACTCAGTGACAGCTCTCCGGCGATCACGCGCTCCGGCTCGAGGCCGACGATGCGTACTTCAGTCGTCACATCGGGCTCTGCTCCGGGGAAGCCGGGAATCGGAGCCGGTGCGGCACCGCGGCCCCCGCCCGCCTGTTGCGGCGGAGTTCTCAAGCCGAGTGACGAGGTGAGATCGATGAACGCGGGAGCGATGGTCTTCCCAGAGAGGTCGACGACGACCGCGTCCGCGGGTGGGGTGATCGTCGCGCCGACGGCTTCGATCACTCCGTTTCGGATGACGACCGTGCCACGGTCGATGGTCCCCTTGGTGACTGTCTCGATCCGCGCGTTGGTCAGTGCCCAGACGCCGGTCATGTTGTCGCGCGACTGGCTCTGCGCGCCGGCGGTCTGGGTGACAGCCAACGCCGCGATCGGCAGCAACAAGCGGTGAAGCGGTGTTCGGCTCATGCAGTTACTCCAACTGGAAATGGGTACGTCGGGGTGGTTCAGCAGGCGAGCTTACGAGCGGCACTCTACGGTAGCAAGCAGCGCTCGATCCGCCGCGATAAGTACGGGCGTGAGTGCGGGAACGCTCGCGGGCACATGCCGTGAGCTCGCATTCCTCGCGCGTCAATTCACGCGCTCCGAGCCTCCTGTTTTGAGCACGACCGGGCCCTGTTGATAAGTCGTCGATCTCAACAACATCGCAAGTAGATGACCTGCAACGAGTTGAGACGGAAATGTTAATCGATGGAAAACAACACCGCACACCTTCAACGTTGTGCGCCAATGCTGTGTCTGCTAACCGGTCTTCGCCGTATCCTCGAATATTCCCTTTGGCGTGACGCCTTTCAGGAACGGCTCCATCAAGGCATGCAGCAGCTCGACGAGGGTAATGACCGCGGTGTGTGACGTGGCCGGCAGGATCGCCAGACGGGAGGCCGAAAGCGGCTTGCTCATATCGCCGCCGCCGAGCAACCGGAACAGCGCGACCGAATGTTCGAGCGTCGCTACGTCTGCTTCGCGGCAATGAGGAGCACCGGCGTCTTCACCTGCCTAACGGACCCCATTGCTTCTCACTGGAGTTCAACCTCGCGCCCCATGCGCACGTTCATAACGTGATGCAAGTTATCGCGAGCTGATCCACCACCCCCGTCTCTCGACGTCATGCCCCTGCCTTTCTTCCTCCGGTCCAGTCTCCTGACGTTGTCGTTGACTGTGACGTTCCTGCCTGCGCCGGCGCCGGCACAATCCCCTGCGGCGTCCCCATTCGACAAGCTCCCCTTCCGCTCGATCGGGCCGGCGGTGCACGGGGGCCGGCTGCACGACGTCGAGGCGGTGCCTAACGACGCAGCGACCGTCTACGTCGTCGGCGCCAGCAGCGGCGTCTGGAAGTCGACCAACCGCGGCATTACCTGGACGTCGATCTTCGACGACTACCCGGTGAGCACGGGCGGGGACATCGCCATCTTTCCCGGCAATCCCAACATCCTCTGGTTAGGCACAGGGGAGCAGAACAACCGCCAGAGCTCCTCATGGGGCAATGGGATGTACCGATCCATGGATGCCGGGAGGACCTGGACACACATCGGACTCGACGCCACCGCCAACATTGCCAAGGTGCGGTTGCATCCCGGCGATCCTGACGTCGCGTACGTCGCAGCGGCGGGAAATCTGTGGAAGACCGGACCCGATCGCGGCGTCTACAAGACGACGGACGGCGGCCGCACGTGGAACAAGTCGCTCTATGTCGACACGCTCACCGGCGCGACTGATATCGTGATGGATCCCAGCGACCCCAACACGCTGTATGCGGCGATGTACCAGCGCCTGCGCCAGCCGTGGGGATTCAACGGCGGGGGACCGGGAAGCGCCATCTACAAAACGAGCGACGGCGGCGCAACCTGGAAGAAGCTCACCAATGGCATCCCCGAAGGCGACAAGGGACGCATCGGTCTCGCCATCGCGCAGACGTATCCGCGCATGCTGCTCGCCACGATCGAGCACCCGACCGGCAGCGGCACGTATCGCACCGACGATGGCGGCGAGACATGGACGCGCGCCAGCGGGACGAACCCGCGCCCGATGTATTACAGCAAGATCTACATCGACCCGACGAACGAACGCCGCGCCTATATCCTGGGCGTCGAGGTGTATCGCAGCGATGACGGCGGCCGGAACTTCCGCCTCCTGCCGAACTCTCCCGCGTATGACGTCGGACTCAAGACCGACCACCACGCGCTCTGGATCGACCCGAAGGACCCGAAGTGGCTCTATCTGGCCGGCGACGGCGGTCTCCATGTGTCCGGCGACATGGGCGAGAACTGGCGCCGCGTGAACAACTTCGCCATCGGCCAGTTCTACGCGATTGGCGCCGACAATCGCGACCCGTACTGGATCTACGGCGGCCTGCAGGACAACCACTCCTTTGGTGGTCCGAGCGCTACGCGCCACTGGTTAGGCATCGTGAACACCGACTGGCGCCAGGTGGGCTTCAGTGACGGCGCCGTGCAGCAGCCGGACCCGTTCGTCCCGCGCTGGCTGTACACGTCCAGCACCGGCATGAACCTCCAGCGCTTCGATCTCGAAACCGGCGACCGGATGAACATCCGACCGACGCTGGCGCCGGGTGACACCGGTGCGGTGCGCTTCGATTGGGTCTCCCCGATGGTCGCGTCGCGCCACACGAAGGGGACACTCTATGTCGGCGGCAACCGGCTCTTCATATCGAAGGATCATGGAGAGTCGTGGACGTACACAAAGGACCTCACGCGGAAAGTGAATCGCGACACGCTGCGCATCATGGGAGTATCAGGCAGCGAGATCCGGATTTCCCGCAATGACGGCGAGTCGAACTACAGCGAGCTGACCACCATCAGCGAGTCGCCGGTGAATCCGCAGGTGTTGTGGGTTGGCGCCGATGACGGCACGGTGCAGCTCTCGCGTGACGGCGGGGCCACGTGGACCGATGTGGCATCGAACATCACCGGCCCACCGCCATTCACCTTCGTCAGCCGGGTCGTCGCCTCGTCGGCGGGACCGGGAGCGGCCTGGGTCACGTTCGACGGGCATCGTTCCGGCCACTTTGAACCCTATGCGTTCCGGACGACTGACTTCGGCCGCACCTGGACCAGGGTCACGACCGGCCTGCCATCCGGGGACGTTGTACGAACGATCCACGAGTATCCGGGCACACCTGCGGTCGCGTTCATCGGCACGGAACGCGCGATTTACCTGACGACCAACTCCGGCGCCAACTGGACGCGATTCAAGTCGAACCTGCCAACGGTCCCGACCTACGACATCCTTGTCCACCCACGCACGAAAGACCTGATCCTCGGCACCCACGGGCGCAGTATCTGGATCCTCGATGACGCATCACCGATTGCGGCGTGGTCGTCCTCGATTGCGGCGAAGCCGGCGCATCTGTTCCCGGCACGGCCGGTAACGCAGTACCTGTTCTGGGAAGACTTCTCGAACTGGGGCCAGGGTGAATACGCCGGCGACAATCCGAAGGACGGCGCGTTGATCTCGTATTCCGTTGCGCGGACGGTTCCCTCGGTCACGGTCACGATCACGAACCCGACCGGCCGCGTCGTGCGGACGCTGCAAGGGCCCGGTGAAGCAGGCGTCATTCACCGCATTAACTGGGATCTCCGCCACACCGTGCTCTCGGCGTCCGGCATGCAGATGCCTAACGTGGCCGTGGAAGGCGCCGGCGGCCGCGGTGGACGGGGCGGTCGCGGTGGACGTGGCGGCGGAGGCGGGGGTGGCGGGGGGGAGGAAGGCGGCATGGCCGGCGGACGCGCCAACGATCCGTATCCATATGAAGTGCCCCGGAGCCTCGGTGCCCGCGGTGCCTTCGTTTCACCGGGCACCTACACGATCACGCTGCAGGCGGGGGACGCGAAAGCAACCGAGACGGTTCGCGTGCTGCACGATCCGCTTCTCCCACTGACCGTCGCGCAGCACAAGGAGCGCGAGTCATTCCAGATCGAGCTGGCCGACATGGTGGCCGAGATCGTGGCGATGTCACAGCAGCTGGCCAAGGCCCGGACAGACCTGACCGCGCGCCGCGATGCCGCGGCATCGGGTTCAGCCGCGAGAACTGCGGCCGATTCGAGCCTGGCCGGCCTAACGACGGTCGAGCGGTCGTTCGTCGCCCGAGTGGGCGCGGCGCAGGGCCGCCTGATGCAGATGTACGGAAGCTTCAACGGGAGCGGTGCACAGCAGGGGTCGCTCTACCCCCCGACGGCCGGCATGAAGGCGCAGGCCCGGGAAATCCGGGGGGCGATCGACCGGCTGAAACGGGAGATAGCCGTCGTTTCACGCTGACCATTGGACGGCTGGTCACGGCGCAGGACGACTGGGCGAAGGGCGTCGGGCAACCGACGCCCTTTCGTGTCAGTGTGGATGCGATTTCGCGTGTCGCACACTTGTCGGGCTGAAACCCGATGGCTTCACCTCAACCCTCCAGGAGGACCGAAGATGACCCTGAATGGTCGGTCGTTCACCCCCGCACCTGCCACGCAGGGCCAGGCGTCCGCGCCTGGTCGCGTGACGGATGCACGCGTGCCACTGGTCCTCGCCGGTCGTGATGACCGCCCAATCGCGGGGCAGCCAGTTGCGTCACCGACGAAGGCCGCAACACAGTCGTCGCCCTACCTCGATCGTATCGTCGTCCGTTCCCGGAGCCGCATCCTGTTCCTGGATGTCGCCGAGGTGACCTGGCTCGAGGCGTTCGGCAACTACGTGCGCTTTCACACGCCGACTGAGGTCTACACGGTGCGTGGAACGCTCACGTCGTTTGAGAAGGAACTCGACCCGACGCGGTTCGTCCGGATTCATCGATCGATGATCGTGAACCGTGACGTTATCCGCGAGCTGCACTCCCGTCGCACAGGCGATTTCACGCTCGTGACCAATGGCGGCGAACAGCTCACGCTGTCCCGGAATTTCCGTTCGAAGGTTCCGGAACTCCGTCGCCGGCTCGCGTCGTAAGGCACGTAAGCGAATGCAGGAGAAGCCCCCGGTGAATTCACCGGGGGTTTCTTCTTTTTGCAGTAGTCACTTCGATGAGCTGACGCGCCCTTCGTGGGTTCCGAAAACCATTGAACCACAGAGAACACAGGGAACACGGAGGCAAAAAAAAGCCCTGTGTTCTCTGTGCTCCCCGTGGTTCATGCTTTTTGGAGTTGTTGTTCTTTGCTTCCTGTTCGACAGCCGTCATCCTTTCGCGAAGATTCGCCAAGAATTCGCGAGAATCTGCGTCCCGAGGTCGTGGAATTCCCGGCATTGAGGCGAGGCCGGAATCGCATGGTTCCCCTCGCCCATGCGCGGACCGGGCATACCTTACGCCGCATGGAAGAGATTCCGGTCCTCAGGGACCTCGTCGTGCTCGTCGCGGTCGCGGTCCCTGCCGTCCTGCTCGCGCATCGCCTCAAGATTCCGACCCTCGTCGGATTCCTGTTCACGGGCATCGTGATCGGGCCGCACGCGCTGGGTTTCGTGCAGGACGTGCACTCCGTGACGCAGATGGCCGAAATCGGGTCGGTCCTCTTGCTCTTCGCCGTGGGCCTCGAGTTGTCGCTGTCGCGCATCGTGAAACTCGGACGGTACGTGGCGCAGGGTGGCGTCATCCAGATGCTCGGCACCATGGCAATCGTTGCGTCGGTCGCGATCATCGCCGGATTGCGCGTCAACAACGCGATACTCTGGGGCGCGCTCATTGCCCTGTCATCAACCGCCATCATCCTCAAGATCTACGCCGATCGGGGTGAGCTCGACTCGACGCAGGGACGGCTGGTCGTGGCCATCCTCCTCTTCCAGGACCTGTGCGTTGTGCCGTTGATGGTGCTGATGCCGATCCTGGCGGGGACTGAGCAGGGTCCGACGGCGCTCATTCGGGCCCTGGTCGTGACCGCTGTTGTTACGGGCTCTTTGATCGTGGCCGGCCGCTATATCGTGCCGCGATTTCTGGCGAGAGTCACCACGCTCCGCAACTCCGAGATCTTCACACTCTGTGTGCTCGGCATCGGCCTGGGGGCGGCCTTCCTCACGTCGAAGTTCGGACTCTCTCTCGCGTTAGGCGCGTTCCTGGCCGGACTGGTGGTGTCGGAATCGGAGTACGGGCTCCAGGCACTGTCCGACGTGCTGCCGTTCCGCGATGCGTTCAGCGGCATCTTTTTCACGTCGATCGGGATGCTGCTGAACATCACGTTCTTCTTCCAGAACGCCTTGCTGGTCATCGCGGTGGCGCTGGGCGTCATCGTACTGAAGACGGTCGCCGGGTACTTCGTGGTGCGTTTCGTAAAGCGGTCGGCGCGGGCCGGCATCATCGTCGGCCTCGGACTGGCGCAGGTCGGAGAGTTTTCCTTCGTGCTGGCCAGCGTGGCGGCGACGCTCGGGCTGCTCGTCGGTTCCGAATACCAGGTCTTCCTTGGCGCGGCGATCATGACGATGCTCGCCGCCCCGTTCCTGGTGACCGCGTCCGCCGACATCGCCGACTGGATTCTCCGCCACCGCACCGCGCCGACGATGGAGTTCGCCACGCGGGAGGTTCGCGCGGCGCGACCGCTCACGGACCACGTCATCATCGTCGGCTATGGCTTGAACGGGAAAAACCTGGCGCGCGCGCTGCGGAGCGCCGGCATCGCCTACGCGGTAATGGACGCCAACGGGCAGAAGGTGCGCGACGCGCGCAGGGATCGCGAGCCGATCTTCTTCGGTGACGGCACGCGTGGCGAAGTGCTCGAGCGCATCGGCATCAAGCGCGCTCGCATGCTCGTGTTCGCGATTGCGTCGCACCAGGACGAGAAGCGGGGCATCTTCGTCGCCCGCCACCTCAATCCCAAGGTGCACATCGTCGCCCGGACCCGGTACGTGTCGGACATGGAAGAGCTGTACGCGTTAGGCGCGAACGAGGTGGTGCCGGAGGAGTTCGAGACGTCGCTCGAGATTTTCGCGCGAGTGCTGCGGCGCTATGGCGTGACCGACGGGCGGATCCGGGAAATGGCCGAGGAGGCCCGGAGCGATCACTACGAGCTGCTGCGTCAACGCGGGACGAGCATGACGCGGGTGGACGGCTTCCTGTCGCCGGTCGCGGCGCGAGTGGAGATGGAGACGATGGCGGTGCGCCGCGGTTCGGAGGCCGCGGGCCGGTCGCTGACCGAACTGAACGCACTGTGCGGCGGAGCGCGGGTGGCGGCCGTGATTCGCGGCGGCCAGGTTCGCTATGACCTCGACGCGTCATCGATCCTGAATCCGGGCGACACCGTGGTGCTGATCGGCAGCGCCGAGGCGCTGGCCGCCGCGACGAAAGTGTTCGACAGTGTCACGCAGACCGGTGAGACCGCGGCGATAGGAGACTGACCGCGGCGCTCGCGCCCGGTCGGAACTCGTCTCACCCCGGCAGTCACGACTGCGGCCAACCCTTTTGCCGGCGGCCGTGTCGGAACTATATCGAGAGCCGATATAGTCACCGATTCCTCCGGGGTCATGCCGAACCGTCCGCGTCCCGAGTCGTTCCTTCCGCTGCCGGTCTCCGAATTCGAGATCCTGCTCGCCCTGGCTGACGGCGAGCAACACGGCTATGCGATCATGACCGAAGTCGCCGAACGCACCGATGGATCGGTGCGGCTCGGCCCGGGCACGCTGTATGGATCGATCAAGCGCATGCTCGCCAGCGGCTTGATCGACGAACATTCGCCGCGTCGCCGAAGTGCCGGTGACGACGAGCGTCGCCGTTACTACCGGCTCACCGCACTGGGCCGGTCCGTGGCGTCAGCCGAAGCCGCGCGACTGCAGGAACTCGTCAGGCACGCACGCCGGAAACGGCTGCTGACCGCGCTGGACACGCCATGAGCCAGGTGTCACGCTGGTTCCGCCTCCTGATCGCGCTCCATCCACAGGAATTCCGCGACCGATTTGGCGAAGAGCTGGTCGACGCCGTCGCCGAGTCGATGCGGGGTCAACGCGTATTCGGGTCCCAGTGGAGGTTCCTGTCACGGGACCTGATCCGATCGATGGCGCGAGAGCGCATGGCGGCATTCTCCGCGTCGCCAATACCAATCGAAGCCGAACATCACCTCCTGACCAACGGACCTCGCATGGGCAATCTCCTCCAGGACCTTCGCTACGCGATCCGATCACTCTCGCGTGTCCCGGGGTTCACGGCGACCGTCATCATCTCGCTGGCCCTGGGCATAGGAGCAAACACGCTCGTCTACAGCCTGGTCGACGGACTCGTGCTGCGTCCGTTTCCTTACCCGGAGGCGAACCGACTGGTGGCGGTTGGCGTGCGATACGCCGACAGCGACGAGCGCACGTTCATCGAGTCGCTGTCTGCTCCCGAGTTCGAGGACATTCGCAGCACGAGTCGCTCGCTGGAACGGTTCTTCGCGTTTGACGTGGGCAATCGCAACATCTCGGGCGGGGACCAACCCGAGCGCGTCTTCACGGCGTTCGTCTGGGGCGATCCATTCGCGACGATCGGGTTACGGCCGCACCTCGGTCGCGGCTTCACGGCGAACGAAACGACCAGCAACGAATCGAGCGCGGCGATCCTCAGCCATCGAATCTGGGTGTCGCGGTTCGGCGCCGACCCGGGCATCATCGGAAAGTCCGTCCAGGTGAACGGCGTTCCACGGGACGTGATCGGCGTCATGCCCCCATCCATCCTGATCATGGGCGCCGACCTGTGGTTGCCGATGGGCGTGCAGCCTTCGGTGATTCCTCGTCAGGCGCGACAGTTCGCAATCGTAGCGCGGATGCGCGCCGGAACGACCATGACTGAAGTGCAGACCGACCTTGCTACGGTCGCCAGCACCGTGGCCCGCACATGGGAAGGGCAACACCCCGAGTACAAACAGTGGTCGCTGGCTGCGTCGACGTGGGGCGACGTCATGTCCGCGCCGATGCGGCCGGCGTCCCTGGTCATGCTCGGCACGGTGGTGTTCGTTCTGATGCTCGCCTGCGCCAACATCGCGAGCCTGATGCTGGCGCGCGCGTCGGCGCGCCAACGCGAGTTG
>Ga0209486_10000167_pt1 | contig 30993 bp, 23 predicted proteins | sample NCCompost_FD_187518 | JGI IMG/M metagenome (GOLD analysis project Ga0209486, IMG submission 187518) | Agricultural soil microbial communities from Utah to study Nitrogen management - NC Compost (SPAdes) (version 2) | ecosystem: Environmental > Terrestrial > Soil > Agricultural land | place...
GAGTGGATGCTTGGCGGAGCGGGCTAACAGCTCGACGCGTTTGGAGGATCCCACGACATTGGGACGCGAATTCTCGCGAATCGGTAGCGATTTCCGCGAATACGGCACAAAGCGAAAAGAAAAAAAATGCGGTGTTTTCAATTCGCGTTAATTCGCCTTGATTTCGCGGTCATCCGCGTTTCAAACTTCGTGGGATTGTCCAAGCGCTGTGCGTGTCGAATAACACGCCGCATCTCCCGGAATCGACTCCGAATCAGGCAAACATGAACGAGTGCCCGAAGTGTCACGGACGCATGTCCGAAGGTTTCGTGCTCGACCATGGGGACTACAACTCGAAGAAGCTGCAGGAGTGGATCGAGGGAGAGCCTGTGAAAAGTTTCTGGCACGGATACCAGACCAATGACCGCGAGGCCTTCGTCGTCAGGACGTACCGTTGCGAACGGTGCGGCTTCCTGGAATCGTACGCGCAGACCCCAGCGGAATAGTTCCTCCCACATCCCACATCCCACGTCCCACGTCCCACGTCCGGCATGCCAAGCAAGCGCGGCTCGGAAGCCACTCCGATCTTCTTTAAAGGGCCAGGTGAGTATCGCGCGTGGCTCGAGAAGAATCACGAGACCGCGAAGGAACTCTGGATCGGATTCTGGAAAAAGAGTACCGGGAAGCCGACCCTCACGTGACAGGAATGCGTCGATGAGTCGTTATGCTTCGGCTGGATCGACGGCATCCGGAAGAGCATAGACGCCGTATCCTACAAGCAACGCGTCACGCCGCGCCGGCCAACCAGCATCTGGAGTCAGATCAACATCCGGCGTGTCGGCGAGCTCACTGCGGAAGGTCGGATGCGGCCCATGGGTCTGGCGGCATTCGAGAAACGCGACGAGACCAAGGCCTATTCATTCGAGAACAGAACCCGCGCTGTGCTGGGCGCAGCCGAAGAGGCGAAGCTCAGAAGAAACAAGAAGGCCTGGGCAACCTGGGAATCCTCCCCACCCGGTTACAAGCGTGTCGCGAGCTGGTGGGTCATGAGCGCCAAGAAGGAGGAGACGCGACAACGGCGGCTGGCGTCGCTCATTCGCGACACCGCCGCCGGTCGAAAACTCGGACTGCTGAATCCCAGGAAGCCGTAACACCCTGTCCGGCTCAGGGACGTACGGTCACCCCGATCGTGAACAACAGGTCGTTCTGCTGCTGATCCTGCGGCGTCAGGCCTCGCAATGGCAACTTCGCCTGGTCGAACGCGCTCGGCAGGAACCGGATTTCGCTTGCGATCTCGATCGGGCCCGTACCGGCGCGGAAGCCAAGGCCGATGTCGCCCGTTAGGCTCGTCGAGGACGAGGCACCGTTCGTATCGAACATGTACGACTTGAGGCCGCCGCCAACACGCAACGTCGGGCGCAGATTGCTGAACCAGTCACTGGCGGCAAACATGAATCCCGCGGTGCCCAGCAGGACCGACGCGCTGCTCGATCCCGGACCGGCGACAACGCCAAGATTCGACCCGTGGTGCAGCGTGGAGAATGACGCCGAGCCACTGAGGTAGAGCGAGCCCACGAGGACGCCCGGAAACTGCACCTCGAGACCAAAGGTCGGGCCCGGACTGAGTCGAGTGTCACTGGCGCCCGCCGGATCGACGACCAGTGCGCTCCCGTGCGCCAGACCGCCGGAGATAGCGGTCAGGCGTATCGTTCCCGATTCGATTGTTCCCCCCTGGGCCGCCAGCTCTGGCGCGACCAGGAGTCCCATCACCACGAAGAGTGTCAGACGCTTGAACATGTTGGCCTCAGGGGATGGTGACGGACGTAGTAGTAACCGATGGGATGTTCGGGCTGCTGATCACCAGCGTGCGCGACCCATTCGCACCAGTGATGTTCACGTTGAAGGTCGCGACGCCTCCAACCGTGTTCACCGTTGTCAGTGTGCTGCCCGCGTTGAGCGTGCCGCCGCCGCTCTGGATGCCAATCGTGAGTTGGTGACCGTTGACCGGCACCAGGCTCCCGTTTGCACTGCGCAGTTCCACGACGACCGTGAAGTTCGCACCCGCGGCGGTATTTCCCGGCGGTTGCGTCGTCACGACGATCTGTGTCGCAGAAGTCGCCGTGAAGTTGACCGGGCTGCCGGCCAAAGACCCCACGGAGGCCGACAAGGTGTTCGTGACACCGTTGCCTAACGTCCACGAGCCCACGGTGGCTACACCCGTGGCGTCGGTGAGCGGCGTGGCGCCGGTCACGCTTCCGCCGCCGTTGGTGACCGCAAACGTCACCGAAACGCCGCCGACTCCCTGCCCGTTGGCGTCAGTCACGCGGACGGACGGTGGTGTCTGGACCGCCGTACCCGACACCGCGATCTGGTTGTTCCCGTTGAACAGTATCACCTGCGTCGGGGTTCCGGTCGTCGTTGCGTTGAACGTGACGTTCGGCAATCCGGTCGCGGTAGCGACAACCGTGTTCGGGCCGGCAATCGTGCCGTAGGTCCACGAGTTCACCGTGGCGATGCCGGTTGCACCGGTGATTTGCGTACCGCCATTGATGCTGCCGCCGCCCGCGGTCACGGTGAAGGTGACGGTCACGTTCGCGACCGGGTTCCCCAGTGCGTCGCGCACGACGACCGACGGCGGACTGTTCGCGATGGAACCAGCCACGCCACTCTGTGTCACCTGGGACAGCGGCAACATCTGCACCGCCGTGCCACCCGTGGCGGTTGCCGTGAAGGTGACCGATGGAAGGGAACCTGCCGATGCGGTCAGCGTATTCGGGCCCGGCGTGGGGCCGAGGATCCAGGCACCGACGGTGGCCGTGCCGTCTGCGCCGGTGGGAACGGTGCCAATGACGACCGAGCCGTCGCCTGACGCGACCGCAAAGGTGACCGTGATGCCGGACACGCCAACGCCGGCCGCGTCGACCACGCGCACCTGCGGAGCGATCGGCACCGGGCGGTTGACCTGCGACGTCTGCGCATCGCCTGACGTCTTCTCAATCAGGACCGGGGCGCCCGCCGAGCCCATGGCGGTGAAGGTAATTGGAGGCAGTCCGCTGACGGTCGCCGTGACCGTGTTGGGCCCGGCCGTCGGGCCGACGCGCCAGGAACCGACAGTCGCGACACCCTGCGCGTTGGTGGTCGGTGACGCGCCGGTGATCTGGCCGCCTCCTGACGTCAGGGCGAAGTTCACAGTCACGTTAGGCGCTGGATTGCCGACCGCGTCTCGCACGACCACGCTCGGGACACTGGTGACGAGAGCACCCACCGGTGTAGTCTGCGTCGTGGCGGACAGTGCGTTGACCGAGACCGGCGCCCCGGCGCTCGCCGTGGCAGTGAAGACGATCGGATTGTTGGTGACGCCGGCCTGCGGCACCTGCGCCGATAGAAGCTGCGTTCCCGTGGTGGAGCCCAGGCGCCACGTGCCGGCCGACGCGATGCCTTGCGCGTTGGTCACTTCCGAGCTGGTGGTAACGCTGCCGCCACCACTCATGACGCTGAAGAACACGGTCACACCCTGCACGGGAGCGTTGCTGGCGTCACGAGCCACGACCGAAGGCGCGACAGCCAGATTGCTCCCGGCAGTTCCCGTCTGGTTGTTGCCGCCGTTCACCGCAAGCGACGCGATGCGCGGCGGACCAGCCGTCGCGTTGATCTGCAGCGTCGTGCTGCCCGCCGCTGTCACCGTCAACGTCTGCTGACCCGGGGTGCGGCCTAACGTCCATCGCGTCCGTGCCTCGCCTCGGTCATCGGTGACGGCGGTCGCCGGATCGACGCTCGCTCCGGTGCCGGTGACCGCAAAGGCGACGGTTACGCCGGGAAGCGGGCTACCGGTCGCGTCTTCGACTCGAATCACCACGCGTTCCGCGAGTGCTTCCCCCGCTGCGCCGGAAAGGGGCGCGCCCGTGACGTTGGTGACAGCCGCTGGAGGGAGCTGTTCAGAGGGTCCGGTCTCACCGCACGCCACCAGAAACGCGAGCGAGAGGAGTTGCGCGATCGGCCGGCGCAAAGAGAGGAGGCGTGTCATTGACCGTTCTTCTAATGAAGGGGAAGCCGGATGTCGTGCTTGCTTGAAAATCGAAACGCTGAAGCGGATTGAAGCGTACCGACACGCCATTATATGCGCACCCCTGACCTCGTTCGGAAGGTTTACCAAAAATGGCATCTGTCGATATCCGAATCGTTTCGGCCACTTCCCTGCCTTCTCAACTACAGTTGGAAACGGGTTCGCCACCTGCTGGGTCTAAGGTCCACGTGGTCCCTGCCGACTTCGGGGCCTGACCACGATTCCGTCGTTCCATCCCTTCCTGACTCGCCCGTGAATCTCCGCTCGCTACTTCGCCTCGGTCTGGCCCTGATTGCACTCGCTTTCGTGCTGCCGGCTACCCCGGTTTCGGCACAGCAGACTGACGTCATCCGCGGTCGTGTCACCGGTCCGGACAACCGTCCGATCGAAGGGGTTCAGGTCACCGCCACATCGGTGTCGGGTGCCGTGAATCGCAGCACGAGGACCAACGCGGACGGCAGGTTCACGATCACGTTTCCGGGTGGCGACGGTGACTACATCGTTACCATGCAGCGCATCGGCTTCGCGCAGCGCCGGTTCCAGGTGAAGCGCACCGCCGACCAGGACATCCTCGTTGCCGATGCGCGCATGAATGTCGCCGCGCAGGACCTCGACGCGGTAACGGTCCAGGGGGAACGGGCCCGGGTCAATCGAAACAGCACGGTGCCTGACGTGGGCGGTACCGAGCGACCCGTCAACATGTCAGCGTTGAGCGCCGAACAGCAGGGCGATCTGGCGGCAATGGCCGCGTCGCTGCCCGGCGTGACGTTGATCCCCGGGGTCGACGGCGACCCGTCGGGATACTCGGTGCTTGGCCTGACGCAGGACCAGAACAACTCGACGCTCAATGGCCTCGACTTCGGCGGCTCCAACATCCCGCGTGACGCGGGTGTGTCGAGCTCGATGGTGACGGCCCCGTACGACGTGTCGCGCGGGGGCTTCTCCGGCGGCCAGATGAACCTGCGGACGCGGTCCGGCACGAACTTCAAGGTTCGCAACGGCAGCCTGAACCTGGACTCGCCATCGATGCAGTGGACCGATCCGGCGGCCCGTGAGCTGGCGCAACAATATACGAACCTTTCGTTAGGCGGCGGCTTCGCGGGGCCGGTTGCCTATGACGAAGTCTTCTACAACTTTTCGTACCAGCTTGGCCGGAACGCCCGCGACTACCAGACGCTGCTGAACACCGGTGCCGCCGGTCTCCAGGCCGCGGGCGTATCGCGTGATTCCGTGTCGCGGATGCTGTCTATCCTTGGTCAGCACCAGATTCCAACCTCCGTGGGCGGAATACCTAACGACCGGCTGGTCGACAACGGGATGATCTTTGGCGCCTTCGACTGGGCCCCAACGTCGTCGACGACTGGCCAGGCGTTCAACCTGACGTACAACGGTGGCTGGAACCGGCAGGACCCGCTCTTCGGCGGTCCCACCGACCTGCCGTCACGGAGCGGGGACCAGATGAGCTGGAACGGCGGGCTCCAGGCGCGCCACACCAACTTCATCGGCTACTTTCTCAGCGAGACGTCGTTAGGGGTCAGCGGATCGCGCAGCGCGCGGTCCCCGTACCTGACCCTTCCGGGCGGTTCCGTGCGCGTGAACTCCGACTTCGCCGACGGAACCTCGGGCGTCCGCTCCCTCGGCTTCGGCGGCAGTCCGCAGGCGAGTACCAGCAGCACGAACCTCAATGTCGCGTTCAACAACATGTTGTCCTGGTTCAGCATGGATAACCGTCACCGGTTCAAGCTCACCACCGAGCTCCGTCGCGACGGCTATTCCCAGGACCAGACCAGCAACCGGTTAGGCACCTTCACCTACAACTCGCTGACGGACCTCGCCAACAACACGCCGGCCTCATACACCCGATCGCTGCTGCCGCGCGCGCGTGAAGGGAGCCAGATCATCGGGGCCATGTCGCTGGGTGACTCATACCGGGTGAACAGCGATCTCCAGCTCCAATACGGCGTTCGAGTGGATGGTAATCGTTATGGTTCCCGCCCCGATCGGAATAGCGCGGTCGAAGAATTCTTCGGCGTGCGCAACGACGAGGTTCCGAACCGCCTCTATGTGAGCCCTCGGATCGGCTTCTCGTGGACGGTGGGGACCGCAGCCCAGATCGCGGCGTTCGACGGAGCGGTTCGTGGGCCGCGCGCCGTGATTCGTGGTGGAATCGGTCTCTTCCAGAATGCGCCGGGCACGCAGCTTATCGGCAGCGCTATCGACAACACCGGCCTGCCGACGGGCGTGCAGCAGCTTACTTGCGTGGGAGCGGCCACGCCGGTCCCTGACTGGGACCTGTACCTGACGAATCCCTCGGCCACGCCGACGACGTGTGCCGACGGCAGCACTGGCACGCAGTTCGCGAACTCTGCACCCAACGTTTCGCTGTTCGACAATGATTACCAGTCGCAGAAGAGCCTGCGGTCGAACGTGAGCTGGACCGGATCGATCCTCAACAACCGGTTCAACACCAGCATCGAGGCGACGTACTCACGCAACATGAACCAGGCGAGCATGCTCGACCTGAACTTCAACCCCGAGGTTCGGTTCATGCTGCCTGACGAGAGCGGACGGCCCGTTTTCGTGCAGCCGACCAGCATCGTGCCGACGACGGGATCCATCGCGTCCGGCGCCGGCCGCAAGACCGACCAGTTCTCGCGCGTGACGATGCAGACGTCCGACCTGCGCAGCGAAAGCAAGCAGCTGAGCCTGCGCCTTTCTCCACTGTCGTTCAACACGCGGCTGTCGTGGAACGTGGCGTACGTGGTTTCCAACGTGACCGACCAGTTCCGCGGATTTTCGTCGACGGTCGGCAATCCGCTCGATATCGAGTCGGGGCGCTCGTCGTTCAACTCGCGTCACCAGATCCAGTACGGGTTCGGATACAACTTCTTCGATGTGATGCGCGTGAACTGGAGCGGGTCGCTCCGGTCCGGCGTACCGTACACACCGTCGATCGTGGGCGACGTGAACGGCGACGGCTACTCCAACGATCGCGCGTTCATATTCGATCCGGCCCAGACCGCGGACGCGACGCTGGCGGCGCAGATGCAGCAGCTCATCGACAACTCGACCGGCAGCGCCAGGGACTGCCTGCTCAAGCAGCTTGGCCAGCTCGCCGGTCGCGCCAGCTGCACCGGCCCGTGGACGCAGTCGGCGGTGCTGTCAATCTCCTTCAACCCCGTGAAGGTCCGCATGCCGCAGCGGATGAGCATCTCCCTGCAGGTCGCCAACCCGTTAGGCGCGGCGGACCTGATGCTCAATGAAGACGACAACCTCCGCGGATGGGGCCAGGTGCGGCAGCCCGAACAGTCGCTGCTCTACGTCCGGGGCTTCGATCCGGTGGCGCAGCGCTACAAGTACGAGGTGAACCAGCGCTTCGGTAACACAACCCCCGCGTTAACGGCGACGCGGAACCCCGTGCGGGTGACGGCGATGATCCGGATGGACCTGGGTCCGTCCCGCGAATGGCAGAACCTCTCGATGCAGCTCGACCGTGGCCGCACGCTCCGCGGACAGAAGGCGCCCGAGGCAATGCTGAAGGCGATGTACGGCACCGGCGGTATCCCGAACCCGATCGCGCAGGTCCTTCGTCAGGCAGACACGCTCAAGCTGAACGGAATGCAGGCCGACAGCCTGGCGACGATGAACCGGTCGTACGTGATCCGGCTGGATTCGATCTGGGCGCCGATCGCGAAGTACTTCGCCGCGCTGCCTGACAACTATGACAAGCGTGACGTCCAGGATCGTTATGTCGCGGCCCGCAAGGCGTCGGTCGACCTGATGATCAGGTTGTCCCCGGTGATCAAGCAGCTGCTCACACCCGACCAGCTGCGCAAACTGCCGAGCTTCATCGCGAGCTACCTGGACACGCGTTACCTGGCGATGATTCGGTCGGGCACGCAAGGCGCGGCGTCACCGTTCGGATTCCCCGGTGGTATGGAGATGGGAATCCCGGCGGCGGCGATGGGTGGTAGTGGGACGGTGATTATACGGCAATAGAGCTAGAGGCCAGAGTCACGAGTCACGAGTCACGAGTCACGAGTCACCAAGGCAAAATGCGCAAATACCTGATACTCGCAGCGTCAGTCACTGCCACTCCGTTGGCCGCGCAGACGCTACCACCCGTCCGCCCGATCGGCGCCACCGTGGCGCGCTCCACCGAACCGATGGGCGCTGCGACGACCGTTGTCGCGCTGACCGGCGGCAAGGTGCTGGTCAACGACATCCTGAAACGCCGGGTGCTGCTGCTCGACTCGACGTTCACACAGGTGACCGTCGTTGCCGACTCCACCAGCAGCACGGCCAACGCCTATGGCAATCGCGCCGGCGGTCTCCTCTCCTATCGAGGCGACTCGGCGCTTTTCGTCGATCCGGCCTCGCTATCGATGCTCGTGATCAACAGCGAAGGCAAGATCACGCGTGTCATGTCGGCGCCGCGGCCGCAGGATGTTGGCTTCCTCGTCGGCGGGTTTAACGGGATTCCCGGTTTCGATGCCAAGGGAAAGCTCGTCTATCGCGCGCAGCCGCAGATGCGCTTCGGCGCCCCCGCCCGAGGCGGCGGCGGTGGCGGGGGCGGTCCAACGATGATGATGCCGGAATTCCCCGATTCAGTGCCAGTCGTGCGTTTCGACCTGGCCGCCCGTTCGCTCGACACCGCCGGGTTCTTCAAGGTGAACAAGCCGAACATGTCTTTTACGCAGACGGCCAACGGTGGAATGTCGATGACGTCGAAGACAAATCCGATCCCGACCGTTGATGACTGGGCCCTGTTGTCCGACGGCACGATCGCGTTCGTGAAGGGTGCCGACTACTCAATCAACTGGGTGGATCCGGACGGCTCGAAGCGGACGACAGGGAAAGTGCCTTACGAGTGGCAGCGGCTCGACGACGAGAGCAAGGCAGCGCTGCTCGATTCGGCACGCAAGGCGATTGAGGAAGCGCGCGAGCGCGCGCAGGCACAGATGGCGGCAGGCGGGAATCCGATGGTGATGATCGGCGGCGCCGGCGACATGGTCGCGACGCGCGTTGTGGTTGGTGGCGGGGGCGGCGCGAATCCTCCGTCGCGCGGCAGTGGAGATGGACGGGGCGCCGCTCCCGGCGGCGCCCGGATCGAACTGCCGGCGGTGACCATGGTGAATGTGGACGAGCTTCCCGATTACCGTCCTGCGTTCACTGCCGGATCGGCGCGTGGTGACCTCGACGGCAATCTCTGGGTGCGCACGACGAGCCCGGTGGGGAACGCGGGCCCGATCTACTTCGTGATTAATAAGCGGGGCGAAGTGATCGATCGCGTGCAGCTGCCCGAGGGGCGCCAGATCGCCGGCTTCGGCAAGAATGGCGACGTGTACCTGGCGGTCCGTGACGCCGAGGGGAATGCGCGAGTCGAGAGGGCGAAAATCAAATAACTTCAGGCCAGAGGCCAGAGAGCGCAGGTTGGAGGGGTGGCGAGAGCCACCCCTCGTTGTCATTATCCGGCACCTTTGTCCTGGAGCGGTGATGGCGGTGACGAACACGCAGAAGATGATCCTCACCGGCATCGGAGTGGGGGTCGTGATCGGCCTCGTCGTGGGTGGTCTCGGGGCTCTGCTGGGCCTGCCCGCCGGGGTGCGCGGCGGCCTGACGGGAGCGATCGTCGTCCTCGCGTTAGGCTGGTTGAACCGCCAGATGCGCACGACCAGGGAATCCGTCAACAAAGACTAGTTTTTGAGTCCGGCCCGCCTGCCCGCCTGCCCGCCTGCTCGCCTGCCCGCCTGCCCGTTTTTTCCATGCCTTCACCGCTGCCCAAGCTCCGGAAACTCTGCCTTGCCCTGCCCGAGGCCCACGAGGTCGAGGCGTGGGGTGAACCCACGTTTCGCGTGAAGAACAAGTTGTTCGCAATGTACGCCGCTGATGGAAACCATCACGGATCCGGGCGCTCGTCGGTATGGATCAAGGCGACGAAAGAAAACCAGGCACTGATGTTGCGCGCCCAGCCCGATCGGTTCTTCAAGCCACCGTATGTGGGGCCCAGTGGTTGGATCGGCGTGTACCTGGACAAGTCGCCGGACTGGGATGAGGTGCGAGAGCTGCTGCGCGACGGCTGGAAGATGACTGCTCCCAAGCGACTTGTGGCAAAGGCTGAAGAGCCAATCGCGAAGAGCAAGACACGACGCAAACAATGAGCTCACGTTAGGTTAAGAACGAACCATCAGGACGCGGATTGCGCGAATCTGAAATCCGATCACGCGAATCGCTCCGTAGAGATTCCAGCTCCTTGCGATACCGACGTTCCCGCTTGTGTCCGCAGTTACGCTATTGGGTTTGGATAAGCGCTGACTAAGCAATTCAAACCTCCGTGGTCTCCGTGACCCCGTGTTCAAGGCTTTTGCGGAGTTTGCACGGGCTCGGAGGTCTGGGCATCGCACCAACATCCGAATGAGCCCATCGTTTGGCGCGCGGGTCATCGACTTCTACAAGACGCTGAAGCGGCCTCGCCTCACTGGTCTCGATGTCGAGACGCTCTACCCCTTCCGCGATCCCGTCGTCAGGCGGTGCATCGACACGTTTTATTCGAAGTTCTTCAATGACTCGGCGCCGCGCGTGTACCTCATCGGCATCAACCCGGGTCGATTCGGCGGTGGCACGACCGGAATCCCATTCACGGACCCTGTGTCGCTCGAGAACCAATGCGGCATCGTCAACCCGCTGCTCAAGCGGCGAGAGTTATCGGCCATCTTCATCGAGGCCCTCATCGAGCGGTTTGGCGGACCCGGGCGATTCTACAAGCGCTGCTTCATCACGGCGGCATCACCCATTGGATTCACGCGCCACGGGAAAAATTACAACTACTACGATGACCCGAAGCTGCTGGCGGCAGTGCGGCCGTATGTCGTGCGGATGCTTCGCACCCAGCTCGACTTCGGCGCGCGTCGTGATGTCGCGGTGGTGTTAGGCACGGGAAAGAATTACGAGTTCCTGGCCCGTCTCAATGCTGAATACTCGTTCTTCGAGAGACTCGAGGTCGTAGAACACCCGCGGTTCATCATGCAGTACCGCCGTCCCCACATGGCGCGCTTTGTCGACAAGTACGAGGCGATCCTGCGCCCGATCAGTCGCGCGTGACGGACGGGAGAATCTCGCGAATCATGAAGTCGGGTGGACTGGCCTGGTTCGATCCGCCGGTTACAGCGACCACGAGATCGAGGCTCGGAACGACGAACAGCCACTGGTTCAAGTTGCCGGATCCCGTGATCATGACGTCAGCCGTGGATCCTGTGCTGACGGGCATCAGCCACCAGAGGTAGCCGTAGTCCGTTCCATAGCCGGCAAACGTCCGTGGCCGCGAGGTGTGCACGCGCGTCGATTCGACGATCCATGACGCCGGCACGACCTGCGTTCCGTTCCATCTTCCCTGCCGCAGCACCAGGTAGCCGATCCGGGCGAGATCGATCGCCCGCAAATTGAGCCCGCCGCCGGTATGTGGCAGTCCATTGAACGGGGACCGGATCCACGTCTCGGTCGTGATGCCGATCGGTTGAAAGAGTTTCTGCCTGGCGTAGGTGGCAAACGGTTCGCCCGTTACCGATTGCACGGCCGCGGCTGTCGCGATCACGCCGCCTCCGTTGTACTGCCACAGGTCTCCCGGCGCCGCATTCATCGGCTCGCCTAACGCGATAGCCACCCAGTCCCCCTGCGACTCGTTGAGGCGCTGGAGCGGTGAGCCAATATAGGGGGATTCGTGGAAATTGATCCCGGAGCGCATCTGCAGCAGGTGACCCATGGTGACCGCGGGTTTCCGTTCGTCGCCCCGGATCAGCGAGTCGTACTGCGGCAGGATGTCGAAGATGCGGGCGCTGGTCGCGAGCTTCCCTTCCCCGACGGCAATCCCGGCGACGAGCGACGTCACGCTCTTGGTGACGGACTGCATCGTGTGGACCTGAGTCGCCGACGAGCCGTTGAAGTACTCCTCGACAGCAACGTAGCCGTGCCTGACGACGATCAGTGAATGCAGTCCCGGAATGCTGTTAGTCCGTAGTGCCTGGACCAGAGCCGCAAGTCGCTGAGCGTCGAGGCCCACTTGCGCTGGTGCCGCACGGCGCCATTCCGTTGCAGCGGGCCAGTATGTCGCGCCATCGCGTGGGAGTTGCTCGATAGCTCCCTGTGCCGACGTCGCCGGATTACAGCCAAGCGTGCATCCTACAACTACGGCCCAACGGCCGAGTACCGGAAAACACTGAAACACAGAGATCACAGAGAACACAGAGAACACAGAGAATCGTGATGTGTCACGAAAACATTATCGGGGCCCATTGTTGAGCCTAACGTTGGACTCCGTGTTCCCTGTGTTCTCAGTGTTTCAATGTGTTGCGGAGCTTGAAGAGCGCACGTCACGGCGGGATGACTTTGACTTCGCCGAGCTGCTTCTCGATGTCCTTCTTCGTGCCGACAATCGCGATGGAAATCTTCTGTGGATCCAGGTGCCTCTCGGCGGTCGCGCGTACATCTTCGGGCGTGACCGCGAGGATATTCTTCACGTAATTCGTCACGTACTCGTCGCCGAGCCCGTGCAGGTCGACGAACTGGAGCTGGTTGATCAGCCCGTACCGTGAACTGTTCACCACCGTGAAGACGCCGGCCAGGTTGTTCTTGATGCCATCCAGCTCCGCCGGCGGCGGCGCTTCCGTACGGAGTCGATCGATCTCCTTGAAGATCTCGGTGAGTGACGCACCGGTCACGTTCGACGTGACGTCGGCGGTCTCGACCCACATCGACGCCTTTTTCCGTGTCCAGATGAATGAGCCTGGTGAATACGTGTAGCCCTTGTCCTCGCGGATGTTCGACGTGATGCGCGAGCCGAATGCACCGCCTAACAACGCGTCCGTCACGTTCATCTTCACCCAGTCGGGATTCGACGGGTCCGCGACCGGAAGCCCCATCCAGATCGAGCTCTGCACCGAGTTGGCGCGATCGACGACATCGACCTGGCGCCTGGACGTGATGACCGGAGGGCTCTCGGTCGGGGGCGCACCCTCGGCCCACGTGCCGAACGCGTCGCGAATCGCCTGCTCGATCCGGGCTCCATCAAACACGCCACTCACATAGAGGCGCGACCGCTTTGCGCCCAGGTTTTTCGCGTGAAAGTCACGGACGCGACCCACGGTGAACCCGCGCAGCATCTCCTCGGGCGGATAGACATGCGCAAAGGGATGGCTGCCGTACATGATCTCACGGAACCGCTTCTGCGCCAGCGTCCCCGGGGACGACAACGCGATCGCGTTGTTGCGGGCGTGCTTGTCGATGGTGCGCCTGAGGTCCGCTTCATCGAACTTCGGGTTCATCACGACATCGGCGAGCAGCGGGATGAAGGCCGTTGCGCGATCACTCAACACCTCACCCCCGATCGCGATGACCTCGGAGCCAGGGGTCACGTTCACCGAACCGCCCATCTCCGCTGCCTGACGGGAGATGTCCTGGGCCGTGCGTGTCGTGGTCCCCTCGAGGAGCATGTCGCTCATGACCGACGCAAGCGAGATGTCATTGGGCCCCTGGTCGATGATCCCGGTCCGCACCTCGAGCTCCACGGCCACCTTGGGCACCCGACCGAACGGCACGAGCGTGACCTGGAGGCCGTTAGGCAGTGTGAAATTACGGCGCGGGGGAACGCGGAAGTTTTTCGGCGTGCCCGGTTTCGGTGGTGTTTCCTTTCGAGCGGTTGAATCCTGAGCGCCGAGCGAACTGGCCGCCAGAGCGACGATTGCGAATAGCCTTATTGTCTTCGACATGGTATGACTCGAGAACTGAGTGACTATCTCACGCGGAGGCGCGGGGGCGCGGAGAAGAACACATTCATTGCTCCTGTTCTTCGCGAGCTTCGCGGCTCCGCGTGCAAAATGTTCGGGCTTCATGGCGTGCCGCCGCTGGCTGGACGGTCGCTCGCTCCCGGCACAACCGTGTAGATGGTGCGGTTGGTCGATCGCAGATATTCCGCAGCGGTCTTCATGATCAGGTCCGGCGTGACCGCCGCGAAGCCGTCCTCGATCTGGTTGAGCTTCGATGGATCGTCGTCGAAGAGCGCGAACGCTGCCAGCAGGTCGAGCTTGCCGAGGCCGGAGAACTCCTCGACGATCGAGTAGAGCGTCGACCGCATCTTGGTGCGTGCGCGGTCCAGTGTCGCGGAATCGACCGGCGTCGTGCGCAGCGACTCGATTTCGGTGTCGATGACATTGAGCAACGAGTCGGGCTTCATGCCACGATCGTGGTACACGGACACCATCCACAACATCGGTCCCTCGTAGTTGAACATGTTGCCGAGTCCCCAGTTGATGCCGGCCGAGACATCGCTGGTGAGGCCGGTCCGCTGCACGAGGGCGTCGTACAGCTTCGAGTCGCGTCCCTGGCCGAGGATCTGGTCGATCAGGCCCATCGCGTACCACTCGGGCGTCCAGCGCTCGGGGACGTGATACGCGATGCCTAACGCCGGACGGTTGGCAAGCTTGTCGACGCGGCTGGCACGCTTCTCCTTCTCCTGCCGCGGCTCGGAGAGGTCCGGCGGGGCCGGCTGGTCGACCTTGGGGATGGAACCGAAGTATTTCTCCGCCCACTGCCGGGCCTGGGCCGGGTCGAAGTCACCGACGATCGCCAGCACGGCATTGTTAGGCGCGTAGAACGTCTTGAAGAACGACGCCGCATCCTCCAGCGTCGCGGCCTCGAGCTCGGAGAGCTCTCCGTAGAAGTTGTGGGCGTTGTACCAGTTTTCGTTCGCTGTCATCGGCAGGTCGATCCACGGGAACGTGCCATATGGCTGGTTCAGCACGTTCACGCGCACCTCGTTCTTCACCACGTCCTGCTGGTTCCTGAGGTTCAGGGAGTCGATCGCGAGTCCTTTCATCCGGTCCGCTTCGGCCCACAGCACGGTTTCGAGCGTGTGCGACGGCACCACCTGGTAGTAGTTGGTGAAGTCGAAGCGAGTGGACCCGTTCAGCAGGCCACCGTTGCCCTCGACGAGCTTGATGAACTCCATCTTGCCGAGGTTCGACGAGCCCTGGAACATCAGGTGCTCGAACAGGTGCGCGAATCCGGTGCGGCCCTTTGGCTCGTTGCGGAATCCGACGTGGTAATAGACGCCGACGCCGACCGTGGGAACGGTCGTGTCGCGCGAGAGAACAACTTTGAGACCGTTCGGCAGCGAGTAGTAGTCGGCGTCGACGGTCAGCTTGGTCGGCATTGGCCCGCCGGCTTCCGAGCCGGCGCAGGCGGCGATCAAGGCAATTCCGATGAGCGCGTGAGTCGGACGTGTAATGCGCATGAGACTATGGCGTTGAGTGGACCTTGATGCTCTCGCCCGTAGCCCGGTCAGTCAACCTCGCTGGGACAAAGCGTCAACTGAGAGGCCAGAGGCCAGGGGCCATCGGCCAGAGGCCAGGGGCCAGGGGCCAGGGCCAGAAAATCCACCGCTAGCTCGGCGTCTACTCGCAGTGGATATTCTCGGCGATTCGTCACTCCACTCGGTCCTCTCCATGCCCACTACTTACCGAATTCGTTTCGCTCTGGCCTCTGGCCTCTGGCCTCTGGCCTTGTTTGTCGCCTGCACCAAGGGCGATGAAACACCCGAGGCGCGGGCTTCCGCTCCGGTCACTGTGCAAGCGGTGTCTTTTCTGGGTGATTCGCTCCGCGAGTTTCCCATGCCTGCCGATGCACGGGCAACGGCTGATTCCAACCTTGTCGTCGCCAAGGCGTCGTTCGACCGGGCGTCGTCGGACCCCGATTCGATCATCTGGTACGGTCGCAGGTTGGGTTACCTGGGCCGCTTCCGGGAAAGCATCGCCGTGTACACGGACGGCATCGCGAAACACCCGGACAATCCGTGGCTGTACCGGCATCGCGGGCATCGGTACATCTCGGTTCGCGAGCTGGACAATGCCATCGCCGATCTCGAAAAGGCCACGCAACTCACCGCCGGCAAGCCTGACGAAGTGGAACCGGACGGACAGCCTAACGCGCAGAACATCCCCATCGGCACGTTGCAGTCGAACATCGCGTATCACCTGGCGCTCGCCTACTACCTGAAGGGGGATTTCGCGAAGGCGTTGCCGGTCTGGGAGAAGGAACTGGCCGCTGCCAAAAACGACGACCGCAAGGTGTCAACGGGGCACTGGCTCTACATGACCCTTCGACGCCTTGGCAAGGACGCGGAAGCGAAAGCGATGCTGGCGCAATTCCGGAAGGACATGAACGTCATCGAGAACCAGTCGTACCACAGCCTGATGATGCTCTACAAAGGCGAGCTGCCGGCTGATTCGATTCTCGCTCCGACGGCTCCAATCACGAGTTCCGGTACAGGAGCTGTCGCCTACGGCGTGGGCAACTGGCACCTGTACAACAATCGTCAGGCAGAAGCCGAAGCGATCTTCCGTCGCATCATGGGCAGCGGGCAATGGGCTTCGTTCGGGTATATCGCGGCCGAAGCGGAGTTGGCTCGCTTGAAATAAAGGGTGCTTGGGGTGCAGAGGGTGCATAGGGTGGAAATCTCTAACGCACCCTCCACACCCTTTGCACCCTTCGCACCCTTACTCAGCCACAAACTTCCAAACGCCGCCGACCTTCTTCCACACCGTAAAGAACGGAAGCCGCCTCGCGGGCTGATTACCGCTGGCTGGTGCATTGATGTGACCGATCGTGACTCCGAGGTCTCCGCTCGAGGCGACCAGGACCGTGTCCGGTCCCCACGTCAACGTCGATGGCCCGTTTTCGCCGGCGCCGACGCCGGCGCCAATCGCTTCCGGCCCGTACAGGAAGTCGGCCGACTGGCCGCCACCCACGTTCATCGCGTCCGGCGCGGAATTCCGGGTAAAGGCGGGACCCAACCCGATCTTGCCCGCCAAGGTCGAGAAATCACGCTCGGCATCGCCTAACGATTTTGCGTGGCGCGCCACGACGGCCGCATCACGGGTGACCGGCACACCCTTTTCCGGAATGGACGGGTCCCGCATGCCGGTGGGGACATTACCTTCAGCGCGAGGGGCCCGCCGATACACGACAACCTTCCACCCTTCAGGCTTCCGAATCCAGTACGCCAGGTACTTCAACGGAAGCATCGTGGAATCGGCGCGTACGAGGGTCACGAAACCGTAGGTGAAGCCGTGCTGGCCATCGCCGGAGATTCCGCCTCGAATGGGTGACCATTCGATTCGTGCCGTCAGGTTCTCCGGCACGGCGCGCAGGCGGCTGAGCGCGGAGTCGCGACCTCGATGGAACGCGCCGTACGCAGACAGGAAGACGTCGTCGGCGAACAGTCCTCCGAGTGCATCCACGACATTCGTGTTTCGGGCGCGCTTTGCGTGTTCGCGATCGACGGCGAGCAATTCGTCAACGGCTTTGCGTGGGTCTGTCGTCTGTGCGGTCGCGGAGCTCGAAACGATCAGCAGCGCAGCCGTCGAGAGAAAGTGTCGGTGCATGTTCATGGGTGGATGAAGCACCACGAACGGTTGCACCCGCCAGCCCTCTGCGATAGAACAGCATTGCCGGATGACAGGACGTTCCAGGCTGCCACGTTCCGGTCGCGACTGTGTGGCGCTGCGACGGCATCGGACTGCGTCGGCCCGGCGGGACGCTGTTACCTAACGACGGCAACCTGGTCGCTATTTGAACAACAGGGTGTGCCGTGAATGGTCAGTGGACGTGGGATGTGGGACGTGAGAGGAACCGGATTGGCGCGGGTTTCGTTAGGAATCCGGTTTCACCCACGTCCCACGTCCCACGTCCCGTCGCGCTTCAACTGGCCTTCGCGGCGGTTGCGTGGGCCGGCTGCATCTTCTGGAGCACTTCGTCCATCAGAGCGAAAACGGCCTCGCGCCCGGCCGGGTTCTTCAACGCGCCGAATCCGATATGCATGCGTCCGAGCGGATTGGGCTCGCGCGTGTAGGTGTTGAGGCGCTCCACGAACACCGACCGTTCTTCGTCGGTCAGGACGCGGGAGGCACCGGGGAGCAGATGCAGCAGCGGAACGTTCTCGCGCCGTGGCGTGAGCGTCAGCAGCACGGAGTTCGTTGCAATCGATTCGAAGCAGATGGCGCCATTGGTCTTCTCGTCAGGCCGGAACCGGACCTGGGAGGCGCGCGTGGTACTCCACGCAATCAAGGCATCCAGCACAGCAACGAGTCTAGGTCTCTCCACGCCCGCGTTGTCGCGGTACATGAGTTTGATGAATTCTTCGCGTGCGCTGGCGAGGGTTTGTGACATTTTCGGCTCCGGAATGACGTCAGGTGGAGCCCGGCGCTATTGTTCTCAGGCGGGGGCTCCCTAAAGGTAGTCCCTTTATACCCCTTTCGGGCAGTTCTTTGCCTTGCGGAAATGCCCGTGCTGTGCCATCTTACGTCAGCAATGCGCGCTCCGGCGCGCGAGGTCCATAAAATAGTGGCTCGCAATTGCGAGCCACTTTTTCTTTCCCCGCCACAGTGGCGGCCCCGCGCGAGGGTTCTCGCGCAAACAAGTGTCGCCGTTGTGATTCGGGCAGGCCCGTACGGAGCTCCGACCGCAGCAGGACCACATTCAGGAGCTACGTATGCGCACCAAAGGCACAGTAAAATGGTTTAACCCGGACAAGGGCTTCGGCTTCATCACACCCGAAGGCGGTCAGAAGGACTGCTTCGTGCACCACTCGGCGATTCAGGGCAGCGGTTTCAAGACCCTGAACGACGGCGAAACCGTCGAATTCGACATGGTGCAGGGACAAAAGGGTCCGGCTGCGGAGAACGTTCAGCGCACGTCGAACTAACGCGCTCGCAACCAGAAGACGGCCGGTCGGAGTAATCCGACCGGCCGTTTTTTTTGTGGTCTTCCGGCAATTGAGTGGGGGGAAGGAGCGGATTCGCGCCGCCAACAGCCTTTGAACGCGGAGGCACGCAAGGGAAACGCGGAGGTGCGCCGAGGAAAGCAACCCATCACAACAACGATCGCACCAACGACCCAGGAACCACAGCGTCAATTCGAAGCGGCCGATGCTCAGGAAAACTTCGCGTTCCTCAGCGCTGCCTCGGCGCTCTCCGCAATCAAGATGTTTTGACTTTGCAGGATGACTGAGCCACCCACCCGAAACCCTCAAGACCGTTTCAAGTCAGGTGAGAAGTTGGGGCCGCATCGGTTCCTAACGTGCGAGCGCCAGGGCTCGCGCTACTTTACTCCGCCGGCCGGAAGCCCAGACAAGTAGGCGTGGATTGCCGCGATCTCTTCGTTCGTCAGGTACGTCAGCGAGCCTCGAGCGGCCGATGCCATCATCCCGAGTTCCTTTCCCGGTTCACGGGGCTTCCCGGTGCGCATCAGGACCGTGAATTCTTCGAGGGAGTATCCGAGTGCTCCGGCGAGTGACGGTGTGGGAGATGCGCCACCGGCCGCGTTGGGATCCCCGGTGAGACGGACGCCATGACACTCGGTGCAGATCACCCGCGCCAGGTACTCACCACGTCGCGTGGTGGCCCACGCCGGATCCTGTCCCACGCGTTCCTGCGTCGTGTCGATCAAGGCGACTGATGGCTTGAACTGGCCGAGTGCCACTCCGAGTCGACCCAACAGTCGATAGGAGTTCGGTGGCGTTTCCGGACCCCTGACGGGAACGGTGCGCAAGTAGGCGATGAGCGCGCCGAGTTCGGCATCGCTCATGTGGTAAAAGCCCGGCGGCGGCATCACGAACGGGCTTGTGCCGTCCCTCCGTATCCCGCTGCGGAGGAAACCCGCAAACTCGGCATCGCTGACCTGCGCCAGGCGCCGCGGCACGTTAGGCGCGGCGATGCGAGCGATCATCGGCTCGTCGAAGAAATCGGCCCTCCCCTGCAGCGAGTCGCCGTGACAGCCGAAACAGCGCATGCGGGCGAGCCGGTCACCCTGCGCAAGCGACGCGCTGTCCGAAGGGACTGCCACCGGATACGGCGTGAAGGCGTACCGGCGATTGATGACCAGGTTGCTCAGCACATAAACGACGGAAACAGCGATCAGGACCAGCAGCAAAAGTCCACCAACACCCCTGACCAGCCAACGCATTCACATCTCCTGAAGTCGTGGTTTTCGGAGAGTCGGGATTCTAACCGCGGTCCCCTGTTACAACCAGCCGGAGAGCAGGCGATGACGGTTTCGACGGTATTCCTGCGCAATGGGAAGAAACGGTGGATCGCCCCGGCTTCGGCGCGTCCGTTGTGAGCACCGGCATTCTTCCTGGAGACGTTCATGCTGTTCGCATTCATAAAAACCGCGCCTGGCGCGCATACGTTCGTTGTGCTCTCGCTGGTGGTAGTCGCGGGGTGGGGGTGCGGAGGAGGTGGTGAAGATGGCGGCGGGGGCACAACGAACCCGCCACCGGCTGGGGGCTTCACGATTGCCGCGAGCACGTCGAACATTTCCGTCGCGCAAAGTGCCACGCACGCCGTAACGGTCAACGTGTCACGTACGGGGTCATTCACGAGTCCCGTGAACCTGGCCGCGTCGGGACTGCCGACAGGAGTGACCGGCACGTTTTCTCCCGCGACGGTCGCTTCCGGTCAGGTGTCGAGCACGCTCACCTTTACCGCGGTCGCGAGCGCGGCCGCCGGTGTCAGTTCGGTCACCATAACCGCAGCGGCAACCGGTCAGAGCAACCAGACGATTGCGATTCAACTCACGGTGACGTCAGCACCGGCGCAAACCGGTCCGTTCACGCTGTCGATAAGCGCGACGTCGTTCCTGGCGCTGCCGAGCAATCACGTCGCAACGCCTCCGCTGATAACGATAGCCCGGAACGCCGGGTTCACGGGTCCCGTGGCATTCACCGTGTCCGGATTGCCATCAACACTGTTCATCGGGTTCTCGCCCAGCTCCACCACCGGCAGCACGACGTCGGCGCTCATCCTGAATGCCGGAACGCCTAACGGTACCTATACAGCGCAGATTCGCGGAGCGTCCGCGCAGGGCGACCGGATCATTTCGTTGCAGGTCGTGGTGGCACCGGCGTCGACCGGCAACGTGAAGTGGAAGTGGTGCACCGCATCCACGCCCCGGTACTTCGTCGCCTACAAGGACGGAGCGGGACCTTGGACACGATTGATGCCATCCAACGACTCGGTCTATTCGTTCAACCTTGCGTCAGCGACCGCACGACTGGCGGAGGTGACGATCGACTCGGGCGGGTTCCGTACGACAGTCCATCAGTATACGGCGCAGGAGATGACTGCCCGCGGGGCGGCGCAATGTCGCCTCGTGCAGAACGCCAGCACGCGAACCGCCAGTGGCAGCTTTGGTGGAGTTACTGGATTCCGGACGTCGCAGGTCGGCATGGGATGGTGGTTCGGCTCGGCGAACGGCAACGGGAGCTTTACCATGTTGAACCTCCCCGCCGGCCCGCTGGATGCGGTTGCCGCACGAAACGCTGACTTTCCCGAACCGTCGGCGATTCCGGTGGATCGTATGATCATCCGCCGGGGCCTGAATCCAGCGTCAGGCGCTGTACTGCCCGTCCTGGATTTCGGCGCAGCCGAATCGTTCGCCCCAACAACGGCAACATGGACATTCCTCAACACGAACAACCAGGCGTTCAGCGTGACGCAGACGTTCACCACGGTTGGTGGGACGACGGGGCACTTCGCGCTTGTTCCCGCCATCGACGGCAGCAGCGCCGCCAGAACCATTTACGGAGTGCCTCAGTCGCAAACACAGACCGGCGATCTCCATCAGGTAGTGGCGACGATCGCAACGATCGGGCCCTTTCCCGGTAGCCCGGTCCGGGCAACGCGACAGATCGTGTACTACGGCCGCACGTTAGGCGTTCCGGTCACACTGGCATTTGGACCGGCGATGCCGGCCGCGACCGTCAGCTCAGTTACGCCAGGCTATCTGCGTGCACAGGTTACCGTGCCGGCGGAATACAACGCGGGCGTGTCTTTCGACGTCACGCAGACCACCACTGGGCGCTTCTTCACCATTCACACCACGCGTGGCTACAACAACAACAGCAGTACCTTCGACCTGCAGATGCCCGACTTGAGTGGCGTGCTGGGTTGGGATACCCAGTACAACATTCGGGGTGGCATCGCGACGAATTGGTGGGTGAGCGGAGGTGGGCCGACGCTCGATCACTACGACGGCCGATATCTCTTCAACAGCACGCGTTCGCAATGGACCGGTGCGCAGACGGGAATGACGGCTCCGGTCGAGGGAGCTACGTATCTGATGGCGCGGGTGACGGGGAATACGGTTCCGTAGCAAGGAGCAAGAAGCAAGAAGCAAGAAGCAAAAAGCAAAAAGACTTACCAGCCTCCGCCGCCGCCGCCGCCCGAACTTCCACCTCCGCCGCCACCACCACCGCCCGAGCTTCCGCCACCGGAGCTCGGCGCGGCGACTCCGGCGGAAATAGAACTTGCCGCGGCCACCCACGATCCGCTTGAACCGCCGCCGCTGAACCCGCCGCCGCCTCCGAATCCGCTCCAGCCACCGCCGGCGTGGATGCTTCCGCCTCGACTGCCTGACGAGATGATCATGCTGTCGCCGATGCCTGTTGTCTCGCCGCCAAATGCGCGGAACCACTTGTCCATGTGCCTGGCGAGACCGAACGCGATTAGGTATGGAAACCACGCATCCTTCAGGCGCGGCTGATCCCGTTCGAGCTCACTTGCAAAGTACGCTCGCGCGGTGGCCAGGCGTCGTCGAAAGGCAATCCGCTCGGCACTCTCGCGCGAGCGCGCCTGGTTGAACACACTGTTGGCCAGGGCGATCATCAGGAGCGTCAATCCGGTCAATGCAATGACGCTCGCCTGCATCGCGCCCGTCGCCAGCAATCCCACCACGACGGCCTGGGCGATGCCTAACGGGACGAGGAAAAACATCGCCGAACGGCGGACATCGTGCACCCGGTTCCGCCATACCGTTGCGCCGCCGAGGGCGAAGAAGTAGCTGACCACGATCACCGCGCCGGCAATGGCCAGCACGAGCGCATCTGCCGGTTCGCGGACCACGGCAACGACGATCAGGGCGACCGCGCCGAGGAACGCCAGGAAACTCGGCAACGACGGTGGCTTGGAGGGGTTGCCGGCTGGAACGAGGCGTTTCACGAGATCCTTCAACGGCTTCTGGATCTTCGATGCCGGGTCGAAGCCGGATTTCCTGTAACGCGTGCGAATGCGCTCGGTATCGGTCGTGCGTTCGCCGGACTCGAACAGTGAATCGATCAACCGCCGCTCGTAATCGTGGAAGCGATCGCGGTTCACCAACAGCTCCATGTGCATCACCGGATCCTTGAGAAAGCCCCCGGGGCGCACCTCGGTTTTCATTCGGCCTTCGGCGACGAACCGCGCGAGGATCGCCGTGACTTCAGCGGCATTGGTCTCATTGTCCCACGCCGCGCCCACGACTTCCGGCAGGTGCTTGAAGACGTTTCCGTTCAGCCATCGCTCGTCGATTTCTGCTACCGACGGCAATGGCTCGAGCCGGCCCTGTTGCCGCTCATGCGCCATGAGTCGGCGGCTGAAGCTGACCAGCAGCGTGAACGCGATGACGGCAAGCAATGTCCGTTCGAACGGATCAGCACCCGGCGTTGCCGGAGCGTTCGTGCCGGTATAGCGAAACGGAACGCGAACAATAAATCCCTCCCCAGGCGGCAGATTGCGGGCGCTCCACGTTCCGTTAAACGGAATCGTGGGTTGCCAAATGGGCTCCGTCTCCAGAAGGCGGACCGAGAAGTTTTCCATGATGCCCGGGCGATCAGTAAACGCGAAGTCGTGATCGAGCACCCAGTCCTCGCCCTCGCGTTGAAGGATGTTGGAGAGCGAATACGTCAGTTCATAGGTCAGCGGCGTTTCATTGAACGGCGGATCAGACGGGTTGCGGCTGCGCCATCGCAGGGTGCGCGAATCCGCGAACCGGTATTCATCGACGCCCAGCGCTTCTCCGCCTTCCCGCATGATGTGCGGCTGTCCCGCGGCATCGATACGCCGCATTCCTTCGAACCGAAGGCGCTGGCGGGGGCGTACGTCGAAAATCCGCTCACCGCCGTTCCAGTCACCGGTGAAGACGATGGTCTGCGTCTCGACCACGCGGAGTGTTCCGTCCTCGGTGAGCCGCGCGTCGACGCGCATGTCGCTCCAGTGCAGCGTCCGTTGCGCCGCGACGGGGGATGTGACTGTGACCAGCGAGAATAGAACGCGTAGAAGCTTCATGCGGTGAGTATTCGCGTCATGCAGCCAACGCGCCAGTCGGCGCTTCGAACTGATCCCGTGGCTCGGGAAGGTCCCGGAAGACATTGAACCACAGGGGCACAGAGGTCACGGGGGGAACCTGCGCCTAACAAGGCCCGTAAAGCGGAATGACGTCCGACCCATTCAATGTTGGTGAATGACTTGTATTTCAAAACAGCTATAGTTTTTGTGGCAGTCCCCCGTGACCCCCGTGACCCCTGTGATAAAGGCTCTTACGGGACCCGGCCAAACGTCGGACCTACTCGTAGCGCAACGCTTCGACCGGATCCAGCTTCGCGGCCTGTGACGCGGGAACCATCCCGAACATCACTCCCGTCAGGCACGACGCGAGCAGTGCGGCGACGATCGCGCCCGGCGGCACCGACATCTCCATCGGCGTAGCGCTGCGGACGATCGCGGAGATCATCCACCCGAACAGCAGACCGGTGACCGCGCCGATGGCGGTCAGCGTGGTCGCTTCCACCAGGAACTGCCAGAGGATCACGCGCCGTGTCGCGCCCATCGCCTTGCGCACACCGATTTCGCGGGTCCGTTCGGTCACCGAGATCATCATGATGGCGACGACACCGACGCCGCCCACAATCAGGCCCACCGCCGAGAGCACGAACATCACCAGGAAGAACATCCCGGTCATCTTCCCCCAGGTCTCGAACAGCTTGTCCTGGGTGATGACGGCAAAGTCGTTAGGCTGGCCGGGACGCAGGCTACGCATGCTCCGCAACACCGCCGTCACGTCATCGATGACAGCGTCCCGATCGTCGCCGCGCGGCTTCACGGTGAGATCGGCCCAATCCGTGTTCGCGTTCAGGTATCGGCGCCCAGACGTCAGCGACACGATCGCACGAGGACTCGTGCCTTCACCCATGAACGAACCACCAGCCTCGTAGATCCCGATCACTTCGAACGGCTGTTCGCGGATCATGATGGTCTTCCCCAGCGGCTCGCTTTCCCCGAACAACCGCTCGGCCATCTTGTCGTTGATGATCACGACCCTGGCGCCGCTTTTGTCCTCGGTCGCGGTGAAATCGCGGCCGCGCTTGATATCGCCGCCATCGACGACCAGCCATCCGGCGGTGTAGGCGTTCACGCCCGTGCTCGAGAGCTGGCGGTCTTTGTATTTCACTGACGCACCGACACCGGTGCGGACGGTTAGCGTATGGACTGAAGGCAAGTCGCGAATCGCCTCGGATTCGGCAATGGTGAACGGGGGATTGTTGCGCCAGAGGCAGGTGTCGTCCGAGCCATCACACGCCTCGAACGTGATCGGGAAGCGGTTCACGAAGAACGTGGTCGGTCCCGCCCGCTCGAATTCGGCCGCGATGCCGGTGTTGATGCCGTGAATCGCCGCCGAGATGATGACGACGACAAACACGCCGATCGCGATGCCAAGGATCGTCAGCGCCGCCCGCACCTTGTTGGCGCGCAAGGCATCGAGCGCAATCATCACGCCCTCGCCCAGTGGCTTGATCCGCGCCAGCATCATGTCTCCTTGCGCAATGCGACCACCGGATCGAGTCGCGATGCACGACTCGCCGGATACACACCGGCAATGATGCCGACGCCCATACCCACGACGACCGCCACGATCACCGACCACAACGCGACCGCTGCCGGGAGCGGAGATACGGCCTCGACACCCTTGGCCAGCCCCACGCCGGACAGGATTCCAAGGCACGCTCCCACCAGGCTGAGCGTCGTCGACTCCACCAGGAACTGCCGCAGGATGTCGGACCGCCTCGCGCCTAACGCCTTCCTGATCCCGATTTCGTGCGTCCGCTCGGCAACGGCCACCAGCATGATGTTCATGATGACGATCGAGCCGACGAGGAGTCCAATCGCCGGCAGGGCGATGCCGGCCAGCACCATGTACCCCTGGATCTTCTTCCAGAACGCGAGCGCCGAATCAGAGGTCTCGAGCGTGAAGTCGTCGCGTTGCGCCGGGCGCAGCTTGTGCCGCGCCCGCATCAGTTCGCGCACTTCCTCCATGTCGGCCTTCATCGCCGTCTCGTTCTCCGACTTCACGATGATGGCGTCGATGACCTTGAACCGGTTCACGAGCCGGTTCGCGGGCGACTGATACGGCACCACCACGAACTTGTCGGCCGAGATGCCGAAGATGCTTCCCTGCTTCTCGGCCACCCCGACGACCTGGTACGGCAGTCCGCCGATGCGCAGCTCGCGACCGAGCGGATCGAGACCGGGGAAGTAATGCGTTTTGACGTCCTCCCCGATGACCACCACCGGCGTGCCCAGCTCGTACTCCAGCGATGTCGGCAAGCGGCCGGACTGCAAACCCATGTTCTTGATCGCAAACCATTGTTCGGAGACGCAGTTCACCTCGACCCGGCGCGGCCGTGCATAACGAGACTCGGCGCTGAGCTGGTCGTATCCGAGGACGGCCCACTGGGTCGTGGGCGCGAGGACTTCGCTCACCGGGGCGATGTCGTCCTCGGTGATGCGCGGCCGGTTGCGCCAGGAGCGCCACTCGGCTTCGTCCACGTCGCCGATGTTGATGTTGGGGCGGTGCCGGACCTCGAAGCTTCCCTTGGCGATGATCTTGCCGACGAGGTCCTCTTCCATGTACCGGCCCATGCCCTCGACGATCGAGACAACGGCAATGAGGAACATCACGCCGATGGTCACGCCGATGAGCGTGAAGAAGCTCTTGAGCTTCTGCACGCGAATCTGGGTCAGAGCGAGGCGGACGGCTTCGAAGAGGCGCATGGGTGCCGGAACTACGCTACTCCGAAGGGTCCTGTTTCGGTACCGGACGCATACCGCAGGGCCCCGTTTGCCTGCCCGTTTACCCGTTTACCCGTCAGTCGCGCATCGCGTCCAGAGGATCGAGGCGAACGGCCCGCCGCGCCGGCAGCCACGTGGCTAACAGGCCGACGGCGCCCAGCACCGGCAATACCGCCGCGAATGCGGTCAGGTCGGTCGCCGACACGCCATAAAGTTGCGACGAGAGCACTCGCGTCAGCGCCAGGGCGGCAACCACGCCGATCGCGAGGCCCGCCGCCGTCAGTTTCGCCCCCTGGCCGAGCACCAGGCCGGTGACCCGTTCCGGCGTAGCGCCTAACGCGACACGGATCCCGAGCTCGTGCCGGCGCTGGGCGACCGTGTAACTCAGGATGCCGTGGATCCCGATTGCGGCCAGGATCACCGCCACGCCGGCAAACGCGATGAGCAGGAGCATGACGAAGCGCTGCTGAGCGATGGATTCGCCAACCGCTTCGGCCAGCGGCTTCACGCCGAACACCGCCAGTTGCGGATCGATCTGGCGCACAGCGGCACGAAGTGAAGGACCGACGGTCGAAGTCGGCGCCGTCGTCCTCACCAGCAGCGCTTCGGCGCCGTTGAATGACGGTGCCTGACGATAGGGCAGGTATATCGCGGGCGGCGCCTCACGCGACAGGCCGTTGATACGCTCATCCTTGACCACGCCCACGATCGTTCGCGCCGTTCCCCACAACCGGATCTGCTGGCCGATCGGTTCGCGAGCATCGAAGAATCGACGCGCGAGTGTTTCGTTGATGATCGAGACGGCTGGATCAGACGGTCCGTCGCGGTCCTCGAATGCGCGGCCGCTTCGCACGTCGAGCTGCACCGTCGTGAAGTAGCTTGCGCTTACCCGACGGATGGAAACCTCCGGCCAGTTCTGGCCCTCCGCTTCACGACCGACCACCCTCCACGAGTTCTGCGATCCCGGATCCACCGGGTGATTGCCCACGATCGCTGCCGCGCTCACTCCCGGAGTTCCGGCGATGCGATTGAGGAGGTCATCGTTGAAGCGATGCACCGAAACGAAGTTGGGCCATTGCTCGCTGCTGTTGCGATAGCGACTCGCCGGCAACTGGAACTCGGCTTTCACCACGTTTTCGGCGCGGAATCCGGTGTCGACCTGGGCCAGTCGCCAGGCACTCTTCACGAGCAGGCCGGCGCCGACAAGAAGTACGACCGCGAGGGCCACCTCCGAGATGACCAGCGTCGAGCGGAGCAAGTGGCGTTCGCGGCCTGCGGTTGCTCCGCGCGAGTCGTCAGCCTTGAGTGCACCCTGCAAGTCGACGCGCCGCGCCTGAATGGCCGGCACCATGCCGAACACGAGGCCAGTGAGGATGGCTAATCCGGTCGCGACGCCGAGGACGAGGACGTCGATGCGAGTCTCGGTAATCCGCGGAATGTCCGCGGGAGCGAACCCCACGAGCATCCGCAGTGCCACTACGGCAATCGCCACGCCCATGACGGTCGACACCGCCGTGAGGACCAGGTTTTCAGCGGCAAACTGCCTGACGAGTCTGCGAAGCGGCGCTCCCATCGCGGTTCGGACCGCCACCTCGCGCAGCCGCGACGTGCCACGGGCCAGCAACAGGTTGGCGACGTTCGCACACGCGATCAACAGCACGAACCCGACCGCGGCCAACAGGACCCACAATGTCCCGCGCACGCGTGAGAAAATCACGTCCGATATCGGCTCGACGAACGCACCGCGGGCCACGTTCGATGGATATGCAGCTTCCAGGTCAGCCATGATGCGTGTCAGCTCATTCTGTCCTGACGCGAACGTGGCGCCGTCGGCGAGACGGCCCAGCACGAAGAGCGGGTGGGTGTCGCGCACGAGTACCTGCGGATCGCCGCGCAGCGGGACCCAGACATCAACACGGGATCGCAGGTCGCGATCGGCAAACCCGCGTCCGTAGGCGGCCGAGCGCAGGATCTGCATCGCACCGAAATCCGACTCGGCGGATACGACGCCGATGATCGTTGTCTCGATGTCGTTCAGCCGTATCGTGCGGCCGACAATATCCGGTGCACGCTGGAACTGGCGCTCCCACAACCGGTCGCTGATGAGCGCCAACTCCGGCCCACCGGGCTTGTCCTCGTCGGCCGTAAACGTGCGACCCTGCGACGGCCGGATGCCTAACAAGGGGAGCAGTTCGTGCGTGGCAACGACAACCGGGAGCCGCGTCGGCTCACCGTCGATCGGTGTCAGCGTCCGTTCGATGGGTGCAAAGGCGGCGAAGCCGGCGAATTGCCGGCTGCGTTCCTTCATGTCCATGAAATCGGGAAGCGACGCTGGCTCACGATTGGTGCCGGTATTTCGATCGGTCTCCCAGACCATCGCCAGGCGATCGACGTCCTCGAACGGAACCGGACGAAGCAACACGCCGTTGACGACGCTGAAAATCGCGGTCGTGGCGCCGATGCCGATCGACAGCGTCAGGATCGCGGCCAGGGCGAAGCCGCGCGATCGCATCAGCACACGCGTGCCGTATCTCAGGTCCTGGACGAAATCATTCCACATTGAAGGCAAGCCTCCGAGGGGCGGCGGCTCGAGCGCCTGTGGTTTTGGTCGAGCCGATTCACGAATGGACTGGGCGAGCGCAGGTTCTTCCCGGAGTTCGGCGACAGCGAGCTCGAGCGCATGGTCACGGGCGTAACCTTGGCCGAGATAGTCCTCGAAACGCTGGGCGAGATGCTGCGACAGCTCTTCGACGATGTCCTCGTCGTGAGCGGGATCGTTCGTGATCTGGTTCAGGGCGCCGCGAACGAGCGCGCGCCAGTCAGGCGTGGTCACGTGGGGCGCAGCCTCGCCACGCGATTGATGCCGGTGAAAAACTCCTGCCACAGACTCCGTTGCGCGGCCAGAACTTCGGCGCCTTCGGCCGTCAGCCGGTAATAACGTCGGCGGCGCTGGCCTGCTTTCTCGACCCATCGCCCCTCGATGAGCCCCCGCGCCTCGAGGCGGTAGAGCATCGGATAGAGCGATGCGACGTGAAACGAGATCGCGCCGCGGGACCGGCGTTCGATCTGCTGCGCGATTTCGTAGCCATGTCGCTGGCCATCCTCGAGCAGGGCGAGGATGAGGAGCTCGGCGCTCCCTTTCTTCATTTCGGAGGTAAGGGCAGGCTTGGCCATATGTGGTGTGACAACATATACGGGCGTATGGTTGGCGTGAATTTCAAGCTGGGATGCTGATTCCTGATTGCTACTGCGGATACAGCGTGCTGGGGCCGGGTCTGAGTGACCAAAACCGTTTGGCGGCGCCAGCTCCAGCACGCATGCACTTGCAGCAGCAATCAGTAATCTGCACGCAGCCTGGGGCCTCCCCCCCCTTGCCCCATTCCGGAGCCGGCATTCGTATAGTGGGTATGCCCGGCCAGGAAGGGACGATGACTACCATGCAAGACACACGTGTCGTGCCGCGGCCTGCGATGTCCGAGATCGACACGTTCGGGCTGACGGATCGTGGTCGCGTGCGGCCCGTCAACAACGATCACTTCCTCATCGCCAGCTTTCACCGGAACCTGCGTGTGCATCACACGTCAATTCCGGGTGGCATTGGTCATCAGGAAACAGAATCGCGCGGCTTCCTCTTTCTTGTCGCTGATGGAGTCGGTGGCCTGACGAGTGCCGGTGACGGTAGTGCACTCGCGCTATCGACTCTCGCACAACACCTGCTGCACGCGACCGAGATCTGCTCGGAGATCGTGCTGACGCAGGAAGAAAAGTCCTTGACCGAGCTGCGTGAAGCCGTGCTCCAGGCGCACACCGCGCTCGTCGACATGGCGAGAGAAGCGGGTGGAAAGCCCGCCACGACGTTGACGATGTACGCCGGCTTCTGGCCGCGCGCGTTCGTCGTGCATGTCGGCGACAGCAGGATGTATCGCTTCCGCGATGGTGAGCTGACCCGCTTTACCTCCGATCAGACGTACGAGCAGTTGATGCTCGAATCAGGCGCCATCAAGCCGGGCAGTCCCGAAG
>Ga0209486_10000168_pt1 | contig 30725 bp, 29 predicted proteins | sample NCCompost_FD_187518 | JGI IMG/M metagenome (GOLD analysis project Ga0209486, IMG submission 187518) | Agricultural soil microbial communities from Utah to study Nitrogen management - NC Compost (SPAdes) (version 2) | ecosystem: Environmental > Terrestrial > Soil > Agricultural land | place...
AAGAAAGCAAGACGCAAGAAGACGTCTGCCAAACTTCTCGCTTCTTGCTTCTTGCTACCTCGATCCTCTCAGGATCGTCGTCACCACACCCACCGCATAAACGTCAGTCGACCCCGGCGCGCCCCACAGTTGCACCAGCAGTCGCTGAGTGGGGGATTGGAGCGGTGTCCACGACGCGCCGTTGAAGTGCAGCAACAGGCCGTCCTCACCGGCCGCAAACACGTCGGTGGGGCCGGCGCCCCACACCGTGCGCAGCGCCTTCGTCGTCGGGCTGGCCATCGCGTACCACCGCACGCCGTCGTAGCGGAGGATGGTTCCCGCTTCCCCGACCGCGAACAAGTCGTTAGGCCCGGTTCCCCAGACACCCCGCAGGAGTTCGCCTGTCGGCGACGTCATGCGCGACCACTGACTGCCGTTGAACCGCAGGATCACACCCGAGTCACCGACGGCGTAGACGTTCGTCGGCGAGAGCCCGAAGACGTGACGCAGGAATCCGCCGGTCGGACTCGCCATCTGCGCCCACCCCGATGGCGTAGACACCAGGATGGTGCCGAACTCACCGACGATGTACGCAAGTTCGTTGTTCGCCGTCCACACGGAGCGCAGCAGCACCGGTGCTGGACTCTGTTCGCGAATCCACGAGGTGCCGTTGTGGCGCAGGATCGTCCCTGTGTCGCCGACGGCATACACATGGCCTGGGCCTGTCCCGTGCAGCCCGAACAGCGCATGTGACGGTGGCAGCGCCTCCTGTGCCCAGCCATTTGCGCCCCGGCGGAAGAGCAGACCACCAGCGCCGGCGGCCCATACGGGTCCGCCAGCGGGTCCCCAGACGGTGACGAGTGCTGGGGATGTCGTTTCAGTCGTCCAGGAATTCGCCGCGCCCCGGATAACCGTGCCGTCCCAACCGGCGGTGACGATGCGGCCAACGTTGTCGCCCCATAACGCGCGCAGGTTCTGACCGGACCCCACGTTCTGCACTTCCGTCCACGTGTTCCCCGTCAGCCGCAGGATCAATCCCGTATTCCCGACAGCGTACGCATCGCCGGTTCCACGCCCCCAGACACCGAACAGGTTCCGCGTGGTTGGTGACTGGGCGAAGCTCCAGCCGGCGCCGTCGTAATGCAGGATGGCTCCGCTGATCCCGACCGCCCAGATGTCGTCGGCTCCCGAGCCCCAGATGCCGAGCAACAGCAGGTCAGTGGCCGACGAAACGGCGTTGAACGAGGTCCCGTCATAATGCACGATGACGCCGTTCTGGCCGACCATCCACAAGTCGTTAGGCGCCGAGCCCCAGATTCCCCAGAGCTCCCACCCCCGGCCCGTGCCGAGCACCGACCAGGACGTGCCATTCCAGCGCAGGACGGTGCCGTCGGTGCCCGATGCATAAATCTCCGTTTCCGAACGTCCCCAGATATCGAGGAGGGCGTTGTTGGTCGGGCTCTGCATCCGGCTCCAACCGGTCGCCGTGCGGCGGAAGATCATGCCGCCGGTGCCGACGGCGAAGACGTTGGTCGCGCTCGTGCCCCACACGCCGGTAAACGCGTCCAGCGTGGGTTGCTGGACCAGCCGCCAGTCACCGTTCGTGGATTCCATGATCACACCGGCCTGACCGACCACCACGGCAAAGCTCGATGATGGGTCGGCCCACGCGCCGAGCAGTGACGCGTCGGTGATGCCTTCCTGCTCCACGCTCCACGTGAGAGGTGGTGCCGATGCCGTAACTGTGATCGTTGAAGTCGCGGCGACGGTACCTCTCAGGACGGAAGCCGTGATCGTTGCAGATCCGATCGCGACTGCCTGGACGGAGCCGCCGTTGGGAGAAATCGTTGCGACCTGCGGATTCGACGAAGTCCAGACAATCGTTTCATCGACAGCCTCTCCAGCCGAATCCTTGGCTATTGCCGCGAGTGGGAGTGATCCTCCAACCGCAAGCCACGCGTTCGCGGGGATGATCTCGAGGACTTCTACCGAACTGCCCGGCGGCTGGACCGGATCATCATCACTGCACGAGAACGCCAGCAGGGCACAGGCAAGAACACCCGCACACTTCCGTGTAAAAGCCGCAGAAATCACTCAGGACGCCGATTGAAGGTCAGGTGCCGTTGCCCAATTACACCTTGTGGAAGCCTGATCGTGCCGCTTCGCGCTTATCAGCCGCTTCGTACACTTCGAAATCGGAGAAGAAAGCCGGCGCCTCATTCTTGAGGATATGGACAATGGCAACCGCGAGTCGGCGAATCTCCAGCTCGGCGCCTTCACCGCCGCGCAATTCGAGCATCGATCGCCAGGCGCGCACATTGGCGGTCGCGAGGATCTTCGTTTCGGTCGAGTTGGGAAGCACGCCACGCGCTGCTTCTCGCGCCATCTTGCGACGGTGCACGCGATCGTCGACCCAGGCGTAGCGCTCCATCAGCTGCTCGACGAGTGCGACGTACGCTTTCTGCGCGTCTTCCATCTGGGTACGCCAGCGCGATTCCACCGCGTCATCCCCGATGATGGCCGGCGGAATCACGAAGTCAGCGACGGATTCATCCACGTACCGCTGGCTCAGCTGGGAGTAGGCGAAACCGGCGCGGTGTCTCACCAGCTCGTGCGTGAGCGACCGGCTCACGCCTTCGAGCAGCAGGGAATAATTGGCGTGCTCAAGGACGCTTCCGTGCGCCTGCTTCTTGATGTTTTCCAGGTATTCCGACGTAGACCTGTTGGCCGGGTTCCGCTGACTCATGTAGCAGAGACGTCCGGCGAACTCCGCCAACCGTTCGCCATCGCTGCTGTCGCCGATCCACTGGACGCGCAGGTGATCCGGTTCCGTGAACGCGGGTCGCGCCAGGACGGAGATGCGAGGCTCGCGATAGTACATGTGTCGCGTCGGGCTGATTGGTGGGGTCGCTGCGGCCAAAAAGGCGACAGAAAGCTAATGACGGTCCATACGGGCTGCCGCAATCGATTTACCTGCCGTCCCGCATCACTTGCCGCGCGGCGGAATCACGCATAGGGTGACCATGAGAGCCGGGCGCGTGGCAGTGATCTCCCGGAGAGCGTTCATTGGGTAAAAAGGAAACTCAATTCGCGTAATCCGTCCGATTCGCGCGATCAGCGTTTCCGGATTTCAAGAATCGCACGGCATTCGGAGAACGACATGGCCATTCAGACGTTTTCGTTAGGCACGGCGCGCGTTCTCCTCGCTGCCTGCGGCCTGGTAGCGGTGTCGGGCGTTGGCTTCGCGCGCGGTGTGGCCACGCGCGGGATCCAGATCGTTACCATCCGCGACGACACCACGTTTGCCGGCACCGTCGCCCGTTTGTCGGAACCATCCGGATACTTCGACTCCGACAACCTGATATCCAACGAAACGTCGTATCTCCACGCCGTAAGCCACCTCCGGTCGGGTCGCGTAAGCGGGGGCGCGTACATCGGTGTCGGTCCTGACCAGAACTTTTCCTACATCGCCGCCATCCGGCCAAGCGTCGCGTTCATGATCGACATCCGGCGCGACAACATGTTGATGCACCTGATGTTCAAGGCGCTCTTCCAGAGATCCGCCAACCGCTTCGAGTACCTGGCACGGTGGACCGGCCGGATCATTCCCCCAGGCGTGCGCACCTGGGACGGCGTGTCCGTCGACTCGATTCTCAACTCCGTCGACAGCCTGCCAGTCGACCCCAACGGCGCCGAAACGGATTCGATCATCGCCACCGTACGCCGGTACGGAATCCCGCTTGCCGTGGCAGATACGTCGACGATCCGGCGGTTTCATAACGAGTTCATTCGTCAGGGACTCGATCTCCGCTTCACGAGCAGCGGACGATCTCCCCGGTACTACTATCCGACCCTTCGGCAACTCATCCTCGAGCGCGACCTCGAGGGCAACAAGGCCAGCTATCTGGCCAGTGAAGACAGCTGGCGTTTCCTGAAGGACCTTCAGGGGCGCAACCGCGTGATTCCCGTCGTCGGGAACCTCGCCGGCTCGAAGGCGTTCCCCGCCATTTCACGGGAAGTCTCGGCGCGAAACGAACGCGTCTCGGCGCTCTATGTCTCCAACGTGGAGATGTACATCTGGCGCGACGGGTCATTCTCCACGTTTGCCGAACATGCAGCGCGCCTTCCACGAAACGAGCGCTCGGTGATCATCAGGTCGTTCTTCGGCGGAGGATTTGGTCAATCGCATCCGCTGAATCGCCCGGAACACGTCAGCACCCAGCTCGTGCAAACGCTGGATGACTTTGCGCGGCGCCAGGAATCCGGCTGGAATTCCTATTGGGAGCTGGTGACGCTTGGCAATAAGTAGCGCCGATCAGCGCGGCCCGCCGCGTCCATTACCTGGCGGTCTCCGGAACAACGTCGTGTCCTGGATCTTGAACGCGAACGGCTGCTGGACGAGTTGCGGCACCAACCGATTCGACATGATGGCGGGGCGGAAGCGCATGCGCGGAAGCGTCGACTTGACCGCCTGCGCGAAATCGGCGTGCGTCGCCGCGATGACACGGAATGTGGTCGTGTCGGCATGGCCGAGCGTATCGACCACATACTGAACGATCACGGACCCTTCGATCCGGCGCCTGAGCATCGACTCCGGATACGCCGGTGCCGCACCATCCTCATAGCGTACGACGGCGCTGTCGACCATGAACTCGGTCATGATCGAGTCACCGAGCGCGATGGGCGGTTGAACCTCTTCCTTCTTCTGCGCTGCGTCGGTGTCCGCCGCTTTTCCATCGGGAAGCACCACTTCCATCCGGCGCTCGTCACGTGGCTCTGCCTGTGCGTCGTCGGCGAACCCCTCGCCCATCCGTTCGGCGAGTGTCGTCCACGTCACCGTTTCCCGCTGCGGCCGGCCTGGCAGCCGGTCTTTCGGGACGAGCCACTGCACCGGCGTGAACGTGTCGTCCGGCTCGGGCCTAACGTGCGCCACATCGCGGGTCATGAAGAGGTACCCGCCAATGAGCAGGCCATGCACGAGCGCACTGACGCCGGCGCCTTCGAACATGGCATGAGTCGCAACCGCGGCGCGTTGTGATTCGAGGAGCCGCGCGAACAGCATTCAATCCTCCGGGCCCGGCAGCGTCGTATTCCGCTGCCTGACTGTCAGTATCGCGGAGACAGTCCGGACAGGCAAGTGACGAGAGGACGAGCGCACGTTCTCGCGCAACGGTCGGCCGCAGGATGTTGCAAGACGTTACTTGGAAATGACGTGCACCGGCTTCGGCGTTTTCTGACGCACCGGTGCCGGAATCATCCGGCGCGAGCGCCAGCCGAGATATGCCAGGCTGATTGACGTGAGCAGGAGCTTGATGATGGCACGCGTCGTCGCGCTCGAGAAAGCCGGCATGGCGTCGGAAGTGACATATGCCCGCGCGTCAGCCATATCCTGAAGGAACGCAATCGACAGCACGAGAATAATGGCTGCCATCGTCAGGCAGCCAATCACCAGCCCGCGTTGCAGCGAGTACTGCTTCCTGATCGCCGACACCACCAGTGCAACCGCGATTCCGAGCACTGGGATCAGGGTGTAGCCTGACAACTGCCCCACCGCATCGAAGCGCCAGCGCGCGTTGCTCCATTCCGCGGGCGGAATGGTGAGGATGAAGTCTACCAACGGCACGAACACCAGCATTCCGGCCAGCAGGTACAGTGGTCCAGCGAGAGCGTCTTCGGGATCCAGTGTGCTCACAGGTTGCTCGAGCGGTGTTATGGTCATCGCTATAGTACCAATTGCACCGCAAAGAGAAACGGGCCGGGGTCTGTGGCCCCGGCCCGTTACAGCAGTGCGGAAAGGGGGTCGCACTGCGGTACTACAAAAGGGGTGCTCGCCGAACCCGGCCCCAGATTTCTCCGGCGCGATGTGGAGAGCGGGCGGGCTACCACAAAGCTTAAACCGGGCCGGCGTGCTGCACGTCACACAAGCACTGTCTATGCCGTCGCTGGCACGGGCCGGACGAACCTGGTTAAAGTGGTGCTGTTAAACGACTTCCGCTGGAAGGTTGCGTGCTAAGGTCCAGCTCGTTCAGCCAACGCCTGTGGTGTGGCGCGGATTTCCCGTCGCGACAGTGCTACAGCGCCGCCGGCTTCCCCACAAAGGCCTCGATCCGATCGAAGTTGGCCTCCACGTCGCGCTCCCCGAGTTCGACCAGCGCGCGCAGGTAATCGATCTGGAACATCAGCAGGCTCAGGATGTCGGGGCTCGACGTTTGCTGCGTTCCAAGGCCGCGAGTCAGGTAGCGGAAGGCACGCGGGAGCCGTGGCTCGAACTCGCCCGCGAGTTTTCCCAGGTCGCGCGATGGCCGCAATACGAGGATTTCGACCAGTCGCATCCCTTCGCGCTGATGGTCGGGCACTTCATCGAGCAGCCGGTTCATGCGCTGCAGCCGGAGGATGTCCTCGTCGATGAGGTCGAGGAAGATGGCGTTGTACAACACGCTCAGCACCTGGGCCGGCGGGGGATACCCTGGCGTGAGCGGGCGATCGGCCTCCTCGCGCGATCGCGAATACCGGGTGGCAATCGTGAGGATCCGCGTCGCGCCGAGGTGGAGCGCCGGCGACAACGGAGCCGTTAGGCGCACCCCGCCGTCTCCGTACCATTCGGCGCCAACGCGCACGGCGGGGAACAACATCGGGAGCGCGCTGGACGCCATGACATGCTCCACGCCGATGGTTGCGAGCTCGCTCCGGCGCTGAGGCCGCTGCCAGAGGGTGACGTCGCGTCCCTGGACCCACGTGACCGATTGGCCGGTGGTATAACTCGTTGCCGACAATGCAACGGCATCGAGCCGTCCGCTGCGGATGTTATGCTGGATTCCGGGCAGCGCGCCGTCGGCGTCCTGCGGCAGCACTTTCTGGAGGAAGTTGCGGAGCGGAGCCGTGTCCAAAAGTCCGCGCGTCGGTTCGCGCCCGTCCCGGCCACCGCCGACGAGGCGCATTCCCCAGCGACCGACATTGGCCACAAGCGGCAGGGCCCGGACGTTGTAGACCTGATCGGGCGTAAGGCTCAGCCACAATCGCACCAGCTGTTCCGTCGCCTCGGGTAGCGGGAGCGCCTGTGCCGCCAGGAAAGTGGTATTCACGGCTCCTGCCGAAATTCCGGTGAGGATCGGAAGCCGCAGGGCGGGGAACCGGTTCGCGATGGCCCGCAATACGCCGGCCTGGTACGCACCGCGGGCGCCACCCCCGCCGAGCATGAGCGCCAGCGATTCGTTAGGCGCTTTGGTGGCGATCGGCGTGTCTTCGGTGATCCTCATGGCGCCCGCAAGATGGACCGCGGGCTCTCCCGCACAAGTGCCGTGAAACGCCAGGACACAGGAAGCAGGAGGCAGCAGACAGGGAAGGATTGAGGGCCCACCACTGTCGTTGGCGGGCCCTCTCGATCCAGACGTTTCGTTCCTCCCCTGTTTCCCGCTTCCTGCTTCCTGTTTCCTGGTCTCATCAGTTGCGGCGTCGCGGAGCAGTCCAGATGGCGAGAACTCCGCACGTCTGGTTCGATGCGAATTCGGCCGGAACGGCCACGCCGCGGAAATACGCCTCGATCCGTCGCACCGAAGATGGATGAATCATCTCATCCAGGTCCGCGCCATGTACGAGACGCGCGCCGTTGAGGTAGACCATTGGCGTACAGGGTCCAGCCTGGCCACTGGTGAACTCCAGGTGCTCGCGCCACGTATCGGCGAGCGTATTGCCCCTCGTGAAGCGGATTCCCGGAACGCGACGCGCCAGTTCCTTGAAGCTGTTCGCCTTCAGTGTATCGAGTACGGATTCGTCGAGGAAATAACCTGTCCCCGACCGCCTCCGTCGCTCGAATCCAGCTCGCTCGGCGGCCTCCAACTGTCGCGCCGCGCCGATGCGAACGGTGTCGAGCAGGTAGGCGTCGATCTCCAGGAGGACAAACTCGGCGAGCTCGGGCCGGAACTCGACGATGTCGGCAATCTCCTGTCCGGGAACGAACCCGATCGCTCGCGCTTCTATTGTTTGAGAGCCGAACGGCAGCCCCTGCAACACGAACTCTCCACGCTCGTTCGTCACCGTTTCGCCGGTGCCACTGAACATCGCGACGCGCGCCCCTTGAATAGGCTGGCCGTTCAGCGTCCGCACGATTCCGCGTAACTCACCCCGTCCCCGCTCGACGATGCGTTCTCCCAGTGGCCGGCCTGACGTCGCCGTGTCGGCGGCCCTGAGCTCGGCAACTGACGCGCCGACATAGAGGTCACGTCGGAGCACCGAGAGCGCCGGCACGCCCAGCTCGACGTTTCCGGAAAGGTCCGTGCCATGAGTGGCGCGAACCGTCATCGGTACATCGCCCGGGACACATGCCGTGAACCATCCCTCGTCGTTCGCGAATGAATCCACGATCGGCGTCGAGCGCTGCATGCTCCCACCGCCGCCGAGGATCACTTCTCCCCAGCGCAGCGAAACAAACGCGCCCGGGAGCGGAGTGTCGGCACGCGAATGCCGCACGCTGCCCAGAAGTACCGCCAGCGAATCGCGTCCAGCCTCGCGCCCGCACACCGTTCGGATGATCGCCTTCGCCGACGGTACTGACATCGTCGCGCGAATGGTCGACGCCGTCCGCACATCGATTCGCTGCAGCGGACTGCGGAGGCCTAACGAGTCGACCGCCACGTGCTGGAACCCCAGCAGGTAGGTCCCGGGAAGCACCTGGTCGAACTCGAATCGTCCCAGGGAATCGGTAGGCTGCGAGCGGATCGAGGAGATCCGGTTCGGCTCCGGCACCAGCGCCAGCTGGACGAGCGCGCCCGCCAGCGGTCGCATCGTCATCGAATCGTACACGATACCATTGACGCGGGCGGCGGGCGCCGCGGAGACGACGCGTTCCTGCGCCGGCGTGGCCAATGCAGTGAGGAGGAGCGCGGGGACCACGCTCCTGCGAGCCAGGCGGTTTCCCACGCCCGGAGTCACCGGACCGAGGAGAGAAAGTCCATCAGTGGATTACGCGACGTTCGCATTTCGCCGTGTTCCAGCCGATCGAGAATCTGTTCCAGCGCGAGCTGGCCACGTGCAATCTTGCGCCGCTGCGCGCGCGCGATGGCGGTCGCGCCCAATCCTGCCAGTGCCGTCCAGATGCTGCCGACAATTGCGCCGATAACGAGCGCGCCCGGTTCAGCAGACAACGACGCGAGTGCAACAACCCCGGCGCCCGACGTCACGCCGGCGCCGGCCGTGACACCCGCCCATCGCACGTTACGTACGCGGCTCTGGCCGAAGTCGGCATCGAGACGTACGAGCACGCGTGACGCGTCGACCGGAACAACTGTCGCGCCGACTTCAGCCGCCGGGGTCAGCCCGTACGAACGCCCGCCGATGTTGAAGTTCGCTTGCATGGTGCCCATGAAGTCGCGCCTGGGTTCCCACGTCAAACGTTCGCCAATGCGACGCCGGACGCGCAGCAGCTCCTGTCGCTGCATCCAGGAATCGATCTGCGCCAGCACCTCGGCCGGAGTACCGGGAACCACGCGCGATGCAGCAGCCATCGTCGAGCCGAACCACGAGCCGACGACACCGGTTTCCTCAGGGAGCACGACGCGGGTCCGTTCTTCGGCAAGCGCCTGGCGCATGTGCTCCGCCGGAATGCCCACTTCATTGCCCAGGTCGAGCAGCTGCTTCTCCGTCAACTCGTCAGGCGCGTCAGCGAGCCGGGCCTGGAGTTCTGTGGCGCGAGCGAGGACGCGTTCGAGCGCCGCCCGGTCGAGCGGAGCGAGCGAACTACCCGGTGGATCCGCCGGAGCGGAAGGATCGGAGGCCATCAATAGACGCGAGCGGGTCCACCGGGAATATGCGCGCTACGCGCGCGCCCCGCATCGCGGCTGAGGGGTTATTCCGACTGTCGGCCGCAGGTGATGCAGAACTGCCACTCGACTTCGAGTTCAGTGCTGCAGGCTGGACATTGCTTCACGGAAAGATTCTGGCCGCAGTGCGGGCAGAAATGCGCGTCCCGTCCCTCGGGGAGCTCGCCGGCGCAGTACCGGCAACCCGGACCGTGATGGTGCGGAGCCACGCTGACGGGTGCGGGAGCGGTCCGGACTTCCGGTGGGGTAGCGACCGGGGCACTCGTCCGACCGGACGAAACGTGCGCGACGGGGGACAGCGAGGGAGATGCCACCGATGTCGCGAGTTCCAGTGTCGCGCGACCAGCCATCTCTGCCTGACGAGTCGAGGCGGCGGGACTTGGCGTGCGGACCGCGAGCGCGGACTGGCTGTCGAGCGAGCGCACGGCAGCCGCGTTGATCGAGACCGAGGCGGTCGCCCAGGCCCGGAAGATCGACAAGTCGGGATTCGGGGACTCGAGCTCGGCCTGCAACGCCGCCTGCATATCCGGATCGCCGTGGAGCAGCCCGCGGCCGCCCGCAAGCAACCGCATGACCGTGAGCTCGTATTCCTCGGCGGAATCGATACCCAGCTCAGTGCGATTGAGGCGGTACGGAATCAACGTCTGGTACAGCGCGGAAACTTCGAACGACCGTGTCAGTAGATCGGGGAATCCGGCGCGCACGTTATGCACGAGGCGACGGAACATCCGGTCCATTTCATCCATCAGTTCTTCCCCTCAACCTTGGTCATGACCGCGTCGATGTCGTTAGTTGGAGTCGCGCCGAACGCGGTGCTGATCTTGTCGACCGCGCGAACCAGGATGTTGTCCGAGTGTTTGCGAGCGTCCCGGAACCCGAAGCTGTATCCGATGACCACCGCCAGGCCCACAAGCAAGAACTTCCCCATGCAACCTCCTTGGGGGACTAACTCACGGACTGACGGACTGAGTGGTCGGTAACGTCCTGGAGGCCTGGAAAAGCTCCGCCTCGGGGAATGATTCCAGCGCAACAGGCTTCCGCGCTGACGCCTTGTCGGCGAGCCAGGCGTCGAATCCCGATTCCACCAGTCCACCCGAGGACGATTGGGCGCCGGCGGCGCGCACCGCGAGGTCATTGGCGTACTCGTTTTGCGCGTGGCCGGCGTGCCCGCGGACCCAGCGCCAGAACACGGCGTGCGAGCTGGCGGCGTTCACTGCCTGCCGCCAGAGCTCCAGGTTTTCGATCGGGCCGCTCTTCCTGCTCCAGCCGCGCCTGGCCCAATCGTGCACCCACTGGGTCATGCCGTCGACGATGTACCGGGAATCCGTCGTGAACACCACGCGAAAACGGCGTCCCTTCCTGCCGAGCGCCGCCATGGACTCGATGACCGATCGCAGCGCCATGCGATTGTTCGTCGTCGCGGGTTCCGAAATCCACAGATCCCGCCTGACGAGTTGCTCGGCGGCGCGCTGGCGGAACTCGAGCAGCACGCCTACGCCGCCCGGGTTCTCTCCTTCGCGACCATTGCCGAGGCACGACTCATCGGCATAGATCGCGACCAGCGCGTCGGCTTTCGGTGCCGCGCCCGTCACGGAACGATCTCCACCGCATCCAGATCCTCGATGGACCGCGTAATGAGGTCGCCGGTGGTCGGGTGTCGCGCCTCGATGACTTCACGGCCGTCACGCATGAACAGCCGCAGGGGAATGACCACGATCTCTCGCCCGTGCCTGACGAGTGCGATTCGGCGCCCGTCCATCACCGCCCGCTCGAGACGGTCATAATCGCCCGGTGTCAGGTGCGCCACTCAGGCCGCTCCACACCAATCGCGGGCGAGGCGCTCGAGGACGTTGGTCGCGCGCGTAATCTCCTCCTCGGCGACCCACTCGGTGGCGGAGTGCGCCAGCGAAATATCCCCGGGGCCGTAGCAGATCGCGGGGATGCCCGCGGCATTCAGCAGCGCGGCGTCGGTCCATGCCGACAGGCCTTCCATCGTCACGGTCTCCCCACAGGCCTGCATGGCCGCGGACAGTGCGGTGACGATCGGGGCGTCGACCGCCACGTCGCTCGGCCATTGGGAAAACACGTGCCTGACGGTCCCGTTTATCGCGGGGGAAAGCTTCGTCACGCGGGCCAGCGCGTCCGACATCTCGTCCACGGCGTCGTCAGGCGACTCGCCAGGCACGGTTCTCCGTTCCAGGGTCAGCGAGCAGCGGTCGGGGTACGTCGACCAGCCGCTCCCACCGGAGATGTCCGAGGCATGCAGCGACGCATGACCGAGCAGCGGATGCGTGTGCCTGACGAGTTCCTCGCGCTCGAACCGGTCGAGCTCCGCCAGCAGCAGTCCCGCATGGCGGATCGCATCGATGCCGACGTCGTAGCGACTGCCGTGTGCCGCCCGGCCGGTGAACGTCACCTCGGTCCACGTGAATCCCTTGTGCGCCGGTGCGATCGCGAGGCGCGTCGGTTCGGTAACGATACAAGCATCAGCCCTGACGCCCTGCTCGATGAGACATCGCGTGCCTGCGCTCTGCCACTCCTCATCCACCACCGCGGCAACAATGATCTCGCCTCCCAGGCCGGATTGCGCGGCGCGCCACGCTGCGGCGCACATCGATGCGACGCCGCCCTTCATGTCCGTCGCTCCGCGACCGAACAGTTTGCCGTTGGTGGTCTGGGCCTCGAACGGGGCGTGCGTCATGCCATCGACGCCAACGACATCGAGGTGGCCGTTGAACATCAACGAGCGGCCGGTGCCGCCGGTCTTTCCGATGCGAGCCACGACATTTGGACGCCCATCCGCCACCTGCTGCAGTGACACCGTGAAACCCCACACCTCGAGCACGGATGCGAGGATGCGCGCCACATCGCCTTCGCCGGGAGCACCCGCGACGAGGCCCGGATTCCGCGAGTCGACCCGCACCAGAAGGCGGGTCAACCCGATGGCGTCGCCAGGGGTGGGGATCATGAGGTGGCCGCCGGCGCGGATCGTCGCACGATCTGGAAGCCATGCGGGGCAATACGCACCGGCAGCAACCGCGCTCGCTCACCCATTGCGCGCCGGACTTCTTCGATGCGCCCTTCACCCGCCATGGCCAGGACGCACCCGCCACCCGAAGCGCCTAACGCCTTGCCGCCAAGCGCACCGGCGGCCGTGGCGTCGGCGAGGATCGCGTCGATGAGCGGGGTGGGGATCGCCGGATCCAGCCCCCGTTGATGGACCCAGTGCTCGCCCAGCAGGTGACCGAGCGCATCGACGTTGGCCGATTCGAGCGCGACAACCATCTGCCCCGCGAGATCGCGTAGTCGATCGAGTGCCTCCAGGACTCGTGGTTCGCGCGCGCGATACGCATCCATCACCGCGGTGATGGTGTTTGCCGAAATTCGTGACTGGCCGGTGTACGCAACGACGCAGCGCGTATTCAGCTGCTCAATCAGTTCGTCGCTGAGCGGAATCCGACGCGCGGTCACCGCGCCACCGAACCACAAGCCCAGTGCACCACCCATTGCGGCCGCGTAATGATCCTGCCGGCCGCCGGCGATGCCGAGGTCTTCGACCTCCAGTCGTCGGCTTTCTTCGGCGAGACGCGCTGCATCGATGGGTTGTCCCCTCCACGCCGCGAGCGCGCCGAGGGCCGCGACGCCGGCTGCCGACGATCCACCGAGTCCAGCGCCCACCGGATATTCAGCCTCCATGTCCACGCTGACGTCCGCTATTGCGGCGCGCCGCACGGCCGCCGCGGCGAGAGCATTCTCGTGACTCGAATTCTGTTCCGCACTCGCGTCGGCACCAACGCGAGAACGGACCGTGGCGATCGCGTGGAGTTCGATTGCCACATTGCAGACGCACCCGCCGCGCTCATCGCTATAGGGAGGCACATCCGTCCAACCGCCTCCAAAATCCAGGCGGGCAGGGGCGCGAGCGACGAGTACAGCCATGGGCATACGATACGCGCGCGTGCGCACGCCGCGCGAACGTGACGAACTACTTCTTCGCGGCCGGCTTTTTTGGTGCGGTTTTCTTGGCGGCGGCGGGTGCCTTCTTCGCTGGCGCGGCCGGTGCCTTCGGCTTCGGGGACGCTTTTGCTTTCGGTTCGGCAGCGGGCTTGTCGGCCTTGGGTGTTTTTGCCCGCTTTGAGCTGGCTTCCTCGGCTTCGCGAATGAGCTTGTCCGCTTCTTCCTGCGTCATCTGCCCGCGGCGCACCATGTAGTTAACCAGGTCACGGGCGCTTTCAACGGCGAACGCGGTCATTCCGGCCGCCGCGCCGATGACGTCTCGCAACGCGCCGGACATCTTGCTGCCGGCCTCGAGACTGATTTCGTGGGCACGCGCGGCGAGTTCAGCCACCGTGTCGCGGACGTCCTGACCGCGATGACCCGGGCTCCTCTTTGGAGGAACCGGAGGTGGCGCAGCTTCGCCAGGCTCTGGCGCGGTGTCGTTCGGGCCTGCCGATTCGGTCATTGTAGCGTGGGGAGTCGGCCTGGCGCTGGGAGCTTGTTCCGGCGGGACGCCGGCCAGTCGCTGAGCCTTGTTCAGGTGGCTTGGACTGGTCGCGAGGCTTTCGTGGGTTTTACGCGGCGCTAAGTATATGATGACTTGAGACATACGCAAGGACGTCGAGCGGTATCTACGGCTGATACCGCGGATAACGCAGCTCCATGAATATGGCGACAGTAAGACGACAATAAGGGAGCATTTAAGTGCCAATCGACCTGAAAAACGTCAAGATCCTAGACTTGTCAAGGGTTCTTGCTGGTCCGTTATGCGGCATGACACTCGGCGATCTCGGTGCCGACGTCATCAAGGTCGAAAGACCCGGTCAGGGAGACGAATCGCGGGGATGGGGACCACCGTTCGACCCGGATGGCGAAAGCGCCTACTACCTCTCCTGTAACCGCAACAAGCTGTCTGTCGCTTTGGACTTTCATGTCCCCGCAGACCTGGTTGTGCTCGGCGGACTGATCCAGGGGGCTGATGTCGTGCTCGAGAACTTCCGGCCCGGATCGTTGGAAGCGCTGGGAGTAAAGGCAGCCGACTGGCTGGAGCGAAATCCAAGGTTGATCTGGTGCACCATCTCGGGTTTCGGACCCGGCAGTCACCGGCCCGGCTACGACTTCGTGGTGCAAGCCGAATGCGGTTGGATGTCGATCACGGGCGTCCCCGATGGCGAACCAATGAAGGTTGGAGTCGCACTGGCGGACATCATGGCAGGGAAGGACGCGACGATCGCGATTCTTGGGGCTTTACTCGCTCGCGATCGCGCGTCAACTCCACTGCCGGCAGAACAACGACAGGTCCACGTCTCGCTCCGCCATACGGCCACGGCGGCGTTGATGAACGTTGCGCAGAACGCACTCGTGACCGGGATCGACGCGCGCCGGTGGGGGAATGCGCATCCGAATCTCGTTCCCTACCAGCTGTTCGCCGTGAAGGACGGTCGCATCGTGATCGCCGTCGGCAACGACGCACAATGGAAGTCGACCTGCGTTGCACTTGGTCTGACGGACCTCGCGAGCGATCCCGCGCTGGAGACGAACGCCGGGCGTCTCGCGCAGCGCGATCGCGTCGTGACCGCCATCGCGGATCGCCTCGAGACCGCGGAAACGACCCACTGGTTAGGCGCGTTATCCGGCGCAGGTGTGCCGTGCGGTGTTGTTCGCTCAGTGAAGGAAGCACTGGCCGAAATTCCGGGAAGCCCTGTGACCGGCATCACACCATCAGTGCCTGGAACGGTCCGCCGGCGCCCCCCAAAGCTGGATGAACACGGCGCGCTGGTTCGCAGCGAGGGGTGGGGCGCCTTCACCCGGACCCCCTGATGCCCGCGAAAGACCGATCCTGTTACGCTGCGGGCCAGGAATCGTCTACATGGCGTGACAACGCATGCCGTTTCGCAGCCCGGTGTTACGGGACTATCAAGAGGTGGGCGTAAGGATTATGATGCTGCCGTGAAATCGACGGTGCCCGCCGATCAGGTAGACCAGGTTGACGCGGATCAGGAGATCATCGCTCGAGTGCTTTCGGGCGATCGTGATGCCTTTTCCATCCTCATCCACCGTTACTCCGATCCGCTGTTCCGGCACGCGCTCGGGATGACCGGAAGCCCCGACGTCGCGGAAGACATCTTGCAGATGTCCTTCATCAAAGCCTACAGCCATTTGGCTGAGGTACGAGGAAGGTTCGATGCCTGGGTGTTCCGCATCGTGGCCAACGGTTGCAAGGACTGGCTGAAAAACATTCGTCGGACGCACCTGAGTTACGACGAAGATGACCAGCCAACCGGTTATGCAAATCCCGAGGAAGAGCTGGACCTGACGGAACTGCGATCTGATCTCGATCGTGCGTTACAGACCCTCCCGGTCTCATTACGGGAAGCATTCGTCATGAAACATGTCGAGGGTCGTTCGTACGAAGAGATGGCAGAGCTACTGAGTACAACGGTGGGGGCACTCAAAATGCGCGTACATCGTGCACGTGAGGCGCTCCAGGCACTATTAGAGGAGAAATACGCGTGAACCTGGATGATATGTACGAGCCGAATCGGCGCGATGAGGCTGCCCGAGAGGGTGGCAAGCAGTCGGGCGAGAACAATGCCCCACTGGCGGATCGTGAGGTACCACTGCCTCCGGTCGCAACGCTGGATCATGTCCATCGCTGGCTCGACGGCGAGGCTCCGGAGCCGACGGGACTGCGTGGTGAGCAGGCGCGCTCGCTGGAGTTCTGGCACCGCATGGAAGAGGAAACCGACCGCCGCCGGCGCGTGGTGACTCCTCCGTACCTTGCGGACCGGATCATGGCGGCGCTGCCGCAGACCGCTTCCGCGACGGCGATCGCGCCGTGGTGGAAGAAGGACATGAACCTGTCACCGGCGGCCGTCGTGGCCCTGGCCGTGGGCGCGTTTTCGCTCGGGCTGATTGCCATGAGGCTGGTGACGGGCTGACCGCCCGACCTGCCTAACAAGTTGAATCGCCGCCCCGAAAGGGGCGGCGTTTCCTTTTACGGGTAAACGGGTAAACGGGTAAACGGGTAAACGGGTAAAACGGCAAGGGGTCCCGCCGCTCGCGGACCCGCTTACCCGTTTACCCATCTACCCGACTTATTGCGGCACGCCTACACCTGACGAGCTCCTCTTTGTCGGGGCATCCCACCGGCCTCGTGTCTCCTTAACGGCGCGGGACGTCCCCCGTCTTATGTCCGTGCGGACGGGAGGGGCGCACGACTCGCCGCCACGCAAAATGGATGTTTTCTTTCCCGCAGTGACGGTGCGCGACCGTCACGGGGAGCCCACTTTTGAAATGGTGATGACGATGATGCGGAAGACATTCCTCACTGTCGCGGCGTTCGGACTCATTGGCCTCGGCGCCTGTTCGACAGACCCGGTCGCGCCCAATGATTTCCTCGCGGAGAGCGACGCGATCGACCTGATGGCGGATTACGAGTTCAGCAGTGCCGCCGTGATCGATGGCGCAGGCATCGGCGCTGCGCGCCTGCCGGCCGAATTACAGCTGACGGCTGAGCAGAAGGCGGAGATCGCCGCCTTGCACGACGCGTTCAAGGCGGAACACGAGGACGAACTCGCCGAACTTCGCGAAATAAATGCCCAGATTCGACAGCTGCGCCGTTCAGGCGGATCCCGGGAAGAAGTGCATGCGCTCATGCAGGAGGCGCGCGCCATTCTCACCGGACTCGCTGACGACTTCACGGCACTGCAGGAAGCGATCTGGTCGGTCTATACGGCCGAACAGAAGGCCTGGATCGAAGCGCACAAGCCAAAGATGTGTGGCCGGAACGGTCCTCCGCAGTTGACCGACGAGCAGATCGCGCAGATCCGCACCCTGAAGCAGGCATTCGCGACAGCGGTCGCCGATGAGCTGGCAGCGATCAAGGCTGCACACCAGGAAGCCCGTGCCGCCAGGCAGGCCGGCGCGACCACCGAGGAAATCCGCGCGATCCTGGCCGGCGTAAAGGACGAAATGGAAGCCGTCCGTCAAGCAGAGGTCCGGCTCCACGAGGCGATCATGGATGTGCTTACACCGGAACAGCGCGCGAACTGGTGCATCGTGCGCCAACGCGTAGCACCGGGGCCGGGAAGGCCGTGACATAACGAGCAAGCAGGAAGCAGGAAGCAGGAAGCAGGAAGCAGGGAATGAACGAAGCGGTTGGAATCTTGAGGGCCCGAGGCGTTAGCCGCGGGCCCTTAGTCCTCCCCTGCTTCCTGCTTCCTCCTTTCTGTAATTACAGATTCACCTGCTGCACCTGCCTGACATCCGAGACCGCGCGCAGCTCCTTCAGCACCTCCTCGGTCGCCGGTCGGTCAATCCGGATTAGCGAGAGCGCATCGCCACCAGCATCACGCCGCGCTTGCTGGTACTCGTCGACAAAGTGACCCGCCTTGGCGAGCGCTGCCCCCACCATCCCGATCACCTGCGGAGAATCGGCATTTCGCAGCACCAGCAATGTGCCGCGCGGCGTCACGCTCACCGTGTAGTCGTCCACCTGCACGATCCGTTCGTGCGTGTCTCCCAGCAACGCACCGGCGACGCGCGCCGTGCCGGCATCACTCGAGACCCGGATCTCCACCACCTCGGTGTAGGGCACCGGCGATTCCTGCTGCATCTGGTCCACACGGATCCCCCGGGACTGCGCCAGGCGCGTCGCATTCACGACGTTCACCGCTCCTCCCGAGACGTGGGTGAGCGCGCCGGCGATGGCCGCAGCGGTGATCACGCGCAAGCCATTGGGATGTGAACCGGAGTACCGGATCTCCATGCTGCGCAGGGGGCCGCCGGCAATCGCGGCGCCTAACGTGCCCAGTCGCTGCGAGATGTCGAGGATGGGCCGCACCCGCTGCACGTCGACACCGCCCAGGCTCGGTGCATTCACGGCGCGCGACAGGTCGCCGTCCGCCAGGGCGGCCCGGACGGCGCTGGCGATTTCGATGGCCACGCTGTGCTGGGCCTCGGAGGTCGAGGCGCCCAGGTGCGGCGTCAGGACCACGTTAGGCAGCGACCGGAACGGATGATCCGCGGGAAGTGGCTCGACCTCGAACACGTCGAGCGCGGCTCCCGCGACGTGTCCGGACGTGAGCGCCGCCAGCAGCGCCGACTCGTCCACGACGCCGCCGCGGGCGACGTTCAGGATCAGCACTCCGCGCTTCATGCGCGCAATCTGCGCCGCACCGATCAGGTTTTTTGTTGCATCGGTGAGCGGCACGTGCGCCGAGATCACGTCCGACTGCTCGAGGACATCGTCAATCGTCGCGGTCTCCACGTCCAGCATCCGCGCCCGTTCCGCGTTCAGGAACGGATCGTGCACCAGCACGCGCATCGCAAACCCGCGCGCGCGGCGCGCAACCTCGCCGCCGATGCGCCCGGCCCCGATGAGCCCGAGCGTCTTGCCATGCAGTTCGGTGCCGGTGAAGCTCTTCTTGTCCCATTCGCCGGCTTTCATCGACCGGTCGGCACCGGGCACCTTGCGCGCCAATGCGAGCAGCAGGGCCATGGTGAGCTCCGCCGCCGAGATCGTGTTCCCTTCCGGCGCCGTAAGAACGGGAATCCCGCGTTCCGTCGCCGCTTCGACATCGATGGTGTCGACGCCCACACCGGCGCGCCCAATCGCCTTGAGACGGTCGGCGCGCGCCAGGGACTCCCTCGTTATGCGCGTGGCACTCCGTACCAGCACGGCGTCGGCGTCGGCGATGGCATTGGCAAGGTCATCGCCCTTGAGTCCGGGCCTGTTGATCAGCTCGAACCGCGGGTCGTCGCGCAACGGTGCCAGCCCATCGATCGAGATGGCGTCAGCGACGAGGACACGGAACCGGCCGGCGGTGGTCATGACGCGAGCACCCCGTCGAGGACGTCGAGCAGGACGTCGAGCTCGTCGACCGTGTGTTCTCCCATGTGGCCGATGCGGATCATCGCATCTTTCGCGTCACCATAGCCGGGTGTGATGACGAAGCCCCTGGCTTTCATCGCCGACACGATTTGCGGCCCCGTCTTGCCGGCGGGCGCGGAGATACAAGTGACCGCGGGCGAGCGATATCCCTCCGGCGCCAGCACGCGAATTTCGCGACCCTTGTTTCGCTGTTCTTCCACCCAGCTCCAGGTGCGCTTCGCCATGTCGGCATGCCGCGCCCAGCGCGCCTCGATCCCTTCGTTCATCATCTGCTCGAGCTGCGCATCGAGCGCGTAGAGCAGCGATACGGCGGGGGTATTCGGCGACTGATGTTTCGTCCACGACGAATGGATTTCGAGCAGGTCGAAGTACAATCCGCGCATCGTGCTGGCCTTGGCGCGTTCCATGACGCGTTCATTGGCCGTGCAGAAGGCCAGCCCCGGCGGCAGCGCGATCGCCTTCTGCGACCCGGTCAGCACATAGTCGAGGTCCCACGCGCTGCACTCGATAGGCGCCGCCGCCATGCTCGACACCGTATCGATGACCATCACCACGTCGCCTGACGAGTGCGCGACTTCCGTCAGCTCGCGAATCGGATTCAGGACGCCGGTCGACGTCTCGGAGTGCACGACCGACACGACATCGTACTGGTTTCCCAGGCTTGCCTGCTTCTTCAGGGCGTCAGCCAGCATGTCCGGCGTGTGCGCCGCGCCGAACTCGATCTCGAGTTTGTCGCAGACGATGCCGGAGTTCACCGCGGCCTTGTGAAAGCGCTTGCTGAACGCCCCGTTGATCAGGCACAGGAGGCGTGACTTCACGGCATTGCGAACGCCGCCTTCCATGAGTCCCGTGGCGGACGACGTCACGGTGAACACCGGCTGGGAAGTACGGAACACCTTCTGCAGCCGCTCGTCGATCCGGGCCATCATCGTCTCGATCTCAGAGCCGCGATGACTGATCATCGGCCGCGTCATCGTGGCCAGGATTTCAGGCTTTACTTCGGTTGGACCAGGAAGAAAGAACTTTCCAAAAGACATGGGATGTCGGAGGGCGGATGGGGGATGTCGGATTGCTGATGACTGCGATGGCGATAGCACTTGTGTACCGCTCAAGCTGAAACTGAAATACGCGCCCGGGACGCCTATCTGCAATCAGGGGAATGAACACACGCTACCGCTGGCAGACGCGATTATCGGCCATCTGTCATCGGCCAGCCCCCATCTAGAAATGAATCGCCCGTCCCAGAACGCTGAGCGCCGCTTCCTTTACGGCTTCGGATAGCGTGGGGTGTGAGTGCACGGTGATCCCCAGGTCTTCGGCTGCGCCACGGTACTCAAAGGCCAGCACGACTTCGCTGATCAGTTCCGAGACATTCGGTCCGATCATGTGACAGCCGAGCAGCTCATCGGTCTTCGCGTCGGCAATGAACTTCACGAAGCCGGACGCTTCTCCCATCGTTCGGGCGCGTCCATTGGCTGTGAATGGGAACTTCCCTGTCTTGTATTCGCGACCCGACTCGCGCACCTCACGTTCGGTTAATCCCACGGTCGCGATTTCGGGCCAGGTGTACACAACCGACGGCATCGAGTGGTAGTGCATGTGCGCCGGATGCCCGGCGATCACCTCGGCGGCGATCACGCCTTCTTCTTCCGCCTTGTGAGCCAGCAGTTTCCCGCCAACCGCGTCGCCGATCGCGAACACGTCAGGCAGGCTCGTTCGCATCTGGTCGTTGACCGTGATCTCGCCGCGCGCTCCGAGGTCCAGTCCGAGAGCGCCGGCATCGATGCCCGAGAGGGACGGCTTGCGTCCCACCGATACGAGCACGTGCGTCGCATCGAGCGTTCGTGCTTGTCCCTCGCGCTCGATATGCACAACGATCCGATCGTCAGCAATATCGGCTCCCGTCACGCGCGTACCGGCGTGGAACTCGAGACCCTGGCGGCGGAAGACACGCTCGGCCTCCTTCACCACGTCGTCGTCGGTGCCGGGGAGGATCGTCGGCATCATCTCAACGACCGACACTTTCGCGCCGAGCCTGCGCCACACCGAACCCAGCTCGAGCCCGATGACACCGCCGCCAATGACCACGAGGTGGGACGGCACTTCAGCGAAGGTCAGTGCGCCGGTGTTGGAGACGATGCGCTTTTCGTCGAAGCGGAGGAACGGGAGTTCGACAGGCACCGAGCCTGTCGCAATGATGACGTGCCTCGCCTTGAGCTGGAGATTGCCTCCCTCGTTCAGCGCCACGTCAACGACGTTTTCCTTGAGCAACCGGCCGTGGCCTTTCAGCCAGGTGACCTTGTTCTTGCGGAAGAGAAACTCCACGCCGCGCGTGTTCTGCGAGACGACTTCGTCCTTGCGGCGAAGCATCTGGTGCAGGTCAAGCCGCAAGCCGTCGACGCCGATGCCATGCTCATGTGCGTGGAGCCGGGCGAATTCGAAGTGCTCGGATGACTGCAGCAATGCCTTGGACGGGATGCAGCCGACGTTCACGCACGTTCCGCCCAGTGTAGAGGCGGACTCGACGCAGGTGGTCTTCAGTCCAAGTTGAGCGGCGCGGATCGCGGCGACGTAGCCACCGGGACCGCCACCGATCACGACAACCTCGGACTCTTGCTGCTCAGTTGGGGCGCCTTCGACAGTCACGGAGGCCAGGGGATGGGGAGCGAAAAAATAGCGGGTGTGACCGCCGAAGGCGACCACACCCGCTCCCCCACCGCGTAGGTACGCGGTGCCCCAGTTTTACGCAGCTCGCGAGACCTTCTCGGCGCGAGTCGCGGTGAATCTTCCGTTACGAAGTGTCGTTCTCCAGTTATAGCGCCGCGTGTGAAATGTTCCCGCGAGGCGACTCTGTTCGGTGCACCCTTCAAGCACGGTGACAACCATCGCGCCTTCGGACGGATCGAAATACGGTCCGATCAACCCCACGAACGCGTGTTCACTCGCTTCGAGCAGACGCATGCCGGACGCAATACCGGTCGGGGTGGTAAAGAGGAACACCTGGCCCGGCACGTAGTGATCGATTGATTCCCGTTCCAGGTTGAACGATTCCGCCGCGCCGTGCGCGTCGGTCATTCGGCCGCGCCATGATCCAGCGAGCGCGGCGACCACATCCGACATGGTGCCGGTGCCTGGCGCTTCAATTGGCAGTACGTCAATCGCAGTCTTCATAGGTCGCTCCGTCGGCAGTCACTACGAACCTGCTTCAGGAAAGTGTCAGTCGGTGAGGTCTGAGACCTGCTCTCTCATCGCGTTGACCATTTGATGCCGCAACCCCTGAAAAGGTTTACCGGCAACGTTGCGAGTTGGATGCCGCGTGCGCGCGGATGTTAAGGAGTTGCCCGGTAAAACAGACGGGCCGTTCCCGAATGGGACCGGCCCGTGACTGTGCCGTGACAGGCCGTCTCAGTCGATGACCATCAGCGCCGGATCTTCCATGAGCTCCTTCACCCTAACGAGGAAGAGCACCGCCTGCTGCCCGTCGATGATCCGGTGATCGTACGACAGCGCGACGTACATCATCGGCCGGATCTCGACCTTCCCGTCGATCGCCACCGGGCGGTCCTGGATCTTGTGCAAGCCGAGAATGCCGGCCTGCGGGAAGTTGATGATCGGCGTGGAGACGAGTGAGCCGAACACGCCGCCGTTGGTGATGGTGAACGTGCCGCCGGTCAGGTCGTCCATGACCAGCTTTCCGTCACGCGCCCGCTTTGCCACCTCGACGATGTCCTTGCCGATCTGCACCATGCCTTTCCGGTCGGCGTCCTTGATGTTGGGGACCACGAGACCGGCATCCGACGCGACGGCGATGCCAAGGTTCACGTAGTGGTGATACACAATGTGGTCCCCATCGACGCGCGCGTTCACGACCGGGAACTGCTTGAGGGCCATGCACGCGGCGCGCACGAAGAAGGGCATGAACGAGAGCCGCACGCCCTGTTCCTTCTCGATGCGTTCCTTGACGCGTCCACGGAGCGACTCGACTGCCGTCATGTCGATCTCGTTGAACGTCGTTAGGTGCGCCGTCGCGTGTTGCGACTCGAGCAGGTGCTCGGCGATCCGCTTCCGGCGCGTGGACATCTTCTCGCGCGTCTCCCGCGTGCCGTTGTTCGCGGCGGCTGGAGGCGACGTCGGCGCGGCGGGTGCCCGCGGTGTTGGGGGTGCGGAGGGTGCTGGCGGTGCGGAGGGTGCTGGGGGTGCTGCTGTCGACGCGGCCGATGTGGTGCGACTCACGTGCTCTACCACGTCAGGCTTGCTGACAACGCCGCCGCGACCCGTGCCCTGCACAGTGCGCAGATCGACACCCTCTTCGGCCGACATCCGGCGCGCGGCCGGAGAGGCACGGACTTCTTCGGGCGCCTGAACTGGCACGGAAGAAGACGCAGGCGTCGGCTTCGCTTCCACTGCGGGACGCGATTCGGGCGCTGGGGTTGCCGGAGCGGGAGGGGGAGGCGATGCGGCCGGAGCGGATGCCGCGGGCTTCACCGTCGCCGATTCATCCAGCTCGCCGAGCAACGCGCCAAGGGCGACCACGTCACCTTCCTGGTGCGCGCGCCTGACGAGTACGCCGCTGGTTGTCGCCGGAACCTCGACCGTTACCTTATCCGTTTCCAGCTCGACGATGGTTTCCCCGGCCGTTACTGCCTCACCCTCGCGCTTGAGCCAGCGTGAGATCGTGGCTTCGACGATGGATTCACCAAGCGGTGGAACCTTGATCGGGATCATTCCGGGAGATTCGTTGCGGGGAGTCGCGCGACGCAGCGATGGCACCGCGGGCGCCGGTGAATAATAACAGGAGAGGGTGGTGCGAGCGCTCACGATCGATGCGCACGGCGGACTTGAACAGTTGCGTTTTCGCGAGGACGTCGTGGAGCCGATGCTATCGGCGCCGACCGACGTTCGGGTGCGATTGCGCGCGGCCGCTCTCAACCACATCGACCTCTGGACCGTGCGCGGCGTGCCCGGGGTCCAGATCGTTCCGCCATGGATCCTCGGCGCGGACGGTATCGGCGTGGTCGACGCGGTGGGACCCGGCGTGACACGCGTCACCGTCGGCGACACGGTGATGATCAACCCAGGCATCAGCTGCCGGACCTGCGAGTACTGCCTCTCCGGCGACAATCCGCTTTGCCTGAAGTTCGGCGTACTTGGTGAACATCGGCCAGGGACACTCACCGAACTCGTGGTCATCCCCGAGGCAAACGTGCGCTCGGTGCCCGCCACCACACCTCCTGAATCCGGAGCTGCATTTTCATTGGCCGCACTCACGGCGTGGAGAATGTGCGTCACGCGCGCCCGCGTGGGTCCGGATGATGAGGTCCTGATCTGGGGGATTGGCGGCGGCGTGGCGCAGATGGCTCTGGCGATCTGCAAAGCTCGTGGCGCGCGCACATGGGTGACCTCGGGAAGCGATGAGAAGCTGGAGCGGGCCCGCGCGCTTGGCGCCGACATGCTGTTGCGCCACGGCCCCGGCATCGACATCGGCCGCGAGGTGCGCGCGCAGACCGGCAAGCGCGGCGTCACCGTCGTCGTCGATACCGTGGGGACCGCCACCTGGACTCAGTCGTTAGGCGCACTTGGCCGCCGCGGCCGTCTGGTCACGAGCGGCGGAACGTCGGGCCACGTCGTCGAAACAGATGTCCGCCGGCTGTTCTGGAATCAGTGGACGATCATGGGCTCCACGATGGGAAGCGATGCCGAATATGACGCTGTCATCGCAGAATTCATCGCGGGCCGGCTCACCCCGGTGATCGACTCCGTCCACACACTGGAACGTTCAGCCGACGCCTTGGCTCGGCTCGAGAGCGGCAAGCAGTTCGGCAAGGTCGTCGTGAGAATTTCTTGAGCCGCCGGGTGCGTAGAGGGGGAATAGGGGTCAACAATTAGGGGTCAAAAACAATTAGGGGTAAAACAATTAGGGGTCAGACACCTATCTCGAACGATTAGGGGTCAGACACCTATCTCGCGGAACCACCTCCTCGACCGCCGAGCCTTTGCGACATAGGTGTCTGAACCCTGAGATAGGTGTCTGACCCCTAATTGAGTTCCTCGACCGCCGAGCCTTTGCGGGATAGGTGTCTGACCCCTAATTGCACGCTCCGCATCCTTTACCACATGAAATTCCCGCTTACGACCCGGTACTCGGATTACGACACCAAGGGGCACGTCAACAACGCGCTCTACCTGACGTACTTCGAGGCGGCGAAGCACTTGCTCTGGCGCGAGGCGTGGAAGCAAAACCCGGATCCGCCGTTCGTCGTCGCCGAGGCTACGGTCCGCTTCCTGTCGCCGGCGATGATTGGAGATCCGCTGGAAATCGACATTTCGACGAAGGAGATCCGGACGCGTTCCTGGATCTGGCAGTTCCGGATCACTGATGCGCGCGACGGGCGAGCCGTCGCTGAGGGAAGCACCGTGCAGGTTTATTACGACTACACGAAGCGCCAGGCGGTTCCCATTCCCGACGACGTCCGCGCGCTACTCGAGTCAGGCAAGCCTGAAGACGCAAAAACGTGACCGACGCGAGTCAATACACGCCCGACGAAGAGCGAGTCATTCGCGACGCGGCTCGGCGAGGCGAAAAGCCGGCCTGCCCACGCTGTGCCACAACCCTGACACCGCGCGACATAGGAGGCGGATCGTTCGGCCTGGGGTACGCGCGTCGCCGGGAATGGCTGATTTGCCCGTCTTGCCGTCGAAGCGTGCTGTTTGATCGAAAAAGAGGCACAAGAAACTAGGCAGGGGCCAGGGACCAGAGTCCAGAGGGCGCATTCTTCGGGCCTCTTGCCTCTGGCCGCTGGCCTTTGTGTCATAGATTTCAAGCGTGCAAGATTTCCCCCAGGACCCGTCCCTGACATTTGTCGAACGACTGCGAGACACGTTCTCGCAATTGGCGGACGTGATTCCCGCCATGCTCGGCGCGCTCATCATCCTGTTCGCCGGCTATTTGCTCGCAAAGCTCATCGAGCAAGGCACGGAGCGGCTTCTCCATCGCATCCGTCTCAACCAGGCGCTCGAACGCGGCGGCGTCATGGATGCAGTGGAGCGGGGTGCCTCGCACTTCAATCCAACCAAGGTCATCGGCAAGACGCTGTTCTGGATCATCATGTTCGCGGTGCTCATGGTCGCCGCGACCGCCCTTGGCATGGAGTCGTTGACCGCCGTCTTCACGGAACTGGTCAGCTACCTGCCAAGTCTCATGTCGGCGATCGTGATCCTGATCGTGGGAATTGTGCTCGGGCGCTTCACGGGCGGCTTGATCATGGCGTCCGCCGGTGCCGTGCAGGGGGCCCCCACGCTGGCGCGCGTCGGACGGTTAGGCGTCGTTATGCTTTCGGCGTTCATGGCGCTGCAGGAACTCGGCGTCGGCACGGAGATCGTCACCACAGCGTTTGCGATACTCTTTGGCGCGGTCGCCTTCGGTCTCGCGCTGGCGTTTGGACTGGGCAATCGCGATTTGGCCGGCCGGATCACGCGTGAATGGTACGAGCGGTATCGCGCCGAGCGCGAAGCCATCGAGCGCGACGTGGCCGAACGGGAGCTCGAAGAAGACGCGGAGTTTGCTCGTACAGATCCAGAACAGCTCGAAATGATTCCGTCCGGACAGACTGCTGAAATCCGGACTGACGAAGCTTTTGTTGAACGCCGGTAGAACCGCTAACGACGAGACGCATCATGACCGCGACTGAAAACTTGGTGATTGGAGCACCCGCTTCGCTGGAAGAACAATGGATGCCATTCACCTCGAACAAGGCATTCAAGCAGGCGCCGCGTCTGCTGGGGTCGGCGCAGGGGATGCATTACACGTCGCTCGACGGTCGATCGATTCTCGACGGGTGTGCAGGGCTCTGGTGTGTCAACGCCGGTCATGGTCGCGAACCGATCGTACGCGCGATTGCAGAAACGGCGGCGAACCTGGATTTCGCGCCGTCGTTTCAGATGGGTCATCCGATCTCGTTCATGCTCGCGACGGAGCTCGCGAAGCTGATGCCTGGCGATATCGACCATGTCTTCTTCGCCAACTCCGGATCAGAGGCCGTGGACTCGGCGCTCAAGATCGTGCTGGCGTATTGGCGCTCACGCGGCCAGCCCGAGCGCGTGCGGTTTGTCGGTCGTCAGCGTGCGTACCACGGCGTGGGGTTCGGCGGGATTTCCGTAGGTGGGATTCCTTACACGCGCGCCGCGTTCGCCGCGCAGCTGCTCCCACAAGTTGATCACCTGCCGCATACGCACGGCATCAGCGAGAATTTCTTTTCGCGCGGACAGCCGCAACACGGGGCGCACCTTGCAGACGAACTGGAGAACATCGTCGCACAACATGGGGCGGAGACCATCGCGGCCGTGATCGTTGAGCCGGTGGCTGGTTCGACCGGTGTACTGGTCCCGCCGGTGGGTTACCTGGAACGGCTACGCGCGATCTGCGACAGGCACGGCATCATCCTGATCTTCGACGAAGTCATCACCGGCTTCGGCCGGTTGGGCGCACCGTTCGGTGCACAGCGGTTCGGCGTTACGCCGGACATGATGACGGTCGCCAAGGGCATAACGAACGGCGCGGTGCCGATGGGCGCCGTCGGCGTCCGCCGCGAGATCTACGAGAGCGTCGTCAACGCGACGCAAGCCGGGATCGAATTCTTCCACGGCTACACCTATTCCGGTCACCCGTTGGCCAGCGCCGCGGGCCTGGCCACACTCAAGGTCTACCGCGACGAAGGCTTGTTCGAGCGCGCTGCCGAACTCGCGCCGTACTGGGAAGACGCCGTGCACTCGCTGAAAGGCCTGCCTAACGTCATCGACATCCGGAACCTGGGCCTCGTCGCGGGCGTGGAGCTCGAGTCCCGCGAGGGGAAACCGGGAGCCCGCGGACTCGACGCGCTCATCAACTGCTTCAATGAAGGGCTGCTGATTCGCGTGACGGCGGACATTGTGGCGCTGTCGCCGCCGCTGATCATTGAGAAGCAGCAGATTGACCAGCTCATCGACGTGCTCGGTGGCGTGCTGAAGGAACTTCAATAGGTCGCGGGTCGCGGGGCGGTCCCCGCAAGCCAGACGTGAGGAGGTGGACAATGCGACGTTCGCACTGGATCACGGCGCTCTTCGTCGCGACGAACCTCGCCGCTGCGCAGGAAAAACCGCAGCCGCTTCCGGCGGTACCGGTCACTGCAGAGGTGGAACTCGTAAGGAACGCGAAGCTCCGTGAGTTCGACCGTCGGCGGAGCATGGGTCATGGACGTTTTCTCACCGAAGCGGATCTCGAGAAGGATCAGTATCGGCAACTGAGCGATGTTCTGAAGAAGCTTCCGGGCATGTTGATGGTGCGTGCGAAGCGCGCCAGTGGTGTGAGTCCGTCCGCGGTGTTTGTCGTAAACGCACGGGGTACAGCCACCCTGAACCTCGAGTCCCCGATCTTCGGAAAGAACTGCCCCGTCGGTATATGGCTCGATGGTGTCCCGATGTATCGCGGTCTCGACCGCAGCGTAGTCAAGACGGCCTTTGGCAGCGGTGTGAGCAGCGGTGGCGGGGGAGGCGGCATGTCTGAGCCGCCGTTCGACATCAACAGCATCACGACCGACCAAGTCGCAGCGATCGAGTTCTATGCAGGCCCAGCCACGATGCCCGCAGAGCTGAACGCGACGCAAGGAACGTGTGGGGCGCTGGTGATCTGGACGAAGTGAAGGGTGATGAGGGTGCGGCCGTGAACCCCATGCACCCTACTTCAACGTCGGCATCCTGAATTCTGCGCCGGACGATGGCTCCGAAGGCCATCGCGACGTCACCGTCTTCAGCTTCGTGAAGAACCGCACACCATCCATCCCGTGCTGGTTCTGGTCGCCGAACGCGGACTGCTTCCACCCGCCGAAGGAATAGAACGCCAGCGGTACGGGGATCGGGATGTTTACGCCGACCATCCCGGCCTGGACCCGGTCGGCAAACTCGCGGGCCGTGTTGCCGTCGCGGGTGAAAATGGATGCCCCGTTGCCGAACGGGTGACCGCTCACGATGCCTAACGCTTCGGCGAAGGTACCGGCGCGTACCATGCATAACACCGGCCCGAAGATCTCCTCCTGGTAGATGCGCATCGACGTCGTCACGTGGTCGAACAGGCAGCCACCGAGGTAGAACCCTTTCTCGTGGTCGTCGATCGTCAGTCCCCGGCCATCAGCCACGAGATCTGCACCTTCCTCCACGCCCAATGCCACGTACGACGCGACCCGCGCACGGTGCTCCGCGGTGACCAGCGGCCCCATGTCCGCCGACGGCATGTGGGAAGGACCGATACGCAGTCCGGCCACGCGCGTCGCCAGCCGCGTCCGGAGCTCCTCGGCGGTGCTTTCGCCGACCGCGACAGCGACGGAAATCGCCATGCAGCGCTCGCCGGCCGATCCGTAGGCGGCACCCATCAGCGCGTCGACCGCCTGGTCGAGATCCGCGTCAGGCATGACCACGAGGTGATTCTTGGCGCCACCCATGGACTGGACGCGCTTCCCGTGCGCTGCCGCGGTCGCGTACACGTGGCGTGCGATGGGCGTCGACCCGACAAAGGAGATCGCCTGGATATCGGGATGAACCAGCAGCCCATTCACCGCTTCGGCGTCGCCGTGCAGCACGTTCAGCACGCCCTTCGGTGCGCCCGCTTCCAGCAGCAGCTCGCCGAGACGTACGCCGCAGGAGGGATCCTTCTCCGACGGCTTCAAAATGAACGCGTTTCCGCAGGCGATTGCCGGTGCGAGCATCCACAGCGGCACCATCGCGGGAAAGTTGAAGGGGGTGATCCCGGCGACCACGCCTAACGGCTGGCGCAGCGAATACATGTCCACTCCCGTCGAGACACCGGGGGAAAACTCCCCCTTCATCAGGTGCGGTATCCCACAGGCGAACTCCACGACTTCGATGCCGCGCTGTACTTCGCCGCGCGCGTCGTTGAGCACCTTCCCGTGTTCATTGGCGATCAGTGTGGCGAGCTCGGTGGCGTTCGACTCCAGCAGCTCCCGAAAACGGAACATCACGCGAGCGCGCCGCAGGGGCGACCAGCTGGCCCA
>Ga0209486_10000170_pt1 | contig 30548 bp, 28 predicted proteins | sample NCCompost_FD_187518 | JGI IMG/M metagenome (GOLD analysis project Ga0209486, IMG submission 187518) | Agricultural soil microbial communities from Utah to study Nitrogen management - NC Compost (SPAdes) (version 2) | ecosystem: Environmental > Terrestrial > Soil > Agricultural land | place...
ATGGTTCCTTGAGCGCAGGAGTTGAGAGCCTAACGCCCTTTTGCCCCATGCCCCGTGCCCCGTGCCCCGTCTGCCCCTCAACCTGGTCACCTATTTACCGAGTGTTTGACCCCCTCTCCCTCAGCGTCATGTCCCACGCGGTTTCCATGATCGCGGAGGAAATGGGCACCGTGCTCGAACGGGGCGCCTTGTCGCCGAATATCAGGGAGCGTCGCGATGCATCCTCGGCGCTATTCGACGACGAGGGCCGGATGATCGCCCAGGCCGCGCACATTCCGGTGCATTTGGGCGCCATGCCCGAGTCCGTGCGCGCAGTGCTCGAGCGCAAGCCGGTACCGGGCGAGGTGTTTCTCCTGAACGACCCGTATCGCGGCGGATCGCACCTGCCTGACCTCACGATGGTCGAGGCGATTGGGCTCGCCGGGTCACTGGTGGGATTTTCGGCGGTCCGGGCGCACCATGCGGATGTCGGAGGCATATCTCCGGGCAGCATGCCGCGTGGCGCAACCGAGCTGGTTCAGGAAGGCCTCATCGTGCCGCCGGTTCGCATCGCGCGCGGTGAGGTATTCGATCCCGACATTCTGGCGCTCGTGCTGGCGAATGTGCGAACGCCTGACGAGCGGATGGGTGACCTCAAGGCGCAGCGCGCGGCGTGTGCGGCCGGGCGTGATGGGTGGGTGGCGCTGTTGCAGCGGGAAGGCGTCGAACACATGAAGGCGGCGGGGGCGGCCCTGCTCGACTACACCGAACGAAGAGCGCGTTCGCGCATCGCCCAACTGGGCCCCGTGTCCGGCAGTGCCCGCGACGCGCTCGAGGGTGATGGTGTCACCGAGGACGATGTCGTCGTGGCGGTTTCCGTGCAGTCGCTCGGAGACCGGCTCGAGCTGGATTTCGCCGGGACGTCGCCCATCGTCCGTGGGAATGTCAACTGCCCGAAAGCTGTGGTTCGCGCCGCGGCGGTGTTCGTGTTGCGCACGCTGCTCGATGATGACGTGCCGACCAATGACGGCATCGCCCGAGCCCTCGACCTCCGCATCCCGCCGGGCTGTGCGATCGACGCCCGCTGGCCGGCGGCCGTCGCGGCGGGGAATGTCGAGATGTCGACGCGGATCACGGACACCATCTTTGCAGCGCTGGCCAACGCCGGTGTCGAGGTACCGGCGCAGGGGCAGGGGACGATGAACAACATTACCTTCGGCGGCCCCGGCTGGACCTTCTATGAAACGTTAGGCGGCGGGCAGGGAGCCAGTACACGCGGCCCCGGGCCGGACGCGGTCCACGTCGGCATGAGCAACACGCGGAATACGCCGATCGAGTCGCTCGAACAGGCCTATCCCATCCGGATCGACGAATATGCCATTCGGCGCGGCTCGGGTGGTGCGGGGCGCCATCGCGGTGGCGACGGCGTGATCCGCCGGTATCGCGTGCTCGAGCGTTGCACCGTCACACTGGTGACCGAGCGGCGCCGGCATCGGCCGCAGGGGGCGTTAGGCGGCGGTCCCGGGGCCGCGGGCCAGAACCTGTTGAACGGCCAGCCGATTCCCGCCAAGTGCCGGATCGAACTCAATCCCGGCGATGTGGTGACGGTGATGACGCCGGGGGGAGGAGGCTGGGGGAAGGCCTAGGCTGCGTGCTGATTGCTGATTGCTACTGCGTAACTGCTACGTGGCTGGTGCTGGTGCTCTAGCACAAGCACGATGCACATGCAGCAGCAATCAGCACGCAGCTAGATGTCTATTTCCATCCCTTCCGCAGCCGCCACGACTTCCACCGCGCCGTTCCGCTCCCGGACCATGTCCCGCACCATGGCGAGCTGCGTCTCGAGCGCGTCATCCGATCGGTCGGGCTCATGGTGAAAGAGCACCAGCGCCTGCACTTCGGCGGCGATCGCGAAGTCGACTGCATCGCGGTACGAGGAATGGCCCCAGCCGCGATGGTCCATGTATTCGGCGCCGGTGTACATGGCGTCGTGAATCAGCACCTTCGCGCCATGGGCGAAGCGGATCAGCTCCTCGCGCGTCGGGGCGCCCGGAGCGGAATCGCCGAACTGGTCGAGCTCATTGTCGGGAATGAACACCACGCAGCGCCCCGTCGCACCCGACGGGGAAAGCCGGAAGCCTAACGCGCCGCCCGGGTGCCTGACGCTGATCGCGTTGATCTCGATCCCGTTCTGGACGGCACGGTAGCCAGTCAGCTCACGGAACTCGATGTGGGCGTGGAGGTCATCGAACGCTACGGGAAACACCACGGGACTCATCTGCTGACGCAGGACGACCTCGAGACTCTGCAGCAGCGTGGGCGCGCCGAACAAGCGGAAGTGGTTTCCCGACTGGAACGCCGGCGTAAAAAACGGGAGTCCCTGGATGTGGTCCCAGTGCGCGTGGCTGAAGAACAGGTCGCCGTGAATCGGCCGCCCATCGGCGCTCTCGACCAGCGACCGGCCGAGTTCGCGGATGCCTGTTCCCGCGTCGAGGATGGCGAGATGACCGTCGTCGCTACGGACCTCCACGCAGGTGGTGTTGCCACCGTACCTGACAGTAGACGGGCCCGGTGAAGGGCACGATCCACGGGTTCCCCAGAGCCGTAGGCGCATTCCGGAAGCTCGTGTACGGCCCCAGTCGTCGCGGTGACCGGTGGCCCGTCCCGTTAGGGACCTAGAGCCTGGTCTGCGCCAGTTGCTTCAACGCCGGTCGATTGGCCACCGAGATACGGCGGCGCTCGACACGGATCAAACCCTGGTTCTGGAAATCGCGAACCGTGCGGGACACGGTTTCGCGACTCGCGCCGATCATGTGCGCGATCGTCTGGTGCGTGAGTGGCTTCTCGATGGTTTCCGACGCGCCCTCCTGCGCGAAATCGAGCAGCAGCTTCGCAATGCGCCCCGGAACATCGAGCAGCGCGAGACCGTGAATCTTCGAGTCGGCACGACGCAGGCGCCTGGCGAGTTCGGCAAGCAACGCCCACGCAACCGCGGGATTCGATTCTACGCGGCGACGGAAATCATCGCGACGCAACACGAGGAGGTTCGTGTCCTCCATCGCAATGACGTGAGCCGAGCGCGGCATGTCATCGATGAGCGACAGCTCGCCGAAATGTTCGCCCACGCCAAGCACGCCCAGGATGACCTCGCGGCCATCTTCGCCGATGAGGACAACTTTTACGCGGCCCTGCCTTACGACGAAGAGGGAGTCACCCGGATCGTCCTCGAAGACAATGACGCTGCCCTTCGGGTAGGCCTTCTCACGGGTCAGTTCAGTGAACCGAACGAGCTCGGAGTCATCGAGCTTCGAGAACAGCGGAACGGTTCTGAGAAAATTGGCGGTTTCCATGCGCGTAAGATCGTGCGAGGGTTCGCTTTGGGAAGACAGGAGCGCCCCGTCTCGACGACGATCACGCCCGCCACTGATGACGCCCCCCACCGGGCGAGGTCACAGCCTTGCTGAGAGGTGGGTGCCTACTGATTACAGCAGCTTGATACAAAACCGATAATTGGCGATGAGGAAGACGATCAGGCGTAATCCACCCGCCGGCAGCGTGGCTCCTGAGGCTTCAAAGGCTACATTCACTTCCAGCAAGTCCATGCCATCTTGTGTCTTAGCTCCCGTACCGATTAGCTTTACCGGCTGTCCAATCGCTCCAAAGAGGTCCTAAAGTGAAGTCCGGTATCCATCCAGAATACGCAACGGCGACGGTCAAGTGCGCCTGCGGCGCCACCTGGCAGACACGCTCCACCGTCGGCGAGCTCCATCTCGACATCTGTTCCGCCTGCCACCCGTTCTATACGGGCAAGCAGAAGCTGGTCGACACGGCCGGTCGCGTTGAGCGCTTCCGTCAGAAGTACGCCGTAGGGAAGAAGACCACCTGAGCGTCCGAGCACGTCTCGCGGCGGCGGTCGAACGGGCCGCCGCCGTTGAGCAGGAGTTAAGTGACCCGCTGACGCTGCGTGACTCCAAGTTGCGCGCTTCGTTGGGTCGTGAGCACCAGCGCCTGCAGGAGGTCGTAGCACTCTCCCAGAAGCTCGCGCGCAGTGACAAGGAGCTTGCGGACGCGCAGGAGCTCCTCTCGTCGGACGACGAAGAACTCGCCACCGAAGCGCGCGCGGAAGTTGAGCGCATAACGCAGGCGATCGCGCAACTCGAGGAGCAGGCCATGCCGCTCCTGATTCCGCAGGATCCGCTCAATGAGCGAGCGTGCATCATGGAAATCCGCGCCGGGACCGGCGGCGACGAAGCCGCGCTGTTTGCCGCCGAACTCCTGAGGATGTACACGCGGTACATCGAACGCAAAGGCTGGAAGATCGAGATGCTCGAGTATTCGGACGGCGTGAAGGGTGGCGTGACGAAAGCGGTGATGAAGGTCGACGGGAATGGCGCTTTCGGCGAAATGCATTACGAGTCCGGCGTCCATCGCGTGCAGCGAGTCCCGGAAACCGAGGCCCAGGGTCGTATTCACACGTCGGCGGCCACCGTTGCCGTCCTCCCCGAAGCCGAAGAGGTCGACGTCGAGATCGACGAGAAGGACCTGCGCATCGACGTATATCGCGCCTCGGGTCCCGGTGGGCAGGGCGTGAACACGACCGACTCCGCCGTGCGGATCACCCATAACCCGACCGGGATTGTCGTCACCCAGCAGGACCAACGCTCACAGCTGCAGAACAAGATCAAGGCCATGGGCGTCCTGCGCGCCAAGATCCTCGACGCCCGGCTTCAGGCGCTCCAGGCCGAACGGGCACGCCTGAGGAAATCGCAGGTTTCAACCGGCGATCGCTCGGCGAAGATCCGGACGTACAACTTCCCCCAGAGCCGCGTGACGGATCACCGGATCAACCTCACGTTGCACGACCCTCCGCGCATCATGGATGGCGATATCGGTCGCCTGATCGAAGCGATGAAGATCGCCGACACGGAGGAAAGGCTCCGGGAGGAGTTGTGACCGCAATCGGCGTTCACGACACGGCACTCGCCGTGGGTCAGGTCGTCGACACGATCGCCGGGCGACTCGCGGAGTACAGGATCGCCGACGCGTCCGCCGAGGCGCGAGACATCGTCGCTGCCGTGCTCGATGAGAACCGGTTCTGGCCACGCGTGCACGCCGATACGGTTATCCCGCGCGAAGTGGCGGATCGCGCGTTCGCGGTGGCGGAGCGCCGGAGGTCCGGCATGCCGTTCGCTTACGCCGTGGGCCGCACCGCCTTTCGGCACCTAACGCTTCAGGTCAGCGAGCGCGTGTTGATTCCTCGCCAGGAAACAGAAGTCCTGATCGACCTGGTGCTGGAGCGGCGGCGGACCGGGACGTGTGCCGATATTGGCACCGGCTCGGGTGCAATCGCCCTCGCACTGGCCGCCGAAGGCAGGTTCGAGCGGATCGTCGCAACGGACATCGACACTGGCGCCATCACGCTCGCGCGCCGCAACGCCAAAGCGCTCGGTCCGCAGTTGCGAGCGCCGGTCTTCTTCCGCACCGGCGACCTCCTCGCGCCACTGGCCGGTGAATCGTTTGACCTGCTCGTCTCGAACCCTCCGTACATCGCCTTCGAGGAGGCCGTGGAGCTGCCGGAGTCGGTCCGGAACTGGGAGCCGGGGCATGCCCTGTACTCGGGGAGTCACGGGCTCGACGCTACGCGCCGAATCATCGGTGACGCTCCGGGGATACTTTCCACCGGTGGCCTGCTGGCGCTCGAAGTCGATAGCCGGCGCGCAACCGTGGTTGCGGACCTGGCGGCGTCGAGCGGCCACTTCCGTGACGTCGGTGTGTTCCAGGACCTGGCGGGTCGCGATCGCTTCGTGCTGGCGACACGTGCTGCATAACGAGAACTCCGGACATCAACATGCTAGACCAGAAAGGACGGGAACTGGGCCGGCTCATCGGGCAGAGCGCTGAGTACCAGGCGCTCAAGCGCTCCAACGAGGCGCTTGGCGAGGACCAGGAGGCGGTGAAGCTGCTGCGTCGCATGGAGGAGTTGCGCGGAACCGCGCAGGCCATGATCGACAACGGTGGCAGTCCCACCGACGCGATGGAACAGGAACTGGATGACCTTCTGTCGAAGGTGCAGGTCAGTCCTGCCTACCAGCGCGCCCTCGTGGCCCAGAGCAACTTCGACAAGCTGATGATGCAGGTGAACGGGTGGATCGCCGAGGGGATCAAGAGTGGGGCGGCGAGCCCCATCATCACGTTAGGCTGACGATGGGCGGCCGCGGCGGCGGGGGGGGCCTGGTGGTGCTGGAGGGCATCGAGGGCGTCGGCAAGTCGACGCAACTGCAGCACCTGCGCCGCCACCTCGAGCGTCGCGGCTTTGTGGCGACTGTCCTCCGTGAACCCGGAGGAACATCCGCCGGGGACGTGATCCGGAAACTGGTGCTGGATCCCGGCAACCAGGTGGACCAGCGAACCGAGGCCCTGTTGTTCATGGCGTCCCGAGCTCAGCTCGTCGCTGATGTTATCCGGCCGTCCCTGTCCCGTGGCGAGTTCGTGCTGCTCGACCGTTTCTTCCTGTCTACCTATGCGTACCAGGTGTTCGGTCGTGGCCTTCCGGAGGACGAGGTGAGAAGCGCGAATGCCCTGGCCACGGGTGGATTGGTCCCCGATCTCACGCTGCTTCTTGACCTGCCCGCAGATGCGGCCCTCTCCCGCGCGGCCCGTCGCAGCGCGCAGGATCGCATCGAACAGTCGGGCGCCGCGTTTTATGGTCGCGTCCGTGACGCATTCGTCCAGTTCGCGACGCCGGATTGGCATCGGACCCACCCCGAGGCGGGGCCGATCGTCCTGATCAATGCCGATGGCGACGAAGCCGCTGTCGCTGAACGCGTGACGAGGGAGGTCGCAAGGCGGTGGCCGCAAACCGCGGCATCCCTTGCGGGGTCAAACTCCTGACAACAACCCTTCTTCAATGAATCCGCGCACACTGACAGTCGCCGCCGCACTCGGCACTTCCCTCGTCGGGGGAGGCTGGGTCATTGGGCGCGGTCTCAACGTGCGCGAATCCGACTTCTCGAACGCGCGCCTGTTCGACACGGTCTTCGAGCACGTCAAGCATTACTTCGTGGATTCGATCGCCGATTCCTCGCTCTACGAACATGCGATGATCGGGATGCTGCGGGAGCTCGACGATCCGTATACGCTGTACCTGCCGCCTAACCGGTTGCGACGGCTCACGGAGCAGACCACCGGCAATTACATCGGCATCGGCGCGCAGATCCAGCGTCGCGACGACTACCCGATGATCATCGCCCCATTCCCCGGTTCTCCCGCCGAACGGGCCGGATTGCGGACTGGTGACCGGGTGGTGGAGATCGACGGGATGAAGACGCGTGGCTGGTTGAACGACGAAGTCATTAAGGCACTGCGCGGTCCGCCGGATAGCGCCGTGACCATCGTGATCGAACGGCCCGGCGATCCGACGCGAATGACGTTCCGCCTGAAACGTGGGGGTGTGCATCGGCGCGCGGTGGGACGCACGGCACTTCTTGCCGGCAACGTCGGATATGTGGACGTCAACATCTTCAACGACTCCTCCGCGATCGAACTGCGCAAGGCGATCGACTCGCTGCAGAGCGCCGGCATGCGCTCCCTGGTCATGGACCTGCGGGGGAACCCGGGTGGTGTACTGAACCAGGGTGTCGGTGTCGCGGACATGTTCCTCGACGCGGGCGACCTGATCGTGTCGATGCGGGGACGGAGCCCCGGGGCCAACGAGCGCGTGATGGATTCCGCGGCGCAGCCGTGGGCGCAGTTACCGCTCATCGTGCTCGTTGACGCGGGCAGCGCCAGCGCGTCGGAAATTGTGGCCGGTGCGCTGCAGGATCACGATCGCGCGCTGATCATGGGACGTCCGACCTTCGGCAAGGGGAGCGCGCAGGGAATTTTCGCGGTGTCGTCAGGCGGCGGCGTCCGGATCACGACCGCCCGCTGGTTCACCCCCTCCGGCCGCTCCATCGACCGGCCGCGCACGGAGCAGGTGGCGGATGAAGATGCACCGGTCGACACGTTCCGCACCGAAGGAGGCCGCCGCGTGGCCGGCGGCGGCGGGATCGTGCCGGACGTGCTCGCCGGTGATACCGCGCTGGCGCCGGGCGACCAGGCGCTGGAGGACGCGTTAGGCAGCCAGGTGATCCAGTTCCGCGACGCGATGGTCGACGTGGCGATCAACCTGCGGTCGCGCGGCGTGGTGCGGTCACGCGATTTCGTGGTGACGCAGCAGATGCTGGACGATCTCTGGAGGGCGATGCGAGGGCGCGGATTCCAGTTCAGCCGCTCCACGTTCGACGGCGCCCGCCCGCTCGTGTCGAGCCTTCTGGCGCGCGAGATAGCCCGCTTCGTGTTCGGACCAGATGCCGAGGCCGAACGGGCGATCGCCGACGACCGGGTGATTCAGGAGGCGGTGCGGCGGGCGTCCGCGGCGACGTCTCCAGCCGACCTCCTGGGTAAGAAATAGAAGCAGGAAGCAGAAAGCAGGAAGCAGGAGGCAGAGGCAGGAAGCAGGAAGCAGGAAGGAACGAAACGTGAAAATTCGAGGGCCCGCGAGCGATAGCCGCGGGCCCTCAATCCTTCCCTGCTTCCTGCTTCCTGCTTCCTGCTTCCTGCTTCCTCGTCTACTTGATATCCACGACCTGAACGCCGCGCGGTACCGTAAACTTGAACGCGCTCTCGTTCACCGCGGCGTTCGGCGTGAACTTCGTGATGCGGACCAGCCGTGTCACCCCGTTAGGCTCCACTGCCTCGAATTGTACCAGCGCGCCGGTCGTGGGCTCGACCCATACCTTGGCGCGTGTGAAGGCAGCGTCCTTCGATTTGGGCGTGAGCAGGACCACGTGCGCCTTGCGATCGCCAAGCGTTGCAGCCCCCCCATCACCGATGGTGTAGCGATCCTTCGGGTTCGTGAAAAACTCACCGATCAGGTCCAGAGACCCTGCGCCGCACGGCATGCGGTTCACCCGCCCCGGCGCGGAGGTTGGCAGGTAGGCCCACACATACTTGCCATCACAGATGATGACGTCGCCTTTCGGATCCGTGAATCGGAACGCAAAGCGGTTCGGCCGCGACTGCTCGAACTCGCCCTTCGAGCGCAACGTGGAGCCGAGCAACGGGTTCGTGATCGTCTGCTCGAATGACGCCTTGGCCGTCCGCACGTTGGCGTACGCCTTCACCGCCGCGTCGATCGCATGATCAGCGGGAGACTGCAGCACAACGGAAACCAGCATTGGAAGTAGCAGCATGTTCAGCGCTTGCTTGGGAGATGGCCGGCTCGTCTGCGAACCGGCCTGAAAATGGTATTCCTCAGGCCACTCCCAGTTCCACCTGCGCAGGGCTGGCGGCGATGTTCCGGTCGATCGCACCGGCGATGAGGCGCAAGGCCTCCATGAGTTGTGCGAATTGTTCCGGGAACAAACTCTGCGCACCATCCGACTTGGCCCGGTCGGGATTCGGGTGCACTTCCACGATGATGCCGTCCGCGCCGGCGGCGACCGCGGCGCGCGCCATCGGCGTGACCTTTTCGCGCAGCCCCGTGCCGTGACTCGGATCGGCAATGATCGGCAGGTGTGAAAGCCGTTGCACGATCGGGATGGCGTTCAGGTCGAACATGTTTCGCGCTGCGCTATCGAACGTGCGCACGCCGCGTTCGCACAGGATCACCTGTGAATTGCCGGCGGCGAGGATGTACTCCGCGCTGAGCAGGAGGTCGGTGATGGTGGCGGCGAGCCCACGCTTGAGCAGGACGGGTTTTTTCATCCGCCCCACCGCCCGGAGCAGCGAGTAGTTCTGCATGTTGCGCGCGCCGAGCTGGATACAATCCGCGTATTCGGCGACGAGCTCCGCACCCGCTTCGTCCATCGCCTCGGTCACGATCGGAAGCCCGGTTTCCTGCCTGGCGAGGGCCAGCAGTTCCAGCCCTCGCTTGCCCAGCCCCTGGAACGAGTAGGGAGAACTCCTCGGCTTGAACGCGCCACCGCGCAGCGCCGTGGCTCCCGCGGCACGCACCGCGCGCGCGGAGGCGATGATCTGCTCCTCGGACTCTACCGAGCAGGGGCCGGCAATTACGACGACATCCTTGCCGCCAACGACGACACCACGACCGAGGTTCACCAGGGTCGTGTCGGCTTTCCACTCGCGCGAAACCTGCTTGTACGGTTTCGACACGTGGAGCACCTGCGCGACGCCCGGCAGTCCCACGACGTTCGAGTCATCAACCGGTCCGTCGTTCCCGATCAACCCGACGGCTGTGCGCTGTTCCCCCGGCATCGGCACCGGCTGAAACCCCATGTCGCGGATCGCCTGGCAGACGGTTTCGATCTCCGCCCCAGTCGCCCCGTGATGCATAACGACAAGCATTACGTCTCCTCGAGTTCCAGTGACCACCCATCGTGGCTGCACACCACCGGTCCACCGAAATGTTCGGCGACCTGCGCCAGGATGTCCTCAGCTTCCACCGGCGGATAAAAATGCGTGAGCACCAGATGCTTCGGCTGTGCGATCGCCGCGATGAGACCGCACTGGCGAGGCGTCAGGTGCGTGGGCAGGGCCATTGCATCGGGCAACGAGCACTCGCACAGCAGCACGTCAGAGCCTTCCGCCCACACGCCCAGCCCCGGATGGAATCCCGTGTCACCTGAAACAACCACCCGCCGGCCGCGTCCGCTGACGGAATATGCCACACTCTCGTCGGTGTGCGGAACCTTGTGACGGTGCAACACCACGTCATCCGCCAGTGATCGATTCACGCCCATCGGCAATTCGATGATCGAAATGGGCGGTGGATTGTCCAGGAGGGAATCTCCAAACGTCACCTTCATGGAGTCGACGAGTTTCGCAAACCCCGGGGGGCCGATCAATTCGACCGGTTCAGGTCTCGGCGGCAGTTGCCCATGGCGCCAGGCGTAGATGAGGTTCGCCAGGTCGGTGGTGTGATCCGCATGAAAGTGCGTGATCGCGACATGCGTGATCCGCTGCCACGGGAGTCCCAGTTCCGCCATCCGCAGCACCACGGCGCTGCCGCAGTCGATCAGCAGACGAACGTCCCCGATTTCGATCAGCGTGCCGGCCTGCGCGCGTTTTGCATGCGGGGCGGCGGTGCCGGTACCGATCGTCGTGATTTTCATGCTGGACGTGGGACGTGGGATGTGGGAGAAACCTGATCAGACGTGATCAGCTTCCTCCCACGTCCCATCTCCCACGTCCGCTGTGCTCATAGCGACGTCAATACTTCCGCTGACGGAGGTGGGTCGAGTGCGATAGCGCTGTCAGCCGGTTCATCCTCATCCCGGCTCGTATCATCGAGATTCGGCCCCCGCATGCGCACGCTGACCACCGACGACACACCCGGCTCCTGCATCGTGATGCCGTACACCGCGTCGGCGGCTTCGGTCGTGGTCCGCGGGTTGTGCGTGATCACGATGAACTGCGTCTTCTGCTTGAACTCGTTGAGCATCCGCACGAACCGGCCGATGTTCGCGTCGTCGAGCGGGGCGTCGACCTCGTCCAGCAGGCAGAACGGGCTCGGTTTGGTCAGGAAGATGCCGAACAGCAGCGACAATGCGACCAGCGCGCGTTCACCGCTCGAGAGCAGGTGGATGCGCTGCGTGCGCTTGCCACGCGGAGACGCGTGCACTTCGATGTCGCAATCGAGTGGCAGGTCGGGATTCTCGAGGCGAAGGTCGCACTCGCCGCCGCCGAACAGCGTCATGAAGATGTGCCGGAAATTCTCGCGCACCTGCGTGAACGTCGACAGGAACATGTCCCGTGCCGTCGCGTCGATTTCGCGAATGGCGGTCTGCAGCGAATTCTTCGCGTCGTTCAGGTCCGCGCGCTGGTTCGACAGGAAGTCGAACCGCTTGACCTCTTCGTCGTGCTCCTCGATCGCCAGCGGATTCACGGGGCCTAACGCGTCGACCTGCTGTTGCAACGCCATCGCCTCGGCCCGCAGGGCATCGTCGTCGAGGTCCAGCGGCTGGACCGTCGACATCAGTTCGTCCAGCGGACGCCGCCACTCGGCCTCGAGCCGTTCCCGGATCGCCGTGCGACGACCTGACAGTTCGGTGAACCGGAGCTGCGCGTTATGCAGGCTTTCGCCGTGGTGCTGCGATGCGGCGCGCGCGGCGTCGAGCTCATGCTCCGAACGCGCTACCCGGTCGTTCGCCTCGGCCACCGCGGCTTCGGCGGCGGCGAGACGCGCATCCGCGGCCGCGAGCTCGCCTACCCGCGCCTCCAGGTCGAGCTGCCACGTGTTCATCTGCGCGGCGAGCTCGCGATCTGCCTCCTCGATCTGGGTCAGTTCCGAGTTCAACGTCGCGAGCCGGCTGTTTGCCGAATCGCGCTCTTCGGCGAAACGCTGTTTCCGGTCAAGGGCGACCTGCAACCGCGCCTGCGCCTGCGCCAGCGCCACCTGGCTGTCACTCCGGCGGTCGCGTGCGGCGTCCATCCGCGCTTCCGCCGACGCGAGTCCGTCGCGCAACTGCGTGGCCCGCGCGTCGTGGCCGGCGGCCGCCGACCGCGCGTGCGCTTCCGAATCGTCGATCATGCGGACGTGGGCTTCGAGCGCCTCGATGCGGCTCGACAGCTGCGCCGATTGTGAACGCGACTCGTACAGTTCGCGCTCGTAGCGTGCATGACGGCGCTCGAGTTCAGCGAGCGCTTCGCGGTCGTGGCGTTCCACGTTATGCGCGGCGTGCGATGCGTCAGCTGCCGCCACCACGGCGGCTTCCGCCTCCTGAAGACGGGCACGGGCTACTTCCGTTGCAGCAGCGGCGGCCCGGCGCGATTCATCGGCAGCGGCGAGTTCTTCGCGCAACGTCGCCAACTCGGCGCGGCGACGCAGTGGTCCCGGGCCGGCTGACGGACCCGGAAGCCAGACCGCTCCTCGCTTGTCGATGAACGATCCGTCCTCGAGTGATTTCACACGCTCGAGAAGGATGCGCGCCCATCCCGCTGCTTCCGGCGCGAGCTGGAGCTGGTCAACAAGATCATCGGAATCCACCCGGGGCCTGACGTTCACTGCGTCAAGCGGAAGGAGGAGCAGCGGACCGGGGCCGGTGGCCGCATGCCATTCACGGATGGCGTCCGCAACGGCGCGGTCGCGCACGAGCACTGCATGTACGGTCATGCCAAGGAACCGCTCGATCGACGCCGCCGCGTTGGCGGTCGCCGTCACAAAGTCCGAGAGCGGTCCGATAATCGCGCCCTGGCCAAACGTGTCGCGCTCTTCGAGCAGTCGGGCGGCGGCTGGAGCAAGTCCGACACGCTCGCGCTCCAGGCGCTCCAGGCCAAAGACACGACCTTCGACGGCCGTGTACAGGTCCTCAATGCGCCCCAGCTCCGCTCGTGCAGTGGCATCGCCCTCGCGTGCGGCAAGCGCGGCAAGGCGGGCTTCGTCGAGGGCGGCCTGCGCCCGTTCGACGCTGGCGCGGGCCGCATCGGCCGTTTCGCGGGCGCTGCGAATCTCACGTGCGAGAACTTCGGCGGCCTCGTTCAACTGTCCGCGCTCTGCATCCAGCGCGCGCGTGCGCGTTTCCAGCTCGGTGAGCTCGCGCTGCGCGGATTCGCGGTCCGCGACGATGGTTCGCATCTGGTCGCGCGCCTCACGCGACATGCGCTCCGACTGTTCGGCGTCTTCCCGCGCCATGCGCACGGCTTCCCGGGCTTCCGACTCCGCCCTGGCACGTGCCTCGGCTTCAGTCCGCGCTTCGCCGAGGATCCGTTCCAGCTCCGCGCATTCCGCGGCGGCGGCGGCGAGTTCGCGATCCAGCCGGCTGCCCGTCTCGGTCCCCTCGCGTCGTTCATCTTCCGCGCGATGGCGTCGCTCCATCGCGTTGCGATGCCGCTCGCTGGCGACGGCGATTTCCGCGCGCAACGCCTGGACCGCCTCGCGCACAAAACCGGCCTGGCGGGAGAGCTCGTTGCGAGTGGTGTCGCTGGCCGCACGCTCGGTATGCGCCTCGTCGCGAGAACGCTCGGACTGCCGGACGCGCTCCTCGACCTGCGGCACCGCCTCGCGCAGCTCCACGAGCTTCACTTCGAGCTGGGCCAGTTCCTCGCGCCAGGACGCCATGTCGCGCGAGGCGAGCGTGAGGTCGACGGCAAATCGACGCTCCATGAGCTCCGAGTGCCGTTCCGCACGTTTCCGCTGGCGGGACAGCGACCGCACCTGGCTCTGAACCTCGCCGAGCAGGTCGTCGAGACGCGCCAGGTCCTGCGCGGTCTCCTCCAGCCGGCGTTCCGTGTTGCGCCGGCGATCCCGGTAGAGTCCCACGCCTGCCGCTTCCTCGAAGAGTTCTCTCCGGTCGTCGGGGCGGTCGGAGAGCAGGGCATCGATCATCCGCTGCTCGATCACCACGCCGGCATCGGCGCCCAGTCCAGTTCCGCGCATCATGTCGTGAATGTCACGCAGGCGGCAGGCGGCGCCGTTCAGCAGGTATTCGCTCTCCCCGGACCGCGAGAGCCGTCGCGTGACGACAACTTCGCGGAACGGTGTCGGGAGCACGCCTTCATCGTTCGAGAAGACCAGCGACACCTCGGAGACGTTCACGGCGCGCCGCGCCGAGGAGCCCTGGAAGATCACCTCTTCCATCTTGGCTCCGCGAAGCACGCGCGCTCGCTGCTCGCCCAGCACCCACCGTACGGCATCTGACACGTTGGACTTTCCGCAGCCGTTGGGACCGACGATAGCGGTGACGCCGTCGTCGAACAGCATCGAGGTCTGGTCCGCGAACGACTTGAAGCCATGCATCTCGAGCCTGGTCAGGCGCACCTAACGAACACTCCCGATCCTCGTCACGAGGGTCGCGTAAAGGTTGAGACTGTCGAGCATGGGCGTCAGCAGGCGCGCCTCCGCCTCGTTTTCGAACGCACCAAAATAGATCCGTGTCGTGCCATTCCGGTCGAAAAGCGCATACGCCGGCAGTCCTTGCTGCCGCCAGAGGAACAATCGCACCGAAAGCTGCTCCTCGAGCACGTTTTCCTCGAGCAACCACGCCAACGGCGCCTGCACGACACGACCTGCCGCTGGTTCGATCGCTCCGCGTTCGCGTAAGGAAGCCAGGAGCGAATCCGCCTGTTCGCTGGTGGTGAAGGCGCCGGCCCGAAGGCGATACCAGATCGCGCCGCCGCCAGGTTGCGTGGCCGCGAAGGTCGGAACGGGCAGGGAATCGAGCGCCTGACGAACACGCGCCATGGCGCCATTGATCGTGTTGACGCTCGCCAGTTCCACGGACCACGGGACCGCGCCGACCGGCAGGCCTGCCGCGACACCACGCGCACTGTCCGACGTCGGGTCTCCCGGCATGATGATCGGCTCACCGACAGCAGCGACCTGCGGAGTGGAACCGCTCCGCTGTTCCTGGATCTTGCCGTTCGCCCACCACGCACCCGCCGCCACTCCCGCGAGCGCCACTGCGGCAACTGCGACCTGCATTGCCCGATTGACGCGCTTCGGGGTGATCGGCGTGACGTCGACAGCCGCCTGCTCGGCGGCCGGCAGCACGACTTCCGACGGCGCTTCCACCGTCGGAACCGGAAGTGTTCCGGACACTCGACCGATCAGCGGCACGTGGGTGGACGGCGCCGCGGCATCCCCGATCATGAGGAGGCCATCGAGCTGGTCGATCGCCTTTTCCACGTCCTGCAGGTCTGCGGGAGCGGCGACCACCAGCAACGCGCCGGCTCTTCGACATTGATCGGACCACGATCCCCAGATGCGATTCGACAGCACGTCGTCGGCGAATGGCGATTCCGCACCGCCCGACACCACAAAAAGGCTGTCGGCGTCAGGCACTTCGCGGGCAACACGGTTCAGCGAGATCCCGTATCGCGCGGCGTCAGAAACGCCATGCGGATCATCGTCGCCGAACATTTCGTCCAGCGCACTCCCCTGGCCGAGGAGGTCGACCAGCAGCACCGGCCGCGACTTCGACTCCACGCGGGCCATCTTCAGCGCCTCACGAGCAACGTCGGCCAGGCTTTCACCGACGATGGCTACGGCAGACCGGTCGCCGAAGGGCCCACCCGGAACGGGGACGGCCCGGTCGGCATCCCTCACGGCACTCCCTCGAAAACCCAGTAATCCCGGCCCGATTCCCGCCCGACGCGGTCGGCCTCCGCGCGCGAGTTGAACGGCCCCATCACGACCCGGTAGACACGCGTGCCGTCGACCGTGGCGACAACAACCCGGGGCGTCGCACCATCGACCCGGATGGTGGCCGCGATTTCACGCGCTCGATCCTCGGAAAGGACCGCCGCAAGTTGCACGCTCCACACGGTCGTCACCGGCGGCCTGCGGACCGTCGTGTCAGGCAGCACCACCTGTGGGCGCTCCGCCGTTGTGTCGAGGGGAACCGGTGGCAGTGTCGACAGCGAGTCGCTCAGCGGTTCGGCGTAATAGAGCGTGTCAACGGGGAAGACGACGGGCAGGTCCAGTCCCGAGGCTCTCGGCCGGAAGCCGTTCCAGAACACGAAGTGCCAGATTTCCCTCGCACCGTCGCGCACGATGATGCGCGGCCGCTCGTGCCCGGGGACCGTGAAGTGAACATCGTTGCCGCTGATCGTCGCCACCGCCCCGTCCGGCGCGACATTCGGCAGGTCGTCACGCCACGGAGTGGCCAGGGTGGTCACCCGGCGATTCGTGCCGACGTCGATGACCCACACCGAGTCCCCGGTGTCGGGGCGGGCGAGCAAAAGCCTGCCTAACGGGTCGACGCGCAGTCCCTTGACCCGCCCCGGCAGGCGCACCGCGTCCGTCCGCTCGCCGCTGTAGCGGTCGAGTATGGCCAATTCGAGCGAGCCTTCGATGGCGACAAAAACGCGGTCACCGGAAGGTGTCGTGGTGAGGGCGACGATCGGCCCGTCGAATTGCACCCGGCCCACCTCTGCAAACGTGGTGGCGTTCAGCGCGGCGACGTCACGGCCGTAGGCGAGGTAGATGCGGTCGCCTAATGGCGAGACCACCGTATGCGTTGGTGTGGCGATGGACGCGGAATCCAGCACCGTGCGCTCCGGTGGACGGAGACGGCGCAACATCGACCGGTCGTCAGCTGTCGACAACACGATCAAGCCGCCGTCCGCGACCGGGAAGAGCGCACGCACCGGCTCGGCCACGCGCAGTTCCCACTCGCCGCTCGGTGTCGACCTATGAACCAGCGTATCGCGGACGACGCTGAAGATCGACCAGGCGTCGACGGACGTCAGCATCGTCATCTTCGACGTCCTGCTCGGCTTGACCGTGCCGACGCGGAGATCCACCCAGCCCGGGACACCAGCGCGATCGACGTACGCCTCGAGGCCGTTTTCCGGGTCAAACGCAAGGATGCGCGCCTGGCTGCCGATAGACTGCGTCGAAGTCCAGATCATGGAATCGAGGCGCGGATACTGATAGGCGCGCACGCGACCGCCACCACGACCTACGCGAAGGGCAATAGGGTCCTGGCCGTACGCGGCACCAAACGCGGCGACATCAGTCCCTGAAGAGCCGCGCGAATCGGAGCAGGCGGCCAGGGCAAAAAATGAAAGCAGAAGGAGTCGGCCCCGCACCCGCATAAGTTAGGCGGGGCAAGCGGGGAAACAAAGAGTAAAAGCAAGAAGCAAGAAGCAAGAAGGGAACGACTGAGGGCCCGGTGCTAACACGCTCGGGCCCTCAGATTTCAACCGTTTCGTTCCTTCCCTTCTTGCTTGTTGCCCGTCAGAAACTCGGTCCGAGCGTCAACACCCAGTATCCGCGTCGCGTGCCTCGATCGAGCGGAATTGCGTAGTCCGCGCGCAGGAGTGCGTAGCCGAAGAGATTCAGTCGTCAGTCGCACGCCCATACCGTAGCTGCGCAGCAGGTAACGCTGGAAGTCCTGGTCGTAATCCTCGGGCTTCGACAACGAAACTTTCTGGCCTTTCGACCACGCGACGCCGGCGTCGAAGAAGAACAAACCATCGACCGGCGGCAGCGAAATCGGAATGACGCCGAGATCGAACCGCCTGACGAGCGGGAACCGCAACTCGACATTGCCGAGCAGGAACCGGCTCCCCAGAAGCTCGGTCACGTTACAGGCCGTCTGATCGGAGAAGATTCCGCCGCAGAACTGGGCGGCATACTGTTCACGGTCGTATCCGCGCACAAAGTCCGCGCGACCGAGGTACTTCGGGAACATCATCTCGTCGGGTCCGACGCCGATGCTGGTCTGGGTCCGCCAGGCGACCGTGAGGAAATTGAAGAGCAGGGGCACATAACGACGGTAGTCCGCCGAAAATTCCGTCCAGCGCAGTCCGCCCACGACCGGTTGCACCTGTACGCGATAGCGCCGGCCGGCGATCGGGCCGGTATATCCGAACAATGAATTGTCCGACACGTACGCTACGTATGGCGCGATGTAATTCAGGCCAGGGAAGTTGATGATGCTGTCCACGAGCCATTGCGTGCCGTAGCCAGTGTACCCATCCACCGCGCGGCTATACACCGCGATGGAGCGTGACACGTTATTGGCAGAAACACCGAGCTCCATCCGGTTGAAGCGGTTGGATGGTCTCATGCCGATGGCAAAAGCCTCACGCACGATGTAGCGCGCAACGACGTACTCCTCGAGAAAATTCGCGCTGCCGTCACCGAACGGGGTCCATCCATAGTCCTGCACGAAGAAATAGGGCGATTGGGACACGCCCAGGGTGTACTGCAGGCGATTCCCGAGGCTGGTGTAGGCGCCGAGGAGGAAGGCCTCGCTCAACCGGCCATTCACCTGGCCGGCAACGATCATCTGGTTGTTGCCCAGCAGGTCGGCCAGGATCACGCCCGCGCCGCCATACAGGCCACGACCGTAATTGTCCTGCGCGTAGCCGATGCTCGGCCGGTAAATCGATTCCGGCCGGTATCCGACCTTGTAGTCGTATTCGCGGAAGGTTGTCGTGTCGGGGAGGGCCAGGTTCACGCTGTCGAGCAACTGCGCCACGCTCACCGGGCTCGCGCCCGACCGTTCGTTCATGCCCGGGATATCGGCCGATGGCCGGATGCCCGTGGACGCGCGATAGATGGACTGCCGGCGTGGATCGGCGCCTGCCGATCCTGAGTCGCGTGCCGCAGCGTCGATCGCTGCCCGCATGCTTTCGCCGCGCTGCGCCTCCGCCTGCCGCAGCGCGGCCATGGTCTGCGCCGCGGTGGCCGCGTTAGGTGTCTGCGCCGACGCCACGACCACCGGCTTGGGCCGGAACGGCTGGTCGCGCAGCCGCCGCGGGTTGTTCGTCATCCAGACCGTGTAGTCGCCGTCCTCGAAGTACGTGAACGCGAGCTTGTCGGCCTGACGCGCCCAGGTGATGGCGGGGCTGTACTCGGTGATGCCGCTGACCGAGCCGATCACGTTCGTCAGCTGGTAGTGTTCCTTGTTGCCCACGTCGTAGAGGAACACGTTCGCGATCCCTGTGCGATCGCTGATGTAGGCGATCGCCTTTCCATCGGGCGCCCACTGCGGGTTCAGGTTATGCCCGCCCTGGCCGCCGACAACCTCGATGTTCCCGTTGCGGAAGTCGTAGATCGCGACCTTCCACGTCCCGAGTCGCAGGATGTCGAGGTCGGTGGTCTCACCGCGCTCGGTCACGAAGGCGATCTGCTGCCCGTCGGGGGACCACGCCGGCTGCAGGTCGCCGTTCTTGTCGTTCGTCAGGCGGCGCAGGGCCGCCGTCTCGTAGTCGATCACGAACAGGTCGGTCAGGCCGGTGCTCGATCCGCTCACCACGATCTGCTTGCCGTCAGGACTCCAGCTGGGCGACGTCACCCATTCGAGGCCGACGTCGAACCGCTTGATTGTCTTCCGCCGCTGGACGTCCATCACGTACAGGATGTCGCGACCTTCGCGCTGGGCGGAGAATGCGAGCAGTTTGCCATCCGGTGAGAAGGCGCTCTGCGAGTAGAGCAGGCGCAGCTCCTCGAAGTCCGGCGACGTAGTCGTCTGGACGAGGCGCTTGATCCGCTTGCCCGTCTCGGCATCGCCTAACCAGAGATCGGGGAAAACCTCACCGCGCAGGAAACTCCCCTGCGAGATGAAGGTAATCAGCTTGCCGTCCGGCGAGAGCGCGGGGGCGATGAAGAGCTGCGAGAAGCCACCGGTCTTGCGCTGGGACAACAACGGCTCGGAGAACTTGCGGGCGCGGTCCAGGGTGGAGACCTGCGGCAGGTGCTTGACCTGCATCGCGTCCCGCCACTCCTCGCTCAACTCCTCGAGGCTCAGGCCGAGCTCGCGCTTGAAGGCACGGTCGATGCCGACGTTAGGCGCGGAGTTCATGATCTCACCGATGACGTCGTCACCCCAACGTCCACCGATGTACTCCCAGAGCGCCTCTCCGTAGCGGTAGGGGAAGAACAGGTCCGGCCGCTCGGTCATCTGCTCGATGGTGGGCAGCGTACCGTTCAGTGCCGCGTCACGGACCCAGGACTGCGTGAGGATGTGGTTCGGTCCGAGCGACAGGTATTCCGCCATGCCCTCCGCGAACCAGAGCGGTGGATCGACCTGCGCCAGCGTTTGCAGCCCGTTGCCGGCCCGGCCGCGCGCAAAGATGTCGTATTGGAACGCGTGGACGAGCTCGTGCGCGAGAACGTGCTCAAAGCTCTTGTAGTCGCCGGTGAAGGGGAGGAGGATCCGGTGGCGCAGCGCCTCGGTCACACCGCCGACGCCTTCGCCCAGGTCACCCGTCACGTTGTTCTGCCCGAAGTCGCCGCGGGAGCGATACAGGATCAGCGGCTTCTTTTCGCGGAACTCATGCTTGAGCATCCGGGACAGGCGCGCATACGAGCGCTCGGCCATGCGCGCGGCATCGTTGATGCCGTCGCGCTCTTCCGGATAGAAGTGGATCAGGAAGTGCGCCGTTTCCTTGACCTTCCAGTTGAACTTGTCGAACTGGACCTGGTTCTGGCCGAAGTACTGCTGGGCTTTGACCGGTGCCGCGACGACTGCGACGAGGATCAGCGCTAGCGCTACCAGGCTTGCCTGTCTGAGATGCCTCATGTGCCTGCTCCTTGCGGATCCACCGCGACCACCGCCGCATCCCCCCACAGTCGTTCCAGCTGGTAGAACGACCGCAACGTGGGATGAAAGACGTGCACCACGAAATCCACGAAATCAACGAGCGCCCAGCGCCCCTGATTGAGTCCTTCGACGTGATGTGCTGGAAACCCGCGCTTCTTCATCTCTTCGGCGACGAATTCCGCGATGGCCCTGACGTGGGTGTCCGACGAGCCGCTGGCGATCACGAAACAGTCGGTCATGTCGGTGACACCTTCCAGGTCCAGGATCACAACATCGTTCGCTTTCAGGTCGAGACAGAGCGCGGCTGCCGTCTGTGCGGCAGCAAGACTTGGCCGTGTGGCCGATGACGACTTCATGCGCGGTAGTGAGTCACGAACGCGCCTTTGTAGGAGAGGCTGTGAGAATTGTTCCGGATCCGGGAGCCCTGCGATTCTCCCGTGTTCGACAAAGCATAATGCGCCTGCACAGGTCGCGACATTACAAGACGGTGAAAGGGACGGTACGAATGGCAGAAGGGCTCGTGGGACGGGGGGAATCCCGATCCAACGAGCCCAGACTTTCGACACGCCGCGGCTGACCTTCCCCGACGGTCGAGGTTGAACAGTTGAACAGTTGCAGAGCGGGAACTCTTCAACGCTTCAACTCTTCAACTCTTGTCACTGCTTGATCACCCACACCTTGATTTCCGGCTTCACGTCCGCGTGCAGGCGAATTGGCACGCGGTACACGCCCAGCGCCTTGATCGGCTCGTGAAGGTCGACCTGACGCTTCTCGATCTTGTGTCCAAGCGCTTCCAGTTGCTGCACGATGTCGCCGGCGGTGACGGAGCCGAACAACTTCCCCTCTTCGCCGACGCGAGCGGAGAATGTGAGCGATACCTGTTCCAGCGTGCCCGCCATTCCCTGAGCCTGCTCGCGACGCTCGTCCTCCGCCGCCTCGAGCCGCTGGCGTTGCGCCTCGATCTGTTTCTTGTTGCCTTCGGTGGCAATAACGGCTATGCCGCGTGGAAGCAGGTAGTTCCGCGCGTATCCATTAGAGACTTTCACCACCTCGCCGGGAGAACCGAGCTTCTCCACCGATTGCCGAAGAATGACTTCCATGAGATGAGCTCCAGAGTCGTTATGTCAGTTGCTGCCGCGCGCGGCCGCGCCAGTCGACCCACGTGTCACCAAGACCGAGGCCGAGCGCGAGTATTCCAACGGCGGGGGTGAAAAGCAGCGCCAGAAGAATCAGCATGGCGATCGCCAGACGGCGGTCGGCCATGAACCAGGCAAGCACTCCAAGGCCGCGAAGCACGTAGAGCGCACCAAAAAAGAGGATCAGGTTGACTCCAAGTCCGCGCAGGGCATCAAGGGACGGAATCACGACCAGGACGATCCCGACCAGGAACCCCCACACGAGCTGGTCGCCAAACTTGAAGTCCCGAAGCCGCTGCAATGGGGGACCCACCCGGGTTCGGCTGATGCGATGAAAAAGTCCCCACGCCAGCGCGAGCGCGGCCAGCGATTCCAGCGCGAGCAGGGCGGGGAAAAACGAGACAGTCACTTCGGGCATGCGGTTCCAGCTTTCCAGCATCTGTTCCACCAGGGCCGCAAAGCGAGGATTGCTGTCGGCGAAGTTCTGCCACTCCGGCCCCATGGTCGTTGCCTGCACCTGGGCGTTCAGTGGCGCGGCCCGTCGATCGAGTTCATCGGCGAGCGTGCGTTGAACACGACCGGTCGAAACGTCGGACACGAGCACCACCGCGCCGGCGAAGACGAATGTTGCCGCCACGGCTGAAAGTGCGCGCGAGAGAAAGAGGCGCCGTCCGCCAAGCATGCACACGATGCCGAACATCGACACCAGCACGATGGCCCAGCCCCGGGCCAGGAATTCGAAGCCCGACCCTGCGCCCGGTGGCCTGAGCAGCATCCAGGCGGACAACAACAACCAGGTGAGCGCGAGCCACACCCGACCGCCTTGCACCCAGGCGACCAGGGCACACACGCCGATCGCCGGCCCGACGAGCAGGATCGTCTGCTCGACCGGGAAGATGACGCGCAACGCGGCAAACGCCGGCACGAGGAGAAACAGCCCGAGGGCGGGCAGGATCAGTCGCCAGCCGCGCTCACGCCCCGCCGCTGGTGCGGCGTCGCTTTCCGGAATCGACGGCGGGGTCGTGCTCACTAGGCCTGCTGACCGCGGATGTAGGGGATGATCGCGAGGTAACGGGCGCGCTTGATCGCGGTTGACAGCTGGCGCTGGTGGCGCGCACAGACGCCGCTCAGCCGGCTCGGCAGGATCTTGCCGTGGTCCGTAATGAAGCGGCCTAACGTGCGATCATCCTTGTAGTCGACGTAGTGCACGCGGGTCTCGCAGAAGGGGCAGCTCTTCGTCGGACGCCGCATGGAATCAGTCTTCATCGTCTTCTTCCTCCTGGGCACGGGCACGGGCGAGCTCCTCTTCGGTCATGGGGGGAGCACCGACTTCGTGCTCGAACAACGTGATCAGGTACCGGACGACTCCATCGTCGAGCTTCATCGCGCGCTCGTACTCGGGGAGCACGGTCGACGTCGCGTGGAACTTTGCGATGACGTAGTAGCCGGTTTCGCGCGGGCCGATCTTGTAGGCGAGTTGCCTGCGCCCCCAGTGATCGACCGAGATGTCTTCCGGACTTTGGAGAAGACCGTGGAACCGCGAGATCTTCTCGTTGATGGCGGCGTCTTCGAGTGCTGAGTCGAAGATGTACACCGCCTCGTAACGGCGTATCATGAGTCGGCAATCCTCCCTTTGGTCGTGGCCGCCCCGCGCTGGTTGCCGGAGCGCGAGGAGGGGGTTGTGGAACGGTTTTGAGTCCGGGAAACGTAACGACCCGCGATGGCGGATGGCAGGGCTCGGATGTCGGAGGGCAGATGGGGGAGGGGGGACAACCACGACCACATCGCGGCCAGTGCCACGCTTCAGATTAGTGTGGAGGCGTTGTCTCCCATCCGCCATCTCCCATCCGTTATCCAAATCATGTGCGGCCGATTCGGACTCACGCGCCCTGAAGCCCTGAAACTGGAGCGTTTCGGAATCACCGAGCTCCCGCCCCTCGTCCCGCGTTACAACATCCCTCCCAGCTCCGACATCCTGGTGGTGCGGGAACGAAAGGGGGGCACCGAGGCCGAGATGATACGGTGGGGACTCGTCCCGTCCTGGGCCAAGGACCCGAGCATTGGCAATCGGATGGCCAATGTCCGGTCCGATACGGCGCTCGAAAAGGGCGCCTTTCGCGCGGCGATGCAGAAACGCCGGTGCCTTATCCCCGCCGACGTTTTTTATGAGTGGCAGGACGTGCCGGGCCAGAAGCGGCGGAAGCCCTATGCGATCGCGATCCGAGACGGCGAGATCTTTGCCCTCGGCGGGCTCTGGGAAGCGTGGCGCGCGAAGGAGAGCGGCGAGTGGCTGATTACGTGCGCGATTCTGACCACGGAGCCTAACGAATTACTGGAACCGATTCATGATCGGATGCCAGTCATTATTCGACCCGGAGACTATAAGGCGTGGCTGGACCAATCCACGAAGATTGCAGACGTGAGACGTCTGGTTGGTCCGTTCTCACCGGACGAAATGCGAACGTGGGAGATCGGGTTGCTGGTGAACGACCCGAAAACGGATGATGCGAGGGTGATGGCTCCCGTCGACTAACCCAACGGATGGCGGATGTCGGAGGTCGGAGGTCGGACAGCTTCATCACGGGTTACCGCTGCGGGAGAATGATCCACCAGGCAATGCCAGGATGATGCTTGTTCGCTGAAGACCAGCAACAGTTCTACATGTTCCCGTTTCGAAAGCTTGCAGTCTGGCAGCGCGCGCATCGACTCACGCTGAGTATCCACGAAGTAACCGAACGCGTTTATCGGGGTCGATACGCGTCGCTGATCAACCAGATGCGTCGTGCGTCGATGTCGATAGCGGCTAACATCTCGGAAGGTAGCGGCCAGGTGACGCCAGCACAGTTCGCGCGATACCTAACGATCGCGATCGGGTCCGTGCGCGAGCTCGACTACCACGTGCTCCTCGCCAAGGACCTCGGATTGCTGCCGCTGTCTGACTACGCGAGACTCGATGCCCGAATCGATCAGGTAGCGGGGATGCTTACAGCGCTCAGGGTCAGGGTGCTCGAAAAAGCGAACGCGAAGCCTGCCCGCAACAGAATGGATCGAGTTCGTGCAGTTTCTCCCCCATCCCCCATCCGACATCCCCCATCCCGTTAGTTCCCATCTCCCACATCCGCCTTCCGATTGAACCGGGTCATCGCGAGTTCCACCCCATCTCGAATCCACGTTTCAGCTGACGCGACGAGATCCGGAAAAAGAGCCTCCACTTCCTTCCTTTCCCCTTTTCCCATTCGATCGAGCACGTAATCGGCCAGGTCCCTCTCGCGTTTTCGGTCCGGCGCCGGTCCGACACCAACCCTCAACCGAGCGTAATCCTGACCTCCCACCGCGGCTTCAATGGATTTGAGGCCATTATGTCCTCCGGCGCTCCCCCTCGCCCGCAACCGGAAGCGCCCCACCGGTAGCGCTACTTCGTCGACAATGATGAGCAGGTCCCTCGCCACCTCCCACGTCTCGCGACGGAGGTAAGGTCTCAGGATCCCGCCACTCAGGTTCATGTACGTCTGCGGCTTGACCAGCCGTGCGCGCTGGTTGCCCACCCGCCCGTCGCTGACCAGCGAGTTCTGGTCCTTCCGCCATCCCTCGAAACGCCAAACGCCGGCCAGGTGGTCGATGACCCACCAGCCGACGTTGTGCCGTGTATCGACGTACTCTTTTCCCGGATTGCCTAACCCGACGATGAGCTTCATCGGCTCGTCGCTCGTGCCCCGGCCACTTTCCCGGCCAAGGAAGCGCTTCAGCCAATCGAACGAGCTCAAGTCTCCTCGGGCTCGCCCTCCTCACCTTCCTTCGGCTTCCGGATCAGCTCCGGCTCGGCCGGTGCTTCCGGCGTGACGCCCGCAACTGGCACCTCCACTTCTTCCTTCGGCGCGGCGACGACGCAGATCGTCGCTTCAGGTTCATCGAGGATTTCGACACCCTCGGGCGCCGTAATCTCGCTCACGTGAACCGAGTGGCCGATCGTGATGTGGGTGACGTCGACATCGATCTTGCCCGGCATGTTGAGCGGATCGACCCGGCACTCCAGTTCCTGCAGGATCTGGCTGAGGATACCGCCCGACGTCCGGACGCCCTCCGGGATGCCCTGGAGCACAATCGGGATGCGAACGACCATGCGCTCGCCGGCCACCAGTTCCTGGAAGTCGACGTGCAGCACGTTGCGACGCACGGGATGGCGCTGGATCTCGCGAATGAGCGTGCGCGACATCGAGCCGTCGATGGAGAGCTCGATCACCGTATTCTCGGCGGCAAAGCGCTCGAGGAGGCGCTGGAGGTCACGTTCGGGAATGGACAACGAGAGTGGCTCGCGGGCGTGTCCATAAATGACCGCCGGCAGGCGACCCTCGCGGCGAAGCGAGCGCGCGGCGCCCTTGCCACTCGTGTTGCGCGCGATCGCGGTTAGTTGGGCAGTAGCCATGAGACGAGATGTGAGATCGGAGAGGGAGACTAAGACCGCGAATAGCGACCAGCGAGTAGCGAGCAGCACGCGACCAGCGAACAGCAATCAGCACGAACACCAGCACCAGCACGCTGCATAACGCAGCAATCAGCAATCAGCACGCAGCTAATCAAACAGACTCGACACGCTCTGCTCGCTGTGCGTAAAGCGAATCGCCTTCGCGAGCAGCTCACCCACGGACAACACCCGTAACCTGTCGAACCGCTTCTCTTCCGTCACGACCACCGAGTCGGTGATTACCACCTCGGAAATCGGGGCGTCCTTCAACCGCTGGACCGCCGGACCAGACAGCAGTCCATGCGTTGCGCAGATGTAGATGTCCCGCGCTCCCAGTTTTTTCAGGGCCCGCGCCGTCTCCGAGACGGTGCCGGCTGTATCGATCATGTCATCGGGGATGAGACAATCCCGTCCTTCGACTTCACCAACCACGTTCAGCACTTCGGCCACGTTAGGCCCCGTGCGTCGCTTGTCGATGATCGCGAGCGCCGCGTCGAGCTTCCGCGCAAAGCCGCGAGCCATCTTGGCCGACCCGACATCCGGTGCAACGACCACCAGATCGGTGAACTGCTTCTTCCGAAAGTGCGATACCAGCACCGGGGAGGCATAGAGGTGATCGACGGGGACGTCGAAGAACCCCTGCAATTGATGCTGGTGGAAATCGAGTCCCAGCACCCGGTCAGCGCCCGCGGTCTGGATCAGATTTGCCACCAGCTTCGCCCCGATCGACACCCGCGGCTGGTCCTTCCGGTCCTGCCGCGAGTAGCCGTAATACGGCATGACGCAGGTCACCCGCGCCGCCGACGCCCGCTTGGCGGCATCGATCAGGAGCAGCAGCTCCATGATGTTTTCCGCCGGCGGATTGGTCGGCTGGACAATAAAAACGTCCGCACCGCGGACATTCTCATCGATCCGCACGAAGATTTCACCGTCGGCAAAGCGAGTGAGCGTCATCCTGCACAGCTCAACTCCGAGATGTCGGGCGATTTCCTCGGCGAGTCCTCTGTTGGCGTTTCCGGAAAGCAGCTTGAATCCCCGGAGCACACCCGGCAAAAGGTCCATTACCGTAGCCTTGAAACGTAGATGTGACGGGAGGTTAGGTCAATCCGGACGGAATTGCCCCCGGTGGATTCGAACCACCATTCTCGGATCCAAAGTCCGATGTCCTGCCATTGGACGAGGGGGCAGAAGTGGGAGCGGCAACCTAATGGGTCAGAACGACCGGCTCAACAAAAGTAGCGGTCTCCGTCTCGATCACGGTGACTCCGGCTAGAGGGGGGATGGCGCTCATGTGAGGGGCGCGCGGCTGGCCACTGACAACCGCGATGGTCGAGCCGGACCCGGACATGAGGATCGAGCCCGATGGACCCAGCAACTCCATCAACTCATCGCTCCGAAGCGTCGCCAGCAGGCGGCCTATCCTGGGGATCCTCTCGCCGACCACGGGCTCGAAATCATTTGCGGCTACCGACGCGACCCCTTCCCAGCTGCCGAATCGGGCTCGCGGAATCACCGATTCTCCCGACGGGCGTCCCGCCTCATCGAACCAACGGTACGCCTCGGCAGTGTTGACTGTCGCATCGGGCACCAGCAACCAGACCGCGCTGGCCGGGAGTCCGGGCAGTGCCGCCAGCCGGTCCCCGCGTCCCCAGGCCAGGGCCAGCGTCGCATCGTCCAGCGTGAGGAACGGAACGTCCGCGCCTAACGAGGAGGCGATCTGTTGCAGGGTCGCCGGTGGCACCGGACGCGCATTGAGTGCGTTCAGCGCCCGCAAGACCGCTCCGGCGTCGGCACTGCCGCCGCCGAGGCCGGCCCCGACCGGAATCCGCTTTTCGATCGTGATCTGGAATCCGGTGGGAAATCCTGTGGCCTCTGCGTAGGCCGCCGCCGCCCGCCACGCCAGGTTCTTTTCGGGCGGCCCCAGTCCCGCTGCGGGGACTCGCTCGCCGTGACAGAGCAGGCTGTGGTCCCGAGGCGTGACGCGCACCGTCACGGTATCCGCCAGGCCAATCCGACAGAACAGCGTCTCGATCTGGTGGTAGCCCGAATCCTCGCGTTCGAGGATACGCAGGAGGAGGTTGATTTTTGCCTGCGCTTCCACCCGGGCTTCTTGCGCGTTCATCGAGGCGCGGTCGCGTCCCGCGAGTTCTTCATGTCCTTCAAATGCAGTCCCATCCTGCCGAGATACCAGAAGCCGATCACGGTAATGGGGATCCAGCCGAGCAGGTGGTATCCGAGGGCGTAACTCACGGCAAGCGTGTTATCGATCCCGTAGACGCTGAGCGCGACCTTGGCTGACGCTTCGAACACTCCGAAGAATCCGGGCGCGGAGGGCGCGGCCACCGCCGCCGCCAACAGGCTCTGAAGGAACAGCGCTGCCGTAAACGGGGCGTCGATGCCCACGGCCTTGAAGGCGATCCAGAATGAGACGGCGTTCACCAGCCAGCTCAGTAGTGCCCACAGGAAAACGATTGCCGATTGGCGGACATCACGGAGCACCTTCAGGCCCGCACCAAACGACAGCAGGATGTCCCGCCCACGGGCCATCAGGCGGGGCGCCCTGGTGCCTAACGCTCGCTCCCAGAGTCGCGCCGGGGTTTCCGGGAACAATGCGGCGAGCACCAGCGCAATGAGCGCCGTCATCGCAACGAGCGCTCCCGCGAGCAGCAGGCGGCTGATCGGCCACCCCCCCACCATGGCGTCTGCGGGAAAGCCCGGGAGCGAAACCACGACGAGGAGGAGAAGCACGACCACCAGCGCGTCGAAAACGCGATCGACAACCAGCGATGCCAGCGAAGCAGTGAACGAAACGCGACCGGTCTCGCGCGAAAGGACGTATGCCCGCGCGAGCTCGCCGGCTCGAGCAGGAGAGACGTTGTTGACCATGAACCCGATCGCGGTCGCACGCCACAACGGTCCAAACGGGATCTTGCCCGCCGTCGGCTCGAGGATGTAGCGCCAGCGCCAGGCCCGCAGCGGAAACATCAATGTCGCCACCGCTGCCGCGAGGATGAACAACGCGGCGTTGGAGTCGCGCAGGACGGTCCAGATCTCGCTGAACGACTCGCCCCGCAATGTCCACCACAACAGGGCGACGCTGATGACCACCCCGAGAAGTCCGCGCCAGCCGATTTTCATTCAGTTAATCGACGCGGGCGAGATCCAGCAGGTCGTACAACTCATGGAGTGCATCGGGGTCGGTGGTGCCGCGATGCCGCAACTCATCGCGCAGCTCGCGCGCGCGTTGCAGGGCTGCCTGTCCGCGATATAACAGAGCCTCAACCGGTACGATCGCGTCGTCGTCGGTGCGTACCGGTTCGATGAGCGGCACTTCTTCCAGAGACGACAATTGCGTCAGGCTGGCGTCGATCATCTGGCGCAAGGCGCGGCCTGAGCGTGGCGACGGCGCAGGGATACGCTCCGGATGTCCCGATGGAGCCGGGGGCGCTGCCGGTGAACTCTGCGGCGTCCAACGCCGCCGCTCGCCAATCGCCAACCGGCTTTCCATCTCGGCCAGGTTGATTCCGGGAGTCGTGAGGATCCGCGCGACATTGTCGATGGCGTCGAGGACGCTCTCCGAGAACGCCGGGTCCGCCGCCGCTTCGCCGACCACCGACGCCACCTGCTGCGCGCCAAAGCTGCGAGCAAATTCGTCCAGCTGGGCGAGGTGGGCCCTGAGGTCGCGACGCACCCGTTCACGCGAAAACGCGTCGGACGCGTCGCGCGCTTCCGCCACCAGCCGGCGCAGATGTTCGGCCCGCGTGACCACCTCTTCCCGGAACCGGGCTTCGGCGCTGCGCACCGGCGTCGTGCCACGCCTAACGAGATGTGGCCCGGCGTCCGTGAAGAACAGCTCCTCGATGCGGACGACCGGCGCGTCACTCATGGCGGGCGCCGACACCGCGGCGGCGGCGCGGGCGAAACGGTCGACTTCGGGCGCCGTGGCATCGAAGCGGGCGCGATTGCGCAGCTCGG